>OFLR01000030.1_pt1 | contig 127584 bp, 116 predicted proteins | sample 1540871 | NCBI WGS metagenome assembly OFLR01 (sample SAMEA4413043, study PRJEB24355) | metagenome | biome: human; feature: gut; material: faeces | place: United Kingdom | collected 2010
TCGACGCGAGCTCGGTCTTGTGGCATGATTGGTGGTGATGGAATCAACGACGAGTCCAAGAAAATGTCACCGGCCCCAATGGGTTATAATGAAAGCGCTAATTCTCAGTAAGGACGGACTCGATAGCCGTCTTGAATGCTAAGCAGTTTTCTGCAGGGGCGGTTTCCGCCCCGTTTTTATTTTTCATGTGAATGCTGCGGTGTCTTTCTGGCGATAGGGATACAATAACCCCTAAGTGCGTGTTGCTGCTGAACAAAGGGGTATTGAGTGTTGTACAGGTGTCGCAGACGTTACAGAATCGGAATTGATGTGGGTCTTATGTCTGTGGGATTGGCCGCAATTGAAGTAGACGAGACAGGCTTTCCTATCAGAATCTTGAACATTCAGAGCGTAATCCATGATGGCGGGATTGACCCGCAGCTGGGCAAGAAGAAGTCGATATCCCGCAAGGCCACTTCCGGCGTCGCCCGAAGGACCCGGCGCATGCGCAGAAGAAAGGCCGTGCGTCTTCGTCAGTTGGATGCGACTCTTGAGAGTTTGGGCTTCCCGATTGTCGAACCGGATTCCTTGGACACTTGGGAGGTTTGGCTCACCCGCGCGAAATTGGCGGGTTCTTATATTCAGGATGACGAAATCCGGAAAGAGGATATCTCTATTGCATTACGGCATATCGCACGGCATAGAGGGTGGAGGAACCCATATTCGAATGTCGAGTCGCTGTTCGTGGACGTCGCGCCTTCGGAACAATACGAGGAGCTTAGAAGAAAGGCCGAGGAAAAGCTCGGCACGAGTTTGTCCGGCAACCCGACTTCCGCGGAGATCGTCGAATGCATCTTGAAAAGACAGGTTGGTGAAGTCCAGTTGCGCACCAGAAGCCATAAAGGCGCGAATGGCAATGCGGCGGAAAAAGAAGGACTATTGCCGACGAAGTTGATGCAGAGTGACAACGCCGCGGAAATTCGCAGGATATTCAAGGTCCAGAGGATAGATGATGAGACGGGGAGGAAACTGCTCAGGGCGGTCTTCAAGGCGTGCTCCCCGAAAGGGTCCGTGGAACGGAGGGTAGGCAGGGACGCCTTGGCTCCCGGACTTCCCCGCGCTCTTAAGGCATCGTTGGCGTTCCAGGAGTATCGGATTGCAAACGTCCTCACGAATCTAGTCATTTCAGAAGATGGGACGAAAAGAAAACTGACTATCGCGGAGAAACAGCGTGTCTTTGGTTTTCTTTCTTCCAATGAGACTGATGACATTACGTGGATTGATGTGGCCGAAAAATTGGGATTGGAAAGAAGGCAGATTCAAGGCGTCGGCTGTCTGACCGCCGATGGTGAAGAAAGAATCTCCTCGACTCCGCCACGTAACGTCACCGCGCTGCGCATCCATTCGGCGAAACCGGTAATAAGGGAAAAGCTCGTTGCATGGTGGAAGGCTGCATCTCCCACGGTGAGGGAAACCATGGTAGAGCTCCTTTCGAATACGGTCGATATTGACCGCGTCCGCGAAGACATGGACTACTCGTCGGCGGTCGCGTTCATCGATTCCTTGGATGACGAGGAACTGACTGCGCTGGATTCGGTAGATTTCCTGTCGGGACGTGCTGCATATTCACCTCAGACATTGAAGCAGTTGACGGAAAGAATGCTGAATACCGATGACGACCTGCATGAGGCCCGCAAGGCGGTTTTTGGCGTTGACGACAATTGGAAGCCGCCAGTCGATACGATCGGCACTCCGGTGGGGAATCCCGCCGTTGATCGTGTCCTGAAAATCGTGAACAGATATCTGTTGGCATGCCAGAAACGATGGGGAAATCCCCAGAGCGTTCAGATTGAACACGTGAGAGAGAGCTTTTCTTCCATCGCCAAGGCGAAAGAGACGGAAAGGGCTCAGGATGAAAGAGCACGATACCGCAATGATCTGAGGCAAAAGCTTTACGAGCAGGAAGGACTTAATAAGATACGTGAATCTGACATCAGACGTTGGGAATCGGTCCAAAGGCAGAATGGAACGTGCCTGTATTGCAAGTCACCGATAACATTCAAGACCTGTGAAATGGACCATATTGTTCCCAGGAAAGGCGTTGGCTCGACCAATACGCGGGTCAATCTCGCGGCCGTATGCGCGGAATGCAACAAGCTGAAATCCGATACGGCCTTTTCCGTGTGGGCAAGAACGGAGGACGCGGCCCTTCGTAAGGTCAGCCAGCGTGACGCGATCGAAAGGGTCAAGACCTTCATCTTTGACAAGTCTGTGCCGCCAAGAGAGCAACGCGCGTTCAAACAAGCCGTAATCTCAAGACTGAGACAGACCGAATCGGATCCGGCAATAGACAATCGCTCGATTGAATCAGTGGCGTGGATGGCCGATGAGCTGCATCGCCGCATTGAGGCGTATTTCAATCAGGATACCGATACGTCGGGAAATGCTCCAGCCACCCGAGTGTGGGTGTTCCAAGGCCGGGTGACTGCACTGGCCCGTAAAGCCAGCGGGATCGAAGGGCGCATCCATTTCGCCGGCGAGTGGAAAAAGACCCGTCTCGACAGACGACATCATGCGGTCGATGCCGCTGTCATCGCGATGATGAACCATTCCGCCGCACAAACCTTGGTTGAACGTGATTCGCTTCGCCTCTCGCAATGGATAACTAGGGAGCCGGAAACGTGGAAGAGCTATCCTTTCTCAGAAGGTCAAAAGAAAACGCGTTTCAAGGAATAGCTCGACTGCATGAATACGCTTCTGGACCTTCTGAATGACGCACTCGACTCGGACCGTGTTTCCGTCACGCGTTGCCAGAGGATGTCTCTCGGCAATTCCCAAGCGCATGCTGCGACCATCAGAAAAATGAAGCATGTGGAGCTTTCCTCGCCTATGGATGCCGATTTGATACGCAGGGCATCCACGCCCGCATTGTACTGTGCTCTGACGAGATTGCCAGAGTATTCTCCGGAGAAGGGTCTGCCAGAGAACCGTGGTCGTGAGATTGTGCTCAACGGCAGGCATATTCGATCAACTGAGACCATCGATTTCTTCGTAAGTGGTGCTGCCCAGCTAATGGTACGCAACGGATCTGCCGAAATCGGGGATTCGATCCACCATATGAGGATATACCGTTATCGAAAGACCGGGGCGAAATCGCAGAAATACATGTATGGGATGATCCGAGTATTCCAGATTGACCTTCTCCATGCGTCGTCGGAGGATCTTTTCGCGGTCCAGCTTCCGCCTCAATCGGTTTCCGTGAGGTACGGGGACAAGAATGTGGTCCAAGCGATACAAGAGGGGCGTGCGGAGTATCTCGGCTATATCGTCCCTAACGATGAGATCCTGATTAGCTACGAAGGCGTCCAGATGAAAGACAGCGAGAAAATCGGTGCATACGCGAATGATTTCAGTGGTACCGCATCCGAGCTTGCACAGCGACGACATTGGGTGGTTGTCGGATCTGATGTCAGTAAGTTGGCCTTACGTCCCTCTTATCTTTCCGAAGAAGGACTGGAGAACAGCGGATCGGAATCTGACCGGCTTTCAAATCAGACGCGGAAGGTGATCGAAGGCAAAGGATGGGTCGTCGCGGTTAATATACTGGCCAAATACCATCCTGTCGTGATAAGGCGGAATGCGTTGGGTGAGCCAAGGTTCCGGACCGATTCCGGGATGCCTGTCTCGTGGCGCTGGGACAGGTAGGTTCCGATGCAGAGCCAGTGGCGTGTGATTGACTGCACTAATCTTGATGGAACGATTTCATATGAGCGTGGCCGTATGAAAGTGAGAAAGCATGGTGAAAGCGAGTCGGTCTGTGTTCCATTGGCTCAGGTTGCCGTTGTTCTGATTGGACTTCATGTTTGTTGTTCTTCGGCAGTACTCCATGAAATGGCAAAAGCTGGCGTGTCGGTAATGCTTTGTGACTGGAGGGGAATTCCTGATGCCGCATTGCATTCGTGGACCAACGTTCCTTCGGAGGTGGCAGTCCGTCAGATTGCGCAAAGCGAGATGACTTTGCCCAGAAAGAAAAACGCATGGGCGAAAATCGTCAAGGCAAAGATACGGGGACAAGCCTCTTGCCTTGATTCACTCGGGATAGAAGGGGGAGGAACCTTACGTGGTATCGCATCCTCGGTCAGATCCGGAGACACCTCGAATTACGAAGGATACGCGGCAAGAGAATATTGGAAGAGGATATTTATCGGTGATAGCAAACGGTTCAAAAGGATTCCAGGGGATGGAACCGGCAGAAACGCCCAACTTGACTATGCGTATACAATTCTCAGAGGGTTTGCGGTTAAAGCCATTCTTAGTGCCGGATTGATTCCCACGCTGGGTGTGAACCACCACGGCCGGAGCAATTACTTCTGTCTCGCAGACGATTTATTAGAGGTCTATAGACCTGCTATCGACTATTGGGTTGCCCAACTTGAGCCGGAAGATGGTCCACTCGATAAGAATGTCAAAGGATATCTTGCTGATTCCGTCAATCAGCAGTTCGACTCATCTGGCTTGACGATACCAAGTTCAATAAGCAGTTTCGCACAACAATTTGGCTTGTATTGCGAGAAGAAGATCGATGCATTGGAAGTGCCAGAATATCGAGGCCCTTATGAAAAAGGATGAGGACAGTGAAGGCATGTGGTGTCTGGTGATGTTCGATCTGCCGGTAAAAACGAGACGGCAACGACGAGATGCGACAGAGTTCAGAAACATGCTTTTAGACATGGGCTACAGCATGGTGCAGTATTCCGTATATGCAAGATATACGCCGACCCAATCAGGCAATAGATCGACGGTGATCGCAATAAAAGAAAATCTTCCTCCTGATGGTATTGTTCGAATTCTCCATGTCAGTGATCATCAATGGTCGACCGCATTGCGTTTTTCCAGTTCTAAACAGGTGGAGACTAATGAAACGCCGGACTATTTCACACTTTTTTGAACAGAAAAACCTAGTTAAAAGGCGGAAAATGGCCCTTCTTGGCAAGCATACAAGTTTACCAAGAAGGGTGGAAGCTAATTCCCAGTTTCAGCAGGACACCCAAGGTCACTGGCAACAAGTTTACCAAGAAGGGTGGAAGCTAATTCCCAGTCGCTGCAGACGATGGAGCCGCACCGGAACAAGTTTACCAAGAAGGGTGGAAGCTAATTCCCAGTGGTGAGTCTCGAGGGCGGCGACATCAATCAAGTTTACCAAGAAGGGTGGAAGCTAATTCCCAGTGCTGGGATGGCCATATGCAATCCGGTATCAAGTTTACCAAGAAGGGTGGAAGCTAATTCCCAGTCGCTATCCTGATTCAGTTCCCAGCTGTAGCAAGTTTACCAAGAAGGGTGGAAGCTAATTCCCAGTTCAACCCGGCGGCGGACAATTCCACCAGCAAGTTTACCAAGAAGGGTGGAAGCTAATTCCCAGTTCAAGTTGTGCGGCGAGTTCTCCGAGGTCAAGTTTACCAAGAAGGGTGGAAGCTAATTCCCAGTGGGTGAGCGCAGTCTGCGAATCCGTGTACAAGTTTACCAAGAAGGGTGGAAGCTAATTCCCAGTATCTATCCCGCCTACATCCTGTATGCGCCAAGTTTACCAAGAAGGGTAGAAGCTAATTCCCAGTATGAATATGCGTCATCGTTCGGAAGGATGCGAGCACGATGAGGTTCATTCGACGCGAAGTGATATTACGGAAAAGAGGTTTCGGCTCACGATGCATACAGGTTCCGAATGTTTGATCATCGGCGCGCCCAAGCACGGCCATCTTGATTTCACCTATGGCCTGACGCAGGCCGGCAGAGAAGCGTTGATGCTGTCCGATTCCTGCGTGATGAAACTGTTCGACGTTTTCATTGGAGTATTGGACGAAGACGAAGGCTTGGAAAAGTCATGTCGGGGCAGGAAAGGCGTCTGAACAACCTCCGGAAGGTGCGGATAGACAATCCTTAAACAAAAGAAAATCCTGCAACCGCTGTGGAAGCCCTTTGGCTAACAGTCGTCTCGCAGGCACGATCGTCGGCATCTTCAAGGGACTGTTCGGCTGACCCAAGCGGAATATGAAGACGGATGAGTGACTTCAATGGCGACTTCATTGTGAAGTCGCCATGTTTATTGCCGGCCGTTTAACCAACCTTCTTCAGGAAGAATGCGTATCTTCCCAATGTGGACATAGGCTGGTTTTCCCTTGTCTATTTTGATTCAATGACGGACATTTCCTCGCTGAACCAGTCGCAAATGGGTGAGAATGCGTCGAACATGTCACAAGAAACACGGTCGGGGACAATTCGTCCACGAAATCGTCGCGACTCACCGTACGCAAGGAACCTTCGAGATCCAGAGGAACGTTCTGGTATCCGCCGTGAAAGCAGTAGCTTTCCCTTAATTGCCTTTCCCAGTTTTCGCATGCTTGTACAGCATGTTTTCCGCCGTGATTCGCTTAGCCCCCCCCTACCGGGCAATTGTCGTTCCCACATCATCTGTTTCGGATTGGTCCGTAGCCGGTGACGTAGGCACGGATCGCAAATCGAGTCCCATCGTCGTCCAAGTCCTTCATCCCGTTGTTCATACGCATCGAATCGAGGATGAAATGCAGGTACTGCGCGTAATGCTTCGGGCATAGGTATAGCTTGCCGTAGCAATCCTGCCTGCCCTGCGGATCGGCGAACATCACATAGTGTTTTGCGGGTTCGTCGCATTCTTCGTACTGGCTGTCGCAGCTTTCGTCCCCGCCGCCGCGGTCATCCTCATCACCGAACGGGATGAATCCGTCGAAGATATCGTCGAATACGTTGAAGTCCGTCGATTCGACAATTTCCGACGTGATTTTGATTGCCGTGGCCGTTCTGGTCTTGGCTTCCACACGTGTCTCCATCAATACGGTCATTGCATTGACTCCTTTCTCCGGACGTTTTCATATGCGTCGGGATTCTTCCTGAGGTTGATGTTGTTGCCGATGACATAGGCAAGTTCCGCCTCGCATTCGTCGATCTCGCGTTGGATGACCCGTTCATCGAACCCGTCGTCGAAGCATTCCGGATGATTTCGCTGCTGGATACGCATACTGATCTCGTCCATGACATACAGGTCGATGCCCATCCCCGACTTCCAGAAGCGGTACAGGAGCAGACTATGCTCGGGCAAAGGAATCACCAGACCAGACGTCCTGTCCCATAAAGCCAATAGGTGTGGGTCACGGGTACCTCTTTCCGGACGGCCTGGATTCCGGAAATCCGCTAGTGGAGCATCCGGCCCGACGAACAGATCATCCCTGCGCGCATCAGCATGCCTCATCACTCCCCAGTAAGCGTTCCGGGCAGTCTCGTCGACGACGATCCGGCCGTCTTCGCCCTGACGGTACGACATGAACAGTTCTGCGGTGATGTCATGGTTGATGGGGCAGTCACTACGTGCCGCATGCATGTCGATGGAGCGAGCGCGATCGTTCCGAGCTGTCCTGCGTTCGTGTCCGTCCAATGGCTTCTCATACAACGACAGTCTGTCTGGCACTCTGCTGCGGTCGGTTTCGGAGAGGCTGCGTAGATCGGCTACGCCGATGACCCGCAGGTCCGCGCCAAGCCAGCCAATCGTGTCTACATCCCTCTGCACGCGGGAGACCGCGGAGCACCGTGTAGTGTCACCAATTCGGATTGCTCCGTCGCCGAAGCTGTCGGTGTTGAAGTTGACGGTTCGCATGATTCCTTCCCGTTGTCGTGTGCGTTCTCGCGGAAATTCCCACCGGACAAATTCCCTACGTTTCTGTTCGCTCACCGCTGTCCGTGCGTGGTTAATCGAGGCGTCGTCAGTTTCTGGCGGACTCTCTGATTTCGTGAAACAAGGTTTCCACCTTTAATCCTCCCTTATGACGCGGAAGCCGGCATTGTCCGGTGGGGAAGACGTGAAGGCAATGGCTCCGAGCGAGTAAAGCCTTGGCGGAAATCAATTATGAGTAAAGAGAGGAAAGCGAAATATCATGTTGATGGTTCTAAGAACAATGTTGCTGTACGTGCATTTGCCTTTAACCCTGTGGGGCTGGCTGACGCTGGTGGCGTTCACCGTTGGAGGCTTTCGTATCGGAAGGAAACCGTTCATATGCAGCCAGAAATGGTTCGATAACCATCAGGAGCGCTACAACGCAGAGTCGATTGGTGCGGCAGCTGCGATTGTTCTCTGGTTCTGGTTGCATGGCTGTTGTCTTATCAGCGACCTGCAGGATAATTATTGGCTGTATAAGGACACCGAAGATTGGGACGGATCATCCGAAAAGGGCTATCACAAGGCCCTTGCCAGCTTCGGCAGGTCCTATGCGAAGCTAGTGGTCGAGCAAGATAACACACTGCCATGGCAGGTGAAGCTCGCCGAGAAGATCATGTTCATCGTGGCCGTCACGCTGCTTGCCGTGCTATTTCTCGGTTACAGGCGTTTATGCAAGACCAATAAAGAGAATCTCGCCGCATGGAATGCCGACACATTCGAAAGCCGTTTCTCAACTGTGGCGCTTGAGAACGGCGTCGAATGGGCTGCGTCTTATGAAAACAACTATCTTGGCTTCAAGCTCGTAGGCCATGATGCAGAAGGCTCCGCCGACCCTTGGTATATGGCTTTTGAAGATATCAATCTGTATCAGGCCCGTTGCAATGGTAGGCTCAACGGCGTGCCCGGCGGCGGTTTGGAAGCTTCTCGGTTCGACTCCGACGCCATCGCGTCGGGCCGAGCCGGAGAGGAAGCCCTTGCAAGGATCATTGTCGGCAGCGACTTGAAGGTCGTGTCGTTCTGGTCCCTATATGGCAAGGATGGCGAAGGCAATCCAACGGATGCTGATGTCGACTGTGTACTCGTGGGTGTCAACAAGTCGGGCAAGGTACATGTCTGGTTCGTAGACGCGAAGAACTACAAAGGTGGTTCCGATACCAAGTACGTCAATGTTGGACATGATGAAAATGGGCATAATGTGATAACTCGTATCAGCAAATTCAAGCATGCACTCATTTCTGGAAAAGATGGAAAACCCGACCTTGTCACCTCGGAGAACATGGTCAACCAATTCAATAATTGGCGCCATATGCCGGGATTGCTGAGAGCTAATTGTAAATCGTATATCTGCATGGTCCCGACAGGGGAGAACGGTCTTCCAGACGTGGAGAACCTCGTCTGGACTGGCGGCATCAAGTGCGTCACTCCAAAGCAACTTGTTGAGGAGATTCAGGCCTGCGATCTTGACGACCCGTCCAAGATTCCAGCAAAGGTGACTGAACTGTTCTATGATTCATTGAAAAAATGACTGTGGCGATCTGATTTCCGGTCCATGGAGAAATTCTTCCCCATGGACCGGAATGGTGTGGGTTTATTAGATGAATCCGTTCCAAGCTGAACATTGATTTGCCGACGTCGAGATTCCGGAGGAACAGCGACGATTTATTGGTTTCGTCGTTGATCCACTTGTTATCAATCATTCAAAAGAGATTTTGCATATCCGAAAAGGGTTTCCGTTTTTCGCGAAGGCCCTTCCTTTGGCAGGTTCCCTCACCCAGATTCGAACCAAGACAAGAGGTTCCAAAGAGCCGTGTGCTGCCATTACACCATGGGGGAACGGCGAAAGCCCAAAGTCCGGCCCCAACGGTTATAATCCTCGAGCAGAAAAACTGTTCTCACGCAAGATTCAAGGGGACCAGCACGCTGTGCGCCCTGCCGTGCAGGCGCAACAGGAGCAGTAGCGCAAACGGTTTTGCCAGAATCTCCGCGGGAGGTTGCGGAGATGTCCGACACGTTGCTGGTCGCACGGCCGAACATCTCTGTTGACGAGAATCAAAAGACGGAAGGCGGAAGATGGCATTAAGCGCCGCAATCATCCTCGCCGCGGGTGAGGGCACCCGTATGCGTTCCAGCAAGCCGAAGGTGCTGCACACCTTGGCGGGAAAGACTTTTCTGAACCGTGTGATGAATTCCGTATCGGCACTCAATCCCGACACGCTCGCCGTGGTGGTTCACTACCAGGCCGAGCGTGTCGCGGCCGCGGCGCGCTCCTACGATGAGCGTGTCACCATCGTCAACCAGGACGACATTCCGGGCACGGGCCGGGCCGTGCAGTGCGCCATGGCCCAATTACAGGAAGATGGAGCGCTTGACGGCGTCGTATTGATCGCCGCTTCCGACATGCCGCTGCTTGATGCCGGCACGCTGAATCAACTGCTTGCCTTCCATGAGCAGAGCGGCAACGGAGCGACCGTGCTCACCACCGTCCTTGATGATCCGACCGGCTACGGTCGAATCATCCGCGACAGCGAAGGCAATGTGCTGCGCATCGTGGAGCAGAAGGATGCCAACAGCAGTGAACTGGCCGTGCATGAGGTGAACACCTCCGTATATGTGTTCGACGCCAAGTTGCTGGCCGAGGCCATCGCCAACCTGAATTCGGACAACGCCCAGGGCGAGTTCTACCTGACCGATGCTCTCGAGACCGCCAAGGCGCATGGTGCGGTCGGTGCGTTCGCAGCTTCCGATCCGTTGAGCGTGGAAGGTGTGAATGACCGCGTGCAGCTTGCCGCACTGGCCAAAGCCCACAATGCGCGCGTGTGCGAGCATTGGATGCGTGAAGGCGTGACCATTCTTGATTCGGAAACCACATGGATTGAAGACGATGTTCGGATTGCTCGTGACGCCGTGATCCTACCCGGCTGCTTCCTTCAGGGCCATACCGTGATCGGCGAGGCCGCCGAAATCGGCCCGTACACCACGCTGATCAGCGCCACCATCGACGCCGAAGCCCATGTGGAACGTTCCCGCGTGCAGGAAACCCATATCGGACGTGCCGCCAACATCGGTCCATGGACCTACCTGCGCCCAGGCAACGACCTCGGTGAGGAATCCAAGGCCGGTGCCTTCGTGGAGATGAAGAAAGCCCACATCGGCAACGGCACCAAGGTACCGCATCTGAGCTATGTCGGCGACGCCGATCTGGGCGAGCACACCAACATCGGCGGCGGTACCATCACCGCCAACTATGACGGTGTGCACAAGCACCACACCACCATCGGATCGAACGTGCACGTGGGCGCGGGTAACCTGTTCGTCGCCCCGGTCGAAGTCGGAGACGGCGTGACCACGGGCGCAGGCTCTGTGGTCCGGCATGATGTGCCGGCCGATTCCATGGTCTATTCCGAAAACACGCAACATGTAGTAGAGGGCTGGAAGCCCGAATGGGAGCGCTGATTATGCCGGCAGTACAAGATTCCATCGACGCCATCCGCATCGCCGCAGCCGCGGCTGATCGCATGAAGGCCACTGACATCGTGGCTTTCGATGTCACCGAACCATTGGCCATCACCGACCTCATGATGATCGCCGGCGCTTCGAACGAGCGTCAGGTACTGGCTGTGGCCGAGGAAATCGAAAAGGACCTTTATCTGAAAGATGGCAAGCGTCAGCCACGTTCACGCGAAGGCCTGACCGAGGGGCAGTGGGTGCTACTCGACTACGGTGACTTCGTGATTCACGTCATGCATCAGGAGTCACGCGACTTCTATCGCTTGGAACGACTGTGGAAGGATTGCCCGAACATCGACCTCCAGCTCGACCACGCGCAGGACACGACGGAGGAAGCCGTCGAAGCGGAATAATCCAGGACGTGAGGAGAAGCATGCCGCGCAACGTAACGATTGAATCACGGGGCAATGTGCCACAGCATGTGCACGCCATCACGCTGGTGCGTCATGGACGTACCGCATTCAATGCGCAGCATCGCCTGCAGGGGCAGATCAACATTCCCCTTGACGAAGTGGGCGAGTGGCAGGTGAGGCAGACCGCAAGGGCCTTACGTGAGCTTTATGTGGATCATCGTCCGGATATTCCCAATCGACTGGTGGTCTGCTCCGATCTCGACCGTGCGGCCGCCACCGCACATGCCTTTGCCGATCCGCTGGGACTTACGGTGCATGCCGATGAGCGTGTGCGCGAACGCAGCTTCGGTGATTGGGAGGGCGTCGCCGTGGAAGAGCTCGCCGAACGTTACCCGGAGGATTATCGTTCCTGGGCCGAGTTCCGTGGCGGAGAACTCAAATATGGCGCGGAAAGCAAGGAACACGTCGGCAAACGTGGCGTGGAAGCCCTCAATGATTGGGCCATGCGAGCCGGAACCGACACCGACCTGTTCGTGTTCTCCCACGGCGCCTGGATCTCACAGACACTGCAGACGTTGTTGGGACTGAACGAAGTACAGCCCGATTTCGCTTCCATTCTTTCGATGCGCAACGCACATTGGGTGCGTCTTGTACCGATCGAAATAGGGGACACACTGCGATGGAGATTGCTGGATTACAATCACGGTCCGGCAATCGCCGATACCGAACAGTGGGAACATCCACGCCGCCAAGGCCTTGACTTTTAAGGATTCCACGAATTTTCACATAATCGCCAGTCCTTTTGAAGCGATACTCGCTATCGTCGTGTGCTGTGAAGAATTTTTTCAAGGGAATTTCATTTTCATCAATCTCGGCAGGTGCGCTTGCCGCAGTGACGTCCTTCCTCCTTTCCGCGAAAATCGGCATAGCGGGTTCGGTGATCGGTGTGGCGGCCGGATCCATCGTCTCCGCCGTTTCGACGCAAATCTATAAGAACGTATTGAAGGCATCGGGCGAAAAGATTCAGAATGCGGTGCCGTTCGGTTCGAACTCGGACGGGGAAACCCCTGAAAGCGATGCCAAAACCGATAACGGTACGGAAGCCACGCAGGTCATCGGCGAAGTCCGGCATGGCGGAAGCGATACCGCGGTCATTACGTCTGACCAGACTGCGGTGATGTCCGACTCGCCAAGGGTCATCGCCTCCGGTAAGGACGGTACGGAAGCCACAAGCATATTGGCCAACCCTGAACGCAATACGAAAACCAAGCGGAGCGTCAAAGCTGGAAGCTCGTCCGCCGGCGGGTCCCGGACCATGCACCACACGGGGGAGACCCGTGTCATGGCGTGGTTGCATGGCAAATACGCACCGGCCATCATCGCATTCGTCGGCGCGCTGGTCGGCGTAGGGCTGAGTGCGGGCCTCATCCTTTTCTTTACCCATGGCAAAGGCACGGACACCGTAGTGCATGACGTGGTGTACGAGAAGGTCACACCTTCGACGAGCTCGAGTGATACGGGTAGTACCGTCTCCGGTACCCCTACCTCAGGTTCCGGTACCACGACGAGTGGAACCGACACTACCGACGGGGCGACCGATCAGCCGACCACCAGTGGCAGTGACAAGACCTCCGGCAGCACTTCCGACAGTACGTCAGGGACCAGCGGCTTGTCCGATTCCAGCACCGGCACCACCGATGGCGGCTCGTCGTCGACCGATGGTTCGGGCTCCTCAAGTACCGATTCCGGTACCAGCTCCGGTTCCAATTCCTCCGGTTCCACCACAAACGATTCGACTTCCGGCACTTCGACAGGCGAATCGTCCGATTCCGGAACCAGCACGAATTCAAGCGGGACGACCGGTACGACGAACTGAGGTCACGCATCCAATCCTTGAGCGACACGCCGGGATTGCATGATTCAAGTCTGCGATGTATCTTATACAAGGTTTGCAGAGCAGACACGGGGCTATGGCGCAGCTGGTAGCGCATCTCCATGGCATGGAGAGGGTCAGGGGTTCGAATCCCCTTAGCTCCACGAACAGGGTTTTCAGAGAAATCTGAAAACCCTTTTTTTCATACCACAATCGTTGAAATTCCAACGATTGCGAGATGTTACATCACCCCGTCGGCAGTCCGTCAAAGTCCGCAAAAGTCAGCATTTTAGGTGGAGAACGAGGTGGAGAAAAATATACCCCCGAAGTCATACTGTTTCGCATGCGCAAAGAACAGACTTGGGGCACCATCATCACCATCCATGGCAAGTCCACGACATTCGAAGCCCGATATACCTACCGAAAGCAACGCATCTGCAAACGGTTCAAAGATAAGTTATCCGCCCAAGGATGGCTAAACAGCGAAAAAACGCTCGTAGAAGCCGACAGGAAGGGCATTAGCAAGTGGACTACGCCTAGCGAGCGTAAACGGCAGGAAGACGCCATAAACAGGCGTAAACGGCTATTCTGTGATTATGTGACCGAAGAGTTCGTTCCAAATTGGCTCGATTACAGTGCGGATGGGCGAGAACTAGCAAGCGGTAGCAAAAGAAAGCACCGTGAATATCTTGCCCATCTGAGCAAAGCTTTCTTCTGGAAGTACCCAATCGCGGAGGTCTCCACCGAGGACATAAACCGATGGCTCTCGAATATCAAAAACTTTGGGGGAGCGACACCACGCAAAAAGACCTTCCAACTCCTGAAGTCAGTCTACGAAAAGGCTGTCAACGAAGGCATGGTTGACCGTTCGCCCGTAACCATGAAGGCACCCAAAGTACCGAAGAGCAAGCAGGCGGAAATCCCACCGGCAACAGCCGAACAGCTGCAAATTATTTACGAGAACATGGTACCGACCACACGAATAGCCATCTGGCTAGGAGCAATCCTCGATATGCGAATCGGTGAAGTCACGGCCTTGCAAGTCCAAGACTTCGACGGTAAGACCCAGACCATCCATATTCGCCACAGCGAAAGCGATGACGGCGAGCTGAAAGACACCAAGACCGACGCCAGCCATACAACGCAACCAGTGCCACCAATCCTCGCCGGACTCATCAACGACGCGTGCAAGAACAAGAAGCCCACCGACTTCATCGTGACCAAACCCAACGGTGAGAGAATCCACAAGAACAATCTCAGAGATGACCATTTCAACAAGGCGAAAATCGTCGCTGGCCGTCCCGACCTGCACTTTCACACTCTCAGGGCCACGAGCATAACCACCGCCGTGCAGGTCGGAGCAAGTTTGAAAGAAACAATGCAGTGGGGACGCCATGCTGACGCAAAAACATCTCTGGACCGATACCAGCGGGCATCGGGAGCCGACCGTATGCGAGAACTTGCTAATGGCATCGAGGCGAGACTTATGCCACATGAGCCTACCGAAGCCGAGCTGAAGCAAGCCATCGTAGAAACAAAAAAGCGTCTAGCCGACCTAGAAAGCCAGCTAGACGCCATATATCACCAAAAGAGATGAGCGAGGGAATCTACGTCGATGTATCGGCGTCCACGCACCTTGTACGACCTGATTCGTCCACCGTTAATCAGGTCGTAAACATGCTGTTTGCTACACTGCAAGTACACCATCGTATCCGCCACAGTCATCAACGCGGGAAGTTCTGAATGTTTCACCGTTCACCTCCCTCGATGGAATCGAATAACTGCTTAGCCACGCTTTCCGGAACCCACGCGGAAACACCCCGAAACGGGCTGACATCAGGGCGAGAACAGCGAAGCATACGCCGAGCCTGTACCACAGCCGCACGCTTACGTTCAGGGTCTGTTATCGCGTTCGCTTCACTCAAACGCCACCGTCTTACGAGACGCCGATATGCCCAGAACTCCTTGTAGGAACATTCGAAATCATCCTGCTCCCGCAGGGGCAAGCCACGGTCATGACCCCACACGCGCCCGCTCCTGTACTGCCAGTCGTCGGGCATGTTCTCGATTCGACGCTGATAGTGTGCAACCCCGCGAGCCGCATGCTTGGCGAGATACATCAGAACACGTTCGGGATGAGCCGGAACCCGCTCGCCATCGACAACAATCTCACCACCAACATCGATAGGCTCCCACACCTGAGCTTGCAAGCGTGCGCCGATATTTGACTTGTCGAGCATGTTCACCCACGAGATTAGAGCACGGTATTGTTCGAGCACGTCAAACTCATGGTCAATCCATACAAGAATGTGCACATGCGGATTCCCTGACCCTTGGAACTCAAGAATCCAGTAGTAGTGGAGCATGCCGTGACGTTTCATGTATTGGAGCCACCGTTTCAGCCACCCATGGAACATCGCCGCGCTCACGTCCTCCATCTGCTGTGATGGCATGGTCAGAGTCACAAACGCAGGGGTGCCGTCGATGGCGTCGAAATCGATTTGTTGCAACCGTTGTTCATTTCGTCGCGCAACGTTCGGCGTCCAGCCTTTCGTATTCGTCCTTTCCGGTGGGGTGAGTGCCATCAGCTTCATGATTTCGCCTGTTTCCGGATTCACCAGAGTTTGATTCCTCGTCGCACTTACACCGTGCGCTCTGATTGAAATTGTTGGCATTTGATACCTCCTTTCACTATCGGGGCAACAGCCCCTTTTTTGTTCGATAAGTCGTTTGAAGAAAATATGCGGTCAGATATCAAGAAGGAGAGAGTGCAGTTAACCACCGCTCGAGTGTTCCTCGACTATGAACCCAGCCGCCTCTCTGAGTACTGAGGTGTCCACGTCGAAACTCCCACGTCCTCGTACTTCCGCGTCTTCCGGCACTCACTACGCCGTCCGCTTGCGTTCGCTCTCGCCCTGCGCTCCGCTTGGTGCTACGCGCTGGGCTACCGTTCACACCGCTACCCGGCTGTTCGTCACCGTCAGTCGCTCCGCGCTCGTTTGGTGGGCGATTTCGAAGTGTCCACTGCGTGCCGCCGCACGGTGCCCGCACCTAGTCTGCGTGCAGTCTGCACGGCTCCTACTTCCTCTTGATGGTGCTATACCCCCAAGGTCTTGATACGGAAAGAGGGGACGTGTTGCCACGTCCCCTCTGGGTAAATGTCAGTCGTTCAATCCGCTCCGCATGGTTTCTAATGTCGGACCGTTCAAGGCTTTCGCCGCCTCCGCCACGGGAAGATAGAAGAATCGGACGGATTTCGTATGACCGTCTTCGCTTTGGACTACCGCGCCACCGCGCCGAGTTGACGGAATCTCGGTAGGCATCGGGTCGCCGTCTGGAATGGTTCCCAGAATGGCCTCACTTGCTTCTCGTGTGGTGACTCGCAGGCCAAACCGCACGACGCAGTTATCTCGAATATTCGTAGGAATCGAATCGGCTGTCGGTTTCTGAGTCAACAGCATGACGCACCAACCTGCGGAGCGGCCTTTACGAACGATGGTTGCCACGGCGCGCCTGCACCGTTCAATCAGCGCTTTATCATCCTTGGAACGTCCAGTCGTGTCAAACAATGTCTGGCATTCGTCGATGACCACAAGATGGAACGGATGAGCGGCAGTTGCGCCGGAATGCCAGAAATCGGGGTCTATATCGCTCCACGGATGCTCTTTCAAGTCAGTGGCACAACGGTCAGCCAACGTTTCCAGCTGTTTCGTCGCCGTCTCTAAATCGAGGTCGCAATCGTTGTTGTAGAGGTTGGCCGCTCGTTGCGCCCATGCCCAGTCCATGCCACCTTTGCCGTCGAACACGTAAACAGCGGCCAGGCGGGAAGCGAACAACGATAGAGTCAAAAGCGTCGCACCAGCCGATTTGCCAGCGCCCGGTGTCCCGCCGACCACGATGCCAGAGACTTGCTCGAACGAGAGTTTGGCAAAGTCGCCGGACTCAAACAAACCGTAGACGACAGATTTGCCATTCCAGTCTGTAATATCCGTGACCTTGATTGTGTGGTCCTCATCGAGTGGATTCTTCGGGACAGTGCGGTAGAAGTGAATCAGCCAGTGGGCCGGAGCGATTTTGTCAATCTTGTACGTCTCCGCACCCATCGCGCCTAGACCGTCCTGAACCTTTTTCTCGACGAAGGAATCAGTGACGCCGGTCAATCCACAGATGAACTCGAGGAGCTTTTCGTCACCGTTGTCCTTATACACTGCTTTGTAGTCACGGGCGCCGCTGAACTCGGTTGTCGAATCCTCGAACGGGCGCAAACACAAAACACGTTCAACAATAAACTCGGGGCTGTTACCCTTGACGCGGTGCCGAAGTGAAGTCAGGCATCGCAGGAATGGAAGCAAATTCCTGAACGACGGGTGAAAAAGCGAAACCAACCAAATGATGGTCCACAGTACGCAGACCGTCACCAAGGTGGTGAACTTCGGATTAAACAAGAGCAATGCCGACCAAAGCGTTGTGGCGATGGCACATACAATGTGACGTGTTTTCCAACCGTTCTCATCCCAAGCTACAACGTCGCCGAGGGGGTGCATCAGGCCGACGAACAACGCCGTCAACGCAAGAAGTTTAAGGAAAAGTAGTAAAATGCTCATTGCATTCTTCTTTCTAAAGAAATGGCAGGATAGGAGGTGCAAGCTCCCACCCCACCAGAGAATGTGTGGACAAGGTCAGGCGCCTATCGGGGCGCTTGACCTCTTTTCTTTATAAGCGTTTGGGGTGGTAGACCCCGCGTCCTCAAGGTTCAGTCCTTTCTCCGCGAGAATCCGGACCGCCGCAGACCATGAAATCTCATGGAAGTCGGCGTAGGAGGCGACCTCGCGATAGAGTTCGACGGGCATCAGGCACGTCCGTGTGACCATCGGGATAGCCATGGTTGTCAGTCCTGTTTGAAGCCCGTGGCCTTGTAGGAGACACCTTCGGCGGTGTCGTTGCTCCATGGGCGAACGGTGAAGTCGACGAACCTAATCGGCTGATTGACTTTCACGACCGGCTTGGTCTTGGAAGACATTTTGACCGGCACGATGGCGACGTGCTTGCGTTCGTCGCCCTCGTAGGGAATCATCAGCGTTTGAATTTCCCATTGAGGGGTGCCGTCCTTGTCGAGAACGGGAATCTGCTTGGATTTGCCGTCGGAATCCTTCTCCCATTTCACGATGGGAGTGACGTCTTCCGCAAGCATGGATTTTGCAATTTGCTCTTCGGTCACGGGAATATCGAAATAATCCCCGAAGCCACCGTTTCGGCTTGCCATGATTTTTCTCCTTTCCAGAGAAACCTCGCTATCACTATTCATTTGTCAGGAACCGTCGTGATAGCTCACGGAGGCGGCGACTTCACATCCGATTGGTTTTTCATCCATCAAACGGAGCTAATATAAAGACTAGTGAGGGGCTAATTCTTGTCAAATATAAGAAATATGACATATGCCGAAAACCGTTGGAAAATAACGCGACACTCGCATACCCCAATGACTACAAGACGTACTTGGATTGCCTACACACAAAGAATTGGACATTTTCGTTCACGTTATACTGGAATCGTCCACACAATTAAGTCGGTTGGAAAATTCAAAAAACATACCCCCACATTGAAATCAGGATTCATGTAATGGAAATGTGGAAATATAAAATTTCCGATGAAAAAATTTTAGAAAAATAAAGATTCAAATTTTCAATTTTTTAAAATATAAAATTTCCGATGGAAAAATCCATAAAATGGAAAATCTAAGGCCGGTAGGCATCTCGGCAGGGCGGTACGGGAAAGCGTCGGGACCACCCTTTGTAGCAAAATAGATGCAGATAAAGGGAGGGGAGAGCCATGGAAGAAAACAAGGATACCGAGGTCACGCAGGTAATCGACTCTGCCACAGTCGAGACTGCGCAGGATGAGGATAGGGAAGCGACGCCTAGCGAGAAGCGCGTTAAGAAAAGTGTGAAAATCACTGCGTCCATCATCGCCGCGATTATCGTTCTTGGCGCAGGTGGCGGTTATGCTTATGCGTCCACTCGCGCTTACGACGATTATGAGGCTCAGGTCAAGTCTGCGAAGGCTATCGATTCAAAGCTCGTCAAGAAGGTTGAGTCCGCCCGACAGCTTGCTAAGGCGACGAAGGATACGGACGTGCTTGACAAGACCGTGCTGGATTCATTGAACGCAAGTGTCAAGTCCGGCGAGACTCAGAAGGGCAGTCCGAAGGCGGAAGATGTCAACAAGTGGGTGCTGTGGGACGTGAGCAAGGCGAAGACCACGGTTGCCGACGATATCACCGCCGCGACCAAGGCCATCAGCTCCATTGACGCCGCCATGGGCAAGGTCGAATCCTCCAAGACCGCCAAGCAGGTCAAGGATGCGAAGGACACGCTCAACAAAACCGTCAGTGATGCGGAAACCCTGTACAAGGATTCCGAAGGCAAAGTGCAGGATGATAAGACGCGTGAAAGCCTGAAAACCGCCATCGACGCGGCAAAGAAAACCGTTGACAATAAGAAGTCTGACGTGAAAGCCCTGAACGCGCAGAAAGATGCGGTATCCAAGGCCGTCACCGGCGTGAACGACTCCAAGAGCGCGAAGGAACAAGCCGACGCGGAGGCCAAGGCCAAGGCCGAAGCCGAGGAAGCCGCACGCCAAGCCGCACAACAGGCAGCACAGTCCCAAACCCAAAGCTATTCAAATACGAGCAGTCGTGCGAACAGTGGCACCAGCACCTACAGCGCGCCGACGCAACAGGCTCAGACCCAACAGTCTGCGCCACAGCAAAGCCAGACCCAGAATAATAGTTCCAACAATTCTGGATACATTAAGCTCTGTAGCTCTGGTGACACCAGTGGTAAAGAGTTTGACTACGTTCCTTGCAACTAAAGAATAGCATTCACAGTATCTTCTGATACGATGGCGAGCACTTCGTGCTCGCCATCGTCCGCATAAGCCGCCAATATTTCTTTTGGTTCCAATACGGTTTTGAGGACACTCCCTTGCTTACTGAATCTACTGGCGAACTTTTCCGCGACTTCAAGACTGCTCGTCCAGCTCAACCCCATATGCACGCTCTTGTCGATTTCGCCACGATACACAGTGATTGGCTTATCCACGACCATTTCCAAGGGTTCCTCACCATCAATGCAGGGGGGTCGTCTGTTTCAACAGTTCGACAAGATTTTCGTCAAATTGTTCGCTTGGATATTCCTCATGCTTGCGAACTGCTTATCTCCTAGTTCCTCCTGATAATTAGGTGGAGAATGAGGTGGAGCATGGTGTGACACACCTTTAAAATGGCGGAATAACACCAAGATAGGGGAGTCCCCTTAGCTCCACGAACAGGGTTTCCGATGAGAGTCGGAAGCCCTTTTTTCGTATGGTGAACCGTTGCCGAACCGGTGGCATGAACTGAGCCGATATGAACCAACCGCAGCAGGCCATTGGCGCAGCACAGTCAATGTGACGGTATTCACGCAGAGTGAACATGTGTCGAAAGCCTTGCTGCCGTAGTCTGGAAACACGTCTTACACCACAGACGCACGAGTTGGAAAGGACCGCAATCATGGCAAATCTCACTGCGGAGATGAAGGAATTCCTCAACGGCAATCTGGCATGGGTCGCGACCATCGGCAAGGACGGCCATGTGGATCTCGGACCGAAGATGAGCATGTTCATCATCGACGACAATCACATCGGCTATCACGAGCGTACCGCCGGACAAATGTACCGTAATCTGCTTGATGGCAGCGAATTGGTCGTTGCCGTTGCGAACCTCGAACAGAGGAAAGGCTACCGTTTCCGTGGCAATGTCGTACTGCACGACAACGACGCGATTTACGAGGAACAGGTCAAAATCGCCGAGGAACGCGGCACGAAGAAGCCCATGACCATTCCGGTGTTGCAGATCACGGAAATCCAGGATCTGACACCGGGAGCGACGGCCGGAAAGACCATCGTCAAGGATTGACGATCATGGTCGGTTCACCAAACCCGTACGGGATGGTTGACCGATGGACCCGGTCCGATATGGCGGATTGAACGCTTTACAGCATGCTTTCCGTCATATCGGCCCAGTCATATTGGGCCATGTATTCGCCATGATACAGATTCACGGCGCCGGGCTCTCCCTTCAGGAAACGGAACAGGTCGCAGTTGAGCGCTTCCGTCTTGATTGCCACGCTGTCACGGCCGCGCACGATGATGTCATCTTGGCCGATCGGCTCCAACGTCGTCTTCAGATCGTGGATGAGATTGCGTACTTGGGTGCGGCGTGACGCCGAGTTGGAAGCATCCTCCCATAATGCGGTGATGAGTTCGCTGATGGAGCAGCGTGCACCTTTACGATGCACAAGATACGCGAATAATTCCTTGGATTTGTTGCGATCGAACTTCAACGGTTCGCCGTGATGAAACACATCGAAATCCCCGAAACAGCGTACTGTGATACGTTCGTCGTTCTCCGACTCGATGGGGTTGCGCAGATTGGACAATGCGGTGCGCACATCATCCTCGCTGGCGGGTTTCAGCAGGAATCCACTGACGTACATGCCGTGTGCCTCGAGCGCGTGCTCGGCATGGGCGGTAACGAAGATGATGTTAATGCTCTCGTTGCCTGCCTTGAGCTTTTGCGCCAATTCGATGCCATTCATGCCGGGCATTTCGATATCGAGAAACACCACGTCGAAATGGGTTCGGGAAGCCTCGTCCAACGCCTGTTGCGCCGACAGCGCCTTCATGCAGGTGCTGTCAGGCTCGACATCGCGCAGAATACGGCATAATGCATTGATTGCAAGCTGCTTGTCATCGACGATGAGGATGTTCATGCATTACCGCCTTTGGGAATGGTGATGGTCAGAGTCGTTCCGTGATCACTGGCGTATGTGAGGGAACCATTGCAGATGATACCCAACCGTTTGGCCACGCGATCCAGGCTGGCCGTGTGATGGTCGGCTTCTTCGGGGCATTCGGATTCGACATCGTCATGCACGCTGATGTAGTCAGCCACGTCATCGTGCCATACCTTGATGACGAGTGCCGGATCGTACGCGTATGGAAGATGGAATTTGACGGCATGCTCCACCAAAGGCTGCATGCTGAGTGGCGGAAGACGGAAATCCAATGTGCGTATGTTCCAGGATATTTTGATGCTGTGCGGGGTGTCGGTCTGCACCAGGCCGAGGTATGCCTTGACATGCTGGATTTCCTTACGCACGGGCACCAGTTGGGATTCTCCGACAGCATCGATGTTGCCGCGCAGGTACACGGACAGCTCCTGCACGGCCTTTCTCGCCCTGGTGGAATCCTCCATGCACAACTCCTGGATGGCGGTCAGCGAATTGAAAATGAAATGTGGGTGTAATTGCTCGGTAAACAGCTTCGCCTTGCTTTCCGCCAATTCATGTTCGGCGAGGATTCGCCGTTCTTCGTTGCTTTGCCGCCGCAGAATGAACAGTATCATCAGGGAGAACGCGATGGCCGGGTACATCAACGTCAACGAATCATGGCGATTCTCCACGATTCCAGCGGCGATCGGTAGCATGAACAGGGCCAGCCATTGCAGCAGGACGTGCTTGGCTCCTCTGGCATTCGCGAGTGGCACCACCAGCAAGGAGACCAGCATCTGCAGTGCGGCCATGTTATCCGGCAGCATGTGCAGAGGCCCCCACACGAACGCATTGCCTTCCCCGATGCGGAACACCCAGCCGGTCCAAGGGTTGAGGATGATCAGCAGCATGTTCAAAACGCCCGGCGTGACGATGAGACCGGTGGTCGTACGCCTCGCTTTCGGGGAAAGATCCGTCGGCAGATTGGCACATGCCAGCAGAATGAAGCCGGTGACGGCCACAGGCCCCACCATGTACGTACCATAGTTGCCGATGTACGTCATCATGATGGAGAAAGTGTCGTCAAGACCGGTGAACCTCTGGGCCAGCAGACCTCCGAACGTGTTGACGGCGTGCAGTGTCAGCACCGCCGCGAATGCCATACGACTCCGGCGCGTATCATCGCCGAGCGCCACGGCGACGATCAGCACCGCAAGTATCGCCAACGTGAAGATTCCGATGCTGGAATTAATCGTATTGCAAGTCATAAGGCCCCTTCTACCCGAATGGGGTACGCTTGCGCACCCCCCCTGACGAACCAGTATAGAAGAGGGTGCAAGACGGGGCATAAGAACGTGTGGATTGCGGTGGATAACCATGATTCATCCACATATCCACAGAATCCGTCGAGCCGGTGGCATGGGCGGACAGGTTCTGCCATGCTGGGCTGCACGGGTGGACGATGACGACCATTCGGGGACATATAGACCAAAGAAGGTGAACCATGACATCTCGAACGACACGACGTCGATGGGCGGGCCTGGCAATGGCGACGCTCGCGGCGATGATCCTGCAGCCGGTGGCTCAGGCCACACCGCAATTGGCCGACCTGAAAGTCAAACAATCCATGAGCGTTCAGGCCGGCACGCAGGTGAGTCTTACAGGCAAGACATTGACGGCCATACCGTTGGCCTCCTACACCGCGGCCAACGTGACCGACGGCAAGATGGTCGGATATGACCTGACCACCATACCCGCGTTGCGCGATGCCATCGCGTCGGCGGCCGAGGATATCGGTGCCACACAGAAAGACCTGAACGTCAACGGCACACTCGATCCCATGGTCTGGGTCGTCAGGACCCTCACCGATGCGAACACCCATCCATGGGGCGGCCGACTGCGTGATTTCTGCGACAGCCTCGCCAAACAGGACGCGTTCAAGCAACAGCAAGGCACGAAGTTCACGCAACTCAATGCCGCCGGAGACGCCATTTCAACCGGAGCAGTGCTGACCCCGGGCATCTACGCCGTCGTGGACCGCACTCCAGCCACCGTTGAGCAGCAATCCGAGTCCGCGTCAATCATGATGATGAACGGTACCGGCGTCAGCGGCGCAGACCAACTGATTACGGCGGATGGCAGCACCGTCGAACTCGGACAGGTCATCTACAAGCTTTCCGAAGTGGAAACACCCGACAAGCGGGTCAAGGAGGGCGACGCATGGAAAGAGGGAACCACCGAAGCCATCGGTAAGAACCTGACCTACCGCATCACGCAGAAAATCCCGAATTGGACCGGATACGAACACTACTACCTCGCACTGAACGATACCTTCGGCAAGGGCATCGACTATGCGGGATTACAGTCCATCACCGTTGACGGCAAAAACCTGCCGACCGACTTCTACCATGAGACCATAGCCTCGAATACGGTCAGTTGGCTGTTCGGCGACGCACAAGGCGACGTGCTCGTCTCCGACGCTTCCAAGCAAGCCCTGCCGGTCGGGGCGACAATCGTCGTCACCTACACCGCGCGACTCAACGGAGACGCCGCCATCGCGCCACAATGCAACCCCAATTCCATCAGCCTCGAATACTCGCACAACCCGAATTCGTGGAACGACCATAACGATGTGCCCGGCAACGAAGTCAACGTCTGCACAGGCGCCGTGAACCTGAAGAAAGTGGACTCCGACGGCAAAGACCTCAGCGGTGCCGAATTCACCATTGCCGAAGGTGCGAATGGAGGAGAGCCCCTGAAACTGATCCGCATCGACGACGGCACTTACCGTCTCGCCACGGACAAGGATGAGGCGAAACTGACCACCACGACGATCCTGGCCGGCAATGTAAGCATCAGAGGATTGAACGGCGAATACACCATCAGCGAAAAGAAGGCCCCGGAAGGTTTCTCATCACTGATGCTGCCAAGCGCCATCATCAACGTACACGTCAACCAGCAACAGGGGACGTACGGCGTGGAAGTGAAATCCGACCCCAACAAGCTGATCAAACTTGACGGAACGCAAACCGTGACCGTCACCAACGTGCGATCGATAGTGCAAATGCCATTGACCGGTGCAGCCGGACTGACCGCAATCCTCCTACTGGCCGCGGCACTGCTATCCGGAGGCCTCACATTGCTGCGCATCACACGAGAATCCGCCGACCGATAGACGGAATTCGCGATGATGGACAAGCGGACAGGCAAGGCACGGCACAAGCATGAACCACCCTTGCGGCTACGCATACGCTGGCTTGCGGGAACGGCAATGCTGCTGGCCACGGCCCTGCTCGTCAGCCTTCCGCTCACCCTGCGCACCACCGACAATATCGAACAAATGTTCGACACGCGTGCGTATGCGAGCGCCGTGAACGATACGGCGCTCGCAATCATCACGCAGACGAAAACCAACGCGCGCCGATACAATGAACGGCTCGCCAGCGGCAATGACCTCGAGTCCGAAACGGCACGGCAAACCGAAACCATACCGGAATACGCCCAACAGCTCGTCATATCGCCCAGCGATATCATGTCCACGATCGCATACCCGAGGTTGGGCATCAATCTGCCGATTCGTCACGGTGCCGACGAGAACTCTCTTGCGGCCGGCGCAGGACACTGGCAAGGAACATCGCTGCCCATAGGCGGCAAAGGCACCCATGCCGTAATCACCGCACATAGGGGATTGGCCGACAAACTCATGTTCACCAAGCTCGACCAAGCCAGGAAAGGCGATGAATTCACCCTCACGACACTAGACGAAACGCTTACCTACCGAGTGGAATCCATACGCACCGTCACCCCTGACGACGTAAGCTGGGTCAAACCGGAAGCCGGGCAAGACAAGGTCACACTGCTCACCTGCACGCCATACGGCATCAACACGCATAGACTGCTCGTCACCGGCACCCGCATACCCAACCACGATGAACGATCCCAAGACCCCGGATGCGCCATAGCCAACGTCCTTGCCTCGACGGGAGCGATACTTGCCATCATCTGGAGCGACACCATCGCCATCATCCGCCACTACCGACGCATCTGGCGCAGACGCCCCCACGGATACAATGAGCATCATGATCGACGAAGTACTGTTCCTACGCCACGGAAGAACCGCCTACAACCTTGGCAGAAGACTGCAAGGCCAAATCGACATCCCCCTCGACATCGTCGGCCGATGGCAGGTGGACCAAAGCGCCTACGAACTTGCCCGCCGATACTACTAGGCGAAAATCACCAATCAGGCACAGCATCCCGAAACCCTGCAACAACCAACCGGACCGGACGCGCATCTCGCCGACCCGAACGAAATCACACAAGCGCCGGCATCGAAACGCCAGATGACCATCATCTCCTCCGACCTGTTCCGCGCACAACAGACCGCGCGCGCCTTCGCCAACCTGCTCGGCCTGCCCGTCGAATACGACTCCAGGCTACGTGAACGCAGTTTCGGCGAATGGGAAGGCATGACCCGTGAGGAAATACGAGAAGCCAACGCCCCGGACTACGACTCATGGCGCTCACATACCGGCGGAGAACTCAACCATGGCGTGGAAAGCCGCACCCACACCGGACAACGAGGAAGCCGGGCGGTGCTCGACATTCTTGACCGACACCGCGAAAACATCGTGCCGACCACACTGCTTATCGTCGGTCACGGATCCTGGATCGTCGCCACCATCGAAACACTGCTCGGCATGGACCCCGACAGTCTCAGCAACCTTGGCTCCATGCGCAACGCCTTCTGGTCACGCATGACGCCTGCCGGCGATGCGGAACGACCCCGATGGACACTTGACGAATTCAACCAAGGTCCGGCCATTGCAGCATTCACCGACTGGGAGAACGGACCCGACGACCTCAGAGGACCGAACATGCCGCAATGGAAACCGATCATGCAGTAAAGGGACTCACGGACACACCCCGAGAAACCCCGATTCCACAGCCGGAACATGAACAGTCGGTTAACGTTTCACCCTGCGCATCGCAAATTCTGCGCATAGGACTATCCTTAATGAGGTTGTATGCCCGGTCACACGGTTTCCTGCCGCGGATCTCGGGCTACCGTACAGCGATAGAACGTCAGAAAGCGCGAAAGGCGGGTGAGAGACATGTTGAGAATGTTCAGAACGATTAACGGCCAGGTGGAACAGATTCAAAAACCTGAGAACGGCTCTTGGCTGTGCCTGTCCGAACCAACCGACGTGGAGCTCGCCAGCGTCGCCCAAGAAACCGGCATCGACCTGGCCGACCTGCGCGCCCCGCTGGATGACGAAGAGCGCTCGCGAGTCGATGTCGAGGATGATTACACGATGATCATCGTTGACATCCCGACCGTCGAGGAACGCGGCGGTCGTGACTGGTACGAGACCATCCCGTTGTCGATCATCATCACGCAGTCGATGATCATCACCGTCTGCATGCAGGACACCCCGGTGCTGCATCCGTTCATGGAAGGTACCATCCGCGGTTTCAACACGTACATGAAAACGCGTTTCATCCTGCAGATCCTCTACCGCAACGCCACCATGTATCTGCGTTACCTACGCATCATCGACCGCGAGAGCGACAAGCTCGAACTGAAACTGCGCCATTCCATGCAGAATCGTGAGATCCTCATGCTACTTGAACTGAGCAAGACCTTGGTCTACTTCACCACGTCACTCAAATCGAATGAAATCGTGATGGAGAAGCTAACGACCCTGCCCCGTATCAAGCAGTACCCGGAGGATGAGGATCTGCTCGACGACGTCATCACGGAAAACAAGCAGGCAATCGAGATGGCCAACATCTACAGCGGCGTTCTTGCGAACATGACCGACGCCTTCGCGTCGATCGTGTCGAACAACCTGAACAACGTGATGCGCATCTTCACCATCATCTCCATCACGCTGTCGATACCGACGTTGATCTTCTCCATGTACGGCATGAACTTCCAGCAAGGCATGTTGGGCATGCCGTTGTCCGACAAGCCGTGGGGCTTCGTGGTGATCATCCTGATCTCACTGGTGCTTTCGGGAATCGTCACTTGGTTCCTTACTCGTTCACGCATGTTCAAGTAGATTGTGCGTCACCGGCCGGTGGTCCCGCCGCCGGCGCATGATGGGTGTTCGGAAGGCGGTTACATGACGCACGGGATACGGAACATTGCGGCGATGCTGTGTGCCGCGTCGATTGTGGTTGGCGTGAGCGCATGCGGCACCTCCATCTCCGTGGTGACCAACGGCCAGGCGCAGGGGCCGACCATCACCATCGGCGTAGCCACCGATCAGCCGGGACTCGGCTTGCTGCACGGTAAGGATTATTCCGGGTTCGACATCACCGTAGCCCGATACGTCGCACAATACCTAGGATTTGCCGACAAGCAGGTCGTGTTCGCAAAGGTGATTCCCTCGACTCGCGTTTCGGCATTGACTTCGGGGGATGTCGATATGGTCGTGGATTCCTTCGCGACGAACACCGACCATGACGACGAAGTGACCTTTGCCGGACCGTATCTTACGGTACGTCGGGATTTGCTGATTCGTGCCGATGATAAGGATGGGATCCTGAGTATCGATGATCTGGACGGCAAAACCGTATGCACGGCCAAGGGATCCATCTCCGGCTCCGATATGCGGAACCTGACCGACAAGATGACGGTCGAGGAACGTGACACCTATCCGCAGTGCGTCACGGCGCTGATGATAGGCGAAGCCGACGCCATCATCTCCGATGACGTCATTCTTACGGGACTTGCGGCCGACAGGGGAGGCGGCTACCTGAAGGTGGTCGGCGAACGGTTCGGCGAACAATCCTATGGCATCGCCGTCAGGAATGGTAAGAGCGAGCTGGTCGGACAGATTGACGCGGCACTCAAAGCCATGGTCGCGGACGGTTCATGGTCGAGTGCGGTGCAAGCCCTGAAGCAGGATATCGGATACACCGTCGACGTTTCGTCGAACCCGCCTACGGTGCGGCGGAAAAACTAATCTGCATGCCGCTTCTTGGATAATGATTATCGCCTTGCCAAGTGTCCAGTTGCGCGGCTAGTTTCATGCATTATGAATGACACCGAGAAAAGCGCACAGGCGCAGTCGAACGAATCCGCCGAGCCGTCGTTTCGCTACAATGCGAAGCTGGCTCAAGGCGTTGAGGAGAAATGGCAGAAGATCTGGGATGACGAGGGTACGTTCTGGGCGGCCAACGTCAACGGCGAGCTGAAGGATGGCAAGGGCCACAACGCGGAAGGCCGTCCATCCTACTTCGCCATGGACATGTTCCCATATCCATCGGGCAAGGGCCTGCACGTGGGCCACCCGCTGGGGTATCTCGCCACCGATGTGGTCAGCCGTTATCACCGCATGAAGGGTGAGAACGTGTTGCATGCCATGGGCTATGACGCCTTTGGCCTTCCCGCCGAGCAGTACGCCGTACAGACCGGCCAGCATCCACGCATCACCACCGAACAGAACATCGCCAACATGCGCCGCCAGTTGCATCGCATGGGTCTGAGCTTTGATAACCGTCGCTCCTTCGCCACCATCGATCCGGGTTATGTGCGTTGGACCCAGTGGATCTTCTCACGCATCTATGACGCTTGGTATGACGAGGAAGCCGTCAATCCGAGCGGTTCCAAAGGCTGCGCAAGACCGATCAGCGAGCTGGTCGAACAGTTCGAATCCGGTGCGCGCGCCATTCCGGGTTATGAGGGCAGGTCCTGGGCTGACTTGAATGAAGCCGAACGGGCGGATGTGCTCAACGACTTCCGTCTGGCATACATCTCCAAGTCCCCGGTCAACTGGTGCCCGGGACTGGGTACCGTGCTCGCCAACGAGGAGGTCACCGCCGAAGGCAAGTCCGAACGAGGCAATTTCCCGGTGTTCCAGCGCGAGCTACGCCAATGGTCCATGCGCATTACCGCCTACGGTCACCGTCTGATCGAGGATCTCGACGGCATCGATTGGCCGGAAAAAGTCAAGCTGATGCAGCGTAACTGGATTGGCGAGTCCCATGGCGCCTCCGTGCATTTCACCGTCGAAACCCCGAACGGTATCAGGGACATGGAGATCTACACCACTCGTCCCGACACCCTATTCGGCACCACATTCGCCGTCGTGTCTCCGGAGCACCACCTGCTCGCCGATGTCCCCGACGAGTGGCCTGCCGAAACCCCGGAGAACTGGAAGGGTGGCTATGCCACTCCGGTCGAAGCCGTGCAATCCTACCGTCTGGCCGCCGAAGCCAAGACCGCCAAGGACCGTGTCGACGAAGCGGGCGAAAAGACGGGTCTGTTCACCGGCCTGTATGCCATCAACCCGATTACCGGAGCCAAGCTGCCGCTGTTCACCGCCGATTACGTGCTCATGGATTATGGCACTGGTGCCATCATGGCTGTGCCGGGTGGCGATCAGCGTGACTATGATTTCGCCGTCAAGTTCGGTCTGCCGGTCATATATACTGTCAAGCCGCTGCCGGAATCCGGCGATGACCTGGCCGACTACGAGGGCAAGGCTCCGTTCGTCTCCCACGACGGCATCGTGATCAACTCTTCCGTAGCGTTCACCAAGACCAAGGGCGATGCCCTGAGTCTCGACGGTCTGCGCGTCGACGAGGCCATTGACAAGGTCAATGCATGGCTTGAATCCGCAGGTGTCGGCAAGGGCACCGTCAGCTACCGTCTGCGCGATTGGCTCTTCAGCCGCCAGCGCTATTGGGGCGAGCCGTTCCCGATCGTCTACGGTGAGGACGGCACCCCGCATCTGCTGCCCGACGAACAGCTGCCGATCAACCTGCCGGATGTGCCGGACTACAGCCCGAAGACCTTCGACCCCGAAGATGCCGAATCCAACCCGGAAGCACCGTTGAGCCGCAATGAGGATTGGGTCAAGGTCGAGCTTGATCTGGGCGACGGCAAGAAGACCTACTACCGTGACACCAACACCATGCCGAACTGGGCCGGCTCCTGCTGGTATTACATGCGATACCTCGATCCGACCGACACCGAACACATGGTGGAGAAGGACGAATACGATTACTGGATGGGCCCGAACCACAACGAGACCACCGGCAAGGCCGGTGGCGTGGACCTGTACATCGGTGGCGTGGAGCATGCCGTACTGCATCTGCTGTATTCGCGTTTCTGGCACAAGGTGCTCTTCGACCTCGGCTTCGTCGACTCCGCCGAACCGTTCCATAAACTGTTCAATCAGGGCATGATCCAAGCCTATGCCTACACCGACGACCGTGGCCAGTACGTGCCGGCCGCCGAAGTGGTGGAAGGTCCTGCCGATGCCAATGGCGAACCGACCTTCACCTGGAACGGCGAACACGCCAACCGCGAGTTCGGCAAGATGGGCAAGAGCCTGAAGAACATCATCACCCCGGATGACATGTACGAGAACTACGGCGCGGATACCTTCCGCCTATACGAGATGGGCATGGGACCGCTGGCCGAATCCCGTCCGTGGAACACCCGCAACGTGGTCGGCTCCATGCGTTTCCTGCAGCGTCTGTGGCGTAACGTCATCGACGAGACCACCGGTGAGGTTCGCGTCAGCGAGGGTGACCTCGACTCCAAGACCCTGAAACTCCTGAACAACACGATTGCCGACGTGACCGTGGAAATGGAGGCCATGCGCCCCAACACCGCCATCGCCAAGCTCATTGTGCTCAACAATCATCTGACTGGCCTTGATGATGTGCCGCGTGCCGCCATCGAACCGCTGATTCTGATGCTTTCGCCGATTGCACCGCACATCTGCGAAGAACTGTGGAACAGGCTCGGCCATGACGAATCGCTGGCCCATGCCGACTGGCCTAAGGCCGATGAACGTTATGTCGGCCAGGACACCGTTACCGCAGTGGTGCAGATCAAAGGCAAGGTGCGTGCCAAACTTGAGGTCACTCCGGATATCGATCCGAAGGAGCTTGAGCAGATGGCCCTCGAAGCGGTCGCCGACCGTCTTGGCGGCAAGGAGCCACGCAAGGTGATCGTCAAAGCGCCGAAGATCGTTTCGATCGTCCCCGCGGAATGACGACCGAAGGCCTTCGAAAGGACTGAATCGTTCTCCCGCTTGGCGACCGCCGAGCCTGTGGATAACTGACGTCCTTCGACCACAAGGGCCGTTTCGACTGGACAAACGCCCATGACTCCATCAGCGTGGAGTCATGGGCGTTTTCGTTATCAGAAAGAAGCATATGGGCGCAGCCGCACCGATGACGCGGTTGCAACGGTTGAATGCTCCCGAAACAACGTCAAGGCCTGAGCCTCATCCGTCTGCGCACTGTCCTCAACCCGCACGATCGTACGCCCGGGCATCATCGCAAGTGCGGCGTGCCGTTGCAGCCAAACCATCACTGGCCGATTTGGCGGGTGTCCAGCCATCAGACTCCGAAGAGCCGCTCAATCGCGGCCGAAGAGATAAGCCACGCATCATATTTCAGCCGATTCATGCGGTCATTGCGATGCTGACCCTGACCTGCGCGTTATGCGCAAGCCTGACCATGCTTATCCAACAGGCGACCCACTATGCACAACTGCAATCCACGCAACCCACGGTACGGCAAACCGCACATCCTTCATCCGGCGCGTCGCCGTCGGCATCCGCCTCATCCGCACAGTCGGATACGGCACGATCCGAATCGACCGATACCGATCCCACTTCCGACCTTCTTGACCTCAATACCGCAGGCTTGGAGGAACTGCAGACGCTGAAGGGAATCGGTCCGGTTACCGCGCAACGCATACTTGATTACCGCATGCAGTTCGGTCGTTTCGACAATGTGGATCAGCTGATGGAGGTCAAAGGCATCGGAAGCAAGACGTTGGCCAAATTCCGTGATCAGGTATGCGTGCGATGAACGGGAAAGGTCGGTGGTCCGAACGTGAGCGAGGCAGCAGGGACTGGCGCCTGTTGCCCGTGACAGTGCTGAGTTGGTCGGCGAGTCTTCTCACGCATGCTGTGTTCTCAATGATGACGGCGAACGGGACACACGCCGGTCCGCTACTGATCGCCATCATATTGCTGATGGCTGTGGTGGCCGGTGTGGGATTGGCGTCGTTGAGACTGCGCGGCCCGAACGCCACCAAGCTGATGGCTTGGCACAGTGGTGCCATGGCATGCATCGCCGCCATGCTGGCATGCTCCTGCACCGCACTGACCTATGATCTTGTGCAATGGAATGACGTGTCCTCGTCGCTGGCGAGGAAGGGAGCAACGCCGGTTACGGTGCGGCTGCATGTCGTTTCGCCGACGGTTGCCTCGAACAGGCGCGCCAATGACTGCCAAGCGGATGCCGTATTGCAAACCGTGACCGAAGGCCAGCTCGTTCGGACATCGGTCAGTCGTATACGGGTATACGCCGATCAGCCCGACTGCGCCATGTTGCGGCAGGACGGCACATACCAGTTGGACGGCATGCTGATGCCATCCAACTATGGCAGCATGCCGATATGGCTGACCGACGTGGACGACATTCGGATGATTCGCGCGCCGAATGCCGTCTTCCGTCTTGTCGATGTGATGCAACGTTCCTTTTTCATACAGACCGGCAGGCTTTCGGATCAGGGCAAGGTGCTGGTTCCCGGGCTGACATTGGGCATTCTCGGACAGGATTACGTGCCGACGGAAGACTCGACCGATGGATCCGGCATCGATGCCACCTATGCCGGCCGATTGGAGGATGATTTCCGGAAATCGGGAATTCTGCATCTGATGGCGGTCAGCGGCGGCCATCTTGCCGTGGTCGCCACGCTGGTCCGTACGATTTGCGCGTTTTTCGTAATACCACGAAGAATTACGGCAATACTGACCGGTCTTTCCTACATTGCATTGTCCTGTTGCATGTTTCCTTCGGATTCCGTCTTCCGTGCGTTACTGATGGGACTGGCCGGCGCGACCTGTCTGTTTGTAGGACGGCGTGGACAGGCGCTAAGTACCTTATGCTGGACCGCTATGGGCGTGTTGCTTATCCAGCCGTACATGTCATATAGCTTCGGGTTTGCACTTTCGTGTGCCGCGGTGCTGGGCATAGTGCTGTTCGCGGACCGTATGACCGATTGGCTGAAAGCGATGTTGCCGCTATTCGTGGCACAGGCTGCAGGCATGACCATCGCCGCACAACTGTTCACCTTGCCGTTACAGGTGCTGATCGAACCGGAGCTGCCGGTATTTTCGATTCTGACGAATCTTGTGGTCTCACCTGTCGTCGGTTTTTCCACGTTGGCTGGACTGGCGTCATTGGCCTTGTCTTGGATACTGCCCGATATCGGGTTCGTGCTGGCGTGGCTATCCGGTTGCGGCACCGCAATCATGGAGATAATATCGTTGCATTTGGGATCGGGCAATCACGCCACCATCCCATGGGCCGGCGGCATACCAGGCGCGATGTTGGTTCTGGCTGTCGAGTCGGTCTGCGCTTGTTCGGTATGGTTGATGCGTCGCATCGCAAGACGCGCGGGAACGCCGGAACAGGGCATGCCCGGTCGTCGTATGCTGAGCAATCCCATGGATCGATTGCGCCTGTGGGGTACGCTCACGTTCGCCGCGTTGAAAAACATGCATTGGGATGCCGGCTGATGATGGCACGCTTGTCCACCGATGCGGCGAGATTGAATACTATGCCGAAAACATCCGCAACGAATACGCCATTTCACATCGTCTTTGGCGGGGATTCGTATCTGAATGAACAGACGGTGCGCGATCAGTGTGTTGCCGCGCAACGCAAGTATCCTGATGCGGAACTGATCGAATTGGATGCAATGGGCGCGGATCATTATGCTTTCGACGAAGCGGTGAGTCCTTCGTTGCTCAGCGATCGGGCGATCGTGAAAATCGTCAACCTGCAAGGCGCCGACGAAAAGCTTGGTGATGCCATGGTCGAATATTGCAGGCAGGCATGCAAGGATCCCACGAACTGCAGCATTGTCATCTGCCAGCATGAAGGCGGAGTCAAAGGCAAACGACTGGTGGATCAGCTCACGAAGGCCGGAGCCGACAAACAAGTCGTGCCCGATCTGAAAAAGGCTGACGCCAAGCTCAACTTCGTCATGCAATGCTTCGATCGTAGAAACCGTCGTGTGGACCCGATGGCAGTACAGCAGCTTGTGGCCGTACTCGGCGAGAAAACCGGTGAGCTTGCTGCGATGGTCGCCCAGCTGTGTTTTGATTTCGACGACGATCCAATGGGATTGAATCGTGTGAACCAGTATCTTGATTCCAACCCGCAGGTCACTGGTTTTGTCGTAGCCGATCAGGCCATGGCCGGTCGTTCCGCCGATGCCATCATCGCCATGCGATCAGCGGTGGAGCAGGGCATCGATCCGATTGCGCTGATCGGAGCCCTTGCCATGAAACTGCGTACGCTCGCCAAAGCGTCGGCTGTGCGTGCCGGTACCATTTCTCAAGCAGAGGCGAAAACGAACCCGTGGGCACTCAAGAATGCCACACGGCAACTTCCCGGATGGACTTCGGCAGGTCTGGGCCGATGCATCCAGATGCTTGCATGGGCGGACGAGCAAAGCAAAACCAGTGGAGGAGACCCGGTCTATGCGCTGGAACGCTCCATCGAACTCATTAGTCAAAAAGGACGGATCAACAGGTCATGAACAGTAACGGCATCACTATGATGGTCGAGACCGGCGACGATATGCGCGCAATCGGCGAACGATTGTCAAAACTGACCCACGGAGGGGATGTGGTGCTGCTTTCCGGGCCGCTTGGTGCCGGCAAAACCACATTCGCGCAAGGTTTCGGCGCGGGGCTCGGCATCACGGAGCCCATCGTGTCTCCGACATTCACCATTGCACGCGAGCTTGAGGGACGCTTCTCCGATGGGTCTTCCGCACATCTGGTGCACGTTGACGCCTATCGTCTTGGAGGCAATGCCTACGCTCCCGGACAAGATGCCGTGGGCCGGCTGCTGGATGAGCTCGAATCTCTGGGACTGGATGAGGAGTTGGAGAATCCAAGCGATAATACGGTAATTCTTATGGAGTGGGGCGAGCAGATGGCTGCGGCCCTTGCACCGGAACGGTTGGAAATCCATATCGACAGACCGATCGATGTCGACACGGCGGGGGATGACAGGGAACTGACCGGCGACGGTGTGCGCATCATCACCATGATTCCAATCGGCGCGGCCTGGAGTGGCTTCGATTTCGCAAACGGATCCCGCTGATCGTTGTTTTGGCCGCTTCTAGCGTCGGTTGTACAGTATCTAGAGGTTTGGCACAAGGAGTTCTTGAAAATGCAGACACTGGTGATTGACACCTCGTACGGTTCCACGGTCGGCGTGGTCGGGCATGAGCCCATAGTGGAGACCGATTCACGTACGCATGTCGAGAAACTGCAGGTGAACATCGCCCATGCCGTCGAACAGGCGGGACTCAGACCCACGGATATCGAGCGCATCGTGGTAGGCATTGGCCCGGCGCCGTTCACGGGACTCCGAGCGGGCATCGTAGCAGCCAAGGCGCTGGCATTCGCCACCGGAGCCGAACTGGTGGGACAGGATGCGCTTTCACCGCAAACGCAACTGGTCGATGAATACGCCAGTGATGACGCGTGCCATCTGACGCTTGCAATCAACGATGCCCGTCGTCGGCAACTGTACTTCATGCTGATGGATTCGGCACGGGGGAGCGCCATGCCCCGAACATTGGTCGGCATGGACATCGACTATCCGCAATCCATCGTGCGACGGGTCGATGCCGCGGTTGAACTGCTGCGAGCGGATCGTCCGAACGTACGGTATGTGGTCGACGTTGTAGGCCATGGCGCTTCGAAATACGCTACGACATGGGATTCGCTGGCTGCGCTCGGCTCCGTGTCCGACGATACGCTACTTGATAAAGGAGCCTACGGATTGGAACGGTTCGCCTCATTCGCCACATCCGACGAGTCGCTGGCCCGTCCCGTTCCCGTTGAACCGCTGTATCTTCGACGTCCTGACGTATCCGTACCGAATCCGCTCAAGCATGTGCTCAACCATGCCGGTGCCGATAAAACGGAGTGATGCAGCGAATATGATTGTCGATCATACGCAGGTTGAACAAGATGCGGCCATCAGACAGATCGTCGCACTGGAGGCTGATCTGTTCGGTCACGGCGCCTGGAGCGAACATTCGGTCCGGCAGGAACTCAATGCGCCGGCACGTACTTACCTGTTGGATATTGAACCGTCAGATGACGATGGGATTCCGATCGTTCGCGGCTATGCCGGCTTCTGGTATGACGGTGATGATGCGGAGATCATGACCATCGGCGTCGGCAGGTCGTTTCAGCGCAGGGGAATTGCGGCGATGCTCCTGCAATCCTTGATCGAATCGGCCAAACGACAGGGCGCGAAACGCATGCTCTTGGAGGTGCGCGTCGACAATGTGCCGGCATTGGGATTATATGAACGTTTCGGTTTCATCAGGATGGGTCTGCGCAAACGGTATTACCAGCCCGAAGGAATCGATGCCTACACCATGAGCCTCGATCTTGAGCCACGAACCATCGGCTTCCAACCACAGAACTAACGGAGTGTCCAACCAATGAGCGAACCAATCGTACTCGGTATCGAATCCACTTGCGATGAAACCGCTGCGGCCGTAGTGCAGGGCAGAACGCTGATCTCCAACGTCGTGGCCTCATCCATGGACGACCATGCGCGCTACGGCGGTGTGATTCCGGAAATCGCCTCACGGGCGCATGCCGAAGCTTTCGTACCATGCGTGTCGAAGGCTCTGGCCGACGCCGATATGACGCTGTCCGACATCGACGCCATCGCCGTATCCGCGGGCCCTGGTCTTGCCGGTTGCCTCGCCGTCGGCGTTTCCGGGGCGAAAGCGCTGGCTTGGGCCGCGAACAAGCCGATCTATGGCATCAATCATGTCATTGGGCACATCGCCGTCACCCAACTGCAGTTCGGCCCGTTTCCCAAGGACACGCTTGCGCTGATCGTGTCCGGCGGCCACACTTCGCTGCTGCACGTTGAAGATGTGGCCCGGCACATCGATGTGGTCGGTACCACCCTTGACGATGCCGCCGGCGAATGTTTCGACAAAGTGGCACGACTGCTCGGTTTCCCCTATCCGGGAGGCCCGCATATCGACCGACACGCCCAGTCGGGCGACCCACATGCCATCAAGGTGCCGCAGGGACTCACCCAAGGCAAAGCCGGAAGGCAACACCCATACGACTTCAGTTTCTCCGGGGTCAAGACCGCCGTCGCACGTTGGATTGAACAGCGTCAGACCGCAGGTCTTGAGATTCCCGTCGACGACGTGTGCGCTTCGCTGGCCGACTCCGTTGCCACCGTGCTTGCCGAAAAAGCCATGCGAGGCTGTGAACAGTATGATTCCGGCACACTGATTGTCGGCGGTGGTTTTTCCGCGAACTCCCAGTTGCGTGCCAAACTGTTGGAAGTCGGCAAGGAACGGGGGGTCGAGGTTCGTGTTCCCCGTATCAAACTATGTACCGACAATGGTGCGATGGTGGCCATGTTGGGTGTCAATCTGGTCGAAGCGGGAGTCAAGCCGTCCGCTCCGGATTTTCCGATCGACTCCGCCATGCCTTTAACCAGAATTTCCATGTGACACGCTGAGGTTTTGCAGTAGCACCATTCCGGAGTATCATCTTCATCTTGTGCACAGCGCATTCCTGCGTAGCTCAGTTGGCAGAGCATCCGACTGTTAATCGGACGGTCACTGGTTCAAGCCCAGTCGCAGGAGCCATAGGAAAGCCCTCGAAATACCGAGGGCTTTTGTCATTCCAGTGAATCCAATACCTCATCGATAAGCGTACGCTCACGCCCTTCGCCTTCACGAAGGCGGGGGAAACGACGCAATGCGTTCGCGGGGCTGGCGCCCGCCGCGCGCGCCACGTTCGATTTGGATTCCCCGTGGGCAATCGCCGTTTCAGCCAAGCGGTCCACCAGTGAATCCGCCACCTGGCGGATGCGTTCGGCGACCCATAGCTGTGATAGTTCAGGGGAGAGCGAATAATCGTCCTGCAATTCGCTCGAGGCTTCCTGCACGGCGGCCCATAGCACCATGAACGGTTTGCGATAGTAGGCGATCCGTTCATCGGCCGGTTCGTCTTCCAGCTGCCGTAGTGCCTTACGTTGCGTGGTATTGTCGCTCATGCCTTCCATCGTAGGTTGCGACACGCCCGGAGCCTGTGGATAACCACCGTCCTCCGACCACAACCTCCGTTTCGACTTGACGGGGAAGATAAAGGGTCCTCATGCTGGCAGAAAACGGCAAAGGAGCCATGGTGAACGAACGGGAATACCAGCGTAGAATCCGACGATACCGATACCAATGCGACACTGAGCGCAACGATTGCGAGCGGCAAGGCAGACGGGCGATCATCTCCTGCCTGATCACCACGATCGCGGCGCTGATCATCTGCTGCATGATGGTACGGCCATCGCAGGCTTCGACGGCAAACACGACATCATATTCGAGCGGCGAGTGCAGCGCACTCATGCGTTGGCCCGTGTCGGACGCCAGCATAATGAAGCGATACCAAGCACCTGAAAAACAATGGCTCTCAGGGCATCGGGGAATCGATCTCAACGTGGAGGAAGGCGAAGAACTCCTTGCGCCAGCGGACGGCGTGATTGCCTTTGCGGGAAGCGTGGCGGGCAAATCGGTGGTCACCATACGTCACGGTACGCTGCACGGGGAGCTGACTTCCACCTTCGAGCCGGCCACCACCGATCTCCCCGTCGGAACAATGGTCAAAGGCGGGCGTATCTTTGCGCACGTCGAAGGTTCTTCCGACCATTGCACGGATGTCTGCCTGCACTGGGGGCTCAAGGGTGCGGATCGCGGTTATACCGATCCGGAGGGGAAAGTTAGGGCAGTGACGATCGCGCTGAAACCAGATGGGTGACACCGGTGAAGGAGCTGAAGGAGTGTGGCGAATTCCGAGTAATATGATCGGCTCGACTATGATGCATATTTGTAGGTTCATGCATTGAGGAGAATAGCGTCATGTATAAGGAATACACGCGTCCTTTGGAACAGTCGATCGATGCCGACAAGAACGTCTTTTCGGTTCTCGAGGAGCGTGTAAGGCGCGCGCCGAACGATTCTCTGGTCGAATATAAGAACGAGGCAGGGGAGTGGTCGTCCTTCAGCGCGGCCGAATTCCAAGCCAAGGTCATAGCCATTGCAAAAGGCCTGATCGCACGCGGCATCATGCCAGGCGACTCGGTATCCATCACTGCGCATACCTGCTGGCAATGGACGGCGCTCGATTTGGCCATCATGTCCATCGGCGCGCTCACCGTGCCCGTATATGAGACGAATTCACCGGCACAGGTCACGATGATTTTCAACGATTCGAAGGTCAAGATGGCCTTTGCCGAAGATGACGGCCAGCGGGACAAAATCGAATCGGTTCGTGCGCAATGTCCTGATCTGGGCGACGTCTATGTGATTCGGTTCGGTGCGATCGATACCATCATCGAATACGGCCGCTCCGTATCCGATGCGGAATTCTATGAACGCGAACATGCCGTCAAAGGTTCCGACCTGGCGACCATCGTATATACTTCCGGCTCCACGGGAACGCCCAAAGGCATTGAGCTCTCCCACGCGAACTTCGTGTTCATCACCTATTCCGGTGTCAATTCCATGCCTGACATCGCCATGAAGCCAAATCGTCGACTGCTGCTGTTTCTGCCGTTGGCCCACGTGTTCGCTCGCTATATGCAGTTCTTCTGCTTCGCCGGCAATGTTTCGCTGGGCCTGTCTGGCAATCTCAAAACCATCTTGGCCGATTTTCAGGCATTCAAACCGACATTCATCCTGGCCGTGCCACGGATCTTCGAAAAAATCTACAATGCGGCCTCGCAAAAGGCCGGTTCCGGCCTTAAGGGCCGTGTATTCGCAGGCGCCACTCAAGTGGCGCGCGACTGGTCCTACGCCCAGCAGTCAGGCGAGGGCATTCCGTTGGCGCTTGGTATGAAGCATGCGCTGTACGACAAGCTTGTCTATTCGTCGATCATGGACGTGTTCGGTGGACATGTGGAATACGCGGTTTCCGGCGGCGCGCCGCTCGACTCCTCCATCGCGCACTTCTTCAATGGCGTGGGACTACCTTTGCTCGAAGGATACGGCATGACCGAAACCTGCGCTCCCTCCAGCGTGAATCCAACGGTCGGCTATAAGATCGGCACCATCGGTCTGCCATTGCAAGGCGTGACCATGGGCGTCGACGAGACGGGCGAACTCTGCATCAAGAGCCCGGCCGTATGCGTGGGATACCATAACCATCCGGACGTTACTGAGCAGCAGATCGTCGATGGGTGGCTGCACACCGGTGATCTCGGATCCATCGACGATGACGGGTTCGTGTCCATTGTCGGACGCAAAAAGGATCTCATCATCACCGCAGGCGGCAAGAACGTCTCCCCAAGCGAGATGGAAGCTTCCATCATGACTTCTCCAGTGGTGAGTCAGTGTGTGGTGATAGGTGACCGTAAGCCGTTCATTGCATCCATTATCTCCCTTGATCTGGCGGAGACGAATCTGTGGCTTGAATCGCAAGGCGCTGAACGTGTGGAGAATCTTGAGGAGGCCACGAAGAACCCGATCGTGCGGGCTGAGGTGGAACGTGCCGTCAATAAAGCCAACGAACTGGTATCTCGTGCCGAATCCATCCGAAAGTTCGAGATTGTGCCCGATGAGTTCACCGAGGGGAACGGCTTGGTCACACCGAGCATGAAGGCACGTCGTCAAGCAGTCGTCGAACACTATAGATCGCTGATTGACACCGTGATCTACGTGCCGAAAAAGTAGGCCCTATCATCCGTAAGTGGCGCAAGGGCCCGCACCGCATCTCCGGGTGCGGGCCCTTGCGCCACTTACGGATTCGATGGAATCGGTCACATGCCGGCATCGGCAAGTGAGATGTATCCCGGTTCGATGAGCGTGTTTTTCAGATTATAGGCGCTGACCGCCAAGGTGTCTTCCTGGATGGTGGGCGTCTTCTGGCCGCCGACGGTGGTGGTATCGACGAACCGTAATCCGCTGATTTTCCGCGCCGCGTTGAAACGTACGCACACCTCGGCGATATCCTGTGCAAAAGCCTTGCGATTCTCCAGTGCGGTCATCCATTGCTGACCGTTCACGATGCTCGGCATGGAACTCGCATAGGCTCCATAGCCAGTGACGATCGGCCATTGCGCGTTCTTCTTGTCGATGGATTCGTCCTTGCCGGAATCGTCGGTGGACTCATCATCGTCATCTGACTCCGGGGCCTTGACGGGATCGGGGACGGCTTTTTTCTTCAAATCATGTTTGCCGGCGATGTTGTCCATGATTCCGGAAATCGTGATCGAAGGATTGACATCCGCCGCCGAACCGGTATACGCCAAATCCGTCAGCTCGGCGATGACCGAGTCCGCCACGAAGTCGTTGCAGGCGATGATGCCGTCGATACGCGTATGGCGAGATTTGTCCTTATCCATGCCGAGGCGTTCGGCCAGCGCCTGCTTGACCTGATCGCTTTTGGTGGCTTCGAACGCCACTTCCCGCCAGTCGTCATCGGTGCTGGAAGCAGTCAGTTTGCCGGATGGACTTATGGCTTTGCCGTCTTTGAAGTACGGGCTCAGCACCTTCCAGATGCCTTTGAACACCGATTGCGCGAAAGTCGCATCGGCATTCTGACCGTTCTCATCGGTCGTATCATAGGGAAGCAACACCTCGATATGCTTTGGATTATCCGAACTCGTCTTATCCAAAGCCAGCTTGTTCACCAGCTTCTGAGCCTGCAGCATACCGATTTGTTCGGCGTCGGACATCTTCACGAAGGCATCCGGAACGTACCCCTGTAGGCTGTTGGAGATCAGTACCACCTTCATTCCCTCATCCTGGGCGAGTCGCAGTGCCGCGACCATTCGTTCCGCGGATTGCGCGTAATCCTGCTCGTCCTCATCAGAGGAATCCTCGTTCCAGGTGATGGCGCGGCTCACATAATCGCCGTATTGCCTGTCTGATTCGGTGGTATTCGCCACCGGGGCCACAACTAGCGTGGTCTTCGTTTTCTTGGCGGAGCCCGTCACATGATTCACCACGTAATCCTGTACGTTCTGGCTTTGCTTATCTAGGCTCGAAGCGGTTTTGACGGTGATGTTCCCGCCGCTTACGCCTTTGGATTTCAAGGAGGATACAATCTCCGGCACCAGTTTTTCCCATTTGCTCAAGGGAGTTTGCTGCGAGATGGTGATGCCGTCCGAGGGGGCGAAGATCACGACATTGCCATCCTCCGTCGTGCTGGATGCGCTGGTGGAGGATGACGTTGTCGACGAGACGTCGTCGCCCGATGTCGAACAGGCGGTCATGGTCAGGAGCAGCCCCGCCGATGCCGTCAATGCGAGCAGTCGTTTCGCCATAGCCGTGCAGTGCAATGTCATGCCGTCGTTCCTTCGCTGGTGTCTCTGATATTCCTATGCTGACCATGATTGTAATATCCGGTCATCGAAAAGGCCCGAACATATGCGTGAATGCGCACATATTCAGGCCGTAAACATATGAAACGGGGAAGGAGGGGGCTCCTATGCCGTCAGAGCCGCGGCAAGTGCCTCGTCAAGGGCGTCCATGAAGCCTTCGGTGTCAAGCCAAGGCTGATCCGGGCCGATCAGCATGGCCAGATCCTTGGTCATCTTGCCACCTTCCACGGTGTCGACGATGACTTTCTCCAGCGTTTCGGCGAAATGCTTGACTTCTGGCGTATTGTCGAGCTCCGCACGGTGCTTGAGGCCACCGGTCCACGCGAAGATGGATGCGATCGGATTGGTGGAGGTCTTTTCACCCTTCTGCCAACGGCGATAGTGACGGGTCACGGTGCCGTGTGCGGCCTCGGCTTCGACGGTCTGGCCATCGGGGGTCATGAGCACGGAGGTCATCAGACCGAGTGAACCGAAGCCCTGTGCCACGGAATCGGATTGCACGTCGCCGTCATAGTTCTTGCAGGCCCAGATATAGCCACCGTGCCACTTGAGGGAGCTGGCCACCATATCGTCGATCAGACGATGCTCATAAGTCAGACCGGCCGCTTCGTACTTACCCTTGTACTCCGTTTCGAAGACCTCGGCGAAGATGTCCTTGAACTGACCATCGTATGCCTTGAGAATCGTGTTCTTGGTGGATAGGTACACCGGATAGCCGCGCATCAGGCCATAGTTGAAGCAGGCGCGTGCGAAACCGCGGATCGAATCGTTGACGTTGTACTGCACCTGGGCCACGCCGCCGTCGGCACCATAGTTGTAGACCACATGCTCAATCGGCTCGGAACCGTCTTCCGGGGTGAAGGTGACGGTGAGCGTACCGGCCCCTGGCACCTTGAAATCGGTGGCCTTGTACTGGTCGCCAAAGGCATGGCGGGCCACGACGATCGGCTTGGTCCAGCCTGGAACCAGACGCGGCACGTTGCTCATGACGATCGGCTCGCGGAAGATGGTGCCACCAAGGATATTACGGATGGTGCCGTTGGGGGACTTCCACATCTTCTTGAGGCCAAACTCCTTGACGCGGGCCTCGTCCGGTGTGATGGTGGCGCATTTGACGCCGACATGCTCGCGCTGGATCGCCTTGGCCGCGTCGATGGTCACCTGATCGTCGGTGGCATCACGGTTCTCGATACCCAGATCGTAATAGTCGAGATCCACATCGAGATACGGCAGAATCAGACGATTCTTGATGTCCTTCCAGATGACGCGGGTCATCTCGTCGCCGTCGAGTTCGACGACCTTGCCTTCGACCTTGATTTTGGCCATGTGTTGCCCTCCTGTCGGGATTGAAGGTTATGTGTTCCGTCATAGCGGAAGTGTGTTAATTCCGTGTGGCGATGTCCAAATTCGACAGGTGGACACGGTGCGCCCACTGTCATTGCTGAGCATTAGCCTTGAAGTCATGTCTCAGGAAATTGAAATCGGTTTGGGCAAGAAGGGCCGTCTGGCCTATTCGTTGGACGATGTCGCTATCGTTCCCTCCCGTCGTACTCGCGATCCGCAGGATGTATCGACCTCATGGCAGGTCGATGCCTATGAATTCGATGTTCCGGTCATCGGTGCGCCGATGGATTCGGTGACCAGCCCGGCCACCGCCATCGCCATGGGCAAGATGGGCGCGCTGGGTGTGCTGGATTTGGAAGGCCTGTGGACCCGATATGACGATCCGCAGCCGTTGCTTGACGAAATCGCACAGTTGCCTGCAGATCAGGCCACCGGACGCATCCAGCAGATCTACGCCGAGCCGATCAAGCCGGAGCTCATCGTGCAACGTCTGCATGAAATCCGTGACGCCGGAGTCACCGTAGCCGGAGCCTTGTCTCCGCAGCGCACCCAAGACTATTATTCGACTGTGCTCGATGCCGGTGTCGACCTGTTCGTCATTCGCGGCACCGTGGTGTCCGCTGAACATGTGTCGAAGAACCATGAGCCGTTGAATCTCAAGAAGTTCATCTACGATCTGGATGTGCCGGTCATTGTCGGCGGTGCGGCCAACTACACCGCAGCGCTGCATCTGATGCGTACCGGTGCGGCCGGTGTGCTGGTCGGGTTCGGAGGCGGTGCGGTCTCCGCCAATCGCAACACCATCGGAGTTCATGCCCCGATGGCCACCGCCATCGCCGACGTGGCCGAAGCCCGTCGTGACTATATGGATGAATCCGGCGGCCGCTATGTGCAGGTGATTGCCGATGGCAGCATGGGGGACTCCGGCAGTTTCGTCAAGGCGTTTGCACTTGGTGCCGATGCCGTGATGCTCGGTTCGCCGTTGGCTCGAGCCGAGGAGGCTCCGGGCCAGGGTATGCATTGGGGTACCGAAGCCCGTCATCAGACGCTGCCACGTGGCTTCCGTACGAACGTCGGTACGGTAGGGTCTTTGGAGAGCGTCCTGTTCGGCCCAAGTCATCAGGCCGATGGCACCACCAACTTCATCGGCGCCCTGCGACGTGCCATGGCTACTACGGGTTATGTCGATCTCAAGAGCTTCCAGCGTTGCTCGGTGACGGTCGCCCCACGTAGCACCCGCTGATATCCACCCCTGATAGGGGTTATCCACATATTCACAAATCCCTTCCGCCGATTTGACGGAAGGGATTTTTAACGCTGTAATAGGGGTACCCCCATATTCAATGGTGAATATGAACGTACAAGAAAGGGGAGCCCCATGAAGGATCCCGAAGAAGACGTCCCCCCTCCCGATGATGATCTGCAGGAGCAGGAGGAGGACGAACAGGAGGACGATGAAATTTCGGAGGATATTCCGTCCTCCGGGTTGGATGCCGTACTGAATCCGAATGGCGATACCAATATGATGTGGCAAGAGTATCTCACCAAGCAGAAAACGCCATTGCCCGTCTTCGACGGATTCATCGCCGCCGAACTCTCCGCCGAACCCATTCCATTTCACTTCGTGCGCACTGATGCCATGGAATGGGATCCTCAGCAGGCTCATGCCATGGCAATGAACTCGGCACGTATCGCCTGTGATTCCGCCGATATCTTCCGTGGCAGGACGAAACCGGCGCGCATTGAACGCAGGATGACTCCGACATGCCTGAAACGTTTGGAAAACGCTTCCCAACTGTTGGTCGAACACATGCGCAGAGATGCGAGATTGCACGCCAGAATCGGAATCTTGCCGGTCATCATGGGATCCATCAACGGATGGTTGGTCAATCCTCAAAAATTCGACTGCGTGGTCATGTTGCGCATCGGTGCCGAACGAATGTGTTGCAACATGGTGTTCGAACGAATGGGAACAGCTTGGAAATGCGCATATTCTGATATCGGCTGACGTTTCCCGCCATCGCTGGAAGAAAAACAGGCAAAACCCTTGAAAACGGCGAAAAATAGCCATTTTCAAGGGTTTTCAGCGTGCCTTGAGAAAGTGGCAACTACTATAGGGACTCATGTTGCGTGAATTTATACCGGAACCTGCGTACAGCACCACTGATGAGGACACCGTGTATTCGTTGCTCTCCAAACGGGCGGAGCGGAATCCCGACGATCTGATCGCCCAGTGGCAGGATGATGAGACCCGGCACTGGCATGATGTGACCGCCGGACAGATGCTCGATCGAGTGAACGGCGTGGCCAAAGGTCTGCTCGGACTCGGAGTCAAGGCCGGTAGCATGGTGGTCATCTATTCACCGACCTGCTACGAATGGGGCGTCGTCGACTTCGCATGCGCCGCGATCGGCGCGGTGAGCGTACCCGTGTACGAAACGGATTCAGCCAGGCAGGCAGCCTCCATTATCGAAGAGGTGAACCCGGTTATCGCCTTTGCCGGTGATTTCGCGCATACACAGACACTGGAACAGATTCGCGACAGCCACGATGGCTTGAAGTACGTGTTCAATTTCGAGGCGGATGGCCTCGATGCCGTCGCCGATTTCGGTCAGGCGGTCGACGGCAATACGCTTGACAGGGCCATCGCGCGGGTCAAGGCCGATGACATGCTGACCATCGTCTATACATCGGGTTCCACGGGTAAGCCAGAAGGCGCGATGCTATCGCATCGCAATTTCACTCATATCGTGCTCAACGGCTACATCATTCTCGACGAGATGCTCTACCAGCCGAATCGACTGATGCTGTTCCTGCCGTTGGCGCACTGTTTCGCCAGGTACATTCAGTACGTGGCCATCGGCGGCCAAGGCGTGGTCGGTTACCTGCCCGGGGCCAAGCATTTGCTGGCCGATTTGCGCAGTTTCAAGCCCACCTATCTGCTCGGCGTGCCGCGCGTATTCGAAAAGGTGTACAACGCGGCCTCGCAGAAGGCCGGTGCCGGCATCCGCGGCCGTCTGTTCGCCAAGGCCTTCGAACATTTCGTGCGCTGGTCCAAGGATGAGCAGGAGACCGGTCGTCATTCGCTCACCTCGCGTGCCGAGCATTCGTTCTTCATGTCCACCGTAGGCAAGTCCATTCGTTCGGCGCTTGGCCCGAACATGCGCTATCTGGCGTGCGGCGGCGCACCGTTGAACGTCGATCTGGCCCATTTCTTCAATGGCATGGATGACATTACGTTCATTCAGGGGTATGGCATGACCGAGACCGCGGCCCCGATGATCGTCAACTGGCAGGATGCCAATCGCGTAGGATCAGTAGGCAAGCCCGGTCCCGGCATGGGAGTGCGCGTCGACGATGACGGCGAGCTACTCGTCGAGGGGCCGAACGTGTTCCTCGGCTATTACAAGAAGCCCGAGCTTACCGCTGAGGTCAAGCTGCCCGATGGATGGCTGCGTACCGGAGATCTCGGCACCATCGACGATGACGGCTTCGTGTACATTACGGGTCGTAAGAAGGACATCATCATCACCGCCGGCGGCAAGAACGTGAGCCCCGCCCCGATGGAGGACATCATCAATACCTGCCCGATCGTTTCGCACAGCGTGGTCGTGGGGGACGGCAAGCCGTTCATCGGCGCATTGATCGAACTCGACCCGGATATGGTGCGCTCCTGGCTCTCCCAGCAGGGCCTTGATGCCGATATGCCGTTGTCGCAGATTGCGGACAATGATGCGGTGCGCGCCTTTATCCAGCAGTACGTCGAAAAAGCCAATTCCAACGTGTCCCGTGCGGAATCGGTGCGCAAGTTCGAGGTGCTGGACGAGGAATTCAGCCAGGACAACGGCACGTTGACCGCCAGTCTGAAGGTGGTCCGCCCGAAGGTGCTGCAACGGTACGCCGAAACGATCGAAAACGTGCTGTACGCGCCGAAGCCCTCCGGGAAACCATTGCCGAAGACCGTGCAGATTCTCGACCGCACTACGGAAACCGTCAAGCAGGCATCCGAAAGCGTCCGTCAGGCATCGGAATCCGTGAGTCCGAAGGTTCGGCAGGCATTTGATACCATGCAGGAGAAAATCAAGAGACAGACTGAGGAATCGCATGGCGAAGCTGAGACGCCGGACGATTCCGCAGCATCTGAGGCAACGATTACAGACGAGGAGAAATAATCTTGGCAATTCGTGAGATTCGAGTCGTGCCAGACCCGGTGCTACGTACCCCATGCGACCCCATCAAGGAAATCACTCCGGCCGTGCGCCACTTGGTGCAGGATCTGCTGGATACCGTTGACGATCCTGGCCGTGCCGGCCTGTCGGCCAACCAGATCGGAGTGAACCTGCGTGCGTTCTCCTACAACATCGATGGCAAGATCGGCTATGTCCTGAATCCCGTGCTCGAAGAGACCAGCGGCGAACAGTACGGCGATGAGGGTTGCCTGTCGGTACCGGGCCTGTGGTACAAGACCCGCCGTGCCGATTACGCCCGGGTACGAGGCATTGATCTGGACGGAAACCCGGTCGTACTGGAAGGGCATGGCATCATGGGCCGCATGTTGCAGCATGAGACCGATCATCTGGATGGCCATGTCTATCTTGACCGTCTCGAGAAGGAAGAACGCCGCGAAGCGATGCGATACATGCGCAATCACCGTCAATAGGTTTCCGTTCCGGCAAAGAGCTTGGAATTACACCTGTTGACAGGGTTTGGCAGGGTCCCGTCCGAAAAAGACGGGACCCTGTGGTATCTTCATACTTCGTATGCCACCCGGTGAGAAGTGCAGTCGCAAGCGCTTCGGACCAACCATTATCGTCAACCGGCATGCAGCAAATTCGCGTCATGTTCGCGACGACCTGTGTCGGTCGGCCTCGCCTCCAAGGCGAGGTTGCACGCAGGGACGCATGACCAGGCAAGAACCGACAAGAAAGAGGTAGCGATACCATGGCTCAAATCACTATGAGCGATATGCTGAAGGCAGGTCTGCACTTCGGCCACCAGACCCGTCGTTGGAACCCGAAGATGAAGCAGTTCATCCTCACCCAGCGCAACGGCATTCACATCATCAACCTGTTCAAGTCGCTCGATATGATCGACGCCGCCTATGACTTCATCAAGGCCACCGTCGCTCATAACGGCACCGTGCTGTTCGTCGGCACCAAGAAGCAGGCTCAGGAAGCAGTGTCCTCCCAGGCCACCCGCGTGAACATGCCGTATGTCTCCGAGCGCTGGCTCGGCGGCATGCTGACCAACTTCCAGACCGTGTCCAAGCGCGTCTCCCGTCTCAAGGAACTCGAAGAGATGGACTTCACCGACGTGCATGGCTCCGGCCTGACCAAGAAGGAACTGCTGCTTCTCGAGCGCGAGAAGGACAAGCTGGCCAAGCAGCTGGGCGGTATCCGTAACATGAACCGTACCCCGTCCGCCATGTTCGTCGTTGACGTCAACAAGGAAGCGCTGGCCGTCGAGGAAGCTCACAAGCTGGGCATCCCGGTCGTCGCCATCGTCGACACCAACGCCGATCCGGAGTCCGTCGAATACCCGATCGCCGCCAATGACGACGCCATCCGCGGCATCGAGCTGCTGACCAGCCTCATGGCCGATGCAGTGGCCGAAGGTCTGCTGGAGCGTTCCGGCAAGGCCGCCAAGGCCGAGGGTGAGACCGATCAGCCGATGGCCGCTTGGGAGAAGGAGCTCCTGACCGAGGGCGCTCCGGCCTCCGAAGCCCCGGCTGAAGCTGAAGGCGAAGCCAAGGCTGAGTGAACACATCCTCTATGATGGGAGGTGCAATGCCTCCCATCATATGGGACATTATTTTTTCAGAGGAGACAAATCAATGGCAGCAATCACTGCAGCTCTGATCAAGCAGGTGCGCGAGGAAACCGGCGCCGGCATGATGGACGTTAAGAAGGCCCTGACCGAGGCCGAGGGTGACGTGGCTCGCGCCAAGGAGATCATCCGCGCCAAGGGTATCCAGGCCGCAGGCAAGCGCGAAGGCCGTAAGGCCCAGGAAGGCACCATCGCCTCCAAGGTCGTGGAATCCGCCGATGGCCAGACCGGTTATGCCGTCGAGCTTAACTCCGAGACCGACTTCGTGGCCAAGACCCCGAAGTTCGTGGAATTCGCGGACAGCGTTCTCGAAGACGCCGTCAAGGCCGAGGCATCCTCCGTGGATGAGGTCCTGGCTGCCGCCTCCGGCGACGCCACCGTGAAGGAAGCCGTCGAAGAGGCTGCGGCCCTGTTCGGCGAGCACGTCAAGGTCGGCCAGTTCGCCAAGGTTGCCGGTCCGCACGTCGAAATCTATGCCCACAAGAAGTCCGCTGAGATGCCGCCGAGCATCGTGGCCATGATCGCCACCGACGAGGCAGGTGCCGCCGTGGCTCACGAGGCCGCTCTGCAGATTTCCGCTATGGGCGCTCAGTGGCTGACCCGTGAGGACGTTCCGTCCGATGTGGTCGAGTCCGAGCGTCGCGTGGCCACCGAGAAGTCCCTGGCCGAAGGCAAGCCGGAGAAAATCGTTCCGAAGATCGTGGAAGGCCGTCTGAATGCCTTCTACAAGGAGAACGTCCTGCTTGAGCAGTCCTACGTCAAGGATCCGTCCAAGACCGTCGGCGACCTGTTCAAGGAAGTCGGTGGCGCCGCTCTGGCCTTCGCTCGCGTGGAGGTCGGCAAGGGCGAAGCCGAGTGAACTCGCTTACGGTAAAGCCGGGACGCATCGCATGACGATGTATCCCGAAGCGGCCATCATCGTACATGATGGCCGCTTTTTGTTTTATGGGCTGTGTCGTTCAAGTGCGGTGTCGTTGTTTGCCGATAGTCTGGAGAGCGGTAAATTTCGTGAGTTTTCGGGCAAGAAAGGCTTTTCATGACTGGCGAAAACACTGGTGACAATCCGCGTAGGGTGCTACTCAAGCTCTCCGGCGAGGCATTCGGTGGCGGCAAGGTCGGCATCGATACGACCGTGATCCGACGCATCGCAGGTGAAATCGTTCCCGCTGTCCAGCAGGGCGTGCAGGTAGCGATCGTGGTCGGCGGCGGTAACTTCTTCCGTGGGGCGGAACTGCAGCAGGCCGGCATCGACCGCTCCCGCGGCGACTACATGGGCATGCTTGGCACCGTGATGAATTGCTTGGCATTGCAGGATTTCCTGGAACAGGAAGGCCAGGCCACCCGAGTGCAGACCGCCATCACCATGGGACAGGTCGCCGAACCGTACATTCCTCTCAAGGCCATTCGTCACCTCGAAAAGGGCCGTGTCGTAATCTTCGGTGCCGGTGCGGGCATGCCGTATTTCTCCACCGATACCGTGTCCATTCAGCGTTCTCTGGAAATTCATTGCGACGAGGTGCTTATGGGCAAGAACGGTGTGGACGGCGTCTATACCGCCGACCCACGCAAGGACGAGAACGCCAGGCGTTTCGCGACCTTGAGCTATAACCGCGCGCTTGTCGACAACCTGGCCGTCATGGACGCCTCGGCACTTTCCATGGCGCGCGACAACAAGCAGCTCATTCGCGTGTTCGGTCTTGAAGGCGAGGGCAACGTCACCCGCGCTTTGCTCGGTGAGGAAATTGGTACCATGGTTTCCACTGCGGAATCCTCGTTGGCCGAGTAACGACATTCAACGTCGAATATCGATCAATCACAAACAAGGAGTATGAATATGGCAAACATCGTCGATCAGGCCAAGGCCCAGATGGCCAAGTCCGTCGAATCCACCAAGGAGAACTTCTCCGGCATCCGTACCGGTCGCGCCAATCCGGCCCTGCTCAACGGCATCACCGTCGATTACTACGGTGCGCCGACGCCGCTGAAGGCCGTCGCCACCATCGGCGTTCCGGAACCACGCACCCTGTCCGTCACCCCGTTCGATGCCTCGCAGGCCAATGCCGTGGAAAAGGCCCTGCGTGATTCCGATCTTGGTGCTAGCCCGCGCCGTGACGGCAACGTCATTCGACTGACCATGCCGGAACTTACCGAAGAGCGTCGCAAGGAATACGTCAAACTCGCCAAGGGCAAGGCGGAAGACGGCAAGGTCGCCGTGCGCAACATCCGCCGCAAGACCAAGGAGTCCATCGATAAGGCCATCAAGGATGGCGACATGGGCGAAGATGAGGGCGATCGTCTCCTGAAGGAGCTCGACAAGGTCACCAAGCAGACTACCGACGAACTCGACACCCTGCTTGAAGCCAAGCAGAAGGAGATTATGGAGGTCTGATTCACAGACATTCATAATCGACGATCGACGTCAGCGAAGACACTCAAGGAACCATGATGGAGCATCAGGAACAGCGCGAGAAGGAAGCCGAAGAGGCCATCAACGCCATCAATAAGAGAACCGGGCGCAATATGCCGCAGGCCATCGCCACCGCGGCCGTACTGGTCATACTTATTCTGGCCTGCCTGCTGATCAGCATAAACCTGTTCGTCTATCTTGTCGTGCTGTTCATGTTGCTTGCCTTGTGGGAGCTGCGCGTCGATTTTGCCACCGCCGGATTGCATATCCCGGTGGTGATGTTATGGATCTGCTCCACGGCGACCTTGCTGGCCACCTTCTACAGCGATCGGCACATCGTCGCCATGACGATCTGCGTGCTGGTGTCCCTGCTGCTGGTCGCCATGGCGGCAAGCGCCAAAGTGACGTTCGGCAGCAGAATCTCGTTGGCCGTCGCTAACAAGCTGTCCCACACCGATGCCGGTGCAAGACTCGAATCATCATTCAACCATGAGCAAGGCGAAATCAGCCACAGCCGTCTGAGCCATGTGGCGGTCTCCATGTTCACCGTACTGTATATTCCACTGCTCGCCTCCTGTCTGATCATGCCGTTGACGTTCAACGATCATCCGGTGGCGCATGCCATCATGCTGGTGTTCATGCCGGCCCTGAGCGATACCGGCGGTCTCTTCGCCGGAGCCTGGCTGGGCAAGCACAAGCTCAGTCCCCGTATTTCACCGAAGAAGTCCTGGGAAGGCCTGGCCGGCTCCATCGTGTTCGCCATGGTGGGCGCGTTCGTGGTGATGTTCTGCACCTATGACGCTTCTGTTTGGATGTCCCGCTGGTGGGTGCCCGTCATCGCCGGCATCATGATCGGCATCGCCGGCACGTTCGGCGACCTGTGCGCATCCATGCTTAAGCGTGACATCGGCATCAAGGATATGGGCCATCTGCTCAAGGGGCATGGTGGCGTAATGGATCGCGTCGACTCCATACTGCTGTGCGCGCCGTTCGTGTGCGTACTGCTGTGGGCCACCGGCATGTGATGAGCAAGAGGATTGATTGACCGCAATGAATGATTCCATGGACACCGTGAAGGATCTGCCTGAAACCGGTATTACGCCGGGAGGCACCACCGGTGCGTTCCGTGACGTGCTTTCCAAGGACCATGCCCGTCGAGGCAAGCCGCCGCTGCATTTCGCCGATATGTCCGAAGACGAACGGATCGCCAAGGCCAAGGAGCTTGGTCTGCCGAGGTTTCGGGTCAAGCAGCTTGCCAACCATTACTATGGGCATTTCGATGTGGATGCCGAGGAATTCTCCGATTTTCCCGCGAACAAGCGTGCCGAAGCGGCGGAGGCGTTTTTCCCGACGCTGATCACCGAGGTCACCCGGCAGGTAGCCGATGAAGGCACTACCATAAAGACGTTATGGCGCCTGTTCGACGGCTCGTTGATCGAATCCGTGCTGATGCGTTATCCGACACGCACCACGCTCTGCATTTCCAGCCAGGTGGGTTGCGGTATGGGCTGTCCGTTCTGCGCCACCGGCAAGCTTGGACTGACACGTAACATGTCCGCGGGGGAGATCGTCGAGCAGGTGCGTGTAGCGGCGAAGGCCATGCGCGACGGCGAGGTTGCCGGCGGTCCCGGACGTCTGAGCAATATCGTGTTCATGGGCATGGGCGAACCAATGGGCAACTACAGGTCCGTATTGAGCGCGGTCCGGCAGATCAGTGCCATGCCACCCGAAGGTTTCGGCATCTCCGCACGTAATATCACCGTATCCACGGTCGGTGTGGTTCCAGGAATCAAAAAGCTCACCGCAGAAGGCATTCCGGTGCGTCTGGCGGTATCTCTTCACGCTCCCAGCGACGAATTGCGTGACGAGCTGGTGCCGATGAACAAGCGTTTCGACACCACTCAGGTGTTGGATGCGGCTCACGACTACTATCTGGCTTCCAAGCGCCGCGTCAGCATTGAGTATGCGTTGATGCGCGGCATCAACGACCAAGCCGAGCATGCCCGTCTGCTGGCGAAGCGCCTCAACCATTACGGGGATAACTGGGCCCACGTCAACCCCATTCCGCTCAATCCCATCGAAGGCTCCAAATGGACGGCATCCAAGCCGGAAGATGAGCGGCGGTTCCTTGACATCCTGCATCAGGCGGGGGTCACCGCCACCTTGCGCGACACCCGCGGGCAGGATATCGATGGTGCCTGCGGGCAGCTTGCGGCAAAAGAACGGCAATAGTCTGTCCGCTACTCGGACTTCATACGAATATGCGTAACGCGTAACGGTTACTCTTGCAATCGTTGCATGAAACTGCGAGCGAGGAGAAACAGCATGTCATTGGCAGTCCGAGTCATCCCATGTCTTGATGTCGACGCGGGGCGAGTGGTCAAGGGCGTGCATTTTGAGAATCTGCGCGATGCAGGAGATCCGGTTGAGCTCGCCGCCGAATACTATCGTCAGGGGGCCGATGAGCTGACCTTCCTTGATGTCACCGCCTCCAGCTCCCACCGTCAGACCATGGTGGATGTGGTCAGCCGAACCGCGGAGCAGATTTTCATCCCGCTGACCGTAGGCGGTGGCGTGCGCACCCCGGAGGACGTGGATTCCCTTCTGCGTTGCGGTGCCGACAAGGTCGGCGTCAATACGGCGGCCATCAACGATCCGACACTGATCAGTCGTGTGGCCGAACGTTTCGGCAACCAGGTGCTGGTGCTTTCCGTCGACGCCCGTCGCGAGCAAGGGGAGCGCCATACCCAGTCCGGCTTCGAGGTGACCACCATGGGAGGGCGTAAGTCCACGGGCATCGATGCCATCTGGTGGGTCAAACGTGCGCAGGAACTTGGCGCCGGCGAAATCCTGCTGAACTCAATGGATGCCGATGGTACCCAGCAGGGGTTTGACATCGAAATGATCAAGGCCGTGCGCAAGGAGGTCAAGATTCCCATCATCGCCTCCGGCGGTGCCGGCAAAGCCTCCGATTTTCCTCCGGCAATCGAAGCTGGTGCCGATGCCGTGCTCGCCGCGTCGATCTTTCACTACGGCAAGGTCTCCATCGGTGAGGTCAAGGACGCCATCAAGGCCGCCGGCTATACCGTACGATGAAATGACGTCAATCCATCAACTGTTCCTATAATCGAAAAGAACGACATCACCAACATCATGACCAACGAAGCATACGATAACAGCGTCAATCTCGACCCCCGCATCGCAGCACGTCTTAAGCGTGACGAGAAAGGGCTGGTTGCGGCGGTAATTCAACAGTTCGACACCAAGGAGGTGTTGATGGTCGGCTACATGGACGATGAAGCCGTCCGCCGCACCCTAACTACTGGCCGAGTGACGTTCTGGTCCCGATCCAGGCAGGAATACTGGCGTAAAGGCGATACTTCCGGTCATGCGCAGTACGTCAAGTCATTCGCCTTGGACTGCGACGGAGACGCCATCCTGGTCGAAGTCGACCAGGTCGGAGCCGCCTGCCATACCGGCAAGCGTTCCTGCTTCGAAGAAGGTGGCCGATTGCCGGTGGTCGTAGGCTACCGAACCAAGGAACAGGAGGAACAGCGATGAGCGGATGCAGCGTACGCAACCTTAAGTGGGGCGCCACCTGGCCAAGCCGTGAACAGTTTCATGAACTCGCCGACGAAGGCTATCGCGTTATCCCCATCGTGCGCAGGCTGCTTGCCGATTCACTGACCCCGGTTGGCTTCTATGAGCGTTTGGCGGGAGGCCGTTCCGGCACCTTCATCCTCGAATCTGCTGAATTCGGAGGGACCTGGAGCCGCTATAGCTTCATTGGCGTCAACTCCATGGCTCAATTGCGTTCCAACGGCGGCAAGGCCGACTGGCTGGGCAAGGTCCCGGCGGGAGTCCCCGTGGAAGGCGACGTGGTCGAGGTGGCGCATGCCACATTGAAGACTCTGAAAGCTCCTCATGTCGACGGTCTGCCGAACCTTACCAGCGGTCTGGTAGGTACTGTCGGTTGGGATTCCATTCGTCATTGGGAACCGACCCTGCGTGCCGAAGCCCCGAACGAAACCGGACAGCCTGAGACCGTGTTGGCATTGGCCACCGACATCGCCGTGGTCGACCACGTGTCGGGCTCGGTATGGATGATCGCCAACGCAGTTAACGTCGATGACCGTCCGACTCGTGCGGATGCTGCATACGATGAAGCCATCGCAAGACTTGACGCCATGCAGCGCAAGGCCGCGACACCGGTCGGGGGAGAGGCACGTGTCAACGTACTGGATGAGACCATCAGTCAGCCTGAGCTTCGCTTCCGTACGGAGAAGGCCGATTATGAGCATGCCGTCGAAGTCGCCAAGCGGCACATCATCGACGGTGATGTGTTCCAGGTGGTCATATCCCAGCGTCTCGATATTGATTCACCGGCCGATCCGTTCGATGTCTATCGCGTGTTGCGCACGCTCAATCCGAGCCCGTACATGTATTTCATGGCGTTGACCGATGCCCAGGGCCGCGATTTCAACGTTATCGGCTCCAGTCCGGAAACATTGATCAAGGTCGACAACGGCCATGCCATGACCTTCCCGATTGCCGGCTCCAGACCGCGCGGCGCCACCGTGGAGGAGGACGAGCAGTTGGCAAAGGATCTGCTTGCCGATCCGAAGGAGCGCAGCGAGCATATCATGTTGGTGGACCTCGCCCGCAACGATCTGAGCCGTGTATGCCAGCCGGAAAGCGTAGAAGTCGTCTCGCTGATGGATATCAAGCGATTCAGCCACATCATGCACATCTGTTCGACGGTAACCGGTCGTGTCAATCCCGATATGACCTCGTTCGACGTGTTCACCTCCGCATTCCCCGCGGGAACGCTCTCCGGTGCGCCCAAGCCTCGCGCCATCGAGATCATCGACGAGCTTGAACCCGCCGATCGTGGCATCTACGGTGGTACCGTCGGCTATTTCGATTTTTCTGGCAATCTCGACATGGCCATCGCCATTCGAACCGCATTCATCCGAGATCATGAAGCGAGCGTGCAGGCCGGAGCCGGAATCGTACTTGATTCCGTGCCGGCCAGTGAGTGGCAGGAAACACGCAACAAGGCGGAGGCCAGCGTCGAGGCGGTGCAGATCGCTTCGCAACTTCGCCAGTTGTAGAAGCCGAGAAGCTTACCAATCGAGTAAATCACTGAAAGGAACGCCATGTCTGTACTCGATGAATTGGTGGCAGGAGCCGTCGAAGACCAACAGGCACGTGAGAAGAGCGTGTCGCTCGACGAATTGAAGCGGCAGGTGGCCCAGGCTCCTGCGCCGATCGATGCGCGCCGATGGTTGAAGAAAGCGGATGGCATTCCGGTCATTGCCGAAATCAAGAGGGCCTCGCCTTCCAAGGGCCACCTCAGCGATATCCCCGATCCGTCGGCGCTGGCCCGGGAGTATGAGCGCGGCGGGGCAAGCGCGATTTCCGTACTTACCGAGGGACGTCGTTTCCTTGGCTCGCTTGATGATCTGGACAAGGTCCGCGCTGCCGTGCATATTCCGGTGCTCCGTAAGGATTTCATCGTCACCGAATATCAGATCTGGGAGGCGCGCGCCCATGGCGCCGATCTGGTGTTGCTCATCGTCGCGGCATTGGATGATGCCAAGCTCAGGTCGTTGCTCGATCTGGCCCACACCCTCGATATGACGGTGCTGGTCGAGACGCACACGCGCGAGGAGATTCAACGCGCCATTGCCGCAGGTGCACGTGTGATCGGCATCAATGCACGTAACCTCAAGGATCTGAAAGTGGACGTCAATAAGTACGACGAGCTCGCAGCCGACCTACCCGACGATGTCATCAGGGTTGCCGAATCAGGTGTATTCGGAGCCGTCGAGCTTGAAGACTATGCCCGCGCCGGAGCCGATGCGGTGCTCGTAGGTGAGGGCGTCGCCACCGCAGCCAATCATGAACAGGCCGTCGAACGTCTAGTAAAGGCAGGAGCAAGAGTGAAAGCATCCGAACAAACCCCGTTGAGCACACATGAAGGTCCATATTTCGGCCAATTCGGTGGACGCTACGTGCCGGAGGCGCTGATTACGGCGCTTGAAGAGCTCGAACGCGTCTACGCACAGGCCAAGGCCGATCCGGAATTCCATAAGGAACTTGCCAGGCTCAACCAGCAGTACGTGGGCCGTCCGTCGCCACTGACCGAAGCTCCTCGTTTTGCCGAGCGCCTTAGGGAGAAAACCGGTTTGGACGCCCGGGTCTTCCTCAAGCGCGAGGATTTGAACCACACCGGCGCACACAAGATCAACAATGCCCTCGGACAGGCGCTGCTGGTCAAGCGCATGGGCAAGACCCGCGTCATCGCCGAAACCGGTGCGGGTCAGCATGGTGTGGCCACTGCCACCGTATGCGCCATGCTCGGTCTGAAGTGCCGTATCTACATGGGTCAGATCGATGCCCGCCGTCAGGCCTTGAATGTGGCCCGCATGCGCATGCTCGGAGCCGAAGTCGTGGAAGTCACGTTGGGTGACCGTATTCTCAAGGATGCCATCAATGAGGCGCTGCGCGACTGGGTCACCAACGTCAAGGACACGCATTATCTGCTCGGCACCGTTGCAGGACCACACCCCTTCCCCGCCATGGTGCGTGATTTCCAGAAGATCATCGGCGAAGAGGCCAAGCAGCAGTTGCAGGATTGGTACGGCATCGATCATCCGGACGCCATCTGCGCCTGCGTCGGTGGCGGTTCCAATGCCATCGGCGTCATGAATGCCTTCCTCGATGACGAACGTGTGAACCTATACGGTTATGAAGCTGGCGGTAACGGTCCCGAATCCGGACGCCACGCCATTCGTTTCGCTCCCGGAACCGGTGAGCTGGGCATGTTCCAGGGTGCAAAGAGCTACCTGCTCGAAAACGCCGAAGGTCAGACGCTCGATACCTACTCTATTTCCGCGGGCCTCGATTACGCGTCCGTGGGACCGGAACATGCATGGCTCAAGGATATCGGCCGCGTCAACTATTCGTGGGCCACCGATGAGGAAGCCATGAGCGGTTTCAAGGATCTGTGCGAGACCGAGGGCATCATCCCCGCCATCGAAAGCTCCCATGCCGTCGCCGGCGCGTACAAGGCCGCCGAGGATCTCAAAGCCAAGGGATATGAGCATCCGGTGATGATCATCAACATCTCCGGTCGAGGCGACAAGGACATGAATACCGCAGGCAAGTGGTTCGGTTATCTGACCGATGAGCAGGCCAAGGCGCTGGAAGCCAATGGCGCTCAAGGCAACAATGCAGACGGCGAGTGAAAGAAGGAGAGCGATCATCATGACGAATGCAACCGCCGCAACCACCCCGTCCGGCCAGCCGTTGGGCATCAGCCACAGGCCAAGCCCGACCGAAGCCATGTTCGATGCGTTCAAGGCCAGCGACGAACCGGCGTTCATCGGTTACCTTCCATATGGATTCCCGAACCCGGATTACTCGCTTAAGGCATTCAAGACCATGGTCGAGCATGGCGTCGATGCCGTGGAAATCGGTTTGCCGTATTCCGATCCCGTGATGGATGGCCCAGTCATCCAGGCCGCCTCCCAGATCGCCATCGACAACGGCGAAACAATTGCCAACGTGTTCAAGGCTGTGGAGACCGTAGCCAATGCCGGGGGAGTGCCTCTGGTCATGAGCTATTGGAACCTGATCTTCCACTACGGCGTCGAACGCTTTGCACGCGATTTTGAAAACGCCGGCGGTGCCGGATTGATCACGCCGGACCTCATCCCCGATGAAGCCGGCGAATGGATCGAGGCCTCCGATCGCCACGGTCTTGACCGCGTCTTCCTGGTATCCCCGGACTCGACCGCCGACCGTCTGAAGGTCGTGGCCGACAACGCCCGTGGATTCGTCTATGCCGCAGCCCGCATGGGTGTGACCGGCGAACGTGCCACCATCGATGCCTCACCTCAGGAATTGGTGGCACGCACTCGTGAAGCGGGCGCGAAGAACGTGTGTGTCGGCATCGGCGTTTCCACCGCCGAACAGGGGGCGTGTGTCGGCTCCTATGCAGATGGCGTCATCGTCGGTTCCGCCTTGGTGCACACCATGCTCGACGAATCCGGCAAGGTCGCCGTCGACGAGACGACGGGCCTCAAGGCCCTTGCAGCCAAGGCCGAGGAACTTGCCGAAGGCATCCACAACGCCCGCCACTGAAAGACACCGTACAAGGGGTCCGCGCAGCTCGCACATATCGGCTGCGCGGACTACCATCAGGGAACCATGACACTTGCATACATTCCATCGCCGACGATTTCGCAGTTCTCCATCGGGCCGGTGACGATTCATATCTACGCCTTGTGCATCCTGATGGGCATCGTGCTTGCCGTATGGATCACCAGCAACCGATGGAAAAGACTGGGAGGCAACTTCGACCAGATTCTCGACATCACGTTGGTCGCCGTGCCATCCGGCATCGTCGGTGCGCGTCTGTATCACATCATCACCACACCGGAACGCTTCTTCGGCGCGAACGGCGATTGGGTGGAGATGTTCCGTATCTGGAACGGAGGCCTTGGCATTTGGGGAGGTGTCGCCCTCGGTGCATTGGCCGCATGGGCGTGGTGCCGTCATAAGCACTATCCGATGGCGTTGCTTGCCGATGCCATCGCTCCGGGCCTGTTGGTCGCGCAAGCCGTCGGACGCCTAGGCAATTGGTTCAACCAGGAACTCTATGGGGCTCCCACCACATTGCCTTGGGGCCTCAAACTCAATGATACGGGCACCGCCATCGGTCAAAGCGAACAGTGCTACGACGGGGCGACCTGTCCAAGCGGCACGTTATTCCATCCGACCTTCCTATATGAGCTGATATGGAATCTCATCGGTGCCGCCATCATCGTGTGGATCGGCTCCACAGTCATGAAAAGGCTCAAGGCAGGTTCCCTGTTCTCCATCTACATCATGTGGTACACCGCCGGACGTACCTGGATCGAATCCCTGCGCATCGACTACGCCCACGAATTCCTCGGCGTACGCATCAACGTGTGGGTGTCCCTTGCCGTCTTCGTGCTTGGCGTGGTTTCCTTCATTATCGTGCAGCAGATGGGCCGATCCACCGAATTGCTTGCCGAGAAGCTTCGTACCGTCACTGAAATCGAACTGCGATTGGCAGTCAGAGACGAAGCCGGCTCCTCCAAGTCTTCGCCGGTCAGTGCGACCGCCGCACGAACGACGGATGAACAATCAGGCAATGAAGGCGCCACCGTCTCAAATGCCGATGGCCAGCCCCATATCCAATAGCGTCAAGTCGCTTACCCTCCATAGAATGGGAACCATGACTATTCAAATCGCACCAAGCATTCTGTCCGCCGATTTCTGCAACCTTGAGCGTGACCTCAAGGCCATCTCCAATGCGGATCTTGTTCATGTCGACGTGATGGATCATCATTTCGTCCCGAACCTGACTCTGGGTGAGCCGATCGTGGCACGTATCTGCCAGGTCACCGACCTGCCGGTCGACGTGCATCTGATGATTGAGGATCCGGATCGCTGGGCACCGGAATATGCCAAGCTTGGTGCCGCCTCCGTCAGCTTCCACATGGGTGCCACCCATGCCCCGGTACGTCTGGCGCGCCAGTTGCGCGATATGGGATGCAAGGCCTGCTTCGCCGTACGTCCGGCCGAGCCGGTGGAGCCGATCTTCGACATTCTCGACGAGTTCGACATGATTCTGATCATGACCGTCGAACCAGGCTTCGGTGGCCAGAAATTCCTCGACAACCAAATGGCCAAGGTGCGTCGTCTGCGTGACGAAATCACCCGCCGTGGCCTTAAGACCAAGATTCAGGTCGATGGTGGCGTCAGTCCGAAGACTGCGCACATCGTAGCCGAAGCCGGAGCGGATGTATTGGTCGCAGGTTCCGCCGTGTATGGCGCCGAAAGCCCCGCCGAAGCCATCGACTCCATCCGTGACAAGGCCGAAGCCGCGTTCAGGGCCTGAACAACGCGAAATCCAAAAGGAACAGATAAGGAAACATGAAGACTTTCGAATCACTGTTTGCCGAGCTGAGCGAGAAGGCGGACACCAAGCAGGCTGGCTCCCTGACCGTTGATGAGCTGAACAAGGGCACCCATTTCATCGGCAAGAAAATCGTGGAGGAGGCCAGCGAGACCTGGATCGCCGCCGAATACGAGGGAGCGGATCGCACCGCCGAAGAGATGAGCCAGCTTATCTACCATCTGCAGGTCATGATGATCGATCGCGGCATCACTCTCGAAGACATCTATAGGAACCTGTGATATTTCCCGGGCCGTACCGTTGAGTCGTACGGCCCCTGAGGAGGAACAATGCTAAGAATCGCCGTGCCCAACAAGGGCATGCTATCCGAGCCTGCTTGGAACATGTTGGCCGAAGCCGGCTACCGTCTGCGCAGCAATCCTCGCCAGCTTGTCGTTGAGGATCCTGATAACGATGTGGAATTGTTCTATCTGCGTCCACTCGATATCGCGGTCTACGTCGGCCGTGGCACCATCGATGTCGGTATCACCGGTCATGATTTGCTGCTGAATTCCGGCACCGATGCCAAAGAGCACATGCAGCTCGGTTTTGGTGCCTCCACGTTCCGATTCGCCGCACCGAATGAATCCCCGATCAGCACGCTCGAGGACATTGAAGGCAAACGTGTGGCAACGTCCTTTGACAAGCTCGTGCATGACTATCTGGTCGAGCATGGTATCAATGCAGAAACGGTGCATCTTGATGGTGCGGTGGAATCCTCGGTACAGCTCGGTGTCGCCGATCTGATCGCCGATGTCGTTTCCACCGGTACCACGCTGCGCAATGCCGGCCTGCGTATCTTCGCCGATCCGCTGCTGCACTCCGAGGCGGTGCTTATCCGCTCTCCGCGTCTCAACGAGGATGATGACCGACTGACGATTCTGAGCCGTCGCCTTCAGGGCGTGCTCACCGCACAACGTTATGTTCTCATGGATTACGACATTCCCGTGGAGAAGGTCTCCGCCGCGGTGTCCGTCACCCCGGGATTCGAGAGCCCGACGATTTCGCCGTTGCATAACAAGCAGTGGGCCGCCGTACGCATAGTGGTTCCGAAGGCCAAGGTGAACCAGCTGATGGACCAGTTGTACGGAATTGGTGCTCGTGGCATAATCGTCACCGCATTGCAGGCCTCGAGAATGTAGTATTGCTCGCAGTATGAGCAAACTGATCATCAAGAAACAGTACAGTCCGGAACCGCGGGATATCTATTTCACGGTTCCGAACTTCATCAGCCTACTGCGCATCATTTCGATTCCACTTATCGCCATGTTGGTGGCCCGGCATGAGATGGTGAGCGCGCTTGTGGTCTTGGCGTTGTCCGCAGTATCCGACGGTCTTGATGGACTGATCGCACGTTCGTTCAACCAAGTAAGCAAAATAGGACAGATTCTCGATCCGATCGCGGATCGTCTGCTGATTTTCTGCAGTATTCTCGCGCTCGGCATCGCAGGCATCATCCCGTGGTGGATGTTGATCGTCGTGGGTTTGCGCGACCTGATCATGGCGGTTCTCGTGCTGGTTCTGGCGCAGCACGATTATGGACCGCTACCGGTGCATTTCGTCGGCAAGGCGGGAACGGCCATGCTGTTGATCGCCATCGTTGCGCTGATTTTCGCCGACATCTGGTCGAACTCAGCCACTGATGTATTGCACTTATACGGCCTTGCCACCGGCATTTGGGGTGTGGGCCTGTACTGGTTGGCCGGATATATCTACGTTCGCCAAGGCATCGGGCTGTTGAGGAATGACGGGGACACCTTCCATGCCGCATGATGCTTCCGAATACGTGTCATTCCCAGTGTCGCCCGAGAACACGCCGATGAAGCATCGTGCCGTGTTCTCAGCCTCCTTTGCGGGTCTTGAATCACATCACGTGCAACCTGATTCGCAACCGATCGGCCATGCCAGAAGGCGTCATTCGGAAGATGATTCACTACGCTTGATCGATGACCTGACCAACCGTCCCATGGATGTGCTGTACACCGATTCGAGATTGGCCACCAAATCGCCGTCGCTTATTTCGGTGTGGTCCACGCGGATCATGGTGTTCCTCATCTGCATCGCCGTCGGTGTGGCGGGAAGCGTATTCGTGCGTCAGCTCAGCACCGATCCGCGCAAGGAAGTGCGCAAGCAGCTCTCATCTCAGCTTGCCGACCAGACCGATAAGGTCAAGTCCCTGACCAAAGAGGTGAATTCCCTGCGTTCCCAGGTCGAAAGCGAATCGAAATCGATATCGAACTGGTCGTTGAGCCAGACCACGCGGGACGATGAAATGATCAATGGCGTGCTTCCGGTCCAGGGAGAGGGCATCACGCTCACTATCGCAAACCCTCTATCGGTCGGTGACGATAACACCGATTCCTCATTGTCCCATGAAAAAAGCGGCAATCAGATTCGGGTCGTCACCGATTCCGACCTGCAGACACTCGTTTCCCTGCTGTGGCAGGCAGGCGCCGAGGCGATTGCCATCAACGGGAATCGCCTCGGGGTCCAGACCTCGATACGTACTGCGGGATCCACGATTCTGATTGGTGTCAGCTCCGTGCAAAGCCCCTACAAAATCGAAGCCATTGGCAACAGGAACGCACTTGCCGACGCGGTGGGTGAAAAAACACAGAAGTCGTTGTACAGTGCATTCAAGGAAGCCGGCATCTACCCGCAGGTCAGCAAAAGCACATCGCTTACACTGGAAGCAGCGGTGACCGGTGAGGTGACGTACGCGAGAAGGGACAGGTAGATGGCAGCTGTTTTGGGCCTTATCATCGGCGTGGTCATAGGCGTGTTCGTGCAGCCGGACATCCCCGTTGAACTGCAGCCATATCTGCCGATCATGGTCGTAGCCGCATTGGACGCGTTGCTTGGCGCCGCCCGGGCGTATTTCCAACGTAGCTTTTCCGATAAGGTATTCGTGATTTCCTTCTTCTCGAATGTGATCACCGCGACCTTGCTCGTATTCCTCGGCAACCAGCTTGGTGTCGGATCCCAATTGCAGACGGCCGTCATCGTCGTGCTCGGCATCCGCATCTTCACCAATGTGTCGTCTCTTCGCCGCTTCATCTTCAAGGGTTGATGCACGATGACACGGCATACCGACGAATCGCCTGATGTGTTGGCCAAGCTGCACGGCCAGATCGCCAAGGACAAGGATAATGACAGCACTGAAACCGGCTCGTTTCCGGTGATTCGGCGCAAGCCGAAACGTGTGTCGTTGAATGCGAAATCGACACGGGCACGGCTGTATTCGAGTGTGTTGGTCACCATGCTGTGCGCGTTGCTGGGATTCGGCTACGTCATTCAGCTCAACAATACGAATTCCACGTATGAGACGATGAGCGAGGATGAACTGACCCGGCTTATCAGCGAAACCAGTTCGCAGGTGCAGAAACTGGAGCAACGAAAAAGCGAGTTGACCAGCCAGCTCAACTCTTTGAAGGATACCGCCGACAAGAACGCCAAAGCCGCTGAAATCGCCAAGCAGAACGCCGAATCCAATGGCATCCTTTCCGGCCGTCTGCCAGCTTCCGGCGAAGGAGTCGTCATCCGTATCTCCCAAGGGCAAAAGCAAGATATCGATGCGTCCATATTGTTCACCTTGCTTGAAGAGTTGCGCAACAGTGGTGCCGAAGTCATTGAAATCAACGATGTGCGTGTAATTACCAGTACCTATATCAGCAATGCCAGTGACGGACTTGACTGTGATGGAACCATATTGAAGGCCCCTTTCGTCATCAAGGCGATAGGGGACAGCGACAACCTACAGAATGCGGTGAATCTCGCCGGAGGCGTCGGATCGCGTCTGGAAGTGAAATACGGAGCAACGGTCTCGGTCAAATCCTCTCAGGACGTGGAAATCACTGCAACCCGTTCCGCACCGCAGTACACGTACGCGCATGTCATCGAACAGTAGGATGAACGGTCACCCGCCGTTGGCATGGAATTCACCGTCGCCGCGCGTCGATGTCTGCACTCGTTCCTATCTTGTTCATCGTTGATACAGAAAGTCCAGGCCTGCACATTGGTAACGCGGACCCCGATAGCAAAGGACAACCCATGGCTGAACAGACCATCTCCATAACACTCAACGGCGAATCGAAGGAGGTGGCTGCGGATCAGACCGGTGTCCAGCTCTTCGCGGATGACAAGAACATCATTGCGGTGCGCCTGAACGGCGAACCCCGTGATCTTTATACCGAACTGCATGACGGTGACGTCGTGGAGCCGATTGCACTCGACAGCGAGGACGGCGTGGCCATCATGCGCCATTCCGCGACCCATGTCATGGCCCAGGCCGTGCAGGAAATCCGTCCGGATGCCAAGCTTGGCGTCGGCCCGGTCATCAAAGACGGCTTCTACTACGATTTCGACGTTGTCGAGCCGTTCACCCCGGAGGATCTCAAGGACATCGAAAAGCGCATGCAGCGCATCATCAAATCCTCCCAATCCTTCCGCCGCCGTGTGGTGAGCGAGCAGGAGGCCTTGGCGGAAGAGGCCGACCAGCCGTACAAGCTCGAACTCATCAAAGACAAGGAAGCGCATCTCGACCCGGAAGCCGCCACTGAGATCAGTGAGAAGGAGCTGAGCTTCTACGACAACGTCGACCGTGATGGCAATGTGGTCTGGAAGGATCTGTGCCGTGGACCGCATCTGCCGAACACCCGTTACATCAAGGCGTTCAAGATCGAACGTTCCGCCGCCGCCTACTGGCGTGGCAACGAAGCGAACCCCATGCTGCAGCGTATCTATGGCGCGGCCTTCGCCACCAAGGAGGATCTGAAGGCGTATCAGACCCGTCTGGAGGAAGCCGCCAAGCGTGATCATCGCAAACTTGGCGCCGAGATGGATCTGTTCTCTTTCCCGGATGAGATCGGCCCGGGTCTGGCCGTGTTCCATCCCAAGGGTGCCGCGGTCATCAACGCCATGGAGGACTATTCCCGTGAAATGCACCGCAAGCATCACTACAGCTTCGTGCAGACCCCGCACATCACCAAGGGTGGCCTGTATGAGACTTCCGGTCATCTGCATTGGTACAAGGATGGCATGTATCCGGCAATGCGCCTGGATGAGGAGAAGGACGAGAACGGCAACATCATCAAGCAGGGCTTCGATTACTACCTCAAGCCGATGAACTGCCCGATGCACAATCTGATCTTCAAGTCCCGTCAGCGCTCCTACCGTGAGTTGCCGTTGCGACTGTTCGAGTTCGGTACCGTGTACCGCTACGAGAAGTCCGGCGAAGTGCATGGTCTGACCCGCGTGCGCGGCCTGACCCAGGATGATTCTCACATCTACTGCACCCGTGAGCAGATGAAGGATGAGCTCAAGAACCTGCTGACCTTCGTGCTTGGACTACTGAAGGACTTCGGTCTGGACGACTTCTACCTGGAGCTGTCCACCAAGGATCCTCACAAGTACGTCGGCTCCGACGAAATCTGGGAAGAGGCTACCAACACGCTGGCCGAAGTCGCCAAGGAATCCGGTCTGGAACTGGTCGACGACCCGTGCGGAGCCGCCTTCTATGGTCCGAAGATCTCCGTGCAGGCCCGTGATGCCATCGGCCGTACCTGGCAGGTGTCCACCATTCAGCTCGACTTCAATCTGCCGGAACGTTTCAAGCTTGAATACATCGCCGCCGATGGTACCCATCAGCGTCCGGTGATGATTCACCGCGCACTGTTCGGCTCCATCGAACGTTTCTTCGCCGTGTTGCTTGAGCATTATGCCGGCGCCTTCCCGGCATGGCTTGCCCCGGTACAGGTACTCGGTGTGCCGGTCGCGGACGAATTCGCCCCGCATCTGCAACGGTTCATCGCAAGTCTGGAAGAGGAGACCGTCCGTTGCGAGATCGACATGTCCGACGATCGTTTCGGCAAGAAAATCCGTAACGCATCCAAATCCAAGGTGCCGTTCATCCTCATCGTCGGCGAGGAAGACATGAACAACAATGCCGTGAGCTTCCGTTTCCGTGACGGCAGCCAGCTCAACGGCGTACCAGTCGACGAGGCCAAGAACCAGATCATGACGGTGCTCAGGAAGCGCGTTCAGGTCAACAGCGCCGATGATTTCAAGTCCGCCATCGCCGATTGAAGGTAGACGGACGCCATAGTCATGACTGGGAGCGGCATACGAAGCAGCGGAGCGATTCCGCCGTTCCGTATGCCGCTTTCCCATAGATCGAACAGGAATCGTAATGCTTGAGCATCTTCGCGACCCATTCAAAAAACTGATCGAACCCATCGCCAAGGCGTTGATCGCCATGGGGCTCACCGCCAATGCGGTGACGATAATCGGCGCTGTCGGCACCATCGTGGCTGCCATCGCCACCGGCGTCACCGGCCACCTGTTCGCCGGCTCGGTGGTCCTGACGATTCTGGTGTTGGCCGACTCATTGGACGGTTCCATTGCCAAGCTCACCACCGGCGGCACCGAATTCGGCGCTTTCCTTGATTCCACACTGGATCGCATCGCCGATTGGGCGGTGCTCACCGGTGTGATCATCTTCTTCCTGACGCATAGCGACTGGTGGTATGACAGCACAAACACCAGTTTCCCCGATTACACGAGCCGAGTCGGCGTAATCGCCGCAATGGTCTCCGTCATGACCTCTTTCGTCACCTCCTATGCCCGCGCACGAGCGGAATCCGTCGGCTTCGAAGTGAAGAACGGCGTCGCTACGCGGGCCGATCGGCTGGTCATCATTCTGGTGGGTATGGCCATTACCGGTCTGACCCACCAAGGACTATGGCTGGCCATTGCGATGGCATTACTCGCGGCGCTCGGTATCATCACCGTTTTCCAGCGTATTTTCGAGGCGAAAAGACAAATGCGCGTAGGCAAGAAGACATATCGTGTCTGACCGGTTTCTTCTCGCCGCGGCCAAAAGGTCCGACCGAATCCCGGAGGCCGTCTTGAGAGGGCTTTTCACGTGCGCGGCCGACATTGCATGGGTGTTCCGCGTGGGAGGGGTCCGACAACTGGAACGTAATCTTACGCATGTGTTCGCCAGTGAAATGCGCCGATCGCATGGATCGATCGATAATCGTGAACTACGACGTCGTGTCCGTCACTGTTCGCGTCAGGGCATGCGCTCGTACTTCGCGTATTTTTGCGAGGCGATGACCGTTGGTGCAAGGAGCGAACAACAGCTTCGGGCACGAATCCGGGGGACGGGCAGCGGATTCGATTCCATCGTTCGCGATGCAAGGCAAGGCGTATCGTCGCTCATCGCGATGGGGCATCAAGGCAATTGGGATTACGCGGGGTATTGGGCGCGACTCGAGGTCGCCCCGGTGGTGACGGTCGCCGAAAGACTCGCTAACGACGAATTGCTCCACACCTTCGTTGATATTCGCGAACGTCTTGGCATGCGTATCCTGCTCACCGGTCAGCATGATCTTACCGGCCGATTACGCAACGTCCTGCTTGATTCCACGGTTGTCGTTCCTCTGCTGGCCGACCGGGACCTAGGCAGACACGGCGTCTTCGTACATGCCTTCGATTCCGTGATTCGTGTGGCCCGTGGGCCGGCAGCGTTGGCATACGATACCGGAAACCCTCTGTACGTGGTGAATCTGTATCGCGAAAAACTCAGCGGACGGCGTGAAGAGCAGGCGGGCGTGCCATACGGATATGTATGTGAGATCAGCGGCCCCATCGATGTCCATGCGTTTCATGACATGCCTCGCCAAGAGGCACTGCATGCGATTTCGCAGGCATGGGTCGATCTGTGGGCACAGGGGATCGCAGCCCATCCGCAGGATTGGCACATGCTCCAGCCGCTGTTCTGGGAGGATCTCGACCATTCACGTCTGCAGGATGCCGATGAGCCGTGTTCGCGGATGGCTGACAATTCCCTTGGACAATGAGAGAATGCAGGGTATGGCTGAATCTGATGAAGATGAACATGTTGACGATTTCCTGCACGGACGCAGGCTCCGCATCGGCATCATCTCGCCATATGCGTTTGAAACGCCGGGGGGTGTGCAATCCCATATCAGGGATTTCGCGAACGAACTGATCTGCCGGGGACATGACGTGCAAGTGTTCGCCCCGGGAAGACGAACCAAGGACATGCCGCTGTGGGTGCATACCAACGGTTCGTCATTCGCCGTTCCATACAACGGTTCCGTAGCGCACCTGAGTTATTTCCTCATCGCAGGACTGCAGACGCGACGTTGGATTCGCCAAGGTCATTTCGATCTGCTGCATCTGCATGAGCCTGAGGCGCCATCGCTGAGCCATAAGCCGTTCACCATGCACCGTCATCCGCCGTTGGTCGGAACCTTCCACACTGCGATCGATCCATATCCTTTCGGCCTGAAAGTGTTCGAACGCTACCTGCATCGATATCTCAAGCCCCTTGACGAAGCCATTTTCGTCAGTGACGCGGCTTGGCAAACGGCCGAACATTATCTGCCGGAATCCGTCAAGCGCACGGTGATACCTAACGGCATCCATCATGATCGATTCGCCCATGCCGTGCCCGACCCACAGTGGACCGGCACCGCGCAAGCCCCGACCATCGGATTTCTGGGACGTATGGGGGAGGAGCGCAAAGGTTTCGCCGTGTTCGCTGCCGCGGCGAGGCAGGTGCTGAGGCGATATCCCCATGCACGTTTCCTGTGCGCCGGAGATGGCGACAATGACGGCGAAGCCATGGTCAAGCGACTGGACCCTTCGGGGGATCTGCTGACGCATTTCGAATTTCTGGGCCGTATTTCGGACAACGACAAGGCTCGCTTCTATCGTTCCCTCAGCCTGTATGTCGCGCCCCAGACCGGTGGCGAAAGCTTCGGCATGGTCTTGGCTGAGGCCATGAGCGCCTCATGCCCTGTGGTGTCTTCGGATCTGGCCGCGTTTCGCGCCGTGAGCCAGGACGGACGAAGCGCGGCGCTGTTCACCAACGGGGATGCGACATCCTGCGCCGATGTCATCTACCGTCTGTTGTCCGATGACGGGGAACGCTCCGATCTTGCCATCGCAGGGGAGCGAAGGTCGAAGGATTTCGACTGGAATGCCGTGGTGAACCGTGTTCTGCATGTCTATGCCCGCGCATTGTCGTAGAACCGCTTTAGAATCATTTCGTTTGAAACATCCGCAACCTGCCTAGGAGCATTATGTCAGGTCATTCCAAGTGGGCGACCACCAAGCACAAGAAGGCCGCCATCGACGCGAAGCGCGGCAAGCTCTTCGCCAAGCTGATCAAGAACATCGAAATCGCAGCACGTATGGGCGGCGGCGATCCCGACGGTAATCCGTCGCTGTATGACGCCATCTACAAGGCCAAGAAGGCCTCCATGCCGGCTGACAACATCAAGCGCGCCGTCAAGCGTGGCTCCGGTGAAGAGGCCGGTGGCGCCAACTACGAAGACATCGTGTATGAGGGCTATGCTCCCGCAGGCGTTGGCCTGATCATCGAGTGTCTTACTGACAACCGTAACCGTGCGGCCGCCGAAGTCCGTTCCACCCTGACCAAGGGCAACGGATCCCTGGCCACCACCGGTTCCGTGAGCTTCAATTTCGAGCGCAAGGGCCAGATTATCGTTCCCGCCGAAGGCGTCGATTTCGATGATCTGTTTGAAAAGGCCGCCGAAGCGGGAGCGGAAGACGTGACCGAAGACGGAGAAGTCTACACCGTCGTCACCGGTCCTTCTGAGATGATCGACGTACGCAAGGCCCTGCAGGATGCCGGCTTCGACTATGATTCCGCCGATCTGGTCATGATGCCGAAGAACGAGGTCGAGCTGAGCCTCGAGGATGCCCAGAAGGTCTCCAAGCTCATCGACAACCTCGACGATCTGGATGACGTTCAGAATATCTATTCGAACTGGACCGCTTCCGATGAAGTGATGGCCCAGCTTGATGCGGAGTAGTCGAACGTGATTATTCTTGGCGTCGACCCCGGACTGACACGGTGCGGGGTCGGCGTGATCGAAGCCGGCGCGTACCGCCGGCTTTCGTTTATTCACGTGGATGTCGTACGTTCCGACCCGAAGATGTCACAGGATCTGCGTCTGTTGGCCATTTACAATGGTCTGGTCGAGAAGATCGAACGCTTCGCCCCGGATACGGTATCCATCGAACGTGTGTTCGCGCAGGAGAACCGCAATACCGTGCTCGGCACGGCACAGGCGGCAGGCCTCGCAATGTTGGCAGCCGCACAGCGAGGCATTCCCGTGGCATTGCATACGCCAACCGAATCGAAGATGGCCATCACCGGCAACGGCAAAGCCGAGAAAATTCAGATGGAACGCATGGTCGCACGCATGCTGGGACTGAATACCCTGCCCAAGCCGGCTGACGCCGCGGATGCGTTGGCCATTGCCATTTGCCACGCACTACGCCCGGCAGGCGCCTTGCAAGGCGGTGAACGCGAGCAACACCTGACTGACGCGCAGCGACAGTGGGCCAAGGCCGCCCAGAAGGCCGCCCATAGGCAAGGCGTCCGTAGAGGCATGTAGACTATCGAACAGATGTTCTATACGCTGACGAAGGAGACACCACAGTGATAGGCATGTTACACGGCCGGGTCGAATCCGTCGATATGTCCTCGGCGTTGATTGAAGTCGGTGGAGTCGGATACGAGACCAGGATGCCTTCCGCGGATTTGGCGTCCATGCACGCGGGGCAGGAAGTCAAGGTCTATACTTCGTTAAACGTTTCGCAGGATGCCATCACCCTGTTCGGCTTTCTGACTCCCGCTTCGAAACGCATGTTTCTACAGCTGCAGAGGGTCAGCGGCATCGGCCCCAAAGTGGCGCTTTCCCTGCTGTCCACGCTGCCCCCGGATCGTTTGGCCCATGCCGTCGCCGACGGCGATGCCACCGCGCTTGCCAAGGCGCCGGGACTCGGCAAGAAAGGCGCACAGAAGATTATTCTCGAGCTTAAGGGTTCCATCGATCTCAGCCAGATCGAGACGGCGGCGTCCGTTATCAGTCGGCCGGAGGACACTGGTTCCGAACAGGTGGTCGAGGGGCTGATTTCATTGGGCTGGCGTCAGCAAGACGCCCTGCATGCCGTGCAGGAGGTATGCAGGAGCAACGACATCGCAACACCCCTGAGCAATGAAGATGTACCACGTGTGTTGAAGCTCGCATTGACGTCGCTGGATCGAGGTAGGTGAACGAAATCATCATGACGAACGACTCCGCATTCGAGCAGTCGAATACCGGTGCCAATGAGGAATCCTTGCGTATGGTGTCGGCCTCACCTGTCGGCAATGAGCCGGTCAGTGACGAGGAGCTGCGTCCACACATACTCGATGGCTTCATCGGACAGCCACGCCTCAAGGCCCAGCTTCAACTGTTCCTGGACGCAGCACGCAAGCGTGAAGTCCCGCCGGACCATATTCTGCTTGCGGGTCCTCCTGGCCTGGGCAAAACCACATTGGCGATGATCGTGGCCAACGAACTTGGCGTACCGATTCGCGTCACCTCCGGACCAGCCATCCAGCATGCCGGCGATCTCGCCTCGATTCTCAGTTCTCTGGATGCCGGAGAGGTGTTGTTCATCGACGAAATCCACCGTCTGCCTCGTGCGGCCGAAGAGCTGCTGTATATCGCCATGGAGGATTTCCGCGTCGACGTGATGGTGGGTAAGGGACCGGGAGCCTCATCCATTCCGTTGACCTTGCCTCGATTCACGGTCATCGGGGCGACCACGCGTGAGGGCATGCTACCTTCACCGTTGCGCGCGCGCTTCGGTTTCACCGCCCATCTTGATTTTTACCCGCATGACGAGCTTGAAAAACTGATCGAGCGGTCATCGGCCGTACTGGGTGTCCTGCTTGAGGAGGGATCGGCCCACCAGTTGGCCATGCGCTCCCGCGGCACGCCGCGTATCGCTAACAGACTGCTACGTCGTGTCAGAGATTGGGCCATCGTGCATGATCTTGAGTCGGTGCATCCCGAAGATGTTAAGCAGGCCCTCGCACTGTACCAGATCGACACCGAAGGACTTGATCGGCTCGACATTGCCGTGCTGAAGGCCATCGTCACCAACTTCAGTGGCGGTCCGGTGGGTCTGAACAACCTATCCGCCATGGTCGGCGAGGAATCGGAGACCGTGGAAACCGTCTGCGAACCGTATCTGGTACGTGAAGGATTCCTCATCAGAACTCCCAAGGGCCGGGTGGCGACGCGCAAAGCTTGGGAACATCTCGGTCTCAGACCTGATGATTCTCAGCTTGATGTCAGTAAGCTGGCATAGACTCTGTGTTCTGGACGAACGGTCCCATAGAGTGCCCCACCTTCAAGGAGTTTTGCTTTGGAATACGCAATTCTAATCGTTATCGTCGTCATGATGTTCGGCATGATGTTCCTGCAGTCTCGCAAGGCCAAGCAGCAGCAGGCCGAACGCCAGGATTTCCGCGCGAATCTGCAACCGGGCACCGAAATCATCACCATCGGCGGCGTTATAGGCAAGGTCGTCTCCGTCGATACCGAGTATGAAGAGATCGTCATCGATTCCGACGGTTCCCAGCTGCGTTTCGCTTTCAATGCCATCAGCCGTGAGTACGTTCGCCCGGCGTATGTGCACGACGATGAGGTTGACGAGGATGGCAACCCGCTGCCGCAGGAGACCGATCAGGTCGCTCAGGAGCCGATCGAGGCCGAGGATGGCGAACCTGCACAGGTCGTCGAAGAGGTTGAAGCGGAGTCGAAGAACGCCTGATAGCAGTATCATGAACGGCGAAAATCTCGATTTTGGGATTTTCGCCGTTCGCGTTCAGGGGCAATCATATAATTGCCACAAACCTAGGGAGAAGGAAAACCACCGTTATGGCACAATCGGATATCGAAATCGCAGGCTTGGCCAAAGTGGGTGAGACCGATGCCAAGTACCTCGTCTCGCTGATTCGTTCGATTCCAGGCTTTCCCAAAGAGGGCATCATCTTTCGTGATTTCATGCCTGTTCTCGCTGATGCACGCGCGTTCGGCATTCTCATGAACGCACTTGAGGCCGCACTTCCCGTCGATGCAGGATCCTTTGACCTCGTAGCAGGACTTGAAGCGCGCGGTTTCCTGTTCGGGCCCGCTCTTGCGGCACGCTTGGGCAAGGGATTCGTCGCCGTACGCAAGGCCGGCAAGCTCCCTCCGGAAACCGTAAAACAGAACTATGACCTGGAATACGGTCAGGCCACCGTGGAAATCGAAACCGGTTCCATTCCGGATGGAGCCCGGGTCCTGATCGTGGACGATCTGATCGCGACCGGTGGCACCGCCAACGCGGCACGAAAGCTTGTCGAAAAATGCGGCGGCAAAGTGGTCGGCTTCAGCTTTGTCATGGAACTATTGGGCATTCACGGCATCGAAGCTTTAGGAAACTATCCGACCAGTTCGCTGGTCACCATGCCCGCCTGACATTACCATCATTACCAACAATCAACAGTCACAAAGGGAAGAAGTTCATGGATCTCTATGAATATCAGGCAAGGGAACTGCTCGAAGAGCAGGGCATTGCGACCCCGAAGGCCGTATTCGCTCAGAATTCTCATGAGGTGGCCCAAGCTGCCGAGGGAATCGGCTATCCTTGCGTGGTCAAGGCCCAGGTGAAGATCGGACATCGCGGTCAGGCTGGTGGCGTGAGACTAGCCAAGACGCGCGACGAAGCCATTCTGGTATCCGAAGACATTCTGCCGATGACCATTCACAAGCACAAGGTCAGCGGCGTGCTCGTGGCGGAAGCCAAAAACATTCTGCACGAGTATTATGTGTCCATTTCCGTGGACCGTAGTTCACGTGATTTTGACGTCCTTGCCACGGCAAACGGTGGCACCGAGGTCGAGGAAATCGCTCGGGAGCATCCCGAATCCGTCAAGCGTCTGCATATCGACGCCTTGGAGGACTTCGATATCGAAGCCGCCACCAAAATGGCCGAAAGCATCGGTTTCTACCATGCCGACGTCGATCAGGCGGCACAGATTCTGCTGAAGATGTGGCGTTGCTTCAAGGAGAACGACGCCACCCTTGTGGAAATCAATCCGCTCGCCAAGATCGGCGATCCCGACGATGAATCCTCAAAGACGTTGTGCGCGCTCGATGCCAAGATCTCACTCGACGACAATGCGGCCTTCCGCCATGACGGTTGGAAGCGTTTTGCCGATCCGGTGCATGTCGATCCATTTGAGCAGAAGGCTCGTGAGCATGGTCTGCACTATGTGCATCTCAATGGATCCGTCGGTGTAATCGGCAACGGCGCAGGCCTGGTCATGAGTTCCTTGGACGCAGTGTCCGGCGCCGGCGAGGATCAGGGCACGAATGTCAAGCCCGCCAACTTCCTCGATATCGGCGGCGGCGCATCTGCGCAGGTCATGTGTGACAGTCTGGAGATCGTATTGTCCGACCCGCAGGTTGAATCCGTGCTCGTCAACGTATATGGCGGTATCACCTCCTGCGAACAGGTGGCCGAGGGCATTCTCGAAGCACTTGACAAACTGGGCAGTTCCAAGCCGCTCGTCGTTCGGTTTGATGGCAATGCCGCGGCTGAAGGCCTGAGCATCCTGGCACGGGCCGATCGCGCCAATCTGCATGTCGCCCAGACCATGGAAGAAGCCGCGCAGCAGGCCGCACATCTTGCGGCCAACGGCAGGGAGGTTCGCTGAATATGACGCTGTTCATTGAAGATGGTGCGCCGGTCATCGTACAAGGCATGACGGGACATCAGGGCATGACCCACACGGCCCGTATGCTCAAAGCGGGCACCAATATCGTCGGTGGCGTCAATGCACGCAAAGCCGGGATTGATGTCGTATTCCCCGATGCCCGTAGCGGCGAGGACGCGACCATTCACGTGTATGCCAACTGCGCCGAAGCCAAGGAAGCCACCGGCGCCAAGGCCAGCGTGGTCTTTGTTCCGCCTCGTTTCGCCAAGGATGCCGTGGTCGAGGCCATCGAAGCCGGCATCGAGCTGATCGTGGTCATTACCGAAGGCATTCCGGTCGCTGACAGCGCCTACTTCGTCGAGCTTGCCTTGCGCAAGGGCGTACGCATCGTAGGCCCGAACTGCCCGGGTCTGCTCACGCTGCCGTCGAACGAAGATGCCAACGGTTGCAATCTCGGCATCATTCCGGACGGCATCGTCTCTCGTGGGCCACTCGGTCTGGTCTCCAAGTCCGGCACACTGACCTACCAACTGATGGGTGAACTGTCCGATATCGGGTTTACCGCCTGCCTTGGTGCAGGTGGCGATCCGATTGTCGGCACCACCTTGCAGGAGGCTTTGGAAGCCTTCGAGAATGACGAGGCCACCAAGGCAGTCGTCATGATCGGCGAAATCGGAGGCAGCGCCGAACAGGATGCCGCCAGGTGGGCATCCGAACACATGACCAAGCCGGTTGTCGCTTACATCGCGGGTTTCACCGCACCGGAAGGCAAGCAGATGGGCCATGCGGGCGCCATCGTCTCCGGGGGCAAAGGCACCGCGCAGGATAAGAAGAATGCGCTGGAAGCCGTCGGTATCCGTGTCGGTCGTACTCCAGGACAAACTGCGGAAATCATGCGAGAGGTGCTTGCGGCCAACTCGCTATGATGACTCACCTGAAGTATTGGTTGAAAGGGCTTGCCGTCGCCGCAACGTCCATGATTGTCTATGCCGTTGCCCTCGGTTGCTACATTGCGCTGATGCTTCTGGTCATCTCCATGGAGGAGGGCGGAGATAACCTTTCCGCCCTCTCCGTACCTCTGACTGAGGCGGTTGTCCTGCTCAGCCAGGGCATCGGCTTCCAAGCCGGTGCGATTACGCTGACGATACTTCCTCTGCTGCTGACAGTGCTGTTGATTGCGCTGATCGCCTCTTTCGCTACACGATTCGGTACCGATATCAGAGGGTTTGTTTCCGGATTGGTGTTCTGGGAGCTGATGAACGTCTTCTTCGCCCATAGCGTGGAAGTGACGTTACTGGACCAGTTGCCCGGTGTGATGTGGAAATCGGCGCTGGTGTTCATCGTGGGATATGCCGTCGCCGCAATCCCACGAAGCAAACTGACGAGTACGTTATTGGAGAAGGTGCGGACGCATGTCTCCGCACCGGTACGCAGGACCCTGTCAATTGGCACGGGCCTGGGCATGCTGTTGACGGGCATCTATCTTATTGCGGGATTGGTCGCCGTGCTGTACTGGTGCTTCGCGAACCAATCCGCGGTGGTGAAACTCTATGAGCTTTCCGGCATGCAAACCGGTTCACGCATACTCACGACCGTCGCGGTCATCGCCTGGCTGCCCAATGTCATGATTTGGGCCGTATCATGGCTATTCGGTTCCGGTTTCGCCATAGGCGACCTCGCATCCTTCACCATGTGGAGTGGCCAGGGGAGTGCGTTGCCCGGTTTGCCGGCATTCGGCATACTTCCACAGGCCGTATCCACGCCGTGGATCCGTATCGCCCTGCTATGCATTCCATTCGTGACGGGACTGCTTGCAGGATTGGCAGTCATGCTGTTCGATCGCGGCTTTGCCGTACGGATCAACAAACCGGATCAGCCAATTGACGTCAGCCGCCTGATTGCCGGATTCGTCTACCCTGCAGGCGCATTCTGTATTGCCAGCGCCTTGGTCGCCGTATTGTCCAGCATGCTATTCGCACTTTCAAACGGAGCCTTGGGAACGAAGCATCTCGCGCACATCGGCGTGCAGGTGATTGCATCCACTCGCAAGGTCGGTCAGCCAACCGCATTGGGTCTGTTCTCGGCATGGCTCATCATATTGGTTGGTATGGCTGCTGTTTTCGGGATACGCTGGCTCATAAGGCGTGTCCGTGAGGCAAGAGGCGCGTCCTCTGAGCCGAATACCATCAAGCGTGAATTCACCGTCGTTCCCCGCACGGTGAATTCGACCATCAACAACAAGGAGGAGCAGGGTGACAACAACGAATCGACCGATACGACGGGCTCTGGTATCCGTCTTCCATAAGGAAGGCATCGAGGTACTCGCCGAGGCGTTCATCAAGGCAGGTACCGAGGTGGTCTCCACCGGTTCCACCGCCAAGCGTCTTGCCGAGCTGGGTGTCAAGGTGACCGAGGTATCCGAGATCACCGGTTTTCCGGAATGCCTCGACGGTCGTGTCAAGACCCTCGATCCGCATATTCATGCCGGCATCCTTGCGGACATGACCAATGCCGACCATGCGGCCCAGCTGGAACGGTTCGGCATCAAGCCCTTCGATCTGGTGGTAGTGAACCTGTATCCGTTCGCCGACACCGTGCGCTCCGGAGCCGATGAAGCCGCCACCATCGAGAAAATCGATATCGGCGGCCCCTCCATGGTGCGCGGCGCCGCCAAAAACAGCGCCACCGTCGCCATTGTCACCGATCCGAAGGATTACGCTCTGGTAGCCGCTCGCATCGCAAACGGCGAGGGCTTCTCGCTTGAAGAGCGTCGTTGGCTTGCCGGCAAGGCGTTTGCACATACCGCCGCTTATGATGCGACCATCAACGAATGGACCTCCAAGCATTGGCCGAAGCCGACTTCCGTCGAACAGCCGGTCGCAGAGGATGAGACTCCGGTGGATGAACTCAAGTTCCCAGCAGCCTTCACTCGTACCTGGAATCGGGCCCATGTGCTGCGTTATGGTGAGAATCCTCATCAGCAAGCAGCTCTGTATCTTGATCCGTTGAACCAGAATGGCTTCGCACATGCCGAACAGCTCGGTGGCAAGCCGATGAGCTACAACAACTACGTCGATGCCGACGCCGCCTGGCGTGCCGTTTGGGATTTCGCCCCACAGATTGCCGTCGCCGTGGTCAAGCACAACAACCCGTGCGGTCTGGCCGTCGGCACCACCGTTGCACAGGCTCATAAGAAGGCCCATGCATGCGATCCGATGAGTGCCTATGGCGGTGTCATCGCGGCAAATAGCAAGGTCACCCTCGAAATGGCCGAAAGCGTCCGTCCGATCTTCACCGAAGTCATCGTCGCTCCGGATTACGATCCGCAGGCGCTTGAACTGCTGCAGACCAAGAAGAAGAACCTGCGTATCCTCAAGGTCGCCGAGCCACCGAAGTCCAAGACCCAGTTCCGCCAGATCGACGGAGGTCTGCTGGTGCAGTCCACGGATCTCATCGACGCCTCTGGCGACGATCCGGATGCTTGGAAGCTGGTGTCGGGCGAACCGGCCGACGCCGAAACCGTCAAGGATCTGGTCTTCGCATGGCGAGCCATTCGTTGCGTCAAGTCGAACGCCATTCTGATTGCCCACGATCAGGCGACCGTCGGCATCGGCATGGGACAGGTCAATCGTGTGGATTCCGCCAACCTGTCGGTCGAACGCGCCAACACACTGGCTGATGGGGTCAATCGCACCAGAGGCGCAGTAGCCGCATCCGATGCGTTCTTCCCGTTCGCCGATGGTGCCGAAATCCTGATCAATGCAGGGGTCAAGGCCATCGTGCAGCCAGGAGGATCCATCCGTGACGAAGAGGTGTTCGAAGCGGCTCGTAAGGCCAATGTCACCATGTATGTGACCGGCACCCGCCATTTCTTCCACTGATAGGAACCTCTCAGGACTCTCTGATGAAGACAGCGTGTGGCGTCCGTGGTCATGAAGACGACGGACGCCACACTTTGTTATGATTGCTGCGCTACGTTTATGAACATCGAGGAAGGTGCACCGGTCGATGAAGCATCCTTACGTTTCCGAAGATCACGAGGGCAAGCCTTGGTTCGAGTGGCTGGTGGCGGCCAGCGTGGCGGTTGCCGCATTGTCGGCGTTTCTCGGGTACACAAAAGCCGCCACCGTGGTTATCGCGGTGACGGCTCTGATCACGGGACTGGTTCGGCTGGTATTGCGCGAACGCAGTCCGTGGAAGGTGCGGTCAGTTGTTTTCGATGCCTTCATCGGCATCGCTCTGGGAATCGGACTGCTTGTCCTGCTCATCCTGTTCCCCGTCGGCATGTAGGTCTTCCTCGGTTTCGGATGATTCCTCTCCCTGAGCGTCATCGCCTTCATCGGCCTTGGCGTTCTTCTTGTTCGGGGAGAGCATCATGGTAAAGACGATGATTACCAGAGCCACGACGGCTGCAGCGAGAACCGGACAGATCCAGAACACCCACAGCTGCTGCAGCGGTTCCTCGTTAAGACCTTGATTTTGGGCGAAGATCGCAATGCCGGTGGCTCGTGCCGGATTCAAAGCGGCTCCCGTCACCGGATAGGTGATGGTGGTTCCCACCGCATAGGCCAAGCCCATGGCAATGGCATGCTTGGTGTTGGATGCACCATGCTCACCCATGCCACGCAGGGCGGTGGCGACAATGATCAAACCGGCGATCAGCTCGACGACAACGGCCAGGGTGATGCCGAAACTCAAACCGAGACTGGACAGGGTGGAGTAGGATATGGAGGCTTTGTCGAAACCGTTGACGGCCAACGACAGCCAGCTTTTAAAAGGAACCTGTTCGGATGTCGGCAGCAGAAAACGGAGGGCCGCGCCGGCACCAATACCGCCCAGCAACTGGGCAATGATATAGAGAATGCCGTCAAGCACGTGCGTTTTGCCAGTCAGCATCGCGGCAATGGAAACGGCGGGATTGAATTGTCCACCGGAAATCTTGCCGAAAACCAAGGTCATCACGGCGTATGCCGCACCGGTCATCAATGCGATGAACGCCATGTTCAGGTTGGAAACAATGGCATCGAGCGTGCAGATCGTATAGATGGCGAAGCAGATGAAGAAGCTTCCCACCAGCTCGGCGCCCACGCGTACGGCCAACGGTTGTTCTTTGGATTCCTCGGGTACTGGCATTGCCTCAGCAGCTGTCATAGTCTTTCCTCTGTCATATAGTTAATTGGTTGTAGGCACGCAAAGGTCCTACCAAACGACTGCCATAGTACCAGCAGCTCCTGCAAGAGCGGTGCATGGCACCGAAATCCGATTATCATCCGGCCACGTTGGGAGAACGATGCCAAACGCATTTTCCCGCGCCGCCAAGGCGCACGATAACAACAATGAAGGTATCCGCCTGCAGAAGCTGCTCGCACAGGCAGGTTTCGGATCCCGCCGCAAATGCGAGGAAATCATCACCGACGGACGCGTCGAGATCGACGGTGAACTCATCACCGAGCTCGGCACCCGAGTCGATCCGAAGCACCAAGAGGTTCGAGTGGATGGTTCCCGCGTTCGCGTGAATCCCAATCATGTCACACTCGCCCTGAACAAGCCGAAGCGTGTGCTGAGCGCCATGGATGACCCGAAGGGACGTTACACCCTGCGCGATATCGTCGGCGACAAGTACGAGCGCATCTTCCACATGGGGCGTCTGGACTACGACTCCGAGGGTCTGATTCTCATGACGAACGACGGCGAACTCAGCCAGCATGTCATGCACCCCAAGTATGAGGTCGAGAAGACCTACATCGCCACCCTCGACGGTCGTATCAGCGGCACGGTCTGCCGCCGTCTGGTCACCACCGGCGTGCAGCTCGACGACGGGTGGATCAAACTCGATCGTTGCGCCATTCTCGATTCCAGCCGTGACAGCACATTGGTGAAAGTGGTGCTGCATTCCGGCAAGAACCGCATCGTACGTCGTATCTTCGGCTCAATCGGCTTCCCGGTCAGGCGTTTGGTCCGTACGCAGATCGGTCCGATCAAGCTTGGCGATTTGAAGTCCGGTACGTACCGGGTGCTTTCGCAGGTCGAGGTGCGTTCCCTGTCGAAGGCGGTGGGACTGTGATCCGTGTAGCTATCGATGGTCCTGCGGGAGTGGGCAAATCCTCTACTTCCAAAGCCTTGGCTAAATATTACGGCTTCGCATATCTCGACACCGGCGCCATGTACCGTGCCTGCACTTGGTGGTGTCTGCATAAGGGCATTGATCTGGATGCCGACATCGTGGACGAACAGGTCATCACCGAAACCGTAGGGGAGTTCTTTACTGAAGGGCATTTCGACATCAGTGTCGACCCGGATAATCCGAAGGTCACGGCGGATGGCGTTGATATCAGTGCCGAAATTCGTTCCTCTGAGGTATCATCCCATGTTTCCAAGGTGTCCAATGTTATTCCGGTACGCCATGTGCTGATTGCGGCGCAACGTGCCTATATCGCACGCGAAGCTTCGGCGGACTCCTTCTCGAGAGGACTCGGCGTGGTCGCCGAAGGCCGTGACATCACCACCGTGGTGGCCCCCGACGCAGAAGTGAGAATCCTGCTCACCGCTCGTGAAGAGGTGCGTCAAGCCCGTCGCGCAGGACAGTCCGCTTCCGGAGTTGGCACCGAAAACGTCGCGGCACGGGACAAGGCCGATTCCAAGGTCACTAATTTCACTTCCGCGGCTGAAGGCGTGCTCACCGTAGATAATTCCGACTTGGAGTTCAGCGAGACGTTGGACGTGCTCGTGCGCATTGTTGACGATGCCATCGAGGAGCAGGAATACCGCCAATATGTTGCCAACCTGGACGATTATGAGCTGGATGAGGGCGACGAAGGTCTGATTGACGGCTCTTCGTTCGTTGGAGGCGATCTTCAGGCCGGCCCGAAGCCTGTAGGTGTGCTGGCAGTGGTCGGCCGTCCGAACGTGGGCAAATCCACACTGGTGAACCGTATTCTCGGTCGTCGTGCGGCAGTGGTGGAGGACACGCCGGGCGTGACCCGCGATCGCGTAAGCTACGATGCGGAATGGGCTGGCACCGATTTCAAATTGGTCGATACCGGCGGCTGGGAAGCGGACGTTGAAGGCATCGAATCCGCCATCGCCTCGCAGGCGCAGATGGCCGTGCAGTTGGCCGACGCCGTAGTGCTCGTTGTCGACGGGCAGGTGGGACTCACCTCCACTGACGAACGTATCGTGAAGATGCTACGTGCCTCCGGCAAACCGGTGACATTGGCGGTGAATAAGGTGGACGATCGCGAAAGCGAATATCTAACCGCCGAATTCTGGAAGATGGGTCTGGGCGAGCCGTATGGCATCTCCGCCATGCATGGGCGCGGTATCGGCGAATTGCTCGATGTCGCATTGGAGTCGTTGAAGAAGGCGAAAAAGACCTCCGGATTCCTTACGCCGTCGCATTTGCGTCGGGTGGCTTTGGTCGGTCGCCCGAACGTCGGCAAATCTTCGCTGCTCAACCAGTTGGCACATGAGGAACGTTCCGTGGTCAATGATTTGGCCGGAACCACCCGTGACCCGGTTGATGAAGTCGTGACCGTGGATGGCGAGGATTGGCTGTTCATCGATACCGCCGGCATCAAGCGCCGTCTGCACAAGCTATCCGGTGCCGAGTATTTCTCGTCACTGCGCACGCAGGCCGCCATCGAACGATCCGAACTCGCGTTGGTATTGTTCGATGCTTCGCAACCGATTTCCGATCAGGATCTGAAGGTCATGAGTCAGGCTGTGGATGCGGGCCGCGCCATCGTGCTCGTGTTCAACAAGTGGGATCTTATGGATGAATTCGACCGTCAGCGCATGGAACGCCTGTGGAAGACTGAATTCGACCGTGTGACTTGGGCGCAACGCGTAAACCTGTCGGCCAAGACCGGTTGGCATACCAACCGTCTTGCCAATGCCATGCGCGGTGCGTTGGAATCTTGGGACAAGCGTATTCCGACCGGTAAGCTCAACGCGTTTTTGGGCAAGATTCAAGCCGCGCATCCACATCCGTTGCGTGGTGGCAAGCAGCCGCGTATCCTGTTCGCCACGCAGTCTTCGACGCGCCCTCCTCGCTTCGTGATTTTTGCCACCGGCTTCTTGGAGCATGGCTATCGTCGATATATCGAACGCTGTCTGCGTGAGGAGTTCGGTTTCGATGGCTCACCCGTCCAGATTTCGGTGAACATTCGCGAAAAGAAAAAGCGCAAGTAAACGAATGGTTGTCCGCCTCATGTGAGGCGGACAACCATGTTGTATGCGAACTTCCTCATACCGTCATGCTGTTCTCCGGTCAGAACAACGGCGTTTCCTCCTCATCGCGAGATTCCAAGTATCCGCTCACGGCACGACGCGCCAACGAACTTAATGAGATGGCATCCCGTTCGGCGCGACGTCGCGCACGCAGCCCCAGATCATAGGGGAGTCGGATCTTCCACTCATCGCCCAATTGCTCGCGATCATCGCCGTTCTTCGGCATACGTCCCAAACGTACTTTGTCGTCACCCGCATTGAGATCATCCCGTTCCAAGGCTCTGCGGGTCAGTTCAGTGAGCGTGATGCCGTCATGCCTCGCCCGTTCGCGAGCCTCGATGCCAAGCTCCTTGGGCAATCGAATCTTCCATTCGTCTTCCTGTTGGACGTGTTCGTCGAAAACATGTGCCAGATCGTCGATGTCATCGAATTGCGGCTGCCTCTCCTTCGGCCCCAAATCAATCACCTCTCATTGCAGATATTCTCTTCCGGGCACGGAAAAACCCGAAGTTTTCGGATTTTATTCTATCAGGAACGATTCATGGACATGGATTATGTTGCCGATGCCGTTGTCTACGAACACGAAAGGACTCTGAAAAACACCCGTAAACGGTTACGTATGTGTACGGAAGTTTGCGCATAAAAGAACCCCCGAAACCGTTGGAATTCCGCCGTTTCTGGTCGGACCAGCGGGATTTGAACCCGCGACCCCTTGACCCCCAGTCAAGTGCGCTACCAAACTGCGCTATGGTCCGAACGGTGCGAGGCACCGAATGAGAAATCTAGCATATCTCATGATGATTTTCAAACGCAACGTGTCGCGCTGATGTCGTCGTGTGGCATTTGTGATGAATTCGCCCCCCGTTGCATGTTCAACCGGCATCATGAACCGAGAATGTCGTAAGATGACTACACTGTTATTACTAGACCGATGCCCGATGCGAAAGGGAGCCACATTGACTGAGGACATATTCGAACAGTCCGCCGCAAAGATGCGTGAGCACGGAATGACAGATATGGCCGTTGCCCAGTTCAAACGCCTATACGAGGTCTGGCGGAACGAGGAGGCCAGCAGTTGGATTCGTGAGGAAGAGGTCGAGCCACTTACCGGCGTGCCAAGTTTCCATGATGTGTACGAGACCATCAACCATGACAAGGCGGTCGACGCCTTTGCACAGACCGCTTTCCTGAAGCTGAACGGCGGTCTTGGCACCTCCATGGGCCTGGATTGCGCCAAGTCGTTGTTGCCCGTACGTCGCCATAAGGCGCGCCAGATGCGTTTCATCGACATCATCATCGGTCAGGTGCTTACCGCCCGCACTCGTCTGGGCGTAGAACTTCCGCTCACCCTGATGAATTCCTTCCGTACGTCCGACGACACCATGAAGGTGCTGCGTTCCAACAAAAAATTCCATCAGGACGAGATTCCGATGGAAATCATCCAACATCAGGAGCCGAAGATCAGTGCCAAAACCGGACTTCCGGTTTCCTTCCCTTCGAATCCCGAACTCGAGTGGTGCCCGCCGGGGCATGGAGACCTGTTCTCCACCATTTGGGAGTCCGGCCTGCTCGACAGGCTTGAGGAGCGGGGCTTCAAGTATCTGTTCATTTCCAACTCCGACAATCTGGGTGCGCGACCGTCCCGTACGCTCGCCCAACACTTCGAGAACACGGGCGCACCATTCATGATCGAGGTCGCCAAACGCACGCCGGCTGACCGCAAGGGCGGCCATATCGTACGCGATAAGGTGACCGGACGTCTCATGTTGCGCGAGATGAGCCAAGTGCATCCTGACGACAAGGATGACGCCCAGAACATCGACAAGCATCCGTACTTCAACACCAACAGCATCTGGGTGCGCATCGATGCGTTGAAAGCCAAGCTTGCCGCGTACGATGGCGTATTGCCTCTGCCGGTAATTCGCAACAAGAAGACCGTTGATCCCACCGATTCGACCAGCGAGCCGGTCATTCAGCTGGAAACGGCCATGGGTGCGGCCGTCACGCTATTCGACGGTGCAACCTGCGTATGCGTGGACCGTATGCGCTTCCTGCCGGTCAAGACCACGGATGATCTGTTCATCATGCGTTCCGATCGTTTCCATCTGACCGATCAGTATGAGATGGAGGATGGCAACTACATTTTCCCCACGGTGCATCTCGACGCACGCTATTACAAGAACATCCATGATTTCGACACGCGGTTCCCGTATTCCGTGCCGTCGCTTGCCGCCGCCAATTCGGTAACCATCGAGGGGGACTGGACGTTCGGCAGGGATGTCATGATGTTCGGCGACGCGCGGCTTCCCGATCAGGATGAGCCAAGTTATGTGCCAAACGGTGAATACGTTGGGCCGCAAGGCGTCGAGCCGGATGATTGGGTCTGAAACGAAGCTATGCCCAACACGAAAAACACCGTTTTTTCGTAAATTGAACGCGATACTCGCGAAAACCCTCTATCATGGAATGAGGTGTGGCATTAAGCCGCACACTTACAACGAAACGTTAACGAGACGTGAGGACTAATGGCAGAGGGCAGTAACGGAAGGCGGCGTTTTTCCGACAAGTGGGGCAAGCACGAGCTCGATGTATTGGCTGTGCTGTCTTCAGCTTTCCCGCAATGGCTTACCTCCCGCCAGATCGCCCAGCGCGTGAAGGCGTACGCCGATTCCTATGGCGAACTGGCCGATCAGGCGGCGAAGGCGGCGTTTGCCAAGCAATTCCAGCGCGATCGAGCCAAGCTGGCAGCCATGGGAATCGCCATCGAATCCCGCCAACCGGAGTATTCTTCGAAGTCTGAGGGCCAGGATTTCGCCTCATATCGTCTGCAACTGGGCGATGAGCCCCGTGTTCGACTGCGCTTTGCGCAGGAGGATCTTCCCGTTCTCGCCGCGGCGAATTATCTGGCTCGTTCCATGTCGATCTCCTCGGCCCCCGTGCAACAGGTGCAACATACCTCCCGTACGGCGCCGCGTGTGCCTCAGACCCCGATTCCTGGTCTTGGACTGGATTCCATCGCGCCGGGCCTTGGCACCCAGTCCATTCCCGACGAACTCGTCAAGGTGGTCGATCAGCGTCGCTTCGCCGCAACCGTGGATGTCGACGGTGAACATCTCAATGTCGCCTACACCGATTCGGACGATTTGGCCATGTTCGTGCTCAGCCATCCGGGCGCATGCATCATCAGCCCTCAAGAGGCCGTTGACGCGTTCAATCGGCGTCTGAACGCCGCGACACAGTTCCAACCGGCCGATGAGTCCGCTGGCAACAACCGTTCCGCCGTCATCTCACCGGAGATCAATCGTAACAACACGGATGATGACGATTCCGAAGAGGGCAAGGGGCGCCCAAAGAAGAATTCCTCGTTCCAGACCGGTAGCGAGGTCGATCGCAGACTGCGTCTGATGCTGTTCCTTTCGGCGCATCTTGGCGAGGAGTATTCGTTGGAGGAGCTGGCCGAACGTTTCATCGGCAAGCCGAAGTCCGACGATGAGATGAAGAAGTACGTCAACGTCATCCATAAGGACATCAATACTCTTACCACGGTTTCGGACGATGGCGAGATGGCGGGTAGCCAATTCTTCGACATCGACTGGTCGCTGCTGGACGCCGAAGGCATCGTGTCCGCCACGAACTCGCTCGGTCTGGAGCGTCTCGCCGGCATCTCCCAGCAATATCTGAGCATGCTGACCGCTTCGGTAAGCTATCTGGCCCATTCGCCGCTGTTGCCGGATAAGCAGCGCGGCCAAGCTGAATCCCTGTATCATCGCCTGCGTCAGCATGTTGAACCCGGTCAGATGCCTTGGCTCAGTCTGACCGGCTATGAGATGGAACCGCGTAACTTCTCCATCGTCAAGAGCGCCATCTCAAAGGGAGCCCTTCTTGACATGGAGTACACCGATGGCGCGGGGAACACTCGTCGTAAGCTTGTCGCACCCGATAAGATCTTCGTCGATGAAGGAGTGTACTTCGTTGCGGTATGGACCGACGTGGCCAATGCCGCACCGAAGGACAGGCAGCGATTCGTCAAGAAAGACACTACGATCAACAAGGCCAACGGCAAACCTCGTATCTGGCAGGTGTTGCGCATCTCCCGTATCGAGAAGGCCGAACTGGTGGAGCCGGTCGAAAAGATCGACATTCCCGACGTGCCGGTGTCCGAGTTGCGCAAGTGGAGCTTTGATAATGGCACCGCGGCCGTGTTCATCACCAACCAAGCCGATCTGCCGTTCATCGATCGGCTTCCCGGTGCCACCGTCGAGCAATGTGGCGATGGCAAGAAGGTGCATCTGATTGTCTCTTCCGACTCCTGGTATGTCGCTTTCTGCATTTCACACGCTCGCCATATCACCGCGGTCGCGCCGGAAACCCTGCGTACGATGATCATCGCGCGAGCCCAGCATGAGCTTAGCGTCAGCGATCATGAGAGCGAAGACCGATAGGAGAGCGACATGCCTTGGTGGATTTGGCTTCTGCTCGCCCTGTTCATGTTGTCGATGATTGTCGCCGGCTGCATCTACGTGGTGTTGCACGGCTATCATGCGTTCAAGGACATTGCGCAAGTGGGAAGCCTCGCCGGAGAACGTTTCGCAGCCATGGGGGACACGTTGCCCGTTGAACGGGCGAATTCGGCACCGTTCTTCACCAGACCGTTGCGAGACGCCGCCGATCGCTATGTAGACGCCCATGCCCAGGTCATCGAACGTCGTGAGGCGAAACGCGAGCGTCATGCCGCTCAGTGGAGACGCTGGAAGCATTTCAACGACTGAACAATACTCTTAAGGAATCATGACTCATCATCGTCACCGGCGTAACGGTTCCATGGATATCACCAGCACCAATGCGACCGTGGAACCGTCACCGTCACAGCGCTACGCCATGTTCAAGCAGACCCAGCGCAAGCAGGGTATGGCCGCTACGCGATTTGCGCAATCCATGCCATTCGAGCTTGACGATTTCCAGATGGAAGCCAATGAGGCGCTGGAAGCCGACAGCAATGTGCTGGTTGCCGCCCCGACGGGTGCGGGCAAGACCGTCGTTGCCGATTTCGCCATCTATCTGGCGCAGGAACGTAATGTCAAGGCGTTCTACACCACGCCGATCAAAGCACTGAGCAACCAGAAATACCATGATTTGGTGGATCAGTATGGGCAGGATCGGGTGGGCCTGCTTACCGGCGATACGTCCATCAATTCCGAGGCCGATATCGTGGTCATGACCACCGAAGTGCTGCGCAACATGTTGTACGAACACTCCATGACGCTTGAAGCGTTGCGTTACGTGATTCTCGATGAGGTGCACTATCTTGCGGACCGATTCCGTGGACCGGTATGGGAAGAAGTGATCATCCATCTGCCGCAAAGCGTGAAAATCATCGGTCTTTCCGCCACGGTGTCGAATGTGGAGGACTTCTCCAATTGGATCGTCTCGGTGCGAGGGGACACCAAACTGATCGTTTCGGAAAAGCGTCCTGTTCCGTTGGAGCAACATGTACTTGTGCAGGCGGATGACCGCACCGAACCGGAGCTCATTGATCTGTACCGTCGTGATGCGCATGGTGATCAGACAGTCAAGCTCAATGCGCAACTGCTGAACCGCCTTGATCAGCTCGATCGTCAGGCAGCACGCAGGCAAGGGGCGCAACGTCCGGAGAGACGTAAGGGCAAGGGGAAGGGCCCGTGGCATGACCGGGAATCCTCACATAAGGTGGAGCGGCATACTCCCAAACGCTGGGCCGTGGTGGACGAGCTGAACTTTCTCGATATGCTGCCCGGCATCTATTTCATCTTCTCCCGTAATGGCTGTGACCAGGCCGTCGAACAGTGCATCAACGCCGGTCTGGAGCTGACCAGCAACGGTGAGGTGCGCCGCATTCGGCGCATTGTCGATGAGATGATCGATGGACAGCTCAGCCAAGAGGATTTGAAGGCTCTGCATTTTTCGCAGTTCCGCTTTGCCTTGGAGGAAGGATTTGCACCGCATCATGCCGGCATGATCGCCTTGTTCCGTCAGATTGTCGAACGTTTGTTCGAGGAAGGTCTTGTCAAAGTGGTGTTCGCCACGGAGACACTGGCTTTGGGAATCAATATGCCGGCGCGTTGCGTAGTGGTCGAGAAACTTGAGAAATACGACGGCACCGGGCACGTCGGGCTTACGCCGGGGGAGTTCACCCAGCTGACCGGACGTGCGGGACGTCGTGGCATCGACACCATCGGCCATGCCGTGGTTGTCGACCATCGCGGTTTCGTGCCGGCCACCGCCGCCGCATTGTCCAGCAAACGTGTGTACCCGTTGCATTCCAGCTTCCGTCCGACTTTCAACATGGCCGTCAACCTGCTGAATTCCAGTGACTATGAAACGGCCCGCATCACCCTTGACCATTCATTCGCGCAATGGGAGGCCAATGAATCGGCATGGCAACTCGAAGCCCAGATGGATACGTTGAAGAAGGCTCTTGAGGGGTACGAACATGCCTTTACCTGTGAATTCGGCGATTTTGCTGATTTCATGCGTCTGCGTATGCGGCTAAGCGAGCTGGAAAAGAACGAACGGCGCCGACTCAAGCATGAGGTTTTCCGCACGCAGAGCGAACGCAGCCAGGCGTTCATGGATCTTGACGAAAAAATCGCGGCAATGCGTGAATTGGATCGCAATCATCCATGCCGTAAATGCCCTGATCTGCAGCAGCATCTCAAATGGGGGCATCGTTGGTCGCGTGAAATGCGCGAACTGGAACGGGTGCGGCATCGTTATGAATCGCGCACCGGATCGGTGGCACGGCAGTTCGACCATATTTGCACCGTATTGGAGGAACTCGGTTATTTGGAACGTGATTCGGACAAATCACGGCATGCGGATTACCTACTGACCGAGCGCGGCCAACTGTTGCGTCATCTGTACAGCGAACTTGATCTGGTGTTGGCGCAAGCGATCGACGAAGGAGCCTTCGACGGGCTTGACGCGCCGGAACTGGCCAGCGTCCTGTCGTCGCTCATCTATGAAGCGCGTGGGGGAAGCGGGGGAGAGCCCCGCCATTACCCCGGTGGCATCCAAGGCAACGTTGCCGTCTGCGCGGCACAGTTGCGCGGCGTACACGCGAAGATCGCCATGATGTGCGAGGACCATGCCCTTGAAGAGCCCCGGCAGCTTGATTTCGGCATCGCTGACATCGTTTACGAATGGGCTCAGGGTGAAAGTCTGTCGCGCGTGTTGTACGGCACCGATCTGACCGGAGGCGATTTCGTGCGTAATTGCAAGCGCTTGGCCGATGTACTTCAGCAAATCGCCGTCGCCGAACCATATCTGACGAAACGTGCCGGAACGTTGGCGCTGGTGGCCAAACAGGCGATGGAAGCCGTAAATCGTGGCGTCGTCGCGTATTCAGGGGTCGACTGACGCCCGTTTGCATACCGGTTGTTGGAATAATCGACACGTCCGAACTGTTCTGTAGCGTAGACAGAGCAACAATCCAAGGAGGCAAAGGCAAATGGCAGAACGCAGTCTGCGAGGCATGAGCATCGGCGCAAAATCGCTGGAATCCGATGACAACGTGGATTTCGCGGCACGCAACGACATCGCATACGTATGTCCGAAAGGTCACCGAACCATTCTGCCATTCGCCGAAGGCGCCGAAGTGCCTGACGAATGGGAGTGCCGTTGCGGTGCTGTGGCGCACCGTGAAGGCGATGAGGATCGTCAGGCCGATGAAATCAGCAAACCGACCCGTACCCACTGGGATATGTTGTTGGAACGTCGTAGCGAGGACGAGCTCAAGACCCTGTTGGAGAAGCGACTGCAGATGCATCGTGACGGCTGGTTCCCGGATTACGAGTGACCTGAAGCTGAACAACACATGAACACCTTGCCCGGTCATAACGACCGGGCATAATTATTTCCGGTATCACATGAAATCAAGGAATCAGAGGAGAACAAACCTCATGTCTGAACATCCGAAAAAAGTCGTACTGCTCGATCTCGACGGCACGCTGACCAAATCCGATCCGGGCATTATCGGATGCGTGGTCAAGGCCTTCCAAGAAATGGGGTATCCAGTTCCCGATGCCGACGAGCTGCAACGTTTCATCGGCCCGGCCATCAGCGAATCCATGCAACGTAACGGCGTTCCGGACGACGAACTCGATAAGGCCGTTACCGTCTATCGCAAATACTACGCTGACGAAGCCGTATTCGATGATCCCAACAACCTAGGGCAGAAAGTGCCGGGACGTCTCAACAACACCATCTACAAAGGCATTCCCGAACAGCTTGCCAGGCTACGTGCGGACGGATATCGTCTGATTATCGCCAGCTGCAAGCCGCAGTACCAGTGCATTCCGATTTGCGAGCATTTCCATCTCGACACCATGGTCGATGGCATTTATGGAGCCAGCAAGGACAATTCGCGTCTCGACAAGGATCAGGTAATCCGTTGGGCGTTCGAGCATATCGGTTACGACGAATCCGCCGGAGACAAAGCCTTGATGGTCGGCGATCGCTGGACCGATGCCGACGGCGCCAAGGCATGCGGTTTGGATTGCTTGGGATGCGGTTGGGGTTACGCTGAATCCGGAGAACTGCAGGAGCATGGCGTGTATCGCATCATCGATACCGTGGACGAGTTGGCGCAGGACGTTGAGGAATACTTCAACTCATACTCCCGATAATGTACGTTATGTCAGAAAATAATTTCCGTCTGCTCTGACATAACGCCGCCCGGTTATATTGGCCCGCCCCTTTTGGGCTTCGCCTGGCATAACCGGGCGTTTTTCGATTTCGGCCTCACGGTCGTAGTCATCATCATTCGGACTCGTTGTCAGGCTCGCCGATCCGGTTGAGTTTGCGTTCCATTTCGCTCGCCATACCTTTTCTGGCCTGTAGGTACATGAACGCCAGCTCGGCGGCTATCAGCACGATCATGACCACCGCCGACGGCCATCCCATATGCTCGTAGAAACGCCGGAATCGCATCGACATACTTTCCTTGAACAAGGAATACAGCGGATACGGCAATGCTCCGAGCACCAATGACGCGAAGTGCAATCCGATGATCGACCATCGCACCGGATATACTGGACGTTCCTTATGCGAAAAAAAACCTCCACGAATCGAACAGATCGAACATATGTTCACTGCAATGACGGCGGCGATGACCCAAAGCAAGACCGGCAGAATATCGAGCATGCGTCACTCCCCTGATGATTATTCCATTAACTTTCGATCTCCTAGGATGCCATCCTACACACGCGGTCTTACACGACTCCCAGCAATTCCTATCTGCCACTGGCGGCCCTGGCCTTACGCTGCGCTTCAAGTTTTTTCCGCATCCGCATGGCCGCGATGTCATCAATCGGTCGCTTGCCATCCGTACTGGTCTGCAGTTTCGTCAGGTCGACATATTCCTCATGATCCAGCGCATCCTTGATTTGACGCCATAACGAGCCTACGGACACACCGAATATCGCCTTGCCGCTTTGCAACAGTTCGATCATCTGTTCGCTGGTGGTGCATTCATGCACTTCCTGACCGTCACACATGATGGTGATGCCTTCCAGCTGCTCGATCGTACGCTGTGTCAGGAATCCAATGGCCGTGGTCACGTTCTGCAGATTGATGCCGGCATCCAACAGTTTTTTGGAGACCGCCAGAATCACCACATCCTTGAATGAATACAGACGCCGTGAACCGGATCCATGCGAAGGCGTGATCGATGGTTCTACGATCTGCTTACGAGCCCAATAATCAAGCTGCCTATAGGTGATGCCGGCAACTTTCGACGCCACGGTACCGCGATAGCCTCGTGTAACGTTCTGCGTGTCGGTTGCAGGAAACAACTCCCCCTGCACCGCTTGGGGCGCGCGCAGATGCAACTGCATTGTTGACTCCGCATCACTCATCGTATTCTCCCTATGAACTGCTACGCCCATGAGATTCATACGAAGCCCATGGGCGCGATGCCGCTGTTCACAGTCTATCCCGCATCATGCGGAATATCAGGCAATGACGGCGGAGTTGGTGAAATAGACCAGACGGAACTTGCCGATCATAATCTCGTCGCCATTGTTCAGCTGCTTCTGATCGACACGTTGACGATTTACGTATGTGCCATTCAGACTACCGGCGTCAATGACGGAATATGCACCATTGACCCTGCGGAACACGGCATGGGAACGCGAAACCGTGGAGTCATCCAACAGAATGTCCGCACGCGGATCACGTCCCACGGTAATCTCATCTTCGTCGAGCAGATAACGCGAACCGGAAACCGCTCCCCTAGTCGAGATCAACAGCGCCGTGCCATCGGACAGACGCATGATCGTATCGAGGTCCTCCTTCGTCAAAGGACGGTCTCCGGTGGAGGTTACCGGTACAGTAATTGCAGGAAGACCGATGATGGTCGTTTCGCCTGCGCTTGGAATCGGATCAGTCATATTCGCCATTCTATACATTCCCTTTGCATATAGCCGGTATTGTCTTGGCCATGGTCACGAATCATACACTGCTTTCATGCGTGGGCTTTGTCTATGATCGACACGAATTCGTCATGTGGCAGCATATCGTCATAGCTACGCCAACGGCGTTCCAGCTCCTTGTTCGCCTCATCATGCTGTCTGTCTCCCAATGCGGCATAGGCCTCCAATTCATTCGGCCCCATGGCGTTGACAGGCTGGTTGAGATTCAACGATTCGTTCATAATCGTCCATTCTAATGTCACCAACCATGGCAAACCATGAAAAAACGCCTGACGACATGGAAAATATGCCGCCAGGCGTTTGTTAACAGGTGGTGCGCTTAGTTTCAGCGCTGATCCAGCATCTCCTGCAGAGCCTTGTTGACCGACGGAGAGCCCGCGGCCATGGACAGGGTGTTGATGCCGTTGATTTCGAAGCCGCGCTTGATGGCGGAGAAAATCTTGTTCTTATTCATGTTATATTCCTCAATTCCTATAAAGACTGTTGTTTGCGATTAACGATAGCGATTGCGTCGCGAAGCTTTGCTCGCGGGGCCTGATCAGCGGTTGTTGAGCAGCTCGTGCAGAGCCTTGCCTGCGGACGGAGTGTTGACCGCCATCAGACCGTTGATTTCGAAGCCGCGCTTGATGGCGGAGAAAATCTTGTTGTCGTTCATGTTGTTTCCTTACTTGCTGTTATTCTGTGACGCACCCTGCGTCCTGCTATCTTCTGTTGTGTACGTTGTCCACTATAGAGGCCCGCTCAGTGAAAGTCATGGTCTCCTCGTTCGATTTCTTGTATTTTCATCGGTTATTCTTGAGATTGCGCAAAACTGGCTCGTTATCCAGATATCAGTTGACCGCCATGTTCCACAGACTCGCGGCGACGTGGAGGCCTGCGTCGGCATCGCCGCTGCCGTATGGTCACGCCCCGTCACGGGCCTCGGGCGATCCAATAACAAAAAAGCCGTCCATACGGACGGCTTCATGGTGGGTGATATAGGAATCGAACCTATGACCCCTTCCGTGTGAAGGAAGTGCGCTAGCCGCTGCGCCAATCACCCATGTTGGTTTATATGGAGTCAAACTCCAGTGGGCGATACAAGATTCGAACTTGTGACCCCTTCCGTGTCAGGGAAGTGCGCTACCTCTGCGCCAACCGCCCGGGTCATACCATTCCGCAGAACATACGATTCTGTTTCATGAGAGGTGGGTACGAGAGTCGAACTCGTCTATACGGCTTTGCAGGCCGCTGCCTAACCGCTTGGCTAACCCACCATAAAGGTTGACATCAATTCGGAACCTTCGAGCGGACAACGGGACTCGAACCCGCGGTCTCAACCTTGGCAAGGTTGCGCTTTACCAACTAAGCTATGTCCGCATGTTACCGGCAGTATCACTGCCTGAGCACGAGTATCTACTATAACCACATCCGTGTGATTTGCAAGTCAGCGTGTCGTATGCCGAAACCCGCTATCCCTAATACCACCCTTCACGGCATGATCAAGAATCGCAAATCCTTGCATTTCAGGCTATTCACCGATGGCATAAGCATTTCGTCACCCCACGATTTCGCGCTACATTAATGCTATGTGTGAAGGAGCCAACAATGCCTAAGACAGTAATGCTTGCCGCATTCGAGGGATGGAACGATGCATGCCAAGCGGCTACGAACGTCATTCGACACCTAGTCTCACGATATGATTCGCAGGAAATCCGGCATATCAACGACGAAGGTTTCTACGACTATCAGGTCGCCCGTCCGATGATCTATTCGGTACAAGGCCGCAGGCGTATCATCTGGCCGCAGACCACCTTTTACGACATCACCATTTCCCCTGAGACGCACTTTCTCGCGCAAATAGCTCCGGAACCGAATTACCGGTGGGAGGAATATTGCCGGAAGACGCTGCGCATAGCCGAGGATTATGACGTGAACGAAATCGTCACCCTAGGTTCCATGTTCGCCGACTGTCCGCATACCAGACCTCTTCCGTTGGACATCTCCAAGGGTGACTGCGAATGCGAGCTCGACAAGAAGTACAATGGCCCGATCGGCATTCCCAACATCCTCGACGCGATCGCCGCCGACAACGGTTTCTCCACCACGTCAATGTGGGTATCAGTGCCGCAATATTTCAATAACGTCGAATGCATGCAGGGCACGTTGGAGCTGGTTCACGCGCTGTCCATTCTGCTGAGACAACCCCTCAATGAGGGAGAACTCGCCAATAAGGCCACGCAATGGCGCAAAGAAGCCGATGACATGGTCGAAAACATGCATACCGGTGATTACATCAGACAACTTGAACGCGAATACGATCTCGACGCCAAAGCCCGGGAAATCGCATCGAACGGCACTCCCGCATGCGAGCAGCTGATTCAGGAGGCCGAGGCTTTTCTCAGGAATCAGCCTTTCGCCGAACACTGATTCGCCATTCGTAATGGCGAAGGATGCGGATACGGGTGGGTCCCTGCCATCGTTAGGACGGCAGGAACCCACCCGTATCCGAGAATCGTAGCGCGGTACGATCAGGCTGCGGCCATCTCCAACGGGGAGATGACGCCACAGATCAGCAGCAACGCCACAACCACGGCAAGCGCAATGCGGTAGATGGCGAAGGCCTTGTATGAGAAGGTGGACACGAACTTCAGGAAGCCGATGATCACCACATAGCCGACGACAAAGGCCACGATGGTGGCGGCAATGGTGGCACCCCAGCCGGGGAACATGCCCGCATCACCCGCAGCCACATCCTTGACTGCGGAGACGGCTTCGAGAATACCCGCACCGAATACGGCCGGAATGGCCATCAGAAAGCTCACGCGCACGGCGGCCTCACGGGTATAGCCCATGGCGCGGCCGAAGGTGATGGTGCCTCCGGAACGGGAAACGCCGGGAATCAGGGCGAGCATCTGACCGATGCCGAAGACCAGTGCGTCCTTCCAGGTCATCTCCTCCATGGTTTTGATCTGCTTGGCGCGGGCATCGACCACCCACAGCAGCACGCCGAACAGTGCCAGCACGGTCACGGTGATCCACAGGTTGCGCAGTGAAGTTTCAATGACATGTTTGAACAACACGCCGGCGATGAGGATCGGCATGGTGCCAAGGATGATGAACCAGCCCATCTGGGTGTCACGGTTATGCGCGCCCATACGGCTCTTGAAGTCCTTGCCCTCTTTGCCGAACAGGGAGCCAAACCAGGCGCCAAGAATACGGATGATGTCGCGGCGGAAGTACAGGATTACGGCCAGTTCAGTACCGATCTGGATAATGGCGGTGAAGGCCGCGCCGGGGTCGGACCCCAACATCAGATCACCGACGATGCGGATATGCGCGCTGGAGGAAACCGGCAGGTATTCGGTCAATGCCTGCACCAGTCCCAGGAAAATCGCTTGGAAGAAATTCATGAACCCTCTTTATGTGTTCGTCTGTTTTCCGAGCACCAGCGTAGCGAATGGGGTCTAAATTTCTCATCGATCTCACAGGGTTGTCTCAATCCGCGCACACAATGGGAACCGTCAATCACAAGCAATGTGGTACCAAGGAGCACGACATGGGGAAATATCGCAAGAGCAGGGCATTCAGCCCGGACGGCTTCTTCGAATGCGAAGGTCGTGGCCTTCAATGGCTTGGCGCAGCGCACGCCCAGGGTGGCCCCCGCGTGGTCGAGGTCTATGAGTGGGGCAGGGACTTTCTTGACATCGAACGCGTGAACTCCTGTTCCCCCACTCCCAAGGCCGCTTACGATTTCGGCGCCGCACTGGCCCGCATGCATGATTCCGGTGCGGAGTTCTTCGGTTCGGCTCCCGCCGGTTACATGGGTACCTGCTATTTCGGACCGCTGCAGGATCCGGTGCCTATGGATTGCGGTACGTGGACCGATCCGGCCACTTATCTGGCGGAAGGCCGTCTTCGCCCGATGGTCGAACTTGGCATTCGTCGACGAGAGCTCACCGATGCCGATATGGGCCTGACCGAGGAGGTGATTCAGGCGCTCCCGGAGATTCTCGGTCGTGCGGCCGCGGATAAGCCCGCACGCGTACATGGTGACCTGTGGAGTGGCAACGTGATGTGGACCGCCGATTCCGGTTCCGTCGAAGCCGTGCTGATCGATCCCGCCGCGCATGGCGGCCATCGCGAAGAGGATCTCGCCATGCTCAATCTTTTCGGCATGTCCTATCTCACCGAAATTCTGGACGGCTACCAGTCGGTACACCCGCTCAAGGCGGGTTGGCAGGAACGTACCACATTATGGCAGCTGTATCCGATCGCCGGGCATTGCGTCTTTTTCGGCGGCGGATATGTCAGCCAATATCGCGCCATGTGCCGTGCCCTGCTGCGGTAGCCGTGCGATGACGAACTAACGAAAAAGGGTGTTTCGAAGCATATGATTCGAAACACCCTGACGATGTGTGGGTCTCAAGCGGAGCGATCGTCTAGCGCAACGCATCCTTGAGCTTGGAGAAGAAGCCCTTCTTCGCGCCCACGGTCGGACGAGAGCTCTGCGGCACATGGGATGCGCCAGCATCGTGGCTGGCTGCGAACTGTTCCATCAGGGAACGTTCGTCGTCGCTGAGCTTGGTCGGAATCTGCACCACGACATGCGCCACAAGGTCGCCACGGTCACCGTTGCCGTTCATATGCGTGACGCCGAGATTCTTCAGGGTCACGGTATCCTCCGGCTGGCATCCGGCCGGAACGCTGACGGATTGCGGTCCGTCGAACGTGTCGATTTCAAGGTCATGCCCCAATACGGCCCAGCTCATGGGCACCTGAATCCAGCAATGCAGGTCGTCACCGTCACGGGTGAACGTATCATCCGACGAGATGCGCACATCGACATACAAGTCGCCGGCGACACCGCCGTTCTCGCCGACCTCGCCCTGATTGGCGAGTCGAAGACGCGTATTGTTGCCGATGCCTGCGGGAATGGAGACGCCGACATTGCGCGTGGTGCGCACACGACCATGGCCCAGGCAGGAGGGGCAGGGATTTTCGATGACGGTGCCGTGTCCCTCGCAACGCTCGCAGGGGGCGGTGGTCATCATCTGGCCGAGCATGGTCCTGACTACACGCTGCGCAAAGCCCTTGCCATGGCATTCGGGGCATTGCGTCGGCTGGGTACCTTTCTGGCAACCCGTACCGGCGCATTCCTGACACAGGCCGAAGGTGTTGATTCTCACATGCGCGGTGTCGCCGAACACGGCCGTCTTCAAATCGATGGTCACACTGGCCAAGGCATCTCGACCAGGTTGGGTACGCGGACGCGGGCCGGCTCCGGCACCACCGCCGAAGGCACCGCCGGTGAAGATGTTCAGGAAGTCACCCATATCCCCGAAACCGGCGCCTCCGAAGCCTCCTGCGCCGCCGTTCGGATCGTTCGGGTCCACGCCGGCATCGTACATCTGTCGTTTCTGCGGGTCGGACAGCACCTCGTACGCGTTGTTGACTTCCTTGAATTTGTCCTCAAACTCCGGACCTGCGATATCGGGATGATATTTGCGGCTCATCTTGCGATAGGCCTTTTTGATCTCATCATCACTGGCAGATCGGTCAACGCCCAGTACTTCGTAGTAATCCGTCACAGTCGCTCTTTCTCCCTATTGGTTCCGCGTGCCATTGTGCCATAAGGCGGGGTCAGTCGTTGGTATGGCGCTCATCGTGCGCAAGAAACGCCGTCAGGTAACGGGCGACCGCTCTGACGGCCGCCATGGTAGTCACGTAATCCATGTGCGTCGGCCCGATGGATCCGACGAATGCCACCGGTTCGGTGACGGGTTCCGTCTGAATTTCGTCGCCGAAATCGTTGATTTCACTGCGATTGTCAGTGCCCATACCACCTGCATTGCCGGCGGAGGTACGGCCATAGCCACTGGTGACCACCGAAGCGTGCAGCAGTCCCGGCGTATGAGTCTCCGAACCGATGGCCACACCCACCCCGGCGGATTGCGCGGTCTCGCTCAACGAGCTCATCAATTTCATCAGCACGACCTGTTCCTCCAGTGCGTCGAACAGCGGCGCCAGATCGGCGACGGTATGCTGATGTGCCAGCCGCGACGTGCCTGCCATGTACAGTTCACCCGCACGCTCATCATCCGCCATGCCGTCGAAGGCCTGCGCCAGCGTCTCCGTCAAGGCGCTGATGGAACGATAGGCATCACGCGGCCCCATACGGCGTACGTAGTCGGCGGTCTGGGCCAGGGAGACCCCTGCGCATTGCGTATTGATCTCATTGACCAGATGAGCGAGCACGGTCATATCCGGCAGTTCGGCGACGTTCAGAATATGCTGGGCGACGCGCCCGGTGTCGGTGATGACCACCGCCAGCAACGTATTGACGGAGACCGGCACGATTTCAACATGCCGTAGCATCGATTTGGACAACGACGGCGCGGCGACCACGGCCACCTGCCCGGTGATCTGTGCCAGCAGACGTGCGGCACGCTGCAACGTGTCCTGAAGGTTGACCGATCCCGACAGAAAGCTGTTGATGCCTCGACGCTGCGCCTCGGATAGCGGCATGACGGTCGCCAGCCGATCCACGAAATAACGGTACCCCTTTTCCGTCGGAATCCTGCCCGCCGAAGTGTGTGGCTGAATCAGATAGCCCTCATCCTCCAGTGCGGCCATATCGTTTCGCACCGTCGCCGAACTCACGCCCAGATCATGATCTCTGGTCAGCGTGGTCGATCCAACGGGTTCCTGCGAGCGAATATAGTCCTCGACTACGGCACGCAACACCAGCATGCGTCTCGACTGCGTCATGCGCGCCCCCTTGGTATATAAGACATGAGTGTGTGCGGCACGGCCGAACGGAATCGAAACGCACCGCCTCATCATTACGACACTCCTATTGTTTTAGCACTCCCGGCCGAGGAGTGCTAATCGTTCGCTTCGAGAGTACAGCCCCGCTGCGTCTCCGCAGCCGTTCTTCTCAAATAACCGGCGCATTCCCAATGCGAACAGTGCAAATGCACGGAAATGTTCATTGTGAACGCTAACAGAACACAACTTACCAAAACACGCCAAAATATCACTGCTACGTCATCGCGCATCGCTACTATGGGATACGCAATGTGAGGGCGTCAAGCGCTCGGCACAAGCCGGATACGCGGCCCGACCAATTGGAAGGAAAGTAATCCTATGACCGAATTCAAGGAGACCGAGCTGGACGAGCGCGCCATCAAGATGGCCAAGGTCCTGTCGGCCGACGCGGTTGAGCGTGCGGGACACGGCCACCCGGGTTCCCCCGTCTCCCTGGCGCCTATCGCCTACACCCTGTACCAGCACTTCATCAAGCACGATCCGAATGATCCCAAGTGGGAAGGTCGCGACCGCTTCATCCTTTCCGGCGGCCATGCCTCCCTCACCCAATACGTTCAGCTGTACTTCTCCGGCTACGGCCTGACCCTGGACGACCTGAAGAACTTCCGCGGCGGCGCCGATACCCGCACCCCGGGTCACCCGGAATACGGCCTGACCCCCGGCATCGAAATGACCACCGGTCCGCTGGGCCAGGGCTTCGCCTCCGCCATCGGCTTTGCCTACGGTCAGCGCTTCGAGCGCGGTCTGCTTGATCCGCAGGCTCCGGAAGGTGAATCCCCGTTCGATCACAACATCTGGGTCATCTGCGGTGAAGGCGATATCGAAGAGGGCATCTCCGGCGAAGCCGCATCCCTCGCCGCCAACCAGCAGCTGGGCAACCTGACCGTGATCTTCGATGCCAACCGCATCCAGATCGAAGGCGACACCAACCTGGTGCTGGCCGAAGACGTGCTCAAGCGCTTCCAGGCCTACGGCTGGTACACCGATGAGTTCAGCTTCATCCAGCCCGACGGCTCCTACAAGGAGGACGTCGACGGTCTGGCCGAGACCATCGCCAAGGCCCAGGCCGCCGCCCCGAACCAGCCGAAGCTCATCAAGGTCGACACCCTGATCGCATGGCCGACCCCGGGCAAGACCAACGATCCGTCCTCCCACGGCTCCAAGCTGGGCGCCGAGGCCGTCGCCGGTCTCAAGAAGCTGCTCGGCTATGATCCGGAAGAATCCTTCCACGTCGACGAAGAAGCCCTGGCTCACGCCCGCAAGGTCGCCGAGCGCGGTCTCGAGGCCCATAAGGAATGGGACGAAAAGTACGACGCATGGCGCAAGGCCAACCCGGACAAGGCCGCCCTGTACGACCGCATCAAGGCCGGCGAGCTTCCGGAAGGCTTCGATAAGGCCATCGACGACCTCGAGGCTACCTTCGAAGTTGGCAAGGGTGTCGCGACCCGTGGAGCTTCCGGCTCCGTGCTGAACGCCATCGCCGCCGTCATGCCGGAACTCTGGGGCGGCTCCGCCGACCTCGGTGGCTCCAACAAGACCGACCTCAAGGGTGCCGCCACCTTCGCTCCGGAGGAGTGCGCCACCAAGCAGTGGCCGAACTGCAACAAGTACGGTCGTCAGCTGCACTTCGGCGTGCGCGAGTTCACCATGGGCACCATCACCAACGGTATCCTGCTGGGCTCCCACACCCGTCCGTTCGGCGGCACTTTCTTCATGTTCTCCGACTATGAGCGCCCGGCCGTGCGTCTGGCCGCCCTTATGGAGATCCCGAACCTGTACGTGTGGTCCCACGACTCCGTCGCCGTCGGCGAGGATGGCCCGACCCACCAGCCGATCGAGCATCTGGCATCCTTCCGTGCCATCCCGCAGCTCGAGGTCGTTCGTCCGGCCGATGCCTATGAGACCGCCGAAGCCTACCGTGCATTCTTCGAGAAGAAGAACACCCTCCCGGCCGCCATGGTCCTGACCCGCCAGGGTGTCCCGGTCCTCGCCGAGACCGCGGCAAAGGCCAAGGAAGGTGTGAAGAAGGGCGCTTACGTGCTCATCGACACCGAAGGCACTCCGGATGTCATCATCATGGCCACCGGTTCCGAGGTTCAGTGGGCCGTTGCCGCCGCCAAGACTCTGGCCGGTGAAGGCGTCAAGGCCCGCGTCGTGTCCGTGCCGTCCCTCGAGTGGTTCGAAGAGCAGGACGCCGAGTACAAGGAAGCCGTGCTGCCGGCCTCCGTCAAGGCCCGTGTCTCCGTCGAAGCCGGCGTTGCCATGCCGTGGTACAAGTACCTTGGCTCCTTCGGCAAGCCCGTTTCCATCGAACAGTTCGGCCTGCAGGGCGATGGCGCTCAGAACATGATCGATCTGGGCATCACCGCCGAGCATGTGGTGGAAGCCGCCAAGGCCTCCATCGCCGAAGTCGAAGCCGCCAAGTGACGCATCGGGGAGGGATACGAAGCCCGTATCCCTCCCCTTTCACCGAACAACACAAGATTTGATCCAAATAGGTATCAAGGAGAAACAACAATGACTGAAGCAACTCAGCGCACCTCTGACTCCGGTGTCTCGATCTGGCTGGACGACCTGTCCCGCACCCGTATCGAGTCCGGCAACCTGCAGGAGCTCATCAAGGACAAGAACGTCGTTGGCGTCACCACCAACCCGTCCATCTTCCAGAAGGCTCTGAGCCAGGTCGGCCCGTACGACGCCCAGCTTAAGGAACTCGGCAAGGTTGACGTTGAGACCGCTATCCGCGAGCTCACCACCACCGACGTGCGCAACGCCACCGACATCTTCCGTGAGGTCGCCGAAGCCACCGATTTCGTTGACGGCCGCGTCTCCATCGAGGTGGATCCGCGTCTGGCTCACGAGACCGAAGCCACCGAGAAGCAGGCTGTCGAGCTCTGGGAGAAGGTCAACCGTCCGAACGCCATGATCAAGATTCCGGCAACCCTCGAAGGCCTGCCGGCAATCACCGCCACCCTGGCCAAGGGCATCTCCGTCAACGTCACCCTGATCTTCTCGCTCGAGCGCTACGAGCAGGTCATCGACGCCTTCATCGAGGGCATCGCCCAGGCTGACGCCAACGGCCACGATCTGAACCACATCGGTTCCGTCGCCTCCTTCTTCGTTTCCCGTGTGGATACCGCCGTCGACAAGCAGCTCGAGGAGATCGGCTCCGACGAGGCCAAGGCTCTCGAAGGCAAGGCCGCCATCGCCAACGCTCGTCTCGCTTACGAACTGTTCGAGAACAAGTTCGCCAACGATCCGCGTTGGGCCGCCCTCGAGGCCAAGGGCGCCAAGAAGCAGCGTCCGCTGTGGGCTTCCACCGGCACCAAGAACCCGGCTTACTCCGATTGCGTCTACGTTGACGAGCTCGTCGCTCCGTTCATCGTGAACACCATGCCGGAGAAGACCCTGAACGCTCTCGCCGACCACGGCAACGGCGCTCCGACCATCAAGGGCACCTACGAAGAGTCCCACGCCATCATGGCCAAGCTCGCCGAGCTGGGTATCGACTTCAAGGCCGTCACCGACAAGCTGGAAGCCGATGGCGTTGCCGCCTTCATCAAGTCCTGGGATTCCGTCCTCACCGACGTCCAGGCCGGCATCGACCGCGTCAACGGCTGAACTCATTCGCTGACGCTCCGTTCATCCGGTAGATAGCAATTGGCCCCCATCCATTGTGGTGGGGGCCAATTGCTATTCGGACCGTTGCAATATCAGTCCTGATAGTATGTACCGAAGAAATCGGCAAGCTCACCGATGGTTTCCCTCAACATGCCCATGCGAGGCAGATAGACTACGCGGAAGTGGTCCGGCTGTTGCCAATTGAACGCACCACCATGGCTGATCAGGATATGCTTGTCATGCAACAGATCAAGGGCGAACTGCTCATCCGAATGAATGTTGAACTTCTTCACATCGATCTTTGGGAAGATATAGAACGCGGCCTTGGGCTTGACTGCCGTAATGCCCGGAATCTCATTGAGCATGTTGTAGACGAGATCGCGCTGATCATGGACCCGTCCTCCGGGAACCAGATAGTCCTTGACGCTTTGATGTCCGCCCAGGGCGGTCTGCACGATTGACTGTGCCGGTACGTTTGAGCACATACGCATGTTGGCCAGCATGTTCAGACCCTCGATATAGTCCTTGGCGATGCGCTTGTTGCCGCTGAGAATCATCCAGCCAACACGCCAACCTGCGATCATATGAGACTTCGACAGGCCGGAAAACGTCACGCAGAACAAATCCGGCGCGAGCGATGCGATGGAGATATGCTCCAGACCATCCATGACCAAACGATCGTAGATCTCATCGGAGAAGAGCATCAACTGATGTTCACGCGCTATTTCAACGATCTGTTCGAGAATTTCCTTCGGATACAGTGCGCCGGTCGGATTATTGGGATTGATGATGACGATGGCCTTCGTTCGATCGGTGATCTTGGAACGTATGTCCTCAATATCCGGGTACCATTCGGATTCCTCATCACAGGTATAATGAACCGCTGTGCCGCCGGCCAGATTGACGCAGGCCGTCCACAACGGATAGTCTGGAGAAGGGACCAGCACTTCATCGCCATTGTCAAGCAGGGCCGACAATGACAGATTGATCAGCTCGCTGACGCCATTGCCGGTATAGATGTCATCGATGGACACGTTTGGAATGCTTTTCAGCTGAGCATACTGCATGATGGCCTTGCGCGCCGAGAACAGACCCTTCGACGGCGAATAGCCTTCCGTGTCCGGCAGCTGCTGCGACATATCGTAGACGACCTCATCCGGCGTGCGGAATCCGAACGGAGCGGGATTGCCGATGTTCAGTTTCAGAATATGCGTTCCAGCGGCTTCCATGCGTGCGGCCTCGTCAGCAACCGGGCCACGAACATCGTAGAGCACATTGTCAAGCTTGTGGGATTTAGTAAAGGTACGCATGGTTCTTCCTTCTGCTGATTGCGTTGGCGTTGGCACGGCATCATCATGATGGGTACCGGTAGGAACCGGCTTAGGCAAAGCGGTGACATCTTGATCCATCGGCACGTCTTCTCCCATCAACCATTGCTCGTTCACTTGCAGGAACGCCGCAAGAAAGTGGGCGATGTCAGCACGGGGCACGGTTTTTCCGCTCACATACTGGCTCATGTGGCTTTTCCCGAGCTTGATATTGAACTTTTCAGCTGCGTGTACGAAATCAATTTGCTTCACCCTGCGAAGCGCCATGGCGCTGCTCAGCCGGACGGAAAATGATGTATTCGTCATGCCGATCCTTCCAGTTCAATTTCAATCAAGCACTGGTTCAAAGTCTAGCACCACGTCAGAAGAAAAACCTTCAAAGTTCAATCTGCGATGTGTCTCCTTGATAACCAGATCAGCTGAAAGTTCAATCTATAGCTCGTCCGACGGTGCAATCCGTCAGGGTTCACAGAAGATGACGCTCGATCCACTGCGCCACACCGTCATCGTTATTTGACGGGCAAATCTCATCGGCGATCCTCAGCACATCGGGATTGGCATTAGCCACGGCCACTCCCCTGCCCGACTGCTGCAACATGGAAATGTCGATCAAGTCGTCACCGAATGAAGCCGTCTGTGACAACGGCGTGGAGAAATGATCGGCCAGAATGTTCAAGGCATGTTCCTTATTGGCGTCCGGACTCATGAGCATCCACAGCGATCCTTCCGAAATATGCACGTCAAAATCCGCGGGAATGAGTTCACGCACACGATTCCATTGTTCCGGATTTGGAAACAATATCAGCTTGTCGGCGATGCCTTCCGGCACATCATTGAAGTCGGTATACCTCCAGGTCTGCGTCTTCCAATATTTGGTGACATCGAAATTCGTGTACCGAACATCATCCATGACAATGCCGACTTCCATGCCGGGCAGCTCCTCAAGCAGATACCTGCACACTTCGCAAGCGCGCCGCGAAGAGAAGCCGATTTTCATCAGATGGCCGTCTTTCGGAGGTATGCCGGAAGTAAGCATCTCATAATCCGAAGCGGCGGGGTTGAAGTCGATCAGGGCGCCGTTCAGATAGGCGACGGCATCGACCGGCAGCTTATCCACGAATTGCAATCCGGTACTGACGGGCCGTGCCGTTTCGACCACGAACGTCATGCCGGCGTCATGCAGCCGGTTGATGCTGTCGATGGAACGTTGCGTCAGAAAACGTTCCTCGAAGGTCTCGCCATCATGCAGCAATGTACCGTCAAGATCGGCCACGACCATGGTAGTCGCATGAGCGCGTCCGGTTTTCGAAGAGGCCATGTCAGTCAGTCCTTTATCCATCGTGGGGAGGCAGAACGAATTTCGGCCCATGACCGTATGCCGATCATGGGCCGAAACCATGCAAACGTTTCAGATGAGGTTGAACTTCGTCATCAAACCGAGGGCGATGATGATGGCCACCCACAGCAACGCGATGATGACGGTCCAACGATTCAGGTTCTTTTCGGCCACACCGGAGGAACCTGCATTCTGGGTAAGGCCTCCGCCGAACATATCGGACAGGCCGCCACCCTTACCCTTGTGCATGAGAATCAGCAGGGTGAGCAACAAGCTGAAAATAACAAGAACAATCTGTAGCACAAGCTTGACGATGGCCATAGCGGACACGAGTGAACCTCCAGTTCGTAAACACTGTTGCCAACAATACCGCATGGTGTTGAGAAAATCGAATACCGACCACACCTATTGGATCATGAAGGCGAATACACCTCTCTAGGCGGTCGCTTCGAGAGTCAAACGGCAGATTTTGGTAAGCTCATCCACCTTCAATGCGGCGCCGCCGATGAGGAATCCGTCGACATCCGGTTCTCCGATGAGCTCGACCGCATTCTTGGAAGACACCGATCCGCCGTAGAGAATGCGCACCGTATCGCCAACCGCGGCACTGAACGTCGCCGTAAGATCATCCCGGATGGCCTTCGCCGCATCCTGCGCGGATTGCGGCGTGGCAACCATGCCGGTACCGATGGCCCAGACCGGCTCATAGGCCACAATCAGTCGGGAGGCTTCCTCATCGGAAAGATCACGCGTAACGTCATGTACCTGCCCGACTGCGAAATCGAGTTCAATGCCCTTACGCCGCTCCTCATAGCTTTCGCCCACGCACAGGATGGGCTGCATGCCGGCCGCCAGCACCGCACGCACCTGATCGACGATATTCGCATCATCCTCCGGATGGTATTTGCGGCGTTCGGAATGACCGACGATGACATACGAACATCCAAGATGCGCAATCATATCCGCGGAGACGTCGCCGGTGAATGCCCCCTGCGACGTAACGGACACCGCCTGCGCCCCATAACGAATCTTCAGGTTGTCGGATTCCACCAGCACCTGCACGCTCCGCAATGAAGTGAAGGATGGCATCAAGGCGATTTCACAGCGTTTATGGTCGAAATGCACGTCGCGCAGTTTCCAGGCCAACTGCTGTACGAAATAGGTGGCTTCGAGATGATCGAAGTTCATTTTCCAATTGCCCGCGACCAGCGGAATGCGCCGTGATGTCATATGACTATCCTATTCCCTGCCTGTACTGTGGAAGCGATTGTTCAAGATATGCGCAACGATGAACAAAACAAGAGGTGCCCTCCCACCGGAAGATGAGAGAGCACCCTTCATGATTCGTGGAATCAGTCGAGCACCTTCAGACCCGGCAGTTCCTTACCCTCGAGGAACTCGAGGGAGGCGCCGCCGCCGGTGGAGATGTGGGAGAAGCCATCCTCCGGGAAGCCGAGATTGCGCACTGCGGAGGCGGAATCACCGCCACCGACGATGGTGAACGCACCGGCCGCAGTGGCGTCGACCAGACCCTGGGCAACGGCCTCGGTACCGGCTGCGAAGGCCGGAACCTCGAACACACCCATCGGACCGTTCCACACGACGGTCTTGGAGTCGACGATCTTGTCGTGGAAGAGCTTCTGGGAATCCGGGCCGATATCCAGACCCATCTTGTCGGCCGGGATGGCGTCGGCGGCCACGACTTCCGGAGCGATGTCCTCATCGGACTTCGGGAAGACCGGGTTCACGACGATGTCGGTCGGCAGCACGAGTTCGACGCCGTTCTTCTCCGCACGCTCGATGTAGCCCTTGACGGTTTCGACCTGGTCCTCTTCCAGCAGGGAGGTGCCCACCTCGAGGCCCTTTGCCTTGAGGAAGGTGTAGACCATGCCGCCGCCGATGACCAGACGATCGGCCTTGTCAAGCAAGTTCTCGATCACGCCGAGCTTGTCGGAGACCTTGGAACCACCGAGTACGACGGTCAGAGGACGCTTCGGATCGACGGTGGCGCGGGACAGGGCCTTGACCTCCTTCTCGACCAGCAGACCTGCGGCGGCCGGCAAATCGGCGGCAACGTCATAATTGGAGCCCTGAGCGCGATGCACAACGCCGAAGCCATCGGATACGAAGGCCTCGCCAAGGGCGGCAATCTTCTTGGCGTATGCGGCACGCTCCTCCGGATCCTTGCTGGTCTCCTCAGGATTGAAACGCACGTTCTGCAGCAGTACGACATCGCCGTCGTTCATTGCGGCGACCTTGGCCTGGGCGTCCTCACCATAGGTATCGGAGGCCAGCGGGACCTCAACGCCGAGCAACTCGCCAAGACGAGTGGCGACCGGTGCGAGGGACAGCTCCGGCACGACCTTGCCCTTCGGACGACCGAGATGAGCCATCAGAATGACCTTTGCGCCTTCTTCGCGCAGGGCCTTGATGGTCGGCAGAGCGGCCTTGATACGACCGTCATCGGTGATCGTGGTGCCGTCCAGCGGAACGTTGAAATCAGCGCGGACCAGAACGCGCTTGCCCTTGAGATCTCCAAGATCCTTAAGTGTCTTCATGTATTTCCTTTCCTAGCCGCAATAAGCATGGAATGGCCATATTGCCACTTCTGAATCATACAAGCCCAAACGAACAAAAACACCATGCCGTTCGAAAACGTGCATGGTGTTTTGTATGGAGTTTCGTAGTTCAGGCGTCCTGTCGACGTGCCTTCTCGGTCTTTTCGGCGAGCTGAAGCAGTCGACGGATGCGGCCTGCGATGGCATCCTTGGTGATTGGCGGCTCGGCAAGACGTCCCAACTGTTCCAAAGAGGCATCGGCATGGTCGAGACGCAACTGTCCCGCGGACTTGAGGTTGTCGGGAATGTCATCCCCCAGAATCTCAAAGGCCTGACGCACCTTGTCGCATGCCTCGGCAGCGGCCTTGGCGCTACGACGCATATTGGCGTCATCGAAATTCGCCAGACGATTCGCCTTGCCCCGCGCTTCACCGTCGGAACGTTTACCGGTCCATTCACGAGCGGAATGGGGGGCGCCCATCAGAATGAGCATGCGTTCGATCGCATCGGGATCACGCAGGGTCACGCGCTCCGAGCTGCGCAGACGGCGGGACTTCGCCGTGATGCCCAGACGCCTCGCCGTGGACACCAAGGCCAAGGCGGCCTCATGGTTCGGACATACGATCTCAAGGTAGCTCGCCTTGCCGGGGTCGGACAGGCGACCGTTCGCTAGAAAGGCACCACGCCAAGCGGCCTTGATCTGGGTGATTTTGCCGTTGATGATTTCGCTGGGCAGTCCGAGCACCATGTTTTTGGTATAGCGGCTATACAGACCGGTCTGCAGCACAAGAGCCGCGCTCCCTTTGGGGACTCGAATCACGTAGCGCTGAACGATGCCCGTCGGAGTCTGCCTGGAGACCGGGGTCAACGTGGTTTCATGGCCATACAGATTCTTGATGGTGTCCTGCAGCCACAAAGCCGCATCCTTGGAGTCAAGCTGAGCCTGCACCAGAACATGATGATCCACCGTGTGCAAACCATTGCCGAATCGAATCATCGAAGTGGCCTGCGCCTTTTTGGCGATGGGCAATTCGTTGTCGATTGCGGCCAGCTCGCTTTTGACATCATCCAGAAGAGCCAAGAGCCAACCTCCTACTTTCCTGTTCTTCCCAAAATTTCAGGCGAGTCGCGGGGTAAATCCGCACTGCCACGGCTTACTGTGATACCGAATATCTTGGACAATCACAGTGTATTTTCGTTATGTTCGGACGTTACATTCTCATCATACGGTCATTTTTCCGCAGAGCGCTTATCAAGTTCACGTGCGGAGACGGTGACGGAAAGACCTCTCGTACGCAAACGCTTGGCAAGGGCCTCGCTCATGGCCACGGAACGATGCTGCCCACCGGTGCATCCGATGGCGATGGTGACATAATGCTTGTCCTCCTGCGCATACCCCTCGATCGCGACCGCGATGGCCCGTTCATAGGCATCGAGGAATTCCTGGGCCCCATCGCTGGACAGCACGTAATCGCTGACCGGCTGGTCCTTGCCCGTCATGGAACGCAACTGCGGCACCCAGAACGGATTCGGCAGGAAGCGAACGTCGGCCACGAAATCGGCGTCGATTGGAATGCCGTATTTGAATCCGAAGCTGAAGATGTGCACGGAAACGGTGGTCGGTCCGGATCCGAGCATGGCCTCGTACAGCTTCGTCGACAATTGATGGATGCTCAGTTTGGAGGTGTCGATGACGATGTCGGCACGTTCCTTGAGATTCTCCAGCAGATCGCGCTCCTCGAGAATGCCGTCGATCAGGCGGTTGCCCTGCTGCAACGGATGCGGCCTGCGCACCGATTCGTACCGCTTGATTAACACTTCGTTGCTGGCATCGAGGAACAGGATGCGCGTCTTGACGCCCAAATCGTCCAGATGGCTCAGCACCGCCGACAGATCGTCGAAGTAGTCACGGGAACGCACGTCGATCACGGCCGCCAATTTGTGGATGCCCGACCCGGCGGTGGTCATCATGTCGACCAGTGGCACCAACAGTTTCGGAGGCATGTTGTCGACCACGTACCAGCCCATATCCTCCACGCTGTCGGCCGCATGGGACCGCCCCGCCCCGCTCATGCCGGTGATGAGCAGCACCTCGAAGCCCTCCGCCGGCGCGGCTGCGCTGAAATGTGTGCCTGCGTGCTGCCTGTCGATCTCATTGTCCTGTGCCATCACAATGCCTCCTCCAGCGCCATGCGCATCGCATGTTCCAATCGTTCGTCCTGCTTGATATCGACGGTAGCGTTCGTAGGGGGATCCCCATCCCACATGCCGGTCATCAGCAGCACCTGAATCATGGCCTGATACAGTAGCATTTCCTCACCGCCGATGGCATACCCGCCCTGCCGTCTCCACGCCTGCATGAGCTTGGTCGGACGTGGATCGTAGACGACATCCAGCAATGTGCCATTCACCTCAAGACCGCTGGCCGCCAAGGCCGTGGCGATACCGTCGGCGGCCAGCCCCGGAATCGTATTGATCACCACCCGTGCTTCGCTCAATGCATCCATGGCATCATCCATGGTGACGATGTCGATGGGATGCTCGCCCGAAAGGAATTTTCTCGCCAGAGGTTCCAATTCCGCATTCTTGTCGGGATGCCGCGCAACCACCGTGATATGACTGATTCCCGCCATGGCCGTGCACGCGGCCAATGCGGAGGTGGCGGTGTTGCCGTTGCCTATGATCACGGCGTTCCCTGCATGATTCGCGGGCGCATTCTGGTTCCGCATCCGATAGGCATGCTCGAATGCCATCTGGATGCCCGGCACATCCGTGTTATACAACTTGATGTATGGAAGATCCGCATCTCCGACTTGATGAGAACGGGTCCAGTCGAAGATGGCGGTATTGGCGACGTTCAGTTCCTTCGCCCATATATTGGATGGTTCGCCGTACGGCTGAATCGTTCTTTTCAGCGGCATGGTCAGACTGAGTCCCGCCCAACCGGAATCAAGCGACTTCAGAAAATCCTCGAGGTCGCATTCCCCCACTTCGTGTTTGTCGTAGAACCAGTCCTCAAGTCCCAGCGCATGATAGGCCGCATTGTGCAACACCGGGGAAAGGGAATGCGCGATGGGCTTCCCCAGAACGGCGCAACGATGATTCGCATTCGGCATGTTCCCCTCCTTGACGTTCACCCTCATGCTAACAACTCCGCCGCCGTTTTGCGTTGCATGGTCCTATTTCGTTCCATCCTTCGGAATGTTCTCGGATCGCTCCCGGTCCTGGTCCTGCGCATGCAGGGCATGGTATATCGATTCCGCCTTGGCGCGTCCGATGCCTTTGACCTGTTCAAAGTCCTCGACGCTCGCCTCACGCATGGCACGAACCGAGCCGAAATGATTGAGCAATCGTTTCTGATAGGATTCGCCGATACCGGGAATATCATCGAGGACCGATCGCAATGCTCCCTTCCTCCGGGTTCGGCGGTGATAGGTGATGGCGAAGCGATGTGATTCGTCACGTACACGTTGCAGCAGGTACATGCCTTCCGATTGACGTTTGAGGATGATCGGATAGTCATCGTCAGGCACCCACACCTCTTCAAGACGCTTGGCCAGACCGCAGACGGCCACATCATCGACGCCGCAATCCTCCAAGGCGCGGGCGGCCGCCATGACCTGGGGCCTGCCACCGTCGACCACCACGAGATTCGGCTTATACGCGAAGTGGCGACGGTCCGTGTTCTGTCGGACGGGAACGTTGCCCGGGTCGGTATTTTCGCAGGTCCGGGATGTTCGTGCCTCCCGTTGTTCGTTGTCCATGCTTTCGCCGGTATCGCCCGCGATATTGCCGTGTCGGAACCGGCGGGTCAGCGTTTCATACAGCGCGCTCAAATCGTCCAATGCACCTTGCCCGTCCGCGCCGCGGATGGCGAACCTGCGGTATTCGGACTTCTTTGCGATGGCATCTTCGAACACCACCATCGAAGCGACCTGGAAGGCGCCTCCGACGGTGTTGGAGATGTCATAGCATTCGATGCGCAGCGGCGCCTGTTCGAGGCCCAGGGCCTTGGCTACATCGTTCATGGCGGTGGTACGCGCGCCCATATCGCTGATGCGGCTCATCTTGCTGCGCTGCATCGCCTGTCTGGCGTTGTCGCTGGCACGGTCCATAAGCTGCTTCTTGTCGCCTCGGCTGGCCACACGAATGGTCACTGCCGATCCGCGCAGGCCACTCAACCATCGTTCGAGGTCTTCACGCCGTGCCGGTTCGATCGGTACGACGACCTCTCGTGGCACCGGCGCAATCGGAGCGAGCAGGTCGGCCCGGCCGGTCTGCTCCTGCCGTTCGTTACGCTCACGGGTGGCCTGCGCCCGGGCAATGGCGTCGGTGGCGGTTATGGACTGCGTGGATCCGATGGCATTGCGCCGTTCGGAGATGACGGTACCCTGCGTCACCGTCTCATGCTCAATATTCAGGCCGGCCTCTCCCGTCGCTTCCGAATACACCTGCATGATCAGGTCGGCGATTAGCTCCTCGTCGCCAATATCCTCCACCCGTTCCACACTCCAGTTGCGCTCGCCTCGGATCGAGCCGGCGCGTACGAAGAATGCGTGCACGGAAGCTTCGAGTTCGTCGGAGTCGATGCCGAAGATGTCAGCGTCGACGTCGGAGTCGAACACCACGGCGTTCTGTTCGATGACCGTCTGCAACATCTGGATCTGATCACGCAACCGGGCCGCTTGTTCGAATTCGAGTTCGGCGCTGGCCGCCTTCATCTCTCGCGTAAGCTGCGCGATGTACGATTTGCCGATTCGACCGGTGAGCACACCGACAAGCTGTTCGCTCATTGCACGATGTTCATCCACGCCGATGCGTCCGACGCATGGCGCCGAACATTTGCCGATGGAGGCCAGCAGACATGGCCGGTTCGTGACTTCGGCCTTGTGGTAGACGCTCTGCGAACAGGTGCGTACGGGGAACGTCTTCAACAATCGGTCGAGACTGTGCCGCAGGTCCCATACTTTCGCATAGGGGCCGAAATATCTGGTGTCACGACGCTTGCGGCTGCGGGTGATCCATACGCGGGGAACCCGTTCCCCTGACGAAATCGCCAGATATGGATACGTCTTGTCATCACGGAACACCACGTTGAACCGCGGATCGAACTCCTTGATCCACGTGTATTCCAGCGTCAACGACTCCAGTTCGGTGCCGACCACGGTCCACTCGAGGCTACGTGCGGTAAGCACCATGGTCTGCGTGCGCGGATGCAATTGGTAGAGCGGTTGGAAGTAGTTGGCCAGACGGTTGCGCAGGTTCTTCGCCTTGCCGACATAGATGACGCGACCTTCTCCGTCACGCCATTTATAGACGCCCGGCCGTGCCGGAATATCCGATGGTTTCGGCCTGAACAGGTCACGCGTGTCTCCCAACAGGGGAGCTCCGTTCCTGTTCACTCCCCTGCCATCACCTTCCATGGCATATGAAGCGTCATCCCGCAGACTCGCAGCCGTTTTCCTCCAAACCTCCGGACTATGTCGTTCGATCATCATGCCCGCAGCATGCCTTTGAGGAACTTGCCCGTCCAGGACCGCTCGCATTGGATGACCTGCTCCGGCGTTCCCTCGGTGACGATGGTGCCGCCGCCGTCACCGCCCTCGGGTCCCAGATCGATGATCCAATCCGCTGATTTCACCACATCGAGATTGTGTTCGATCACAATGACGGTGTTGCCTTTGTCCACCAATCCTTGGAGTACGAGCAACAGTTTGCGCACATCCTCGAAATGCAGGCCGGTGGTCGGCTCATCGAGAATGTACACGGTTTTGCCGGTGGAACGGCGTTGCAGCTCAGTGGCGAGCTTCACGCGCTGGGATTCGCCGCCGGACAGCGTCGGGGCCGGCTGTCCAAGACGAATATATCCGAGGCCGACCTGCACCAAGGTATCGAGATAACGCGAGATGGAAGGATACGCCTTGAAGAACCGAGCGGCCTCCTCGATGGGCATATCGAGTACGTCGGCGACGGATTTGCCATTGTACTTCACCTCGAGGGTCTCACGGTTGTAGCGCTTGCCATGACATTCCTCGCAGTCAACGTAGACATCCGGCAGGAAGTTCATCTCGATTTTCAGCGTACCGTCTCCATGGCAGGCTTCGCATCGACCGCCCTTGACATTGAACGAGAATCGTCCCGGACCGTATCCGCGCACCTGCGCTTCGGGCGTTTTGGCGAACAGGGTGCGAATCTTGTCCCATACGCCGGTATAGGTGGCCGGATTGGAGCGCGGGGTGCGTCCAATCGGATTCTGGTCGACATGGATCACCTTGTCGCACTGACCGACGCCTTCCACACGGGTGTATTTGCCAGGCACGATACGTGCGCCGTTGAGCTTGTCCGCGAGGCCCGGATAGAGAATCTGGTTAACCAGCGTGGATTTTCCCGATCCGGAAACACCCGTCACACAGGTGAACACTCCCAACGGAAAGTTCACCGTCAGATCCTTGAGATTGTTTTCACGGGCACCCACCACGCGCAGCTGCTTGGTCTTGCGCACCTTGCGACGTGATTCGGGCACCGTGATCTCACGACGTCCGGCAATGTAGTCGCCAGTGATGGACCTCGGCGCGTCGGTGAGTTTTCTGGCAGGGCCGGAATATACGACTTCCCCGCCATGTTCTCCTGCGCCGGGACCGATATCGATCACCCAGTCGGCGTTCGTGATGGTGTCTTCGTCATGCTCGACGACGATCAGCGTGTTGCCGAGGTCGCGGAGATGATGCAACGTGGTGATCAGACGCTCGTTGTCACGTTGATGCAGCCCGATGGAAGGCTCATCGAGCACGTACATCACGCCGACCAGACCCGAGCCGATCTGCGTGGCCAGACGAATGCGCTGCGCCTCGCCGCCGGACAATGTCTTGGCGGCTCGTGACAACGTCAGGTAGTTCAGGCCGACATCGTTGAGAAAGCCCAATCGTGCACGGATTTCCTTGACCACCTCTCCCGCAATCTGCGCGGCGGAGCCTTCGAGCTGCAGATTGTTGATCCAGTCAAGACTGTGTTCGACCGCCATGTCGCACACGTCCGCGATGGATTCGTCGCCGACGGTGACGGCCAGCACTTCCGGACGTAACCGACGACCATGGCATGCCTGGCATGGCACTTCACGCATATACGACTCGTAGTACTGTTTCATCTGGTCGGAGTCGGTTTCATCATGGCGGCGCATGAGCGTGCGGACCACGCCCTCGAAACCGGTCGAATACTCGCGCATGCGGCCCCAACGGTTACGGTATGAGACCTGCACCTTGAAATCACGGCCATACATGATGGCATGACGGACCTCCTCCGGAAGCTTCTTCCACGGAGTGTCCAGATCGAATCCCATCTCATCGCCAAGGCCTTCAAGCACATGACGATAATATTCGCCGGTGCCCTTGGTCAATCCCCATGGTTCGATGGCGCCCTCGTTGAGCGTCTTATCGGGGTCGGGAATCACCAGTTCCGGATCGATTTCCAGCTTGTATCCGATGCCGGTGCACACCGGGCATGCGCCATATGGGGCGTTGAAGGAGAAGGTACGCGGTTCGATCTCGTCGAGTTCCAGTTGATGGCCGTTCGGGCATGCCCGTTTTTCGGAAAATGGCTTGCGCCGGTCCGGATCCTTCTCATCCAAATCGACGAAATCGGCGACGATCACGCCCTTGGCGAGTTTCAACGCGGTCTCCACCGAATCGGTCAGGCGCTGTCGGATACCGTCTTTGACCACCAGACGGTCCACCACCACCTCGATAGTGTGCTTCTTCTGCTTGGTGAGCTTGATATCATCCGACAGCTGCCTCATCTCACCGTCGATGAGAGCACGGGCATAGCCGTCCCCGCGAAGCAGCTCCAGCAGATCCTCGAACTCACCTTTGCGCCCACGTACCACCGGCGCAAGTATCTGGAATCGCGTACGTTCCGGATACGTCAACAATGCGTCGACCATCTGCTGCGGGGTCTGCGCGCTGACCAGCGAACCGCATTCCGGACAATGCGGAATACCGGTACGGGCGAACAGCAGTCGCAGGTAATCATAGACTTCGGTGATGGTTCCGACGGTGGAACGCGGATTACGGTTCGTGGTCTTCTGATCAATGGAGACCGCCGGACTCAGTCCCTCAATGAAGTCGACGTCGGGCTTGTCCATCTGGCCGAGGAACTGACGTGCATACGCCGACAATGACTCGACATAGCGACGCTGGCCCTCGGCGAACAGCGTATCGAACGCCAGCGAGGACTTGCCCGATCCGGACAAACCGGTGAATACGACCATACGGTTTCGAGGAAACTCCAGATCGACGTTCCTGAGATTATGCTCGCGAGCGCCTTGGATGACGATTTTGAGATCGTTGGGCAGGTGTTTCAAGTCAGCTACCAGCGAACCGTTTTCGGCTTTCATCGGCGCTTTTTTGATTTCTCGTGCCAGGAACGCGTCACTGGTCATGACGCGTTCCACTACGACTTCGCCGTTTGTTGCGTTCGTTCGCTTCGCAGCCACAACGATCCTCCGCTCACTGTTTTTCCGGGTTTCAGTCCTTAAGGATACCGCATTTTCGGAGTGTTTTAGAACACCTGTTCGAGAATCGTGGTCGTTGTGGGCCCTATATCGTTCGGGGCCGCCGGCATGTCGTCGATTGCATCGTGGAGCTCGGCTTCCTGACGGGCGATGTCTTCGGAGGTAAGCTCCTGCAGGAACGAACGGCCTACCGACGGATCCTTGTAGGCCACGTATGCTTTGGTGGATACGCCGAGGATTTCGGCGGTCTTGCTTTCCGGTGCGGATACGATGACTTGGAAGCCGAGACGAGGCAGTACGTTGAGCGCACGTTGCGTGTAGCGGCCGTCGGCCTTGATGAGGGCCTCGTCGAGGAACAGCGTCGTATAGGTGGGGCTGCCGGTCACGTCACCGCCGAGTAGGTAGATGAGCGCCGCGCCGTAGATGAACGATGTCAGTTCCTGCAGGGCGCCGCCGGATTTGCCGCCGGTGGAGCTGATGCGCTCGTCAGGACCGTCGTCATGATGCACGATGGCGTAGAACGTGCTTCGTGCACGCGGGTCGAGGTTGCGTGCGCCGTAGCTTCTGATGCCGTTCACGTCGCGTACCTGTTCCAGTTCCCGACGAACACGTTCGATGAACGTGGCGCAGGAGGTGAATGCCTTGCGTGTGGCATCAGGATCGTCCTTGTCGTTCCTGAACCATTCGTCGAGCTTGTTCAGCGTGGCCTTCAAGGATGAGACGAATGCACGTTCGATGGGGCGGAATTCCACGTCGATGGACAGCCTGCCGCCGCGCGGGCCGAATTTCTGCCCGGCGAGCATGCCGTTGATGCGTTCGAGCTGGTCCTTGACGTTTTCCTGGTCGGTGTTGAGCGCACGGTTGAGTTGCAGGAAATTCTTGGTGAGCTTGTCGAGGCTGTTGGCGTATTCTTCGTCGGTCGCCTCTCGCGTGACGAGCATCTGCAGACTGTGCAGCTCCTCAAGATAGAACCTGTAATCCTCAACGCCGCCTGTCGCGGAATCATCGTCGGAAGCGTATCTCTCCAAGTAGGAGGCCATACTCTGTTCCACGACGGTACGCAACTCCCCTGCACGTTTGCCCAATGCCGCGTTCTGTTCGCGCATGGCGCGTTCCATGGCGTGCCCGACGCGTGTCTCGAACGAATGCCCGCCAATCTCATCGTTCCCGCCGGCGATCAGCTTCGGTCTGTCCTCGGCATGGACCACACCACCGAAACATCCCTCATATACGTCGGCCAGCATGTTCGATACATCGCCGGATAGCGCATCATCGTCAAATTCGATGCCCTCATATGCTTCCAGCCACGCATGTTCGGCATCGACCGCCGCCTGGGTCGATTGCATTTCGCTTTTGGCGTGGTAGAAGCGGGCATTCGCTTCATCAAGCAGCCTGTCGATTTCCTCGCGTCGCTCGGCAAGCCGCGTCATTTCAGGATTGTCTTCAATCTGTTCGATTCGCCGTTTCAGATTCTCGACAAGCGTTTCCGCACCGACCACATCGATTTTATTCCACGTCATATTCGCGACCAGATCCGCAAGATTCTTTTCCGCGTGCATCAGGTCGATGCTCTTGCGCACCATGCCGCAGCGACGTTCGGTATCGGACAATCTATGATGCGCTTCGTCAAGCTGTTTCTTCAATTCCGTCAGATAGCCTTCATTGACGAAACCGATGATCGGATTCATGCCTTTGATGCCATGGAAACCATGCACGCCGGACTTGATCTGACCATCAGCCTGCACCTGACGGCGTTCGTGTGCGGCATCGTCGATAGTCTCCACGCACAATGCGTCCAAACGGACCGAAGCGGTCTGTTCCTTCAGCCATCCGGCAAACGGCGAATCCTCACAATACTGCAATTTCGACGACATCCAACCGTCATTGCGGGTGCAATCATAGCTCTTGTCCACATCCACGAACTGCCAGGTGCGCCGGATCATCAGCGACGGATCGATCGCGCTGATCTTCGCCGCGAATCCCCGCTCGTGGCGGCTGTCGACAAGAATGGTCTGCGCAATCGGCGCATACGTGACGTTCATGGCGGTGCGCCAACGTTCGTCGCTCTCGCACACATCCATCAGCTCCGCCGCATACGGCAATTCGTCCGGGCTCAGGCCCACCGCCTTCGCGATCAGCGCACGAGCCTCATCCATCGCCTGGGTGATGCGGGTCCTCTGCCTGCGTTTGCGATCATAGTCCCGGCGCAACTGCGCACATTCCTGACTGGCTGCGGTGCGCTCGCCGATCAGACGATCCCGCTTGGATTCCAGATCCCCCATGCGTTCGTCGAACGTTTCCATGGATCGGGCCAATGCGTCACGTTTCGCGTTCCAGGACGTCTCGTCGGATGGCAATGCACCTTCGACGCCCTCGAATTTCTCGACGATGCTTTGACGCTGCGAGCGCACATCCTGCATGTCGCGTCGGGCGCGTTCCAGGTCATCGCTCAGCCGTTGCAAGGTTCCGCCGTCAATGCCTTTGATGCGTTCGACGATGGCTTCGCGTTGCCTGTTCACATCGGAGATCCGCTCCTGTGCCTCGTACAGGTCGCATTCCTGCTGCTTCACCTTGCGTTCGGCAGCGGGCAGTCCGGCTCGCACTTCGCTGGCCATGCGCGAACGCATCCATAGGGTCAGGGTTTCGAGGCCCTGCTGGCTGTCGGGGTTCACGGCTTCGTATTCACGCACTTGGGTCAGGTGTTTGGCGTATGCGTCGTATTGGGTTTGGATGTCTTGGAGTTTGGCGACGCGTCTGGCTTTGTCTTCCATGCTATGGAAGTTGGCGTTGAACCGATCGTAGTCGTCGACGGTGTCCTGTGCGAGTCTGAGCGCCTCGGGCACGTCGAGCACGCCTTGTTTGAAGATGTCGTCGAGTCGCGACGGGGCGTCAGCGGATTGTATTTTGTGCAGGAGTCGGCATGCTTCGGCGCTGAGGCCCATCTCTTGCCAGATGTATGCGTGGAATGCGCTGGCATTGGGGAATATGCTGCAATCCGGATACGCTTTCTTGAACATGCTGGGGGTGAATGGCGTATCACGGTACCGGTCCATGATTTGCGGATCTATTTTGCGATTCCATGCAATGTAGCGACGGCGCACCTCGTCTTTGCCGTCTCCGGCGGGCAGGTAGAGGAATTTGCCGCAGGAGAGCGTACTTCCGGTGGTACGGTTCACGTATGTGTCGACGATGGCGCCCCATATGGCCTGTGGCGTGCCATTGGCGTCACGTCCTCGCAGGAAGATCGGCGTTTCGCCGTTATCACCGTCACTGATGCCGATCATGCCGCGCAGGTACGTGTAATCGTTGCGCTCGGATCGACCCGCATTGGACGCCTTGTTATAGGGCGTGCCATTGGGGTATAGCAGGGAAATCTGCGCGTCGACGAGCGTGGATTTGCCTGATTCGCTGGCGCCGGCCAGGAGGGTGACTGGCGATTCGGCGTCAATGGACGGCCTGAATTCCTGGTAGCCGTCATAGGAACCCCAGTTGACGATCTGTCGGCTTTCCATCATCCATCGATCGGCGATGATCTTCATATCGTCTCCCGCCATCATCGCTCCTCTTCGTCGGTCGTTTCGTTTTCTTCGGACATGGGATCCAACATTCCCGCATCGGTATCGTGCGTCATGGACGGCGTGGTCATGTCCAGCCACTCGTCGGCCAGCTGCCGGTCAAGCACAATCGGTACCAGCGGCGTGATCGCAAGCATCTCGTCGTCATCGGTCGGCTCGAGATACCCGTAGGTCGTCATACGGGAGATGGCGGCGGCGATCTTCTTCGTCGTGCCTTCCTCATCATTGCCGCCCGCGAGATAGCCGGCGCCCGTGGCGAGCGCGGCACGGATTTCATCGCGGCTGACCTGCCAGTCGGCCACCGGGGTTTTCTGGTTCTCGTATTCGAGTACGTGGATGCGCAGGAATGCGAGCATGGCCGCATCCTCACGGCTGAGACTCGCGCGGGTTTTCAGCGAACGGATGTTCGATTCGATGCCGCTGACGGGTGCCGCGTACATGACGTGGTATTTCTCGTTGGATACGAGACGAAGCATGTCGTTGTTCAGGGATCGTTCGACGGCTTCGACGTTGTCTTTGACCAGGTCGAATAGTTCTCCGGAAATGTAACGTTCTCGTTTCAGCGCGATGGCGGCCATGCGGGCATCGGCGGTCATGTCGCCGGTGTCGCCGTCGAACAGTGCGGGCTGTTCGACGGTTGGAAGAGACCGTTCGATGCCGACGGTTTCGCTGTGTTCGTCTGTCATTGCGTTCAGCCTTCCCTGATGATGTCATCAAGCGTCTGTGTGGTGGCGAGTATCGGTCTGGTTCGCCATGTTCTGGGGGTGCCGTCGAGCGATACGCAGTTCCAGGTGGCGCATGCCATGTCGTTTTCGGTGCGTAACGCGCTGAGGAAGCCGATGATTTCGCTTTCTCGGCGTTCGCTGGCCGGTAGTCGGTTAAAGCTTGCCGCGAAGTCCACGCGCGTGCCGTCATGTGACATGACGGGGTTGCGATGAATCAGATCGACCATGTGGCGCAGACGTGGTCCGCACACTTCGATCATGGCCTTGAGGTCGGGCAGGCCGACGGTTGGGGCGCTGTCATTCAGTGCCGCGGTGGCGTTCCGTACCATGGCCTTGGCCGGCTTGGTGGGCAATACCGCAATCTGTGACAGACCCGTATCAGTGTGGTATGGCCGGTCCGTGGCGTTCGGATTCGCCTTGGCTTCGGCGTTGGTTTTGGCAAACAGCTGGTTCAATGTGGCCAGCATGGTACGGTAGCGGGTGTCGGTCTGCTGGCGGACGAGTCGGCTGATTGCCTCATCGGAGGCGCGGGTCTGCCTGCGCACATCCTCGATGCCCGAATAAATGCGTTCGAGTTCGGCACGAACCTGACCGAGCAGCGCGCCCGGCTCACCGTCCAGATACGGGTTTTTGGCGATGTCACGTACGGCATCGTCGATTTCCTGACGTCCTTCGTCGGTGACGATCACCTGGAAGGCGTCCTCGAAGCGTCTGCCGCTGTCGGATTCACGGAACGATTTACGGTATTCGTCATGATAGGCGGTAAGGATGTCTTCCACACTCATGGCACCCGACTGCATGCGCCGGCGCAGCGCGTCGCCGTTGTCACGTTCGGCGAGCGCCAGTTCACGCAGATCGATCGGCACGCCCCGAAGCGTGTTGTGGATGACGTTGATGATGTCGCCGACCTGCTCGGAAGTCAGTCTTTCGATGGTTTCGTTGCGTTCAAGCTCGTCGATCTCTTTTTGACGTTCCTCGATGTCCTTCCTGAGCAGTTTGATGCGTTCACGTGGGTCGGCGGTCAGCTGCATGCGTGCGTGTTCGATTTCCATGATGATGCTGTTGGCTTGCGCGCCGGATAACGCCTGCGTGGTGTCTTCCAGTCGATGCAACGCTTCAATCGCACGATGTGCGCGAGCCGTCAGACGGTACAGGTAACGGTGCGAGGCAACATCCAGTGAATTGGCGAGCCAGGCGTAGTCATCATCGCCTTCACGGGACAGTTCGAGCAGGATCGCATGCGCGGCCTGTCTTACCGTCTGGTCGTCTTTCACCGTATAATCGCCGGTTTCGGCCAGACGCGACAGGCTGCGTGAGATACGCTCCTCCAATACATCGCGTGGCAGTTCGCCGGTGAGCGGATCGAACGAGGAACGTAGCAATGCGACGTACAACATCGAATTGCCGCGTAGCAGGAGTCGTAGCACGCCGGTCTCGTACACGGGCCGTAGCCGCTCCATTTCTCGTCTCACGTCAGCCAATGGCGATTCGCCTTCCATATTTCAGTGCCGGATAGTCCGAGTCTCCATTGTAGGCGAGAGTTTGCTCGGGCCGCGGAGTGTCGGAAGGCGGCCGGATACGGGCCTGCGCATGTCATGTGGGGCCGTCCCCGGGTAAGAGGCAAGGGGAAGGCATGGTGCGGTGGCCGCAGAAAGAATCGTGAAGAACGCTCGGCATGGGATGCGTCCCCGCATCATGGGATGAAGGTGTGGGGCGTCTCATGCAAGGTTGGGTCCATTCACCCGATGTTCATACTCATGAGTTGTGCGGCATACTGCTCGACGAGTTCGCTGTCACGTTCCGTCCACACATGGCTTGCGGAATCATCCGGTACGAAATCAATGTTCTCATTCATTTCCACAACCTCCATGGCTTGCGATTCAGCATCGTTGTCGAATGCATAACCTTCATCAGTGTCCGATGCCGCATCGTCTTTTTCAAGAGGGTATTCACATCGTGGTCGCCCCATGGCAAAGGCTTTTCCTCCAAACGTATGAATTCATGTTCAAACACGCATGCCTGCCGCTACTATGGGCGTATCCGATCTCAAAGGAGCGAATATGAGCGTTGAACAGGCATCCGGACATGAGCCGGTCGAACTGGGATTCATCGAAAGTCTCGAAAACATGATCAGCGTGCAGGAGGGGTCCACCGTTTCCCGCACTGTGATGCAACGGGAGGGCGGCAACGTGGTGCTGTTCTCCTTTGACGCCGGAGAGGAACTCAGCGAGCATACCGCCGCCATGCCTGTTTTCGTGCAGACGCTGAAGGGTCGTCTCAAGGTGACCGGTAATGGCAGGACCGTGGATCTGGTTCCCGGCGGCCTGGCCTACTTCCCTACCCGAATTCCGCATGCGGTATATGCGGAGGAACCGTCCATCATGATGCTGACCATGATCACGCCGGCACGCAACAATATCGGTGCCTGACGGGGGATATCCCAGGATACAAGAAAAGCTCCCTGCAAGGGGAGCTTTTTATTTGGAGCGGACAACGGGACTCGAACCCGCGGTCTCAACCTTGGCAAGGTTGCGCTTTACCAACTAAGCTATGTCCGCA
>OFLR01000032.1_pt1 | contig 119608 bp, 84 predicted proteins | sample 1540871 | NCBI WGS metagenome assembly OFLR01 (sample SAMEA4413043, study PRJEB24355) | metagenome | biome: human; feature: gut; material: faeces | place: United Kingdom | collected 2010
ACAGACCGGAACGCTCCTTGACTAAAACCGAAAAATTTTCGTGACTAATCACGAAACGCCGACTTGACTAAATACAATCATCCCCGCATGCGCGGGGAACACCCCGCTGAGGAATGCTCCCCACGAAAGTGGGGAGGATCATCCCCGCATGCGCGGGGAACACTCCATCCAGACCGGCAAGAGCCGTGCTGTCTTGGGATCATCCCCGCATGCGCGGGGAACACCCAGCTCGCCGCAGACGGATGCCTAACCAACAGGGATCATCCCCGCATGCGCGGGGAACACTCACGCCTCAGAACGTGTCGCGCGGAGATCTTGGGATCATCCCCGCATGCGCGGGGAACACAGGCTCCGGCAGCATTGGTCGCGGGTCGTGTCGGGATCATCCCCGCATGCGCGGGGAACACACCGGTCATCAAGACCGGGGGAATCTGGCAGTGGGATCATCCCCGCATGCGCGGGGAACACCGCCAAGGGGTATGGGGATGTCGAATATCTCGGGGGATCATCCCCGCATGCGCGGGGAACACCAGGCATGGGATATCTGGAATCCCATGGACTCGGGATCATCCCCGCATGCGCGGGGAACACGTATGAAAACGGCTGTACCGTCGTAAAATACCGGGATCATCCCCGCATGCGCGGGGAACACCAAGCTGGTCGGCTCCCCGCGCACGCTCAAGCGGGATCATCCCCGCATGCGCGGGGAACACACCGTGCGCAATTTTCCGTATCTGCGCGACGAGGGATCATCCCCGCATGCGCGGGGAACACAGCATGTGCGCCAATCCTTGTCGTCCCACGATGGGATCATCCCCGCATGCGCGGGGAACACTCGGCCAGCAGCCGGTAGACGGTATCGTATCGGGGATCATCCCCGCATGCGCGGGGAACACCTACGTGAAATCGGTTCGGAAACGCCGCAGATGGGATCATCCCCGCATGCGCGGGGAACACGCTTAGAGAGCTTGATAAGACCACCAGCAATGGGGATCATCCCCGCATGCGCGGGGAACACATCACGCAGAACAACGGTTCATGGGAGCTGAAGGGATCATCCCCGCATGCGCGGGGAACACTCGTCTTGAAACCTGCGAACTTGCCGCCAGTGGGGATCATCCCCGCATGCGCGGGGAACACAGGTATCCTTGAAATCGCCGAACACCGAACCGGGGATCATCCCCGCATGCGCGGGGAACACCCGGCATGGAATTGTCCTGCGCACATACATGAGGGATCATCCCCGCATGCGCGGGGAACACAGATTCTTCCCCTTCCGGTAGGGCACTAGCCGGGGATCATCCCCGCATGCGCGGGGAACACGAAAATCGGATAATATGCGGCACTTAAGTGCAGGGATCATCCCCGCATGCGCGGGGAACACCCGTACCGTATCATTCCCATCCCCGAGGATATGGGATCATCCCCGCATGCGCGGGGAACACCCGTTGACCTCATTGCTGAGGAATCGTAGGTTGGGATCATCCCCGCATGCGCGGGGAACACATTTGCGCTCGACACGTTATTATCGTAAGTTTGGGATCATCCCCGCATGCGCGGGGAACACATTCGTGCGGCTATTGCCTGCCGTCACTTCCGAGGATCATCCCCGCATGCGCGGGGAACACCTCCACCGCACTTAATGATGCCGTGCTTGGCCGGGATCATCCCCGCATGCGCGGGGAACACTGAGGCGTTATAATGATAAAGATTTGTTGGAGGGGATCATCCCCGCATGCGCGGGGAACACCAAGCCGTCAAGGCGAGACTCGCCACGCTCAGAGGATCATCCCCGCATGCGCGGGGAACACTGTCATCTCGCCGCGTATAACACGACCAACCTGGGATCATCCCCGCATGCGCGGGGAACACCTGATGATGACCGCCGACCAGAACTCCTGACTGGGATCATCCCCGCATGCGCGGGGAACACGGCGCCTGGCTCGCCACGGGCGGCACCCTTTCGGGATCATCCCCGCATGCGCGGGGAACACCTTCCTTTCCCTCGTTGTCTGAGCAGCCACCCGGGATCATCCCCGCATGCGCGGGGAACACACCTTCAGTGATTTCAACAAGGCGTTGGTCAAGGGATCATCCCCGCATGCGCGGGGAACACACGTTGCCGGTGCGATTGCCGCTGGCGTCATGGGGATCATCCCCGCATGCGCGGGGAACACCACATCACATCGATCATGGTGCAACGCAATTGGGGATCATCCCCGCATGCGCGGGGAACACTGGTGTTGGTGGTGGTGGTGGTGGTGTCTGTTGGGATCATCCCCGCATGCGCGGGGAACACCTTGGGTCCACATCCAATGGTGTGCCCGCCTGGGGATCATCCCCGCATGCGCGGGGAACACTAGTGTTTTCCATTGGAATTATTCCTTCCCTTGGGATCATCCCCGCATGCGCGGGGAACACACAACGCGTCATACACATTGCGCACCACGTCGTGGATCATCCCCGCATGCGCGGGGAACACCATCGTGCATGGCTTCGAAGTTCGGCAGACGCTGGATCATCCCCGCATGCGCGGGGAACACAACACGATGAACTATCAGAACACGTTGCGCCAGGGATCATCCCCGCATGCGCGGGGAACACTCGAACGTCGGATACGCACGCGACGTACCCCCGGGATCATCCCCGCATGCGCGGGGAACACGGCTTCGATGGCGATGATTTCGTCTCGGCTGAGGGATCATCCCCGCATGCGCGGGGAACACAAGGCCGATGATGTGCTTGCCGACGCTAGGGCGGGATCATCCCCGCATGCGCGGGGAACACGTTATCGAAATCCTCCGCAGCCACCTGACCAAGGGATCATCCCCGCATGCGCGGGGAACACACTAAGAAAATAGCATAATACTAAGGCTGTTCATTGCTTCTGCACACTTTTTGATTCAGTTTCGCCTTGCAAATTTCTTTGCCTGACGATATTTGCTAGCATTACTCCATCCACGATGAGGAGCGCCAGCGAATGATTGCTCTTTCACCTCATTAGGACGCTTCACAAGCTCCAACCCATCACAATCCGTTGGCAACCAATCCGCTCTGTGCACTTTAAACGCTAAATGCTGTTCACTACGTGCGGAATAGACCATAATGGCGCGGCCACTTTTCGAGAGCTTGACAATGCGTTCCCAAAGTTTCTCACGGATACGTGCATCGATGTGCCCCACGAACACGCCCGGCGATATTTCCAACAGCCATCGGGTGAGATCACCTCGCAAGCCCACCGGGCACGCCGTCAGCACAACCACTACCATTCTTTGCCATCCCATTCATCATCCACATAGGATTTTCCAGCGGGTACTTCTCCCGCCCGGTCATCCCATAAGCCCACATGGTCTGCGTTCTGAGTAGTTTCATCGGGCTCCGGCAATCCCAACAACATGCGGATATCTTTCACCATCCGTTTAAGAAGTTTGAGATCGTACACTGCATCCCTGAGATTGTGCCGCGTTGCAGATCCAATATCTTCTGGTTCTGCTGCTGCCGTCTCAAATGCGACTGGAATTGACACTTCTGCCTTATACAGGTCAGCGATATCGTAAACAAATGATCTTTCGTGTCCTACGTGCACGAAGCCCAATCCTGGTGAACAGCCTAACGCTACAATCGCAGCGTGCGCCAAACCATATAAGCAAGTATGTGCAGCGGACAATGCCTTGTTAATCTCCGAACCAGCCATGAAATCATCATGGTCATATGTTCTCTTATCCCACTCCACACCGGTACGAGCGGAACATTCCCGATAGATTCGACGTATACGCGCACCTTCACGACCTCGAAGTTGCTGCATAGTTAGACCACTCACATCTTCGTTGGGGAAACGCATCTGATACATCTGACGAGCCACAGACAGCCTTTTCCTTGTGTTCGACACCAGTTCAGCTTGTCGTTGCAGTAGCGCAGATGAATGCGTTAAGGGTTTCCCGAATGCATACATGCGTACGCCTCGCTCTCCAACCCAAATTACCGTCGCACCATTCTCCCCTATGACCGTCATCGCTTGATGCGTCACCCGTGTTCCAGGTCCCAACATCAATACACTAAGAGTCGCCGCTGGAATATGAACCACACCAGTATTATCGGTTGCTGTAATGGCGTTATCATCACGCCCTATAGTGCAATGCTCAAAATACACGAATGATAAACGGTCCTCAGCACGAACAAGTTCAGTAACTTCTGGCGGTGGAGTTCCCAAAGACGAATGGGATCTTTTTGTGGACTTGGCATCCACCGCCGTACCGGAAGAAGCGACTTCAGGCTCACCGCCATCTTCAATCTGCGCGCGCATCATTCAACCCTACTCTTTTGTGTCCGGAGCGACTGTCAACAACCCGCATCCGAAACCCTTCGCCCTTCCTATACCTCGGCACAGAGTTTCACGGAACAGTTTCGCATCAGTGACTTCGAGCCGACCCTCAAAAGCGGCAGTAACCAGAGTGACAGTCGCATCGCCACGTTTAAACTGCTCCTTGTGGCGTTCTTTCACCACCACGTCAGGCTGTCCAGCCTCATTCTCAAGGATTACGAAACCATGAGACACGGAACGATCGATCAGCCACTGCACCTGCTGGCCAGCCGTAACATGCCCCTGAATCTTGCCAACAATGCCGTCAGATCGTTGCCGACGACCCTTGTCCTCACTCGCTTTCCGAGATGGATTCGCACGAAGTCTAAAACACCACTGCTGCCCTTTGGCTATTCGGTTGAGCAATGGAGCATAATTCTTTGTCTCCCATTCTGCTTGCAACGGCCAGCCAGCCTGCTCGACAAGGTGCATGAAATCCGGTTTTTCCGGACTTACTACGTAAAGCCAGACGCCCTTATCATTCATCAGAGCATCCAAACGCCAAAGAATACGTCCCTCTTCGTTCTTTCGGACAGCGTCGGGTGGGAAGGCACATTCCACTGCAGCATGTAGCTTATAGGGGGAGCTTATGAGCTGACGAGCGCCATATCGCGCCTTGTTCAAAGGAATTCTCGAAATAAACATCAGTACCTCTCCTATATAAAGTTCATGGGATCATCTTCACCCGTAGATTCGAAAGAAGGAGGCTGGCTTTTATCGTCATCCTCATCCCTCGGCTTGTCCGGATTAGGAATACGGTATCGGCGCACGGCACGATCCGCATACCGACGTCCACTCGAGCTGAAGCTTAATGGCAGATCAGACTGCGTTGCCGCATTCTCACCTTCCAGCGCATCACAAACAATTTCTAAGTCTGGGTACCTATAGCGTCTCCGGTACCAATCCAATGCATGCCATGGTTCAGATTCCAAAGCTTGTCGAATATCCGCGTATTCATCATGGATGCCCAACGATAGCGGATAATCCGGCGGGCACGAACGCCTACCCAGATAAAGCGGCCATTTGGGTGAATGAACCGCATGTTCCAGAGTCTCCAAGACTGATCGATCTGCACTAAGCGCGACTAGGAAACGCGCATCGGACAAATAATAACGGTATGTCAGAGGCATTTCCTTATCAAACTTATTAGAGTTACGCTTTCGTATCAGAGATTTCTCTGTTTGTAAATCGCGGATTACTCTGCCTCGTTGCTCGATACGCACACCAAATGATATTCTCAGCAGATCTTCTATAGAATCTTCGCGACTACGTCCCTGCGCCGAAGCCAACATGCCAATTATGCCACTTTTGGTCGGCTCATTACGGGTCTCACGCCGAACGAATCGCGAAGAATCGCCCCATGACTGCAACGGGCCTGCCAATTGCAATAACAGAACGCTCATTTCAGCTCCTTACTGGATGTCACGCGGAATATGCAGCGCTCAACGTCTCCCGCAAACCGCACTCAAGGTCAGGCAACGTAACCTGCTCGCTCCACTCATCTAGAGAAGGCACTTCCCCACCAGATGCGATATACCATGCCTTCACCGGTTCTTCGCCATAATTCTTACGAATTTCATTCAAACGATTGCCGAGACGTTCAATACCCTGACGAGAAACAGACACGCCTTCCTTATGCCTCACCGGATCCTCGAATGCATCTGCAGCACTAATCGGTTGGGAGCCACGAAGAACCACTACCACGTCCTCAGGTAATGTATGGTTAGCGAAGGTGTTCTGCTTACCGGATGGCATGGATTTGATGAAGGCCTCGACAAAAGCAACAACGCCTTCCACTGTTGCAGAAGCATCCTGCAACTGCTCCCGCAGTGCGTCGATATTCACCGTCGCATATCGGTACAACGTCGAAGAATTAAAACCAACTGTGTCGATCATAGCCGCGCCTGCGTTGTCCTCCGACGCGCAATCATCAACTGCAGTGAAATAATCATACTCGGGCGTAATCTGATCGATGGAAAATGCATGAGCTACCTGCGCAGAGGCATCAGTGTTCAGATCCGGAGCATCAGCCAGCATGCGACCAAACAGAGCGATATCGATGGCCTGCGGTCCGTGGAAAATTTCGGACACTTCCTTTTTCATCTTGGAAGGGTCCTTGCCTTCATCTGAAGCCTCAATTGCTAAATCAGCAAAAAATATACAAATCGACAAAAGATTTCATCAGAAAAAATTTGCCGACCATAACCCCGCCTTTTGCGGGGAACACTACACATCCCAACTTATTCATGGGATCATCCAGAGATAAGGACACTTCAATTATCCTCTTTTTTGCGATATGTCAATCCCATGTCACGCGAATATGTGATTTCATACCCGCACAGTTCGCAAGAGACAAAACCATTCATTTCTTCTCGTAAGAACAGTGAAAGTTTTCCTGCGAGCCAAGGCGATTCCTGCCAACACGCTGCGTCAGAGGCACATCCGTCTTCCAACGCAGTAATCAATGCGTCGATTTTTCCAGGCAAGCACAACCCCATTGGTAGTCTCACCGAGCACTGAGCCGCAACTTTAGCAACCGCGTCATCTGGAACAACATCGGTTGGAATAGCGGCGCCGTTCTCCACACCGGCACGCTCGTCTCCCACCCAAGGCAGCAACCGCACCTCATCGTCGCACTTGCGCAACAGCAACACTTCCACCGTATCCTGCGTGTCCCTTACTGCCCGTTGCCCTTTGTCTTCATCGTTTTCATCGACTTTCGGAGAGAACCAGTCCACTAACGAACGATTCTGATTCATTGACTTCACCGATTGCAGAAGATAGGTGCCGGCCTTCTCTTCTTTCTTTTTCCTCTTCGTATCTCGTTTCTCGCAGGCACCGTTATACTGTGTCAGCCATGTAAAGGGCATAAAGCTATGTGGATTGTCACCATACGCGCTCCGCACGGTGCGTGCGATGTCTTGAGGCAAGAGTTGCATACAAAAAGCGCCGGCATCGGTCAGATCCAAAACCGCAAGAGACTCCATCAAGGCAGCAACATCGTATACGGCATCCACACCCTTGGCGAATCCGGGACCTTCTTCCTTCCATGTTTCGACGCCACGTATATAGCACGTCGCTGTCTGCAAAGGCTTAGGACGATCGCTCTCACCCACACCACGATGATGACGATGCACCCTTCCCAAGCGCTGCATAATCAAATCTACTGGCGCAATATCTGTTAGCAACACATCAAAATCAATGTCCAGCGACTGTTCCAGTACTTGCGTGCCGACAACTATCAGCTTCTCAGGGCGTTTCCCATTTCCAATCGTACTTTCAGGCCCCAATAGATCACGAAGCTCACGTTCATTGGACATGCGGTCGATGTCCATAAAGCGAGAATGCGTCAGCCTTACATAATCATTGCCATAACGGTCACTCAGCAACTCAGCTGTTTGCTGCGCTCGTCCGACTGTATCGCAAATCACACCGATGCAACCGCCATCCACAAGCAATGTATCCATCAAGCCGATCAATGTCTCATAATTGTCATCGACAATCTGACACCGAACATTCATTGACCTGCCAGATGGCTTCACGTCTACATGCTTAATTTCGTGACCCGTAGTATACGTCAGCAAAGGATAAGCATGCGTTGTGTCCTCGGTTTTTCCGCCATGAGACACAGCTAATTTAACAGGGCGACTCAAGTCATTACGCGCACCTTGGCCACCATCGTCATATAGCATTTCCAAGATACTGGCTTTCTTCGCAGTATCACTAGACCCGCTCTCAGCATTGTCCCAGCCTCTCAGATATGCCTCAACCATTTCCGTACGCTGATGCTCCGGCAAAGTTGCAGACAACAGAATGACAGGAGTTCGATAGCCGCCGAGCCATTCCAAAGTCATCTTGAGATACTCCTGCATATAAGCGTCATAAGCATGACATTCGTCAATGATGACGACCTTATTCGCCATCGCAAGTTGACGCAGTACCACATGCTTCATCTGCAGAGCGCCCATCAATACCTGATCAACTGTGCAGACGAGAAAATTGGCGAGCGCCCCTTTCTTACGTCCCCAAAGCCAGTCGGAAACAACGGTTTCGGCTGGCACGTCAATCTGTTTCTTCGGACGTTCTTGTCCAATTTCATCCTGATCAATGGAAGAAAATCGGCGACGTGATGAAGCGATAATACTTCGGAAATCATTGTTCAATTGCGCTTTGCCATGAGCCAGCCAGACTGTCTTCTCATTAGTGAAATCACAGGATGGCAATGCTTCCAGCCAATGATGCACTCGAATGAACATCGCGTCCGTGGTTGCCATTGTGGGCAATGCCACGCATATGCCGCCTCGCCCAGTACGTTGGGTCAGAATTTCAGCGGCAGCAAGGGCTGCTTCCGTTTTTCCTTCTCCCATGGGCGCTTCGATCACCATAAGTCCAGGCTGATTAGTCTTGTTGGCGATTCGAACAGTTTCTTCTTGGACCGGGCGAATCTTCGCGCCTTCGGGAAGCTTAAACCGTGTTGCGAAAAGCTCCTGACAGGATGAAGGGACATTTTCCGGTATCCACGCGTGAGGCAACTGCACGTATGACCACGCCCTGTCTGCACGTTTCCACAAGCCTGACCATGTTTGAATATCGTCTTCTTCTCTGCCTTCTAAAGAAAAGGAAGTCGCATCGTCCACCCAGGGTTCCACCTGCACCAAGGGGAACATGCTCTTATCACTGTTACTGGCAATCCAGTCGGACATGATCACTAATCCGGTCATCAGCACAGCAGACTGGGCACTGAATCTTCTGCCAGAAAAGAATTTCCACTCGTATTCCTCTATACCAGCTACGTTTGCAACAAAATCTATGAGTTCGTCCTGCGCGTCAATCCATTCTTCGGAGTTCAAACCAGCATTGATTTTTTGGTTTTTCGCATCATCAAGTTTACTTTTATCTGGAGGAGTGCCATGATGCCCTCCTACGACGCATGCGTATTGTCGCGCAGTTTTTCTATCCCAGTTATGGACGCGTACAAAATATCCCTCAAGAATGACTTCGCCTGCAATAGGATGTGTGGGATGATTGGTGTCTCGCAACCCTGCAATCATAGGTAGTCCCGCTTGTTCAGCTTTCCAAGCGAAGCTCTCTACACTTGGCCCAAAGGCGATAGGTTTTGCCTGAAACACCGGTGTCGCTTTGCCAATATCGTGTACCCCTGCCAAGAAGATCATGAGTTTCTTAGCTAGATTCTCATCGTCCCCAAGATCTCTGACTATCACTGCTTTTGTGCCTCGAGGAACCCATGTATCCCAAATTTTTGCCGCTATTGCAGCGGAATCAGCCATATGCACGTACAACGGTAGCCATTCGGAGTCATCCGTACGGTTCGTTTTACCCCAAATTGCCTTTGCTCGCGTAGACAATCCCAACTCATCAGCAAACATGATAGCCCCCATCCCCATTTCAAAGGCGTAGTCCATTCAGATACATGCCACCATTGGCATTTATCTCTCCAAACCAGCTCTAAAGGAACAGCATAGGCCATAAAAGTTCAAAGACACGCTTTATCTCTAGTATTCTTTAAGATCATTTTTTCCACTACATCTATACGAATAACTCAATAGAATAAAACACGTTTTTAAGAATAATTTCAAATAAATATAGCTAGCTAACTTATATGCCGCACTTGTGCAGCAATCTCACTACGACTACTGCACAAGATCAGCTAGATCGCATAGTCGCAGAACACGCCCATGCCGTGTCTCGAACCGTTCCTCGCCTCCATATACCAAAATTCTGTGATTCGTATCGACCTCCATGGCGTCAGCCAGCTTATCGATGTTGGCCCATGCGTGCACGTCGTAGGTACTGGAGGCCTTCACCTCGATTACGTATTGAGGCTTACCGCCTTTTTCGACAATAAAATCAATCTCCAACCCTTATTATCGCGCCAATAGTAAAGTTTAGGCTCACTGCCTCGCATGTAACACTGCTTCATAATCTCCACCGCAACGGCGTTTTCAAACAGGTTTCCCCACATCTCACCATTGCGCAAATCGTCCGTAGCATCTAAGCCAATCAGATTCGCAGCAAGTCCCGTATCGTAGAAATACATCTTCGGCGCTTTTACCAACTGCTTGCCGTAATTCTTGTAATACGGCAACATACGGAACGCAATGAAACTCGACTCCAGTACCGACATCCAATCATTGGCAGTCAGTCTGCTGATGCCGCATGCTTCAGCAAAACTCGTCGCATTAAATGACTTTCCGCATTGGTGCGCGGCATAATGCACGAAACGGTCGAAACCCGCAATCTTGCGCACACCTAATTCGTTACGCACATCCCGTTCCACATATGTCGAAAGGTAGTCGCCATAGAAATTGGCGATTCGGATATCTCCGTCATATAAACGCGGATATCCGCCTTTGAAAATCCAATTCGCGGCATCGCAAGTCTCGTTTGATTCCAATAGTTCCGAATACGCAAGAGGCAACAGGTACCGTACCGCCACCCGTCCGGCAAGAGTCTGCGAAATAGTATTCATTAACAGGAAAATACATAAACATGGGAAGCCCCTATACGAAAGGCGGCAAGTCGCGCCCACATGGAACACGACTCACCGCCTAAATTATGAGGTTATAAACCTCACAGCTCGGCTCAGGCCTTGGCAACCTCAACTGCCAACTCGGAGCCCTCGGCGCCGGCCACGACCTCGAAGGAGGTGGCAAGCGTTTCGGAAGCCACAAGGTCCTTGAACTGCTCGACCTTCGCCACGTCACCCGCCGGAACGGTCAACTTCAACGCAATACGGTCGGAGATCTCCAGATCGGCAGCCTTGCGGGCATCCTGCACGGCACGGATCACGTCGCGAGCATAGCCTTCGGCAATCAGGTCGTCGTTCAGCTCGGTGTCGAGAATCACGAAACCACCGGTCGGCAGCGCAGCGGACACGGAGCTGGCGGCCTCTTCGGCGTTCTTCTCCTCCACGCTGTTGATCAGCTCATATTCACCCTCTTCCAGTGCAATCTCGCCGTTCGGAGTCTCGCACACCGGCACGCCGGAGGCATCGACATGCCAGGCACCGGACTTGGAAGCCTTGATGGCGAACTGCACGTCCTTGCGCAGGCGCTTACCTGCGACTCGGGCGTTCACGCGCAGCTCGTTGATGATCTTCAGGCCGCGGGATTCGGCATCCTCAAGCGTGCACAGCTCGACATCCTTGACGTTGAGCTCGGATTTCAGGATTTCGGCGTAGGCAGCAACGGCATCCGGATCGGAGACGATCACAGTCAGCTTGGAAAGCGGCTGGCGCACGCGAATCTGCTTCGCCTTACGCATGGACAGCGTGCTGGAAACGACCTCGCGTACCTTCTCCATAGCATCGACCAAGGCCGGATCATCCACCAGCACGCGACCAAGTTCGGTCGCCTCGCCAGAAGTCGGATCGGCCAGGAACGGCCAATCGGCCAGATGCACGGATTCGCCGCCGGTCAGGCCGCGCCACACGGCTTCGGCCTCCATCGGAGCAAGCGGGGCGATTACGCGCATGAATGCCTCAAGCACGGTGTACAGCGTATTGAACGCGTTCTCGTCCTCGTTCCAGAAGCGGTCGCGATTGTTGCGAATGTACCAGTTGGTGAGCATGTCGATGAAATCGGACACGGCTTCGCAGGCGTCGGAAATCAGGAAGTCATCCAGCGCAGCCTGGGTCTTCTCGATCAGACGGCGGGTGCGGGCCAGCAGGTAACGATCCATTTCCGGCAAGGCGGCAACCTCGTCGGCACGTAGCGAACGAGCGTCGAAACCGGCACCGCCATTGGCCGCGTTGGCATACAGGGTGAAGAAATAGTAGGAGCTCCACACCGGCAGCATCACCTGACGTACGGTATCGCGGATGCCGTCGGCGGTCACGATGAGGTTGCCGCCACGCAGGATCGGCGAACTCATGAGGAACCAACGCATGGCGTCGGAACCGAAGTCGTTGAACGCGCCGTTCACATCCGGATAGTTGCGCAGATGCTTCGACATCTTCTGACCGTCGGAACCGAGCACAATGCCGTGGCAGATCACGTTCTTGTATGCCGGCTTGTCGAACAGGGCGGTGGCCATGATGTGCAGCACATAGAACCAGCCACGGGTCTGGCCGATGTATTCCACGATGTAGTCACACGGGAAGTGCTGTTCGAAGGTTTCCTTGTTCTCGAACGGATAGTGGTACTGGGCGAAGCTCATGGAACCGGATTCGAACCAGCAGTCCATTACGTCGGTGATGCGGCGCATGTGGCTCTTGCCGGTCGGATCGTCCGGGTTGACGCGGGTCAGTTCGTCGATATACGGGCGATGCATGTTGACATTGCCTTCATGATCGCGCGGATAATCACCGAAGTCGGCCTTCAGCTCCTCAAGCGAGCCATATACGTCGACGCGCGGATACTTCGGATCGTCGGATACCCACACCGGAATCGGCGAACCCCAGAAACGGTTACGAGAGATGGACCAGTCGCGGGCATTGGCAAGCCACTTGCCGAACTGCCCATCCTTCACGTTGTCCGGAATCCAGTTGATCTGCTGGTTGAGCTCGAGCAGACGGTCCTTGATCTTGGTCACGGACACGAACCAAGAGCTCACCGGCTTGTAGATCAGCGGGGTGGCGCAACGCCAGCAGTGCGGATAGGAGTGTACGTAGCTCTTCTCCTGGAAGAGAATCGCGCGCTGGTCCTCCGGCACACGGGCCAGCGGACCATCGCCTGCACGCAAGTTACGCAGAATCGGCAGATTCGCATCGAACACATACTGACCCTCGTAGTCCGGGCACAGCGACGTGAACTTACAGCCCGCGTCAAGCACGTCCACGCTCTTGATGCCCTTGGCATTGAGCGTGTTCATATCGTCCTCGCCGTACGGAGCCTGATGCACGAGGCCCGTACCTTCGACGGTATCGACGTAATCGGCGGTGAAAATCTGATAGCCTTCCGGCCCCGGAACCTGACCCTCGGCGGCATGCTCGTCGCCAGCGAAATACGGGAAGACCGGATAGTAGCGCCAACCCTCCATCTCGGCACCCTTGAGCTCGCGCACAATCTCATAGTTCTCGCCAAGCTCCTTGGCATAGGAGCCGAGCAGCGGCTTGCCCAGATAGAATTTCTTGCCGGCGAACCTGCCTTCGGTCGGGCGTACTTCGACATAGTCGATGTCGGCGCCGACCACGATGGCGAAGTTGGTCGGAACGGTCCACGGGGTGGTGGTCCAGAATACGGCGTAGGCATCCTCCTCGTCGCGCAGCTTCACGGCCACGGACACGGTGATGTCCTGACGGTCCTGGTACACGTCGGCGTCCATACGCAGCTCGTGTGCGGAAAGCGGCGTCTGATCCTTCGGGCAATACGGCAGCACACGGTAGCCCTGATAGGCCAAGCCCTTGTCATACAGCTGCTTGAAGGCCCACATCACGGATTCCATGTACGGAATGTTCAGGGTCTTGTAGCCATGCTCGAAATCGACCCAGCGCGCCTGACGGTGCACGTAGTCCTTCCACTCATTGGTGTACTTGAGCACAGAGGCACGGCAGGCGTCGTTGAACTTGTCGATGCCGATTTCCTTGATCTGGTCGACGGAGTCGATGCCCAGTTCCTTCTGCGCCTCGAGCTCGGCCGGCAGACCGTGCGTATCCCAGCCGAACACGCGGTTGACCTTGCGGCCCTTCATGGTCTGGTAGCGCGGAATCACATCCTTGGCATAGCCGGTCAGCAGATGGCCATAATGCGGCAGACCATTGGCGAACGGCGGACCGTCGAAGAAAACGAATTCATTCTGGCTGTGATCTCCGGATGGACGACGCTCGACGGACTTGGCGAAGGTATCGTCCTTCTCCCAATAGTCAAGCACGGACTCCTCCAGCTTCGGGAAGCTGGGGTTCGGCGCGACGTTGGCGCTCTGCTCACCGGCAGCAGCCTTCGGATACACATGATTGGTGGTTTCGCTCACCGTATGCTCCTCGTTTGGCAGGTTTCCTGTTCTTCTTAACTACCTACGAGGACGACGACTTACGCACGATTGCCGCACGTCCGCCACCGCGGTACCACCTCGCTTGCCGCCATCCCCTGCATACTGCACAGTGCGATTGCGACCGCTTGCGTTCGGCTGTTCGGGCCGATCCCGCCGGTTCTACTAAGCCTGCGATTGCACTGTGCGGACTTACGCCCCCTGCAATCGCCGCCGTTCTTCCGGAAGCTCCCCGCTGATAACGGATCACTGCTATACGTTTCAGCAGTTCAGCCTAGCACGCCGTATGAACGTTGCATACGGAAAGAGCCGCACGGCGTCCACCATGCGGCTCCCTCAACCCACGAATCGCATACCGGTTGCGATCAGGACTCAGACGGCTCCCCCTGCGCGAGCTGCGATTCGAGCTGCCTGACGATGTCATCGTGCATCTTTTCGCTGATCTTCACCTTGAAAAGAAAGACGAGCAGGCTCAGCACGATCACGGCCAGCGGCACATAGAAGGCGCAGATCTGGAAGGTATGGATGTTGGAGGCGGTCATATCGGCGGCAGTGGCGTTGCCGATCATGCCGGCGGCCACAGCCACGAAGCCGACGATGCCGTTGGAGCAGGCACCCGCAATCTTGTCGAGCATCGGGCGCACGGACAGGGTCACGGCCTCGTTGCGCTTGCCGTTCTTCAGCTGGCCGTATTCGATGGAGTCGGTCAGGGACAGGATGGCGGTCATCTGGATGAAGGTCTGCGGCAGGTAGAAGAAGACCAGTCCGACGGTGACCATCGGCAGGCTGGACGAGCCGATGATGAACAGCAGATAGCCTATGATCATGAGCGCCATACCGCCGAGATACAGGTAGCGGCGCGGAATGCGCTTGTTGAGGACCGGGTATGCCGGAGCCATGATCAGACCAGTGATGACCGGGATGACGCCCACGATGGAGTATGCGTTGGAATTGTTGAGGATGTACTTGAACAGGTACATGAGCACGCCGGTGGTGGCCACATTGGCGATGGCGTACAGCAGGTAGCTCAGGGCGACCCACAGCAACTGGTCGTTCTGGGCAAGGGCCTTGAACGCGACGAGCGGGCCGCCGTTCTCCTCGGCGTTGGCACGCAACGTGCTGGAGCTTTCCTTGGTGCCGAACGCCACGGAGCATACGGTCAGGATGCCGAGAATGGCCACGATGATGGCGAAGCAGGTCCAACCACTCTGGCTTTCCGTCCGGTTACCGGTGAACACGAAGCTGAAGTAGGTGACGATCGGGATGACGATGATAGTCAGGCCGTTGTAGCCGATGGAACCGCCGAAAGAGCCGAGTGCGGTATAGGTGGAACGCTCATGGGAGTCGTTCGACAGCGCCGGGATCATGCCCCAGTATGAGATGTCGCGCAACGAGTAGAACACGTCAAGCACAATGAACACCACCACGAACAGCACGATGAACCAAGTGGTGTTGACATTGACCAGACCGAACAGGCCGGTGTACACCACGACGAGCAGCAATGCGGAGACCGTACCTCCGATGAGCTGCCACGGCTTGAAACAGCCCCACTTGGTGTTGGTGTTGTCGATGATGTTGCCCAGCAGCGGATCGATGAAGATCTCCGCGATGCGGATGATCACGACGAGGCTGGTGATGATGCCGATGAGTTTGGTGGCGATGCCTTTGTCGACACCTGCGAACAGCGAGCTGGTCACATACACGATGAAGTATGTGCTCAGGGCGTTGTAGAACGCAGACTGGCCAACGTTGCCGAATGCATATGCCATACGGGATTTCAGGTTTGAGCCCTGCTTATCCACGGTGAGGGTTTCTTCCATCGTTACTTCTCCTTAGAAGTTTCCGTGCAGTCTTCCTTCGACTCATGCATCAGTATATGCCTTAACCCTCGTTAAGTAAAATGTGATACTAATCATTACACTTCGCCGGCGTGTCGCATTTTGTTCGATAATGATAGAAAATGCCACATATCATGTGTGTTCAACGATTGATTCGACCATCAAAGCAAACATGAACACACCACGCCACGCATATGACGTACGTACTTGCGAGTTTTGATAACGAAAGTTACTATTTATCAGTAAAGGATTTTACATCCTTCGCACAGAGCCGTGACACTATAGAAAGAGAGCAGGCAGATCATGTCGCATATCTTTTCCTCAACCGAAGCACAGGAATCGTGGCTGACCGATCCTACCGTTTTCGCGGTCAACCGCCTTCCGGCACATTCCAGCCACCATTGCTACGACCATAAGCCACTCGCCGGTGAGCCGACCGGACTCAAACAACGGCTTGATGGCCAATGGCAGGTCAAGGTCGTCGACATGTCCGAAGCCGGATTCCCCAGCGACTTCGCCCAGACCCAATGCACCGAATCCGGATTCTCATCCATCGAAGTGCCATCGAATCTGGAAACCAAGGGCTTGCTGAAACCGCAATACGTCAACGTGCAATACCCATGGGACGGCCATGAGGATCCTCAGCAGCCGAACATTCCGCAGCACAACCACGTGGCGCTGTACCGCAGGGAATTCACGCCGTCCGCATCCGTGACCCGCGCCATCCGCGAAAACCGTCAGATCACGCTCACCTTCCACGCCGCATCCACCGCCATCTACGTGTGGCTGAACGGTACATTCATCGGCTACGCCGAAGATTCCTTCACACCGAGTGAATTCGACGTGACCGATGCCATTCAGGAAGGCCACAACGCCCTTGCCGTCGCGTGCTTCGAATTCAGTAGCGCAGCATGGCTCGAAGACCAGGACTTCTGGCGCCTGCACGGACTGTATCGCAGCGTCGAACTCACCGCCATCCCCGCCGCACACGTACGCGATTGGAAAATCGACCCCGATTTCGACGCCACTGCCGGCGATGCGACGCTCGCCTTCGTCGCATCCATCAGCAATGCGGACGCTGCTTCCAAGGCCGTCGCAACACTGTACGGAACCGATGGCACCATCGCATGGCAGTCCGAACAACTGCCGGTAAACGAAACGATCACCACGGAAGCCGTAATCGCGAACATCAAGCCGTGGAGTGCGGAAGAGCCGAATCTATACACGCTCGACCTGACGCTGTACGGTGCGGACGGCACAGTGATCGAGGTCAGCCGCGAGCGCATCGGCTTCCGGCATTTCGCCATCGAAAACGGCGTGATGAAGCTCAACGGCAAGCGCATCATGTTCAAGGGCGTGAACCGTCATGAGTTCGACGCCCGCCGTGGCCGCGCGGTGAACGAGGAAGACATGCTGTACGACATCACGTTCTTCAAGCAGCACAACATCAACGCCGTGCGCACCTCACACTATCCGAATCAGAAACGCTGGTACGAACTGTGCGATGAGTATGGCATCTACATGATCGACGAAACCAATATCGAGACGCATGGTTCATGGACCGCACCGAGCGACCCGGTCACGCCGGACACCAACGTGCCGGGCAGCAAATCCGAATGGCAGGAAGCATGCGTGGACCGCATCGAGTCGATGATGCGCCGCGACTACAATCATCCGGCCGTGGTGATCTGGTCGTTGGGCAACGAATCGTATGCAGGTACGGTGTTCAAGGCGATGAGCGATTTCGCGCACGCCAACGATCCGCTGCGTCCGGTGCATTACGAGGGCGTGTTCTGGAACCGTCAGTTCGATGACATCTCCGACATGGAAAGCCGCATGTATGCCAAGCCGGCGGAAATTGCGGAATATCTCGAAGCCAATCCGAAGAAACCATATATCTCGTGCGAATACATGCATGCCATGGGTAACTCTGTCGGCGGCATGCATCTGTACACCGAACTGGAACGTTACGAGCAGTATCAGGGCGGCTTCATCTGGGATTACATCGACCAGGCGCTTTTCCAGCGTCTGCCGGACGGCACCGAACGCCTGACGTATGGTGGCGACTGGGACGATCGTCCGAACGATTACGAATTCTCCGGCGACGGCATCATCTTCGCGGACCGCACTGCCTCCCCCAAGGCGCAGGAAGTCAAGCAACTGTATGCGAACGTGAACATCGAGCCGGATGCGCACGGTGTGACGATCCGCAATGAGAATCTGTTCGTCTCCACCGCCGACTACGTATTTACGGCGCGTATGCTAATCAACGGCGAGGAGCGCTGGCAGGCTGACTATCGCTTCGACGTGGCGGCCGGTGCGAGCGAACGTTTCGACATTGCATTCCCTGCCGCGTCCGACCTGATGGCGAGCCGTTGCGACGAGGAGCTGCCAAATGGTTCGATCGAGGTGACGTACGAGGTCGATCAGCGGCTGGCCGAGGCCACCGCCTGGGCTCCGGCCGGATTCGAGCTGACGTTCGGGCAGCATGTGCAGGTCTTCAACGATGCCGCCGACACCGATGCCGCCGCGGTGACCGACAGCCATACGCATGATGTGACGGTCACCGACGGACGCTGGAACGCCGGCGTGAAGGCGGGCGGCCGCGAGGCATTGCTATCCAAGGCACAGGGGGGACTCGTCTCCTTCACCCGCGATGGCCATGAAATGCTTTCGCGCAAGCCGAGCCTGCTGACGTTCCGTCCTCTGACCGACAACGACCGCGGCAATGCCTCCGGCTTCGACCGTGCACAATGGTTCGCTGCCGGCCGTTACGCCAAGACGGTCGGTACCGAAATCGTCCGTGATGGCAATACGATCGTCGGCACGTACACGTATGAACTGGCAATCGCGCAACGCACGAAGGTCACCGCACGCTACGAGCTGCTGGAAGACGGGCGAATCCATCTGACCCTCACCTATCCGGGCGGCATCGAAGCGGCTTCGCTACCGGCGTTCGGCATGGAATGGATGCTGCCGGTCGAGTATTCGAACCTGCGCTTCTACGGTCTGGGACCGGCCGAAACCTATCGTGACCGCCTGCACGGCGCCAAGCTCGGCGTGTTCGAGAGCACTGCCGAAGCAGACAACGCACCGTATCTGGTGCCGCAGGAAACCGGCAATCATGAGGGGCTGCGCTGGATTGAGGTGACCGACCGCCATGGCCACGGCATGCGTGTGAGCCAAGCCGGCGACGAACACTTCGCGGCAAGCCTGCTGCCCTACAGCACGTTGATGCTGGAAGAGGCGACCCATCAGGAGGAGCTGCCAACCCCACGTCACATGTTCCTGCGTCTGCTTGCAGCGCAGATGGGCGTCGGCGGCGACGATTCGTGGGGCGCACCGGTGCATGAGCGGTTCCAGCTACCGGCCGATCGACCGCTCACGCTTGATGTGATGCTGGAGCTGTTCTGATACGGCATCACAACGGCTGAAAGTCACCGTTCCGCCGGCACGAAGCTGTCACGTACGACCAACGAGGTCGACAGATAGGCGTGCTGGCGGATGGTTCGCTTGCCCGCGATGGCATCCGCCAAAGTCAGGATCGCCACGCGGGCAAGCTCGCTCTGGTCGATGGCGAATGTGCTCAAAGGCGGTGACGTAAGCTGGGCAATCATCTGGTTGTTGATGCTGATCACGCTGATGTCGCGCGGCACAAGCACTCCGGAGGCATTGAAGGCCTGCAATACGCCGACCGCAATCACATCGGCGGCGATGATCACCGCGTCCGGCAGCGCACCGTTGTGATCGTGCACGAACCGTTCGCCAAGCCTGCGGCCGTTCTCCACGGTAAACAGGCCATCCGAATAGATCAGACCCTCGGCGTCCAATCCGAAACGCTTGACTTCACGCCGAAAATAGGTTGCGCGATTCTCTTCGTCCAGCTCATAGAAGTTCATCAGGCAGCCTTTGCCGCCAATGAACCCGACACGTTTCATTCCCTTCGCCGCACAAGCCGCAACGGCATCATGCACGGTCTGCTGCAGATCAGGCTGTACGGAATCAAACAGACCCGGCGCTGGATTCACGTCGATGAACACGCCATACGGCATGGCATCATGCAACCGTTCCAGATCCTCTTCGACGATCCGGTCGGCACCGATCGACATAAAGCCGTCAAATCCGCTACTTTCGGCAATCATATCGTCAAGATCGCGGAACACGGTCAGCTCCATACGCTGCTGCCCAGCATTGCGTTCGAGTGCCGCACGCAGATCAGTGAAATAGGAATCACGCAACGCCTCATTGGATTCCTCGTTGTCGAGCAAGGCCACCTCATGCGGAATCACGATGCGTTTGGTCTGCATGCTGTAGCCAAGTTCCTCGCTGACCTGAATGATCTTGCGACGCGTCTCCTCGCGGACGGATAATGTGGGATCTCCATTCAGCAACCGAGATACCGTAGCTTGCGAGAATCCCGTCCGTCTTGCGATTTCCTTGATGGTCGCCATCGATGTTCCTCATTCAGTGAAGTAAAAACTTTACCGAATCAGGGTACCTCATCTTCCTATCAGATTGGTAATCAAGTGCACCCTATCGTGCGATCTTATCGCACGACGTCCGTCATTGACTTTCAACAATACCGTCATCAGCACCGCCAATGCGGCGAACACGGCGCCGACAGGACCGAGCCAACACAATCCGGCGGCATCGTAGGCCACGCCACCAACTGCGGAACCGAGCGCAATACCGAGGTTGCAGGACGTGGAGTTCAACGACGAGGCAAGCGTGCCGCAGCCGGGATAGCCGGTTTCGGCCACATATGAATACAGCACCTGCGAAGGCGAGTTCTGCAGATAGATCGTAAGACCCAGAACCACCAGCAACACCGATCCAAGCATCGCGTTCGCCGTGGCAAAGGGAAGTAGCAGCATGCACACGAACTGCAATGCGTAGGCCTTGCTCATGCCGACGAGCGGCCAAATGCCGGTGCCACGCGTGGCGAGCTTGCCGCTGTACAGGTTGCTCCACAGGCAACAAGCGCCGAACGCCACGAGCGCGACGCTCACATAGGCCGCCGGCACATGCAATTCGTTGGTAAACATGGGTGTCAGGTAGGTGTACCACACATAGCTCGAGGCGAGGCCGAACACCACAGTGAGCACGCCGAGGATGATTCGACGGTCGGAGAACAGCTTGAATTGGCCGAGAATACCCACCTGCGAAGGCACGGAACGCTTCGGCAACACCGCGAACATGACGCCGATCATGACTACCGTCAGCACGTCGATGACGACGAAACTGGTACGCCAACCCGCCAATCCCGCAATCCACGTACCCATCGGCATGCCGAACACGGAGGCGATGGAGAATCCGGAGAACACCCATGACATGTATCTCGGCTGGTTTTCACGACTCGTGACGTCCGGTCCGAAGGTGAGCGCCACCGCCACAAGCACTCCCGAAACGGAGGCGGTGACCACGCGAGCAAGCAGCAGCATCGGATAGTTCACGGCAAAGGTGCAGATCACATTGCCGGCAAGAAATACAAGCAACAATGCGATCAGTGCACGGAATCGCTGGAATTTCGAACAGATCGCGGCGCCAATCGGTGTGAGTGGCGCATACACGAACGCGAAGATAGCCACAAGATTACCCACCATGGTCACGGCAATGTTGAGATCGGAGGCAATGTCGGGAAGTACGCCCACGATGATGAATTCGCTGGTACCGAGCAGAAAACTCTGAAAGACCAGAATGGCCACGGGAAGCGTGAACAAGCGGTGCGATGCCATATTCATATCTCTCCATCAATGTAGAAAATCTTCTTCTTTACATGAAAAGAGTAATATTTATCAGCATTCAGAACACACGATGCGATATCATTGAATCGTTTGTAAATAGCAAAATCGTATTGCATTGAACGGAAAACCCATCGAAAGCGAGAACGGATGAAACAACGTCAACCGTTACAGCCTTTGGCGGTATTCTCGGATCTTTCCGAACGCATCTACTACAATCAGCCTGATCTGCCGCTGTATACACGCAATGATGCGCTCTCCCGCTTCGACTTCAGCATGGCCTGTCACTGGCATCGCGACCTAGAGTTCGTACATGCGCTCACCGGGTCGATGAAATACTTCGTCAACGGCGCGATCGTCGACATTCCGACCGGCGACGGACTGTTCGTCAATTCGAATCGGTTGCATTACGGATTCTCACCGACCCGCGAGGAATGCCATTACCCGGCGGCCGTAGTGAACCCTTCACTGTTCGAATCATTATGGCGACCGGCGAGCGCCGAACTGGACATGCTGTGCGGGCCTGATGCACCGGATTACATGCTGTTGGATCATACTGATTCACGGCATCGGCGCATTCTGCAACTGATTGACGATACCGTGCGGTTCAACGTGCCGAATGCCGACGAAGCCGCCAATCCGCAGTCCGATACGATTCAGGCGATTGGAACGGCGATCCAATTGTGCGGGGCGGCTTTGGCGTTGGTTCGGGAGAGCATGGCGAAAGCGTCTGGTCATCCGACGACCGGACGACCGGAGCCGGCGCAGGACCGGCAATCACCATCCTCAAATCATTCAGCATCGCACTCCCCCGCCAATAATCGTGATTTGATGAGTGCGTTGACCATGACCGGCTTCATTCATCAGCATTTCCCGGAACGAATCACATTGGCCGACATCGCGGCGGCGGGTACCATGAGCCGCAGCCAATGCTGCATCGTATTTCGCGAGTATGTGAATCGCACGCCAAATGAATACCTGACCGATTACCGCATCGAGCAGGCCATGCACATGCTTTCCGGCACCGCTTCCGACGTGACCGAAGTGGCCCGTGCCTGCGGTTTTTCGACGCCCAGCTACTTCATCCGCGTATTTCGCAAGCGTGCGGGGCTCACTCCGCAACAGTGGCGGCGAGCGCACTGACGGGCGACCGTCAAATACAATATCCCTTTATGCATGCGCAATTCCATAAGTCGACCTGGCCAAAGCCGGATAAGCAGCAATCCTTTGCCCCGCAGAGCTTCCGAGGCAAAGGATTCACGAAACCATTCAAGGCCACCGGTCATAAGGGTGGCATCAGCCGGCAAGGTTCCAAACGGGGTTAGAGGGGCGTGCCCGTTATCCAATAGGCGTGCCCTCAAACAGTTCAGCATGGGATGCAGGCTGCGAGAACCAACGTGCCGCTCAACAGGCAGAGCCTCAAATCGGTACCGAAAAGGGCCGAATCTGCGAGAACCGAATGTTTACCCAACAGCCACGGCCCCAAATCACCCGGGGAAAGGTCCTAACCTGCGAGAACCAACCCGTTACCCAACGACCACAGCCCCAACCAGGACACAAAACGGCCGCAATCCGCGAGGAACCGCCCGTTACTCACACCACAACGTCACGGCGGCGTTGTGACCATGGCCAGGAGCCAACACAACGCCGCCAGCACGCTACCTGATGCTCGAGCAGGCAATCAGCCTTCCATATCCTCTAGGGCAACGCCCTTGGTCTCCTTCATGAACTTCAGCACGAAGAAGAAAGACACGAAGGCGAAGAAGGCGAACAGTCCATAAATCAGGCCGACGTTGAAGGCCAACAGCACCGGGAAGCTTACCGTGACGATGAAGTTCGACGTATACTGCACCGCGGTACCGACGGACATGCCGGCGGAACGCATGGAGTTCGGGAACATTTCGGCGAGCATGGCCCACGAGACGGTACCCCAGGTCAGTCCGAACGCAATCACGAATCCATTGGCGCACACAAGGGCAAGCGGACCAGTGAAGCCGGCGAGTTGCGGCGCACCGTTGACCATGGGTGCGGTACCGAAGAGCAGTGCCAGACCGCCTTGGGTGATGAGCATGCCGATGGACCCGACCAATAGCATCGGACGGCGGCCGACGCGATCGATCAGGAACGTGCCGCCGATGGTCGCGGCGATGTTGATCAACGACGTGATGGCAGTGATGGTGAAGGAGTCCTTCTCGGTGAAGCCGACCGCACCCCACAAAGTGTTGGAATAGTAGAAAATGACGTTGATGCCGGTGAACTGGTTGAGAATCATGAAACCGATAGCCACCCACACGATCGGCTTCAAACGGCCGACCGGAGTGATGAGGTCGCGGAACGACGGCTTGTGGTCGATGCCGATGGAATAGCGGATGCGACCGATCTGGTCGGAAATCGGAGCCGGGTCGGTGCCGATACGGCCTAGCACGACGGCCGCCTCTTCGTCACGATGCTGTGCCACCAAGTAACGCGGCGATTCGGGAATGGTCAATGCAAGCAGGAAGTACAGCACGGATGGCACGGCCATGCACAGGAACATCCACTGCCAGGTTTCGAGCGGCCCCATGAACACGCTGGCGCCACCGGAGATGTGCACGAGCAGCGCGTTGACAAGCAACGAGATGAAGATGCCAATAACGATGCCCAGCTGCTGGAACGCTCCAAGCACACCACGCTCGTCGGTGGGCGCGATTTCCGCAATGTAGACCGGAGCCACCATGGCCGCAACGCCTGCCGCAAAACCACCGAATACACGGAAGGCGACCAGTACGAAGATGTTCGGCACGATGGCGCAGCCAATCGAGCAGATCAGAAACAGCACGGCGGCGATCTTCATCATCGGCACGCGGCCGATCTTGTCGGCGATACGACCGGCAAGCAACGCACCGATACCTCCGGAAATCAGCGCTGATCCAACGGCAAGACCGAGCAACGCGTCGCCTGTGGCGAATTCGGTTTTGATGGCGTTGGTCGCACCGTTGATGACGGCGGAGTCATAGCCGTAGAGCAGACCGCCGAGTGCCGCGATCAGCGCAAGCCGACGGGCTACGGATTTGTGGGCTTTAATGGTTGATTCACTCAGCGTGGTCGGTTTTGCCACATTCGCTTCAGCTGAAGACATGATAGGTCCTTCTTCCTTGAAAGATAGTGCGATTGTATGGGAAGACGGGTCTTCCCATACCCCTTCGGGGATTCTCCCCCATCGGAGGAGGAGATGCCGGCCGAACGGGGTATCCGGGGTTCAAACGGAGCAATAGAGAGATTCAAACCCGTTCAGACCGGCAAGCATTGGTAACGCCGCCTCTCGTTATGAGAGAAGGGCATCGCGACGGGCCAGTAATGCATCGATGGCCTCGACGCCGTCGAGCACGGTGAAGGTGACGGTCTTGCGTTCGCAGGATTGCGCGGCAAGCATATGCAGATTGTCACGTTCCTCATGCCAACCGCGGCCATACACCTTGGAATTCGAGGGTTCGAGACCGACCACATAATCACCGGAACCCATCGACTTCCACTCCATGAAATGCGGGAAATCGGCCACATTGAAATCGATGACCACACCCAGGCCGAGCTTACGGTTGACGACAGCGGCGAAGCTTCCGCCGTCCGCATCGGCCGCCAGTTCGTGGATGTACACGCTTTCCGGCTTGTTGGCTTCGGGCGCACCGATCTCATTCCATGGCGTGACGTCGGCCGCGGTGGTGTCATCACGCGGGGTTGCGCCACGGCTCGGAATGACCACCTGCGCACCTTCGGCCAGCAACGGCCAGCCAAAGTTGCAGTGGTACATCCACATGAGCGGCTCCTCACGGAACGACTCGTTGGTCACCTCATCCTCGACCGTGATAGACGGCTTGCCGTACACGGAACGGATGCGGCGGCGTAGCACCATGTTCTCGCCGAATAGCTCCGCCTCACGCATTTCACCGGACACTTCGAGCACATAATCGTCGCCATCCCAGTAGGCGTCGGAGCTTACATGTTCGGCTGGCGTGGTGCGAATACGGCCATGCATCGGGTAGTCGCCTGCCGGATATCGCGAGCCTTCCGGCGTAGAGTACGGGCCACAGATGTTCTCGAAACCGCAGGTGAAGAACAAACCTCCCATGATGGAGCGCAACGCTTCCTGGCCATTGGTGTCGAATTGGTTGCGACCGTTCAGCCCCGGCTTCGACAGGAATGTGAGATTCTCGCCTTTATATTCGAACAGTGCCACATCGAGCGCCTTGTCGGCCATCGACATGAAGCGCAGTGGCCCGTTCTTGACTTCGACCGCCTTCAGGCCGTGCGTACGACCTTCCTGGTATTCGATCGGACGAACATAGGCGGCCTGTTGCATGCTGCCGACGTGGGCGAGCATATCGGAACGCTTCATCTCAGTCCTCCTGCAATTGGGCCGGATATTCCGGCCATGCACCTTGCTGGGTGCATACGAACGCCGACACCTCTACCGCACGCTCATGAGCGGCACGCAGGCTGAATCCGCGCAACCAGTATGCGAGGAACGCTCCGGAGAAGGAATCGCCGGCGCCGACGGTGTCGGCGACCTCGACCTTCGGCGTCGGCAGCATCGAGATGGTCTCGTCGTCCATCACCAGACTGTAGGAATCGCCGGCGGTGAGGATCACCACGTCGAGATCGAACATCTCCTTGATGGCCTTGACGCATTCGGTTTGCGACGGCACCTTGAACTCCGGTTCGTCGATGCCAAAGAGTCGCGCCACGATCGGTAGTTCCTCATCATTGATCTTGAGAATCGTCGCGCCGTTCAGCATGCGTTCGAGCACGTCATGGTCGGCGAAGCCGGAACGGATGTTGATGTCGAAGAAGCGCACGGTGTCGGGCCCGGCGGCATCAATCATCGCATAGATTGCGTCGCGCGTACCGTGCGGTTCGCGGGCCGCGATGCTGCCGTAGCAGATGGCGTCGGCATTCTCGACCAGTGTGCGTACCTGATCGGTGAAGGCGATGTGGTCCCATGCGCGATCGCGCACCACATCATAGGAGGGGACGCCGTTCTCATCCAAGGAGACGGCGGTGATGCCGGTTGCGTATTCGTTGGTTTGCGCGGCCACGTTGACGCCGCGTTCGGTGAGCAGCTGCACCAGTTCACGACCGAGTTCATCGTCGCCAACGGCGGTGACGGCGGTGGCTTTCACGCCATTCTGAGCGGCATGGTATACGAAGTTGGCTGGCGCGCCGCCCGGCTTCTTGCCGTCGGGAAGCATGTCCCACAGCAATTCGCCCATGGTGAGCACGGATTTGGATTGCGCGTTCATTGCGGATGTCCTTGTTTTTGGGTGAGTTGAGCCAGAGGTACGGCAATGCTGCCGCACCTCTGCAGTAATGATGGGGGAGCTCAGTCTTCCTTGGCTGCCGGATACTCGTTGCAGAGCAGACGATAGGCTGGCTCGTCCTCTTCGATCTTCGGGAAGCGGCCGAGCGGTGCGTAGAAGCGGTTGTCGGTGTTGTCGTCGTTGCACATGGACACCTCGCCCACGAGGGTCGGGACGGAGTCCTCCTTGATGTAGTACTCGTGATAGGTGTACGGATAGAAGGTCAGGGATTCACCCTCGTTGAGTTCGATCGGTTCTCCTGCCGGTACGTAGTAGCGGCGGCCGTCACGGCACACCAGCACTGGGGTGTCGAGTTTCTCTTCGGTCTCCGGGTCGGCGTTGTACAGGTGGAACACCGCGGTGCCGCCACCGCGCACGATGATGTCTTCCATCTTGTTCCAGTGGAAATGCATCGGGGAGACCTGGCCTGGCATGCTCATCATGATCTTCTCGGCGTACACCTTGGTGTACTTTGGATCCTTCACATTGCCATTGCGCAAGGTGATCAGAGCCAAGCCCTTGTGCTCGAAGTCACCTTCACCGTAATCGGTGATATCCCAGCCCAGGGCGTTATCACGAATCTCATCCCATTCGTGACCCTTTTCGGCCCACTCCTCCGGAGTGAAGCTCAGGTATGGCGGAATCCGGAACTTGTACTGGTCGAGCAGGGCCTCGAACTGCTTGATGACCGCATTGACTTCAGAACGCTTCATGGCGAAAACTCCTTTGTCATACACTGTGACGTTTACGCGTCCGTTGTTATTTTCGATTGTGGCGTTTTTTTCGTTTTCGAGCGGTTCGCCTTTCGGCGTGTCGTTCTCAACAACAAGCATTTTCGATTGATTTCGTTTTACTTGCGATTTCTTTCGTTTTGCTTGTTGACAACAACATAACACAAGGTTACGATAGTTGTCAACACGAAACGAAAGGAAACGAAATGATTTTTTCGCCATAACGATAAATATCGAAAAGTGATTGCTAAGATGGATGACAACACTCGGTCCAGCAGTACACGACAAGGAGCCTGCACGATGATGAAAGCCGAACGCCAAGAGCAGATCTTGAGGAAGATCGACGCCAACGGCCGCGTCGTCGTCACCGATTACGCCAAGGAGCTTGGCGTCACCGAAGCCACCTTGCGCAAGGATCTGCAGGAACTGGATGACCGAGGACTGGTGCAACGCGTGCACGGAGGCGCGATGAAACCGGATACCGAGCTCAGCCGATTCGAGAATCGAGTCGATCTGGGCAAGGACGTCAAAACGAAGCTGGCAGCGGCAGCAATGAACGAAATCGCCGAAAACCGCGTCATCTTCATTGACGGTGGTTCCACTAACTATCTGGCCGCGCAAGCGTTTCCACGCGACTACGCGGGAACCATCATCACCAACAGCCCGGCCGTGGCCCTGTGGATGTCCGACTACGACAACGTCGAGGTGAATATGCTTACCGGCACCATTCACCACAAATCCAAGGAAACCGTCGGTTCGGCGGCACTGGCGATGCTGCAGCAACTGCATTGCGATCTGGTACTGCTCGGCGTCTCGTCGATCGATCCTTCGCACGGCATCACCACGCCATATCTGGAATCCGCCGAGACCAAGCGTGCGCTGATCCAAGCCGGAACCAAGGTGATGAGCCTAATCACCCCGGAAAAATTCGGACATGTCTCCACTTACAAAATCGCTGACTGCAACGCGCTGGACGTCATCGTGACGGAAGGCACTCCGGAGTGCGCCGACGCACTCATCGCCATGGGAGTCTCATTGCGCATCATCCGCTGATTCGCAATTCCTTCGGATAATCCGGAGCCAACCTCTCACACACCTCAAGATGCGGCAATGTCGCATCTCTGGGCAAACACACCCAAATACCCCAAACATCAACGGACTTTTGTCAACGATTGACAAGGAGCACATCATCATGACCGCACCATTCAGCGATCCGCATTTCGCCATTTCGCTGTATTGCAGCGATTTCCGTAACCCCGCCGCACAGGTCGAGGTGCTGAACAACTATGCCGATTCCTACCACGTCGACATCATGGACGGCCACTTCTCCCCCAGCATGGGCCTGTGCACCACCTGGATCGAGCAGATGATGCCACTGTGCGCGCTGCGCAAGGAAGTGCACATGATGGTCACCGACATCGACCATTGGATCGATCAACTGGTCGCCGCAGGGGCCACCATGTTGACTCCGCATGTCGAATCACTGGGCGCACACGCCTTCCGTACGCTACGCATCATTCGCGAAAATGGTTGCGGCGCCGGCATTGCGGTCAATCCGCTCACCTCGTTCTCCGAAATGGAGAATCTGCTGGAACGCATCGACCTCGTGACCGTCATGACGGTGGAAATCGGCTATTCCGGCGAACCACTGATTCCCGAAACACTGAAGAAGATTGAGCGTCTGGCACAGTTCCGCGACGCGCACGGACTGAACTATGAGATCCAGATCGACGGATCATGCAATGAGAAGAATTTCAAGCGCATGCGCGAGGTCGGCGCCGACACCTTCGTGCTTGGCAACACCGGCATCTTCAAACGCTCTCCCGACATCGAAGAGGCCTGGCACATGACCATGGCGGCCTACGAGGAATCCACCGGCGAAAAGGTACGCATGCGCTGACCGGCCTTGCACGACATTCAATTCCACAATCCCCACATCACACGTAAGGAAACCATCATGACCACCGCAACCTCTTTCCACGAATGTGAACGCATCATCATCAACGAACTTTCCGACGTACTGGGCAACGTCGACGAGACCCAGATCGACCAACTGACCGATCTGATCACCGGCGCACGCAAAGTGTTCTTCGTGGGCGTCGGCCGTGTCGAGCTCGCCCTCGAGGCCATCGCCAAGAGACTCGCACACCTCGGCATCGACACCGTGATGGTCGGTCAGATTACCGAGCCGGCCATCTGCGACAAGGACCTGCTCATCGTCGGCTCCGGTTCCGGCAAGACCGGATTCCCCCTGTTCATCGCAGGCAAAGCCAAGTCGTTCGGTGCGAAAGTGGCCCGTATCGGCATCGTCGAGGATTGCCCGACGAAGGAGTACACCGACCTGTTCGTACATGTGCCAGCCGCCGGGAAACCGGGTTCGGGCACCAAGCCGAGCGAGCAGCCGATGACCAGTCTGTTCGAGCAGTCGCTGCTGCTGGTCGGCGACGCGATCGCCATGAGCCTAGTGCGCAAACAAGGCATCGACCTTGATTCCCTGTGGGAGTTCCACGCCAACCTTGAGTAGTTTTGTTGTTGACTTGGGTTGTTGCCAGGGGGCTCTAATCCGCGAGAACCGGCGTATTACCCAACAGGCAGGGCCTCAAACTGGTACCGAAAAGGGCCGAATCTGCGAGAGCCGAATGGTTACCCAACAGCCACGGCCCCAAATCACCCGGGAAAAGGTCCTAACCTGCGAGAATCAGCCCGTTATCCAACAAGCAGAACCTCGCAACCAATAACATAAGCAAGTCCCAAACGCAAAATGGCTGTGACCACACTCGGCGGTCACAGCCATTTCATTGCGGTTCCTACTCCAGTTCCACGGCTCCCGTGTACAGCTGGTAGTACTCGCCCTTGAGCGCAATAAGCTCATCATGCGAGCCGCGCTCGATGATGCGACCGTGATCGAGCACCATGATCACATCGGAATTGCGCACGGTGGACAGTCGGTGAGCGATCACGAACACGGTACGCCCCTTCATGAGGTTGTCCATGCCGGCCTGCACCACTTCCTCGGTACGGGTATCGATGGACGAGGTCGCCTCATCGAGAATCATCGCCGGCGGATCGGCCACGGCGGCACGTGCGATGGAGATCAGCTGGCGCTGGCCCTGCGACAGGCCGGAACCATCACCCTCGAGCACGGTCTGGTATCCATTCGGCAGCATGCGGATGAAGCCGTCGGCATTGGTCAGGCGTGCGGCTTCGATGCATTCCTCATCGGTGGCGTCGAGTCGTCCGTACCGTATGTTGTCCATCACGGTACCGGTGAACAGATTCACATCCTGCAACACGATGCCGAGGGAACGGCGCAGATCCGGCTTGCGGATGCCCTTGACGGAGATACCGTCGTACAGGATCATGCCTTCCTGAATGTCATAGAAGCGATTGATCAGGTTGGTCACCGTGGTCTTGCCGGCACCGGTCGCGCCGACCAAGGCGACTTTCTGACCGGGTTTCGCAAACCAGGTGATGTCGTGCAGCACCGGCTTGTCGGGGTTATACCCGAAGGTCACGTCGGTAAAGCGCACGTCGCCCTGCAGCAGGGTCAAGCGACCATCCGGCGAGGTGATCGCGTTTTCGCGAGCCTTCATCGCCACTTCCGCGGCGCGCGGACTCAACGCATGTGCGGCCTTGAGCGAACGGGTGCCGTCATCACCTTCCTCACGCTTCCAAGCCCAGTGACCGGTTTCGTGATCGACTTCGGTCATGGTGCGACCGTCGGAGGCGAGCTCCACGTTGACGAGCGTCACGGAACCGCCATCGTCTTCCGGCTTTTCGTCCATAAGCTGGAAGATGCGGGATGCGCCGGCGAGCGCCATCATCACCATGTTGAACTGCATGGAGACCTGTCCGAGCGGATTGATGAAGGCTCGGGACAGGGTCAGCAATGAAATCAGCGTACCCAAGGTGAGCGTACCGAATCCGGACAGGCCGAAGTTGCCGACGCCCGACAGCGCCATGACCCCACCGAGAACGGCAAGCAGGATATACAGCATGTAGCCCATGTTGCCCACGATCGGCATGGTCACGTTGCCCCATGTGTTCGCTTCGGCGGAGGCTTCGAACAGTCGCTCGTTTTTTTCATCGAAGTCCTTTTGCGTGGCATCCTCATGGTTGAAGACCTTGATGACCTTCTGCCCGTTGACGGATTCCTCCACGAATGCGTTCACGTCGCCGATTTCGATCTGCTGCTTGACGAAGTAGCGCCCGGAACGGGAGACGACCTTGCGCACTACCACGAACAGCAGTGCGGAGAAGACCAGCACGAAGACGGTGACCGGCACGGAGAGCCACAGCATCGATATGAGCGCTGCGATGGCGGTGATCGCGGACGAGAACATCTGCGGGAACGACTGGCTGATGGCCTGACGCAACGTGTCCGTATCGTTCGTGTAGCGGCTCATGATGTCGCCGTGTTCGTTGGTGTCGAAATAACGGATCGGCAGGCTCTGCTGATGGGCGAACATGTCGTCGCGAATCTTCTTGAGCACGCCCTGCTCGACGGTGACGATAAGCCACTGCCACAGCCAGCTGCAGAGAATGCCGGCCGCATACAGGCATCCCATAAGCGTCAACGCGCGCAGCAGCGGACCCCAATCAGGATTGTTCGCACCGACCATCGGCAGGATGTAACTGTCGATCAGTGATTGCAGGAACAGCGCGGATCCGGACTGTGCCGCGGCTCCGATCAGAATGCACAGCACCACGATGGCCACGCGCCACTTGTATTGGAAAATGTAGCCGAAGATGCGTTTGGTGGTGCCGGGAGCGGCCTTCTGCATCGGTTTGCCTATGGGACCATTCGGTCCGCCCTGCGACTTTCGTGGTTCGCTTTCCGCGGTTTTCGCCTCGTCGATCGCCTCTTGGCGCTCGTTCATCTCGGTCTCTTCATCGATGATCATTTCAGTCATTGCTCTCTCCTCCTTTCACTGAAGTTCCTCAGGCTGTGCCTGGTTCCTGGTCTGCGATTCATGGATGGAACGGTATTCGTCACAGCTTGCAAGCAGTTCGTCGTGGGTGCCGGCGGCCATGATGTGGCCGGCGTCCATGACGAGAATCATGTCGGATTCCTGTACGGAGGCGACGCGCTGCGCGATGATGATCTTCGTGGTGTCGGGAATCTCGTTGTGGAACGCCGCACGAATCAGCTGATCGGTTTTGGTGTCGACCGCGGAAGTGGAATCGTCGAGGATGAGGATCTTCGGCTTCTTCAGCAAGGCGCGGGCGATGCACAGGCGCTGACGCTGGCCGCCGGAGACGTTGGTGCCGCCCTGTTCGATGTATGTATCGTACTTATCGGGGAATTCCTGGATGAATCCGTCGGCCTGCGCCAACTGGCATGCGTGACGGATTTCCTCGTCGGTGGCGTTCGGATTGCCCCAACGCAGGTTTTCGGCGATGGTCCCGGAGAACAGCACGTTCTTCTGCAGCACCATGGCCACCTGGTCGCGCAACACTTCAAGGTCGTAATCGCGCACGTCGACGCCGCCGACCTTGAGCGAGCCTTCGGTCACGTCGTACAGTCGCGGCACGAGCTGCACCAGGCTGGACTTGGCGGAACCGGTGCCACCGACGATGCCGATGGTCATGCCGGAGCGGATCTTGAGGTTGATGTCGTCCAGTACCGGCTTTTCCGAACTGTCGGAATAACGGAATGTCACATGATCGAAGTCGATCGAACCGTCGACGACCTCCCTGACCGGATTGTCCGGATTGGTGACGGTGCTTTCCTCATTGAGAATCTGGCAGATTCGTTCGGCGGAAGCCTGCGAGATGATGAACATCACGAAGATCATGGAAAGCATCATCATGGCCATGAGGATCTGCATGGCGTAGGTGACCAATGCGGTCAGGTCGCCGGTGGTCAATCCAAGGGCCGCGTTGTTGCCGGAAGCGACGATCTGCTGTGCGCCCATCCATGCGATGAGCAGCATGGTGCCGTAGATGCAGATCATCATCAGCGGGCTGTTGAAGCTCATGATGCGCTCGGCCTTGGTGAAATCCTTGAAGATCCGCTCGGAAATGCGACCGAACTTACCTATTTCATGCGATTCGCGGTTGTACGACTTGACTACGCGGATGCCCTGCAGGTTCTCGTCGACCACATTGTTGAGCTCATCATAGGTGTGGAACACACGCTCGAACACCGGGTGCACGATGACGGCCAGACCACACAGGCCGATTGCGAGAATCGGGATGCAGGCGAGGAACACCAAGGAGATCGACGGGCTGATGCGGAACGAGAAGATCCATGCCACGACCACCATGATCGGGGCTCGCACACCCATGCGGATCATCATGCCGTAGGCGTTCTGCAGATTGGTCACATCGGTGGTGAGCCTGGTGATGATCGAACCGGTGGAGAACTTGTCGATGTTCGTGAAGCTGAAGCCCTGAACCTTCTCGAACTGGTCCTTACGCAGGTTCTTCGCAAGGCCCGCGGCGGCGATCGCCGCGAATTTTCCGGCAAGGAAGCCAGATGCCAGGGAGAACATCGAACATACGAACAGGATCACGCCGAATTTGATGATCGCCGGCATGCTGCCGCCGGAAATGCCCTGATCGATCAGCGACGCCATGACCGTCGGAATCAGGATTTCCAGCACGCTTTCCACCGCCACGAATGCAGGCGCCAGCAAGCTGTCCTTTTTGTATTCACGCAGCGATCCGCCCAACGTGCGTATCAGATGCTGTTTCGGCCGTGACTGGTTCTTTGCAACCGAAACCGTTTGCGTTGTTGCGCTCACTCCTCTTCCTTCCCTTCGTTTTCCGCTTGCGATTCATCCGCCCGCACATCACAGATCGCCAGACTGGAGTAACGTTTTTCGTCTCCGATCATGCCGGTCTCCACCAGATTGGATTGCATCACGTCAAGCACGTGCATGAACTGGCGAATGTCGTCATCGTTCAGCCCCTGCAGCAGTATGTTCTCCATGGCGACGGCGTTTTCACGCAACGCTTCGGCGATGTCGCGGGATTTGTCGGTCAAGACTATTTTCTTGAGCCTTGCGTCGCGCCGCACCGATTCACGAACGATCAGTCCTTTTCGTTCCATGAGTCCGAGCACCCTGCTTGACGTCGATCTGGTCACGCCGAAGCGCCGTTCCACATCCTGTGGAAAAATCTCACGTTCCGAATGACGGGCGAGGAAGGCGATGATGTCGATGTTGCCACCGCTCAATCCATCCACCTGCTCGGGACGCGTCGACGCAAGATACCGGTTGATGACGTTGTGCAGAGATCTGATGGCGACGCTCGGCGGCTTGCACACACCTTGGTCCCACGCCTCGGCGAACGCCGGGTTCACCGAAGTCGTTTCATTGTTTCGTTCATCTGTCACGCGTTATATCATAACCCGTTGCACATACAACAGTTGCATATACAACATTCCGCGTGTCGTCGGGTTTTCTCCGACGAGAAGGCACCGGTTCAAGGATTGCCGAAACCGCAAAAACAATCATGGTGCGAACCTCATGATCCCGCCTGTAAAACTCGGGATACGTCACATAAGGTTCGCACCATGATCGATCGCGCAGCACCCTTATGGCTTATGGCGATAAGGGCGGCAGACGAAATCACGCCGCGTCACGTGCCTTGATGCGTTCCATGAATCCGGTGCGATCCTCGTCCGTGATTTCGCGCAGCACACGTGCGGGATTGCCGACGGCGATGCAGTTCGCCGGAATATCGTGCGTCACCACGGCTCCGGCGCCGATCACCGCACCGTCGCCGATGGTCACGCCGCCGAGCACGGTCACATGACCGCCCAACCATACGCCGTTGCCGATCACGATCGGCTTGGCCTGGCACGCGCCGTTTTTGCGCTCTTCGAAATCAAGCGCATGATTGGTGGCGAACAGACCGACCATCGGCGCGATCCACACATAGTCGCCGAGCGTAATCGGCGCATTGTCAAGCATCACGCAATCGAAATTGATGTAGGCATGCGAACCGATGGTGATGTTGCGGCCGACCTCGCAACGAAAGTTCGGTTCGATGAACACGTCTTCACCAATCGATTTGAACAGCCGTTCCATGATCTCACGACGACGTTCGACATCCTCGTAATCGGTTTTGTTGTATTCGACGAACAGTCTCTTCGCCTCGGCGCGCTTGCGTTCGATGTCCGGATGCGAGTCCTGATATACCTCGCCGGCCACCATCAACTCCCACTCGTGACGACCCGCTTCGCTCATGCCAGCCGTCTCGTCGATCTCGGTCATTGTGCCTCCTTGCATGCACTCGTCGTCTCGCCCATCTTACCGGAGCGAGATGCCCCTTACCGGCAAACATGCCGGCAAATCGTTATGTGAAAGGCCGAGGGCCTGATCCGCACCGGTTCATTCGCGGACTAGGCTCTCGGCCCAAGTCTGTTTGGGTTCCTTTTCCGTCGCCTTACTCGGTGACCTTGGCGTATTCGTCAAGCATGAAGGCAGTGATCTTCTTACCGCCTTCGCTCATGAGCATCGGCATGGAGTTGATCGGCATGGACCTGAGGAACATGCGCATCATGTCGTTATCGGGCATCTTCGGCAGATTGCCGGCCTCGCCCTCGGCATACACGGATGCGACGATCTTGGAGCCGACCGGATCATCGGACCATTCGCCGAAGGTAGACCATTCGGTAAGCGGTTCGGCCTTGCCATCGCCATCGAGCTCAACCACGCCGGTGCCGGCGATGTCACGACTGGAAGTACCGACCTCAATGGCGTATTCGCCGGATTCGACATGCCAGTCATCGAACTTCTCGGACCAGTAGGCGAAGGCGCGCTCGTCCAGGTCGAAGCTCACTTCGGCAGATTCGCCAGCCTTGAGGAACACCTTCCTGAAACCCTTGAGCTCGTGGATCGGACGTGCCACGGCGGACTTGCCCGGAGCCACGTACACCTGCACGGTTTCGGCGGCGTCAACGTCGGAGGTGTTCTTCACGACCGCGCTTACGGAAGCGGTGTTGGCGCCGGTCTTGGCGACCTTCACGTCGGACACTTCGAAGGTGGCGTAGCTCAGGCCGTAGCCGAACGGGTAGTCGACCGCCTTATCATAGGTGTCGTAGTAGCGGTAGCCGACGAACACGCCCTCACCATAGTCGACATGGCCTTCCTCGCCCGGCCAGTTGATCATGCTCGGGTCGTCGTTGATGTCCATCGGAACGGTCTGGGCAAGCTTGCCGGACGGGCTGACGTTGCCGAAGATCACGTCGGCGAGCGCCGGACCGCCGGCCTGTCCGAGCAGCCAGGATTCGAGGATGCCCTTGGCGTTATCCGCCCACGGCGCCACGGAGACGACGGAGCCGTTGGAAAGCACGACCACGATGTTCTTGTTTTCGGCGGCGACGGCTTCCAGAAGTTCGACCTGTTTGGCCGGAATGTCGAGGGTTTCACGGTCGAAGCCTTCGGATTCGGCGGCTTCCGGCAGACCCAGGAACATGAGCACTACGTCGGCACCCTTGGCGACTTCGACGGCATCGGCGGCCATTGCGGCATCAGCCGGTTCGAGGTCGAGGGTGAAGCCCGGCGCGAACTTGGCGTCCACGCCACGTGCGGCGAGCGTGTCAAGGAAGCTGGTTATCTTGGTCGGAGTGATATGGGAGGAACCACCGCCCTGATAGCGCGGGGTACGGGCGAATTCGCCGATGACGGCAACCTTTGCATCGGATGCGACCGGCAGGATGGCGTCGTCGTTCTTGAGCAACACCATGGATTCGACGGCGGCTTGGTGGGCTACCTCGTCGTGGGCATCCACGTCGAAGCGGTAGCCTTCGACGCTCATGGCGGCGCGGGTCTTGTTGACCAGGTCGATCATGCCTTGGGCCATCCTGTCGAGCTGCTCAGGCTGGATGCGGCCGTCGCGGGCGGCGTAGACGATCTGATCGTCGGTGTAACTCGGCGGCATTTCAAGGTTGAGGCCGGCGTTGAGGGAGGCGACACGGTCATGGTCTGCACCCCAGTCGCTCATGACGATGCCTTCGAAGCCCCATTCGTCACGCAGCACGTCGGTGAGCAGCCAGTGGTTCTGCGCGGAATGCACACCGTTGATACGGTTGTAGGAGCACATGATGGTCCACGGTTGAGCTTCCTTGACGATGTGCTCAAAAGCCGGGAAGTAGATTTCGCGCAGCGCGCGCTGGGAGATGTTGGCGCTGACGCGCAGGCGATCGGTCTCCTGGTTGTTGGCGGCGAAGTGCTTGAGCGAAGTGCCGATGCCCTTGGACTGCACGCCTGCAACGATGCCGATGGCCTCATGGCCGGCCAGATATGGATCTTCGGACCAGTATTCGAAGCAGCGGCCGCCGAGCGGGTTGCGCTTGATGTTGACGCCGGGGCCAAGAATCACGGCCACCTTCTCCTGAATGCATTCCTCGGCCATGGTCTCGCCCACTTGGTGGATGAGTTCCGGATTCCAGGAGCTGGACAGGCCCGCGGCCGGCGGGAAGCAGGTTGCCGGCACGGAGTCGTTCAGATCGGTTTCACCGGTGCTGGATGCCAAGGACTTGCGCAAGCCGTGGGGGCCGTCGGTGATCATGTAGCCCGGAATGCCCTTGGCTTCCACGCCCTGCAGATGCCATGCGTCGCCGCCGGAGGTCAGTGACGCCTTCTCCTCGAGAGTCAGGTCGTTGACTTCAGGATAGGTGCTTTCGCTCATACGAACCTCTTTCGTTTGCTCGGCAAGAGTTCAACTCCGAACTCTTTACCAACCGATTGGTAGGTACTTTATCAAAATCGAATACGCGACACGCCAATCATCTTTGGAATTTCAGTTAACCGACCGTAAGGTAATCATAATTTTCCATCCCGATGAGGAACTGTTGTCAGAGCTGCATAGGAGAGAACATGGCCAACGACGAAGTCGACCGCAGAAGCGAAATCCTCAACGCGGCGGTCGAATGCTTCGGCACGCTCGGCTACTACGGAACGTCACTGCAGAAAATAGCCACCATGGTCGGCCTGACCAAAGCGGGCGTACTGCACTATGTCGGCAGCAAAGAAGGCTTGCTGCATGCGGTGCTCGACGAGATGTACGATCGAGAAACCGAAGACATCACCGCCGGCATGGTGCGCAACGAACACCCTCACATCGCCGAAATGTGGCGTAAGACCGTGGCGATCAACGCCAAACGTCCCAAGCTTGTGCACATGTTCTCAACCTTGAGCGCCGAGGCGCTGAACCCCGATCATCCCGCGCACGACTATTTCGCCAACCGCGAGGAGCGTATCGTGGACGTGGCGGAGAACATCCGCTGGCACGTGCCCAAAGGCGTCGACGCCGAACAGGTACTGCGCGCCGGCTTCGCGATGATGGACGGCGTGCAGCTGCGCTGGCTGCGCAAGCCTGGCCAGGATCTCAACGCCATGTGGGTCGAATGCGAGGATGTGCTCTTTCCGCTGCCTCAGTGGGATGGCTACCGCTAGAAGCCAAATTCCTCCAGTCACTGGAACAATCAACCTGCTCAGGGACCTCTCAGAGGTACAAAACATCCAGCGACTGGAAGAATTGACCCACTGAGGAGCCTTTCAGAAGGATGAAACTTCCAGACATTGGAAGAAACAGGACGCAGAGAAGCCATTACGAGGTAAGAAACCTCCATCTACTGGAAGAATTACCCCGCTAAGAAGCATCCCAGCAGGGTAAAACCTCCAGTGGGTGGAGGAATCAAGACGCAGAAGCGAAATCACACGACGGCGCGCGGCCCGTCCTGCAGATCACCGAAGACCGGCGTCTACAACGTCACCATGGCACCTTCATCCGCCGCCTTCTTGACGGCGTTGAGCACCTCCAGCGATTTGATGGCATCTTCCGGAGTGACAATCGGCTCGGTCTCGCCACGCAGCACCTTCAGATAGTGCACCAGCTGAAGACGATGCGGCAGTCCCTCCTTCACGCCCTGAATCTCACAGGTGAGCGGCTTCGTCCAGTCACTTACACCATCCCAGTATGTGAAGAGCTGCAATCTCGGCAGAGACAGTGACCCCTTGGTACCCATGATGAAATACGCGTCAGTGTCGAACGGCGCGAAGAACGGGTTCTCTCGTGCGGTCGCTTCCCAATTCCACGGGCTGGCCGCCGCGTCGGAAAGCGTGATCGAGCCAAGCGTGCCGGATTCGAAGCGTACGTTGACCACTGCGGAATCCTCCACTTCGAATCCTCGAGCGCTGTTGGCCGCCATGCCTTGAATTTCCACGGGTTCGCCGATCAGATAGCGCATGAGATCAACATCGTGCACCATGTTCACGAGAATCGGACCGGCGCCTTTCTGCCTGCGCCAGGGAATGTCGTAATACGTATCCGGCTTGTAGATGTTGTAATGCACGGAAACCGTCACGATGCGGCCGAGCACGCCGGATTCGATGATTTCCTTGGCACGCTGCACCTTCGGATTATGCCGGCGATGCTGACCGACCAATACCGGAAGGCCGATTTCGCGGGCCTCCTTCGCGAAGATGCGCGCGTCGTCCAGGTCGTCGCTGATCGGTTTTTCCACCAGTGGCGGCACGCCATGTTCGAGTGCCGCGCGCGCCATGGGCAGGTGCAGACCGTTCGGCGATGCGATCACCACGCCGTCAAGCGCCACATGATCGAACATGTCATTGCAGTCCGCATACCATTCGACGTCGATGGATTTCGCCAATTCCTCCGATTCGGGCATCGGATCGGCGATTGCCACCAATTTCGCATCAGGATTGTCTTGAATGTAACGGATATGGTCGCGCCCCATAGCACCTGCGCCGATTACGGCGAGTTTGAGCTGTTGCGTCATAAGTAACTCCTTTGTTGGCGTCGTTTCGCTGTCTGGTTCTTTCTTCGGAATATTCCGCGACCGCGTCTACTTGCGTTTCGGCATCATAGTGCCGGTTTTCCTAACCTTCGTCACCAGCAGCAACACAACGGCAAGGCCGATGAGTGTGATCACGGCCGCAGCATAGAACGCGTTGCGATATCCGATCGTCTCGTCGAACAGGCTGGTGGCGATGCGCGGTCCGATCCACGCACCCAGTGCGTACCCTAGGAACATGATGCCGTAGTTGATGCCCAGATGTTTTGTTCCGAACGTCTCGCCGGTCAGCGGCGGGTAAATCACCAGCAACGCGCCGAACGCGAATCCGAGCACGATCACGCAGACGATGAAGAACGGCGCGTTCGTCGCGAACGACATGGCCACCATCGCCAGCGCGGTGGCGACCAGCATTACGGCGAGGCACTTGAACGCACCCAGCTTGTCGTAGAGGGCACCGAACGCAAGACGGCCCACGAAATTCGATAACGTGTTGATCGACACCACCATTGCCCCGAATGCTGCTGCGGTCATCGCACCGACCTGGCCGACCTGATACTGGGCGATCGAGGACAGCGCACCGACAAGCATGGTGCCGGCGGTCGCCGCGGCCGCGTAGACGAGCAACAGCACATAGAACCGCGGCGAAGCGAGCATCGCCTTCCAATCAAAGCCGTCGTCTTCGGCATTGTCGGCGGAGGCTGCGGAAGTAGGCGGATTCCAGCCTTTCGGACAATACCCTTCCGGCACCGGCGAGACGAACAGCGAACCCAACGTGATGGTAATCCAGAACGTCACGCCGAGAATCTTCAACGCGGTGGAAACGCCGAACGTGCTCGACAGGAAGCTGGCTATCGGAGACAGGGTGGCTGGCCCGATGGCGGCCGCGGCAAGCAGAATGCCGGACGCCTTGCCGCGGATGTCGGGGAACCAGCGCTGTGCGGTGGTGAGCGTCGGGTTGTATACCAAGCCGTTTCCCATGCCGGCGATCACGCCGTGGCAGAGGTACAGCATTGGAATGCTAGTGGCCATACCGGTCAGGAACCAACCCAATCCGAATACCAGTCCGCCGACGATCATGACCTTTCGTGGACCGAATCTGTCGGAAATGCGACCCGAAAAGATGCCGGTGACGGCCATGACCGTCTGGAAGATGGAATACGAGAGGCTCACGTCGGTTTTGCTCCACCCGTTCTGTTCGCTCAACGGTGTCAGAAATACACTGAACAGGGCGATGGATGCCACGAAGAACATGACCACGAACGCGGCCGACAAAATGCCGTAACGGTTATGTTCCTTGGTTGCGGTTGCCATATAAGGCTTTCCTTTCCAGCAATTGCTTTTTGAAACCGCAATTGCGATTATCCGTGCGATGCCACGCCTCTTTGCATGGCATCGCGTTGTACCGAGTTTTCTAAACTCCCGCTTACAGCAGTCCGCGCTGCTTGAGCGAGTTGACCGCGAATTGGCGACGGCCGCCCGGCTTCGGTGTCAGATCGCCCATCATCAGATGGAATCCGCCATCCACGCTCACTTCGTCTCCGTTGACGAAGTCCGACCTAGGAGACGCCATCCACGCCACCGCGTTGGCGATATCCTGCACCTCGCCGATACGACGGGACGCGATCAGGCGCTCACGGTCCTTGGTAACCTGCGGATCCGCGTAGAACGAAGCCGACATCGGGGTTTTCACGAAACATGGGCACACACAGTTGGAACGGATGCCGAACGGCCCCCATTCGGCTGCGATCATCTTGGAAAGCATGCCAAGTCCCGCCTTCGCGCAGGAATACGCGCCGGAGAACGTTTCCGGAGAGTGCGATGCGACGGTGGAGATATGCACGATCCGGCCGGACTTATGCTGCAGCATCACCTTGCCGAACGTCTGGGAGAGGATGAACGCGCCGGTCAGATTGACGTTGATCACATCCTTCCAATCCTGCAACGGCAGATCCTCAAGCGGGGCGAATCGCAGGATGCCTACGGTATTGACAAGCACGTCGACCGTGCCGAAATCCGCGACGATCTTGTTGCGCAGTATCTCGACATCGGCGGCATCCGAAATATCGCAACCGTAGCCCTTCGCCTCCGTACCGTAGGTCCGCGTGATTTCGGCTGCGAACGCGCTGGTGGCCTCCTCGCTCACGTCCACCAATGCAAGTCTGGCGCCGGCTTTGGCGAGCTCACCGCAAATCGCGGTGCCCATGCCGCCGACAGCACCGGTCACCACACACACGTCGCCGGTCAATCCCAACCAGTCGTATTGCTGCGAATCCTGGTTTTCTTCCGCACTTTGAGCAACATTCTCAGCCATATTTTCAGTCATACGGAATTTCTCCTTTGAAATTTTCCTTCGGTTCCGCATCTTTGCCGGAACAACCAGCACCGATGGTAGACTTTGCCCCGAGGTCAAAGTCAAGGAGGACGACGTGAACGCTGACGACGAACTGTTGACGATTGGCGAAGTCGCCAAATTGGACGGCATCACCACCAAAGCGCTGCGTTACTATGACGCGCATGGCATCCTGAAGCCCGCAGCGGTCGATCCGATGACCGGATACCGGTATTACACACCCGACCAGATGCTCGACGTGGACGTCATGCGCATCTGCATCGCTTCGGGTGTCCCATTGGAATCGTTGGAACAGTACCGTTCGGAAGATGGTTCATTGAATTGGCGGCGTGTATTGTCGGCCGCGCAATCACAGGTCGACGAACGCATGAGGCAGTTGAAGCGACTGCAGACCACGACCAACGATTATTCCGGCGAACTGGTCCGCAAAGCCCACTCCCCCGCCGACGGCGTGGTGAGGTCCGATCTGCTTCCAACATGGCTAGCGTCAACCGATTGGCCGTTCGACGCCCCGTGCAATATGAAGCGGTATTTGCGCACGATGACGGATCTGCGCAAAGCCGTTCGCGAAGCGTCGGCACCGCATCTTTTACGCCGGGGCATACTTATGGATTTGGAACGACGACAGGCGTTCGCCTTCCATCAGTTCGCACCCTCACAGCATATGCTCGATGTATTCCATTCCGGAGACCGCTCACGATTGATATGCGATTACGCTTTTCTCGACGATACAATCGTCATCAACCCGCCCGGAGGCCCCGCCGAAAGCCAGGTGATCGAACGCGATTCCCTAGCGGAATGCTTCGACGACGGCGCGGCAATGGCGTTGGAACTCAATCACGAGGACTGGCCGCACGTTACCATGACGGAGATCTGGGGCAGCCGCACGCCTGACGGATCGGTCCGCATCCGCTTCACACGCCATCGCTGCACGCCGCTTTACTCCATGAAATCGTAATCATCAACGCCGGCTTCTACCCACTCGCATACAGGTCCTACAACTAGTTCCTCATGGAAGACGCACCCCCATCAACCAAGACACGCGCCGACAAATGTCGCTCTCCCCTCGACGCAACATCGCTATCAATTGGAGAAAAATTCATCTTCTTCAATTGATAGAAATGAGAGTCCACTCATGAAGCAATATCAGCGGGTCTGCCAACATATCGGCGTGTTGTCCCTTTCCATGCTGCTCACGTCGTATTTGACGGTTTCCGGCACCCTGCCCTACCTGATTGAGGAATTTCCGGACAGATCACGCGCATCCGTGGAGATGCTGATTTCCGTTCCGTCCATTCCGGCGTTGATCATGCTCATCATCACGCCGTTCATCACTCGGAAACTTTCCGAACGCCAACTCATCACCATCGCGACAACGGCCGTAGGCATTGGCGGAATTCTGCCGATGTTCGTCAGCCAGTTCGAGACAATCTTTGCGGCGCGAATCCTTCTCGGCGCCGGTATCGGACTTATGGACGCACGTAGCGTCAGCATGGTCGGCGAGCGCTATGCGGGACGTTTGGGAGTGACCATGCAAGGCATACGTGTTTCGATGGAGACGCTGGGGCAGACGTTGTTGACGTTCGCGGCTGGCCAGCTTCTGGTTTTTGGATGGCATGCCTCTTTTGCCGTTTATCTTATAGCGTTCGTCATTCTGGCTTGGTTCCTTGCATTCGTGAAGCCTTTGGACGTGGTGGGCGTTCAAGGTCTGGAGACCGGGGAACATGTTGCATCCGCGCAACTTCCGCAACAGGCAGATGCCTCTTGCACATTGGACGGTCGTGGATGGCTTCAGGCCGTCGGTGCGGCGCTGTTGGCGGTTACGTTCTTTTCGGCCAACACATTGAATTCTCTACGCATTCCCACATTGGTCGTCGATTCCGGTTTCGGTTCGTCCATTGCCGGCAGCACCGCGTTGAGTTGTTGCGTGTTCGCTGGTTTTCTGGGAGGAATCTCATTCGGCGTTCTTTCTCGACTGCTGAAACGTTGGCATATGGCGGTCTCCGCAGCTATGATTGCGATCGGCATGACGATCGTCGCTTTTGCCGGCAATATTCTTCTGGTCGTCGTCGGTTCGATGCTGGTCGGTTTTTCCACGTCGAACGGTTTCGCGCTTGTGCTCAATGGTCTTTCACTGCGATTCCGTGATCGTGCTTTGACGCTCGCCAATACCGTTGCGTTGACCGGCTGTTGCGCGGGTGTGGCCGCAACCCCTTACATCCTTCAGATGGTTGGAATGGTCTCGCAGGCCCTTTCCGCGCCTTTTCTGGCGTACACGATAGCCTTCTCTTTGCTTGCGGCAGGCAGCATCATCGTTGTGTCGTTGAAAAAATAACGGTTCTCTGGTCTCGGGCCAAGGTATGCGGCCCGAGGCTAGAGCGTGTAACGGTCGCGGCCATGGAGTGCCAGTGCTTCTCGGTCAAGGATGGTATATCCGTCGTCCTTCTGTGCGATGACGCCTGCCTCACGCAACGCCTTGATGCCTCGTAGCAGGTGCCGGTATGTGGCTCCGAGCATGCCCGGCAGCAATTGCAGATCAAGTTCAAAATACCCGTCTTTTTCAACGGATAGTATGTAGCTCGCGATTTTTTCTTCCAGTTTCAGCGCGACGTTTGTCGTGGTATTGATATCCGCCGCATCGAGGTGTTGGGCAAGATTGAATGCTATCGCGTTGGCGAAGTCAATATCATCCGACATGGCCTGTCGGCAATAGTCCATCGGTATTTCGACAACCGTGCCATCAGTCATCAGTTCCGTGAAGGCAACCGTCGGCTTGTGCAACACCAATTCAACTTCACCGATCATGGATGGACCATGGCCGAAACCAAGTACCACCATTTTGCCGCTACCGGAAAAACGAAAGAACCGCACATCCCCTTCCAATAGGAAATACAAGCTATCCAAATCAAAATTCTGACGGCTCAGTATATCGCCGACCTGCACCTCACGCAGCGTCATATGCGCGTAATGACGCTCATCAAAGAAATCCTGCAGTCCGAAACGCTCCATCGCGAATCTCAGTTCGTCGTGCTCGCCCATACCCATACTTGTACCTTCTGTTTTCCACGAAACGGTGTGACAAATGTCGCAACCGCATCGTTTCGCGACTGGTTACATTGCCATACCAGAACGCACACAACACCGTGGACGTTCATATTCCATTAGCAAGCATAACAAAGTGGTTTGCACCGAAAGGAACGGAAACATGAACCTCATTCTCGACCTTGACACAGGTATCGACGACGCGCTGGCCATCTCATACGCGGCAAGCCAGGATGACGCCAACCTGTTGGGCATCACCACCGCATTCGGCAACGTGCGTGTGGAGACGGCAACCCGCAATTCGCTGGCCATGCTCGAATTGCTTGGCCTGACGGATGTTCCGGTGGCGCAGGGCGCCGATCGCCCGTGGGGTGCCGCGGAAAAATACGTACCAAGCGAAACACTGCTGCAGGTTCATGGACGCAATGGCATCGGAGATGTCGTCCTTCCGGAGCCGCAGCGCATGCCGGAGACCACCAATGCGGTCGATTTCCTGATTGCCAAGGCACGCGAATACGGCAAGGACCTGACCCTCGTGACCGCCGGACCGATGACCAACCTGGCCGATGCGTTCAAAAAGGATCCGGAAGCCATCTCTTCCATTGGCAAAATCGTGGGCATGGCTGGAGCGGTGACGGTCCCGGGCAACGTGACCCGTTACGCGGAAGCCAACATTATCAACGATGCCGCAGCCGCGAAATACGTGTTCGAATCCGGTCTCGACATCACGGTCGTCGGTCTTGACGTCACTCTACGCACGTTGCTTTCCGGAGACGATATCAACGCTTGGAAGCAGCCGAATTCAGCGATCGGCAACGCTTTGGCTCAGATGTCCGATTATTACTACGCCAATGAGACCGATCCCGATGGCAATAGCGTCGGCGGAGCATTGCATGACCCGCTCGCCGTGGATATCGCGCTGCATCCGGAAACCATCACCTATCAGGTACCGATGAACCTCACCGTGGAAGTCGGGAGCGAAAGCAATGGCCGTACCATCGGCAATCTGAATCGACTGACCGATGAAACGACCACGGCGATCGTGTGCACCAATGTGGAGGCGGCCGACTTTTCCCATCGTTTCGCAGCCGCGATTCTCAAACTCGCCAATCGCGACCAAGCGTAGTAAATCACAGCCCGTTCAAGGTGGCCAGTGTCATTCGCTCGCCACCTTGGAATATTCCACACAAAGAAGCGTGAGAAAAGAGAAAACATGTATCTTGCAATCAATTTACTGGGACTGGTCGTGTTCCTTGCCATCGGCTGGGTCTTTTCCGCTGATCGTAAGAACATCGATTACAAATCCGTGGGCTGCATGCTGGTCCTCAATCTGGCCATCACCTGGCTGCTGACCAGTTTTGAGGCGGGGCGAACCGCGGTGAAAGCCGCCGCCGATGGATTTGCGGCTGTGGTGAAGCTCTCCTACAAGGGCATCAACTTTGCTCTGGAGAACTGGGTCGGACCCGATGGCATCGATCCGACACCGGCCAACTTCGTGGTATCCGCGCTGTTGCCGATTCTTCTGATTCTTCCCTTGTTCGACATTCTGACCTACATCGGCTTCCTGCCATGGCTCATCAAATGGATCGGACGCGGCCTGAGCTTCGTGACCCGCCGACCGAAGTTCGAAACATTCTATGCGCTGGAAATGATGTTCCTCGGCAACGCCGACGCCATCGCGGCATCCCGCGTGCAGCTGCAGCGCATGAAGGCCAGCCGCAACGTGGTGATCAGCATGATGTCCATGAGCTGCGTTTCCGCAGCCATCATCGGATCTTACGTACAGATGATGCCCGGCGAATTCGTGATCACCGCCATCCCTCTGAACTGCATCAACGCCCTGACCGTCAGCCACATGTTGTTCCCAGTCGTAATCTCCAAGGAGGAAGATGTCATCTATTCGCTGTATGACGAAATCGACACCTCCGCTTTCACCGCCGAAGAACTCGCCGCGCATGAGGCTACGGTAGCGCAGTATCAGGCCCTGCCCCGCTGGCGTCAGCTGTTCAAACATGATCCGAGCAAGCCTGCCAAGGAACCGTTCTTCTCCTTCCTGGGCGATTCGATCATGAACGGCGGCAAGGTGATTCTGATCGTTACCGCAAACGTGATCACCTTTGTGGCGTTGGCCGGTATGATCGATTCCGGCTTGGCATTGATTTGGGATAAGCTTTCCCTTGAATCGATTCTCGGCGTAATCATGTACGTCCCGTCACTGCTTCTCGGTCTTAATCCGACCAACGCGTGGGATTTGTCTCAGCTCATGGGTCTGAAACTTGTGACCAACGAGTTCGTGGCTATGGGACAGGTCGGAGATATTTCCGCGGCTCCCACCCATTTCCGCGCGGTGGTGACGGTATTCCTCACCTCGTTCGCGAACTTCTCGACCCTCGGCCAGATTATCGGCACGTTCAAGAGCACCGTCGACGAGGAATCGAACGATGCGATTTCCAAGCAGGTGGGACGCGCGTTGCTCTCCGGCATCCTCGTTTCCCTGCTGTCCGCCGCCATGGTCGGCCTGTTCATCTGGTAGCACAAGACTGACTTGCAAATACCAATCCGCTTCGGTTCCATACGGCTCGAACACCGTATGGAACCGAAGTTTCTTTGTCTTACGTGAAAATTCAGTTTCCACGATTCGAAAAAATTGCAACGGCGATAAGCGTTCGACTTTCATCAGCACGTCCCTCCATAGCGCATGCTGAACATCTTTCATCCCGCAGACAGCGCCACCTTTTACAATCGTGATTATTTAAATTACGATTTGACAAATTACGATTTGACAAATTACGATTTGAACATGACGTTTATCGGCAGAACAGACGAATTGGAATTTCTAGAATCCTGCTATACCAGCAGCAAAGCACAGCTCGTCGTGGTCTATGGACGGCGAAGGGTCGGCAAGACCGAACTGCTCACGCACTTCGCACGGAATAAATCGCATATATTCTTCGCATCGCCCTCCGCATCGAAAAACGAACAACTTGCGGCGTTCTCCAAGCAGATGTTCGAAGCCGGCTCTCCCGCCGCAAAATACATTTCGCAATACGCTGACTGGGAATCCGCGATTAAAGACATAATCAACATTCCAACCAAGGAAGGCGAGCGCAAACTCGTCATCATCGATGAATTCCCCTACCTCGTCAAGTCGGACAGCTCATTGCCCTCACTGATTCAGAATCTGTGGGACCATGCTCTCAAAGACGACAATGTCATGCTAGTGCTGTGCGGCAGCGCCATGGGTTTCATCGAAAAGGAAATCCTTTCCGAAAAATCGCCACTCTACGGTCGAGCGACCGGTATCCTGAAAATGTTGCCCATGCCCTACTGGGATGCTGCGGAGTTCGTTCCGCATTATTCGCCTGCCGATAAGGCCCTCACGTATGCGATTCTTGGTGGCATCCCACATTATCTTGTGCAGTTCGACCCCGACGAAAGCGTTGACACCAATATCAAGCGGCGTATCCTACGCAGAGGAACCGCCCTGTACAGCGAGACGGAATTCCTCATGCACCAGGAATTCCGCGAACCGGCAACGTATAACACCATTTTGCAGGCGGTCGCGTCCGGTGCAACACAGCTCAACAACATCGCACAACGCACCATGTTGCGACCACAGGCCGCAAGTACATATCTCAAAAACCTCATCGAAGTGAATATCCTCGAACGAGAATTCCCCGTCAACGCCAAGACGGTAGAAGCCAGCAAAGCCATGCGTGGCCTGTATCAGATCACCGATAACTTCTTCAGGTTCTGGTATGCGTTCATTGCGCCAAATCTCTCGAATCTGGAAATAGGAGGCATCGACGGAATCTACCAATACGAAATCGAACCGCTGCTGCATGATCTGGCCGCAACCCCGTTCGAGCACATCTGCGCCGACTGGCTTCGAAGGGAGAACATGCGCCACACGCTTCCGTTCCGCGCACAGCATATTGGCAGATGGTGGAATAGAAAAACGGAGATTGACGTCGTCGCCACGGACAAAACACAGCATCGCCTTCTGGTTGGGGAATGCAAGTTCCGCAACAAGCCAATCGATATTCCGATTCTGCGCGACCTGCAGGAAAAGACGGCATATCTGGGCGCAACGGAAAAGCACTATCTGCTGTTCGCGCTCAACGGTTTCAGCACCGAACTGGAGAGACTGGCACAGGACGATCCATCAATACGGCTGGTATCCGTTGAACAGCTCTACCAGTAGCAATGCCACCAATTCACGCGGCACGAACACGCAACACCGTGCGCACCCAGCTACTGTCCGTCGGCGTAGCCATCCATGTCAGGACCGTCAAAACCATCGTCGAAACCCGGAACTTCCGGGCCGGGGCCACTAGGACCGCCAATGAATTCACGAGCGGACATGCCGTTTTCCTTGCGGGAGGCATCCACGGCTTCCTGTAGCGTCTGCCGAACTTCGAAGCCATGCACGATGTTCTTCAACACCACGACACCATTGCCGGACGACTGGTCACGCGTGTCAAGAACCAGCGTACTCATGCCGAACAGACGCTGCAGGAACGAACGCTCGACACTGATGTCGACGATACGAAACAGTTTGATCAGATTGAATTTCTCATTCAATATGCCCGTTTTGATGCTCATCTCCTTATCGGTGAGCGTATATACGGTGAAGGTGAACGGAGTACGGCACCAATTACGCTTACGCTGCTTCCACAGCACATTGCCGCTTGCAACTTTCATAGGGGCTCCTTTGTTTCGTACAATAATTGCCACAACACGACGCTTCACGCATATTGTACCGGTTATCAAACGACACAGCCCGCATCATCCACACATGTTCAGCAATCGGCAACATCGCACTCCGTCAATCATGACCCAACGGATCACGATTCCTTGAACGGACCGGAGACGCGATCAACCCACGCGCTTCGAGAAGCGAAACATGAGCAGGGCGAGAATCTCACCGACTACGGCCATGCCAAGGAACACCCACATGCTGGTGGAGAATCCCGCCACGTAGGACGCCGACTGACTCATTCCGGAAGCGGCGTTCGCGCCTGCACATTCGGCGATGAGCGTGGAAGCCACCGCCGTACCGATGGCACCGGCAAGCTGCTGCACGGTGTTCATCACGGCGGATCCATCGGCGTTCATCGAAGCCGGCAACTGGTTCAGCGCATGGGTCTGATCAGGTACGAGCACAAACCCGGAAGCCGCCATGAACAGCGCGTAGGCTATCGCCACCGCCCATTCATGTGCACCGCCAAGCATCATCGCAACGTCCATGACCGCCACGCCCACGAAACCGCAGGAGATGAATTTCGGCGGGAAATGCGCTTTCAGCGCACTGCCGATCAGTGGAGCGGAAACCGCGCCGACCACGGCTCCCGGCAGTAGAATCAGGGCGGCGATCATGCTGGTATGTCCAAGACCTCGCTGCAGCAGAATCGGCAACAGGAAGTTGACGCCGAGCACGCCACCGGACGACATGAGCAGAATCACCATGCCAAGCGTAAAGCCAGGGTACGTGAACGTACGCACTTCGATCAGCGGATGTTCCATCCTCAGCTGCACGAAGGCGAACACCGCCAACACCACGACGGCACCGACGAGTACGGTCCAGAATCGCCAATCGCCATTCCATTGCGCGAAGAAGCTGGCCGCGACGATGACCCCGGCCAGACCGAGCGCGATCAGCAGCAACGACGGCGCCGACAGATACCCCTTCTCACCATGACGGATGTCGGGGATGGTTGCGGTACCGAGCAGGAAAGCGATCACAAGGAACGGAATCATGGCGTAGAAAATCCAATGCCAGTCAAGGAATTCCATGACCAAGCCTCCGAACACCGGGCCGATGGCCGGGGCCGCGCAGGTCACGAGACTGACCAGGCCGAGCATCATGCCTCGCCTGTACAACGGCGCCTTTTCCAGAATGACGTTGGTCAGCAGCGGTAGTGAAACGCCCGTTCCGAGCGCCATGATGAGTCGCGCCGCGAGCAGCATCGGGAAATTCAGCGCAAGAGCTCCGACCAGAGTACCCGCCGAGAACAGTACGATGGCGGTGACGAACAGTGCCTTCGTCGAAAAACGTCGCACCATGAACGGTGAGGTCGGAATCGCCACCGAAAGCAGCAACAGATAGCCGGTGGTAAGCCATTGCACCACGTCAGCGGAAATAGCGAATTCCTCCATCAGTGTCGAATAGGCGATGTTCAGTGATGTTTCGGACAGGATGCCAAGAAACGTCAGGATGGCGAGCGCCACCACCACGACGGTGAGCCGTCCCTCATTCATATATTTGCCGGGCTGCGATTCCTCCCGCATTGTTTCCATCGGTTGCCCCTGCTGTTTTTCGCGTTCCGTCATGATTGGCGATTCCTCTCTCTTCAACATGCGCGACCGCATCGTGTGTCGCACGATTCGGTTGTCCATCTGGTCTATTGCTTCGTCGCCATATGCGATCGGGACTCGTCACCCGCCATCAGCGTTTCGACGTGCGCCGGCCAGGCATCGGCCACCTGCGTGGTCCACTCCCCTCCCCGATCTGCGCCCATCAGCCGATGCATGGCCTGCAGCGTGGCGACCGTGGTGGCGGCGTCTTGCGGATCGATGCCGGACAGTACGCCGCACAGGTGTTCGTGGAACTGATGCACGTACAGTTCACGGATTTCCTCGGCGGCTTCCGTCAGGCTCAACGTCACCGCACGACCGTCGGTTTCGGATGCGTGCTTGACCACAAGACCTTTGCCGACCAGCTCGTTGACCAGTTTCGTAATGCTCGGTGCGGTCACTCCCAGAAAAGCGCTGATGCCGCTGACCCGTGCGACCGGAGTCGGGGATTCGGCCTGATGATTGAGATTCCAGATGGCGTCGATGACGTGCACATGCCGCGGTTTCATGCTTCTCGGTAGTTCCGGCAACGCTTCGGTGATACGTTTCGCCGTCCAGCATGCGTCGATCAGATCACGCACGTCATCCAAAGACAGTTGCCGTCGGCCACTTCGCGATTCCGTCATGACGCCTCCGCATATCGTTACCAATAGTCATTACCAAGAGTAAGTATATGAATGCCCTAGACAACCGGCGGACTTTCCGTATCAGCCGCCAGATCATGTTTCGGAAAACCATAATTTCATCAACGAAACAGGCGTGCACCCATTGGATGCACGCCTGTATTCCACAAAAACCTCAATAGCCTTTTCCGCTACGCACGGCGAGCGGCAAGCTCCCTGCCGATCCGGCCGATGCGCCCGTCAAGATCGTAGAAGAAAAGCAATACGGCCATGACCACGACCATGGCGACCGGCACCCATACGAAGGTGTTGACCATGGCGGACACGGTGACGGCGGACTGCGTGGCTCGCGAACCGTCATAGCCGCTGGCGCCGAGGACCCATGCAATGGCGGCCGAGGAGACGCCCATGGCCACCTTCATGGAGAAGCTGGACGAGCTGAACACGATGCCGTCGGAGCGCACGCCGCTTTGCCATTCGCCGTACTCCACCACGTCGCCGCTCATGGCATTGAGCGCGGCGTTCATCGGGATGATGCCGATCATGCGCACGACGATAGAGACGAAGAACACCCACAGATTGCTCGGATCGATGAACACCAGCAGACTGCCGGCGGCGACGAGCACAAGTCCCGCCATCGAGGAGTTGCGTTTGCCAAACCTGGCCACAAGAGGGCCGGCGAACGGCAGGCCGATGACCATCGGGATGACGGTGGCCAAACCGATTACGGCGGTCAGATTGGAATTGCCGAGCACATACTTGGCGATATAGGCGGCCATGCCGTTGGCGATGCCGTTATAGGTCCACAGCGCGAAATTCAGGCCAAGCGTGAGCCACCAGTACTTGTTGCGCACCAGCGCTTTGAAATGTCCGCCCACGCAGACCTTGCCATCGTTGCCATCCGTGCCGCCGTCAGATTCGAAGGAAGCGATTTCACACGTATTCGCGAAGGTGAACCAGTAGCCGAACGGAATCATGACGGCGATCACGCCGAAGAAGACGCCCCAGCCGATCGACGTTCCCCCGAACGCGTTCACAATCGGCATGGCGAGCACGTAGACGAGCATGGCACCCACATTGGCGATGGTCATGCGGAAGATGTTGAGCTGCGTCTTTTCACCGGAATCGGCGGTCAGCAGCGAGGTGAGCGAGGCATACGAAACGTTCACGGTCGAATAGGCCACGTTGACGATCGCATACACGGCCCACGCATAGATCACGCCGGCCGGAGAGTTGCCGAACGGGTCGAGGAAGAGGAACAGGAACGCAATGCCGTAGGCGATGCCGCCGAACAGCATCCACGGGCGGGCCTTGCCCCAACGGGACTTGGTCTGGTCGACCAGAATGCCGACGGTCAGATCCCAGAAAGCCACCACCAGACGCACGACGAGCAGCATGGAGGCGACCATGGACGGCGAGAGCCTGACCACATCCGTATAGAACATGGTCAGATAGGTGGCCATGGCGATGTTGCCGATGGACGTCCAGAAATCGCCCATACCGAAGGCGAATTTCGTCAGGAACGTCAGTTTGCCCTGGGGTTTGATGGTTGCAGACATAGTTCTTCCCTCATGTCGCTTTTTGTGAGATAACAGGCAGGCCCCTCCCTCTGATGAGGGAGGCGGCAAAGCATGATGTCAGGCCTTGCGAATGCGCACGGCCATGTATTGACGGCCAAGATCGACGCGCACGGAGTTTTCGTAGGCGTCCGGCAGCGTTTCGACGGTCATGTTCCACGTGTCGATCACGTCGACCACGTAGGCGGATCCGGCCGGCAACGGGATTTCACGATACTTCGGACGGAACCAGCCGAAATAGATCAGCTGGTAATCGTCACCACCGCGCAGCACGGGAACGTCCCAGTACTGTGCGGCCTTCTCGACCGCAGGCGCCACGTTTACGGATCCGTTGATCGGATTGGCAATCGGCCATGCCCGATCGGCGTCGAGATCGCCATCCAACGGCGTCGCGTCGAGCGGAACGTCGTCGAAGATCGAACGCATGAACGCGATGCGCGCCGGGGCGTCGCCGTGCAGTTCGCCGCCATGCGCCCACCAGATCTGCTCGTCTTCGTCGATGAACGTCTCACCGTGGGTCACGTAGCCGCCGCGCATGGCACCTTCCCAGAAGCGACGCATGAGTTCTTCGCCGGTCAGGTTGCCCCAGCCCCAATAGATGTTGCCTTCGTAGCCCGGTTCGTCGCATACGACCGGCTTGCCATAGGCCTTACGCCAGTCGGCGATGCATTCGGTGGTACGGGTCACGTCCACACGCTGGATGGAGCAGTGGGTGCACCACGGTTCGTTGTAGTCGTAGATCGGAATGCAGTTGTGGATGGAGCGCAGGTGGCCGAACGCATCGTTGGCCATGACCACACGTGCGTACTCACGCCAGTCCTCGAGCGACTTCTGGGGCATGAGGTCGTATTCGTTGGCCAGCGACCACCACACGTTCTTGTAGGCACCGTAGCGACGGGCCATATAGGCGAGGTACATCTCGTCTTCGACTTTGGTCATCTTGGAAAAGCCCCAATCCGGCTTGTCATACGGGTGCAACAGGATGATGTCCGCCTCGATACCGAGCTCGTCAAGCTGGGCGATGCGGCAATCGAGGTTCGCGAAGAATTCCTCGTCGAAACAGGTGTGGTCGAAACCGGTTTCACGGGTGCCCGGATAGGCGTAGGCCCATGGGTCGGCGGTGTTGAAGTCGTAGAACTTCGGGAATACGCACATGCGAATCTTGTTGAATGGCGCCTTGGCGAGCGTGGCGACGGTGCGGTCCTGCACGTCGGTCGGCTGGCTCACCCATGCGTAGCAGGTGGTGCCGTAAGGCTGGTACGGAGTGCCATCCTCATAGGTGAAACGGTATTTGAGTTCGCTGCCATAGGCTTCGCGGGCCTTGCCGGAAAGCGCTTCGGTTGCGGTAAGCACACGACCGTGGTTGTCCTGCGTCGCCGGAGTCACGGTGAAGACGCCGGTTTGACCGTCGAGCGCCGGATTGGTGCTCCGGGTCGTGAATGCCCACCGCCCCGCCGACGATGCCATGAAGCGCACGGAGTAGTTGCCGTTGCCGCGATAGAAGCCGCCGACGACAACGATCTGGCCGGTCTCGGCATTGGTGAAGTCGGCGGAAAGCGTCACATCCTGATATGGGTTGCCTTCCGTGTTTCCGGTGAGATTGATTTCGAACAGTCGGTACTGCTCGACCTGGGTCTTGTATTCTGCCATGATTGCCGCCCTTTGGTTGGTCGGTGCCGCACGACGACGTGCGACGCGTTCGAACGTGTTGACTGGTAGCAATCAACAGCAACCGGATACCGGAACAACAATCCGATTGTTATTGATTACTAACTAGTAACTTACTGGTTGATAACTTACTTGTCAACCCACGACACGCCCACAGCCACCCCGACCGGCATTCGGCTTCCTTGACATGCCAGGCAAAACACGAATCATCGACGCTCGCCCACGAATCTTCCGCGGACGTCACCGATACCCATCCCACTGCGGCGACGGGAACAGATACGCCTCATATCTTTTCCACTCCTCCAGATAGTCCACGCCCTCGGGATCGGCCAGCCAACGGCCTTCAAGCCCATACATGGCGGCATTGGCCAACTGATATGCCAGCATGCCGTCCACCCCTTCGGGAACCGCCCAGTCAAACTGCGCGAAATTATCCCACATGCCTTTGGTGCGCTCCACGAAATATCGATGCGCCGGATGTTCGGCCGACATGGCCTCGGTGTTGAGCATTTGGAACAGCCGCACCATTTCAGGTTGCCGCACATTCTGTTCGACCACCGCGCGCAACGCGGACGGGATATGCGGACGTTCACCCGCCCTGTCGCCGCCGGCGCGGAAATGGCCCAGATATTCAGTCTCCGCCCCCGACATGTCATAGTAACGTTCCACCACCAGCACCAGCAGATTGTGCTTGCTTTTCACGCGATGGATCACGGCCGTCTGTGTCACGCCGATTTCCGAAGCGATGTCCTGCAACGACAATCCGTGGTAGCCCTTTTGACCGATCAACCGCACGGCTACGTCGATGATCTGGTTGAGGCGCTCTTCGGCGCTCATCCTTTTCGACACCGCTTTCTTCTTCGGCTTCGTTTCCGCCATCAGCGCGGTGATGGCCGATTTGTCGAGCACATCAAGATCGTCGGCACCCACCTTGTCAACCGCCATATCGAACCTCCTGACACATCAGACAATCACTTAAGTTACCAATTAATAATTATGCCGCAGTCGTATGTGAAAATCGCGGAAAATCAGTAAGACACACCGCAATCACATCAATGATTTGACATCGAAGTTATCGGTAGCTAACTTATAAGTTATCTGGTAGTAACCAGTAACCGGAACAACGAAGTCATCCCATAACCAACTGCAATAGGCACCAAGGAAGGTGTATACACATGGAATCGCAGATCATCGCCGCCGAGGAGCTCGCTCCCGACACCGGCAAGCCGGTAAGCAAACTCAACCTCGGCCGTTTCGGCGCAGGCTTCATCTTCTTCTGCATCGTCTTCATGATGTCCGGCACCATCGGATCCACCGTACTGCTACCGGCCCGCTTCAATACGCTGGGCATCGGTCAGGGCGAGACGATTCTCGGCACGATGAACTCCATCGGCATCATCTTCGCCCTGATTTCCAACGTCATCTTCGGCGCGCTGTCCGACGCCTCGCATAGCCGCTTCGGCAAGCGTACGCCATGGATCATCGTCGGAGGCCCGATCGCCGGCCTCGGTTTCTACCTGACCTCCATCTCCCCCCACACTGCCGACCATCGTCGCCTCCTGGTCGTTGCTGCAGATTGGCCTGAACTGCATGATCGCACCGTGTGTGGCGATTCTGTCCGATCGCGTTCCCCAGAAATACCGTGGTTCCATGTCCGCCTTCTACGGCGCCGGACAGATCGTCGGCCAGTCCATGGGCACCATCATCGGATCCGCATTCATCGACGCGCCGAAGACCGGCTTCATGATCGGCACCATCTGCTGGTGCCTGTGCGGCATCGGCACCGTGCTGCTGCTTCCGCGTGAACTGTCCGCAGCCACCGACACAACCGAAAAGTTCGACATCAAGCAGGTCGCCATGCAGTTCCGCCCGCCGACCAAGGGCGCACGCGACTTCTACCTGGCGCTCATCGGACGGCTGATGCTCATCTTCGGCTACAACATGATCGTCGGCTACCAGCTGTACGTGTGCATGAAGTACATCGGACAGGATGCCAAGGCCGCCGCGGCGACCGTGTCTACCATGGCCGTGATCACCATGATCGTCTCGCTTGTCGTATCCCTGGTTTCCGGTCCAATCTCCGACAGGATCGGCAAGCGCAAGCTGCCGGTGTTCGTCTCCTCCGCCATCATCGCCATCGGCATCGCCGTGCCGTGGGTCCTGAAGTCCCAGTTCTCCATGTTCGCCTATGCGGCGCTCATGGGCCTTGGATACGGCATCTACATGGCCGTGGATCAGGCACTGAACGTCGACGTGCTGCCGAATCCGGACGAAGCCGGCAAGGATCTCGGCATCCTGAACCTCGCCAACACCCTCGGCCAGGTCATCGCACCGATCGTCGTCTCCTCCATCGTGGTCGCCACCGGCGGTTACTTCCTGGTATTCCCCATCGCCATCGCCGCCGTGATGGTCGGTGCAGTGGTGATTCTGTTCATCAAAAAAGTGAAGTAGGTTCACCGACCGCAAGCGGCCCGCACAAGCCGCATAACCGGCAAAGCCCGTTCCCTCCGAGAGCCTCCGCTCTCTCTCCGCTTTCGGAGGGAACGGGCTTTGCCATGCCAACAGGTCCGTCCGTTCGAAAGCCATCCATTACTTCACTTGCAAAACCATCCCTCAACTGCTAAACTACCAATTGGTAATTAAAGGACATCGCTTCAATGAGGAAAGTGAGCAATCCCATGACCGGCAATACCACCGAACTGCCATACAAGAACCCCGAACTTCCCGCCGAAGAACGCATCGCGGACCTGCTCGGCCGCATGACCCTCGAAGAGAAGGTCGGTCAGATGATGCAGCTTGACGCCCGCAGCGGCGATCTGGACGATCTGATCGTCAACAAGCACGTCGGCTCCATCCTGCACACCTCTCCCGCCGATCTGCCCCGCGCGGTCGAAACCGTGAACGCCAAGACCCGCCTCGGCATTCCGCTGGTCATCGGTGACGACTGCATCCACGGCTACTCCTTCTGGCCGGGCGCCACCATCTTCCCGGAGCAGCTCGGCATGGCCGTCAGCTGGGATTCCGAAAAGGTACAGGCCGCAGGCCGCGCCACCGCCGAGGAAGTATCCACCACGGGCGTGCACTGGACCTTCTCCCCCGTGCTGTGCATCGGCCGCGACACCCGTTGGGGCCGCGTGGGAGAAACCTTCGGCGAGGATCCGTATCTGATCGGCGAGATGGCCTCCAGCATCGTCAAAGGGTATCAGGGCGGAGCCAAGGCCGGCGAACCGCTCGCCAAGGATGCGATCCTGGCCTGCGCCAAGCATTTTGCAGGTTATTCCGAAACCCAGGGCGGCCGCGACGCCTCCGAAGCGGACCTGAGCCATCGTAAGTTGGAATCCTGGTTCCTGCCGCCGTTCGAACGCGTAGCCAGGGAAGGCTGCGGCACGTTCATGCTCGGCTACGAATCCATCGAAGGCGTGCCGGTCACCTTCAACAAGTGGCTGCTGTCCGACAAACTCCGCGGCGCTTGGAACTATCAGGGCACGCTGATCACCGACTGGGACAACGTCGGCCGTTCCGTCTGGGAGCAGAAAGTCAAGCCGGATTACGTGCATGCGGCCGCCGACGCGGTCAAGGCCGGCAACGATCTGGTCATGACCACCCCGCAGTTCTATGAAGGTGCGCTCGAGGCGGTACGCACCGGCTTGCTCGACGAATCACTGATCGATGCCGCCGTCTCCCGCATTCTCGCACTCAAGTTCCGTCTGGGCCTGTTCGAGGATCCGCGCCTGCCGGATCAGGAACGTATCGACGCGGTCATCGGCTCCGACGAGCATCAGCGGCTCAACCTCGAGTTGACTCGCGAATCCGTGGCGCTGCTTAAGAACAACGGATCCCTGCCGTTCGCCGCAGGCGATGCGAAACGCATCGCCGTGGTCGGCCCGCTCGCCGACGACGCACAGACCCAGCTGGGTGATTGGGCCGGTAATTCCGGACAGGTCAATTGGATGCCGGACGGCCATCCGCGCCACATGATCACCACCGTGCTCGATGCGTTCAAGCAGCTCGCACCGGCAGGATGCAACGTGGTCTACTCCCGCGGTGCGAATATCGTGGATCTTGTACCCGATCCGGAAGGCGAGTTCTATCCGGATGGTCAGCCGCGACCGAAAATCGGCGTCTCCGCCGCAGTGGACCAGGCCATGATCGACGAAGCCATCGAGAATGCACGACAGTCCGATTTGGTTGTCGCCGTGGTCGGCGATGTGGTCCAGCTCATCGGAGAAGGCTGCTCCACCGGCACGCTGGAACTGCTCGGCGGGCAGAACGCACTGCTCGAGGCGCTGTCCAACGTAGCTCGCGAAACCGGCAAGCCATTGGTCGTGGTGCTCATGAGCTCCAAGCCGATGGTGTTGCCGGCCTGTGTGATCGGCACCAATGGCGTGATCGTCGACGAATCCGCCGCCGAAGGTACTTCCGCACTGCTGTGGGCGCCAAGCCCGGGCATGAAGGGCGGCCAGGCCATCGCCGAAATCATTCTCGGCATCACCGAACCGAGCGGACGCCTGCCGATCACCTTCCCACGCCACGCAGGCCAGCTGCCGGTCTACTACAACCAGATTCGCGGCCAGCACGGCAACCGCTACGCCGATCTCACGCAGGATCCGGCATTCGCATTCGGCGAGGGCTTGGGCTATACCACGTTCAAGTACGGCGAACCGGCCATCACCAACGTTCCGGACTCCGGCGCCTTCACCGAATCCGACACCGTGCATGCCGAAATCACGCTCACCAATACCGGCGAACGCAAGGGTATCGAAGTGGTGCAGGCGTACATCGGCGACATCGTCACCTCTTACAGCTGGACCGATCGCGAGCTTAAGTCGTTCAAACGCGTCGAGCTCGAGCCGGGAGAAAGCAAGACGGTCGCATTCGACATTCCGGTCGCCGACTGCACCATCGTCGACCCCGATGCCAATCGGATCGTCGAGCCGGGCGAATTCGAACTACTCGTCGGCCATTCCAGCCGTCGCGAGGATCTCAAGCGCACCGTCTTCACGGTCGCCTGACGTCTTTCCTCTTACATAGTGGGTGAATGCACCGCGCTCACCCACATCCTGACGAAAGCACGACTTGCCGAGAACGCCGTTTTCGGCAAGTCGTGCTTTTTCTTTTCCCGACTGCGAACATATATCCGAGGTTAATTCTATTAGGATTGCAGAGCACGATTCACGAAAGGTGCCGCAATACCGAATCGTGCACGACCGACCGGCTCCAGCAGCTTCGACCAGCCCCTGCAGACCCAATCAGCCCGACAGATTCAATCAGCGATACGCATCCCACAGCGGTGAGGGGAACAGCAGATTCTCCATTTCGGACCATTCCGTATACAAATCGACCTCCGGCTCACGCAACCACCACAGCTGAATGCCATCCATGATCTCCATGGCCTTACGGACGATTGGCCGCATGCTCTCATGCCACGAACCCAGCTGCGGCGGGACGAGCCACGGATACCTCGAATAATTTTCCCAAATGCCGTCCATGCGCGACATGAATTCGTCATGCAGCGGATGGCCAGGATTGAGTGATTCGGCCGCCAGTACCGTAAACAACTGCACCATCATGCGACGGCGCGAATTATGCCGGACCAGATAGCGCAAGTAGGCCGGAAACAACGGCGCGGTCGGATCACTGCCGGGCATGCCCGATGCAAAGAAATCCTCCGGAGTGCCGGTACCGTTGTAATACTCGCTATACACCATCGCCAGCATATGATCCTTGTTGCCGACGTATCGCAGCACACCCTGTTTGGAAATGCCGACCTTATCGGCCACATCCTGCACGGAGATGCCGTTGTATCCACGTTCGCTGATCAGCTGCACCGCCGCATCCAGCACTTCCTCACGGCGCTCTTCCGGCGATTTGCGCACGCGCCTCACAACCTCTTCTTCAACCATGATTTCGAGTCTAGCGCCGATGCTGCTTCATTCCCGTCATTTCGCGTCAACCATCATCATAATGAACCGACGTTCCGCAACCGACAAGGAGCGGCCATGAATAACCCCATCATCAACGAGCAGGTCATACGGATGTCATTTCGGGCACAGAAAAAATTGCTCTCCGTGATGAGCGTATCGAGCGCATCATTGCCCGTGTTGGCCGTCGCATCATAGACGGTCAACGATTCGCGCACCTCCTTGACCAGTTCGCTGTGGCGCTGGGGCGTGTGACGGTCGGAGCGGTCGCATTGATCGCCATTGCGACCTTACAGATCCTGCGCCGACGCAAGAGAGGCGCAACGGTAGCTGCGGAAACCGGTGAGCCCGCCGCCGATGACGGCGAGTAGCCACGAGTCTGCCCATGCATAACCAATAATCAGCGCGGATGGTCCTGCCCCACAAGGCCATCCGCGCTTCTCATCGATACTCGCCCGAAATTCAGTCGACCGGCTTGGTCTCGTCCGCCTCGTAATCGAAGAAGTCGAAGTCGGCGGTCTTCTCATGCAGCGAAGCGTCGGTGACGGCGATACCGACCATCGTGCCGGTGAATTCGCCATACTTGCAGTATTCATCGGAGAAGGTGGTGGTGTCGAAATCCGGGCCGATCGTAGTCCAGGTCTCGCCGTCATAGCCCCACTCGAACCAGGTGCGGCGGCCTTCGATGCGAAGACGCATGTGAATCGGCTTGTCCTCAACGGCCACGCGGATGTCGAGCATCTCCGTCTTCTCGCCGTTCTCGAGGCGCACGATGGAGATTGCAGGGCCACCAAGCGTTTCGGAGTAGTACTTGCGCAGGAAGACGTTGTTCATGTTGTCGTAGTACACGGTCAGACCGGCGGAATGCTGGTAGACTTCCGGCTCGAACTCCATCTTCGTGGTGACGGTGGCGTATACGCTGGTCAGCTTGCGGGCGATCAGGCTCGTACGGTTGAGCGATGCGAGTGATTCCTCGCCACGGATGCGCAGCCAGCCGGGACGTTCCGTCACGTTGGCGAAGGTCGTCGGCATTTGGCGCGGCGAGTAGTACCAGTTGCCGATCTCATCGCCGTCGAAGTCATCATGCTGCGGGATTTCCGGCATCGGCACATCCGGCAGATTCGGTTCCTCGACCTCCAGCTTGGCCAGATTGGAGCCGTCGGCCATGCGCAGCCAGCCGTCGTCGGTCCACGTCATCTTCTGAATGGCGGTCTCACGACCGAGCGTGCAACGCAGTTCCGGCACAAACGGACGGCTGGTCAGGTGCACCAGATACGTTTCGCCGTTCGGCAGATCCACGTACGATCCGTGACCGGACTTCTGCAATACGGATTCCGGATTGAAGTAACGCGGCTTCAGATGGTCGTCATCGGCACGTTCGTTGGATTCCTTCGGCTGGGAGGTGACGAGCGGACCCTTCGGATCCGGCTCGTACGGACCCCACACATTGCGGGAGCGGCCCATGGTCACGGCATGGTTGTAGCCGGTGCCGCCTTCGGCGCACATGATGTAGTACCAGCCATCACGCTTGGTCAGATGCGGCGCTTCGATGCAGCCACGGTCTGTTGCGCCTCGCCAGATACGCTTCGGATAGCCGACCACGTGCTCGGTTTCCGGATCGTATTCCACGCAGCAGATCACGCCGGGCTTCTCATAGCCTTCACGGGTTTCCCATTCAAGGCTGACGATGTACTTTCTGCCATCATCGTCATGCAGGATGGATGCGTCGAATCCGGATGAGGTCAGATAGACCGGCTCACTCCACGGACCTTCGATGCTTTTGGATTTGATGAGATAGTTGTTCACGTCAAAATATCGGGCATTCATGGAGTTCATGACGCCATAGATTACGTAGAACATGTCTTCGGCCTCATTGTAGGTGAGGCATGGAGCCCAAATACCCTTGGCGGAGGGCAGCTTGGTGAGGTTCGGCGTGGTGTCGTCGGTAAGCACATGGGTCAGCAATTCCCAGTGCTTCATGTCCTTGGAATGGTAGATCGGGATGCCCGGGAACCATTCGAATGTGGAGACGGCCACGTAGTAATCGTCGCCTTTACGGCAGATGGCCGGGTCGGGATTGAAGCCCTTGAAAATCGGATTGTGCAGCATTGCTTTTCCTTTGTTTTTGGTGTACGGGATTACTTTTGGATCGGGAACCAGTCTTGGGCGATGCACCGGCCGAGATCCCATGCATCCCAGCCAATCCAGCCGGGAGTGTTGACGGTGTCGGTAAGCAGCTTGTAGTTCCAGTAGTAGAAACCGTGGCCCTTGCTCCAGGCGTTGAGCTGGGATTCGGCCACACCCTGGTATAGCGCGCGCTTCTCTTCGGCAGAAAGCGTCTCGGCCTGTGCGCCTTCCTCACCGTTGAGCACACTTTGGCCACCATGGGTATCCACGCCGCAACCGACGGAGTTGAACAGGCACCACTCGCCCACGATCGTCGGGAAGTATTCGCTCATCTCCTCGATCATCGGCGCATACGTATTCCTCACGAAATCGTCGTAGCCTTCGACTGTCTGCGGGCAACCCATCATTTCGGCGGTCATCAGATACTGGTGGGTGTCGAGAATCACGTTCTCGAATTCCGGCGCCAGCTTGCCGTCATCACCGCGCATGAAGTCCTTCCACTGCCCGATGTCGAAACCGTCGTGGAACACCACGGCCTTATCGATCGGCAGAGCTCCCCTGTCGGCGTCGCGCAGGCGATGGTAGGCGGTGACATAGAAGTCCTTCAACCAGTCGAACGCAATCGGTCCGGTGCCTGCGGCCAGTTCCGGATCGACCGCCTTGTACCGTTCGGTCACGTTCATCATCGGCCAGGAAGTGGTGGTGTTCGGTTCGTTGATGATTTCAATGCCCATCAGCGCTTCACGGTTGCCGTAACGCTTGGCGAGACGTTCGAGCACGGACAGCACGAATTCCACCTCGTCGGGCAGTTGCGCCCACTTGCACACGCCGGAGATGCCACCATTGTCGAAGCCGTTCTGGCTCATCGGCGCGGTATGCAGGTCGATGAGAATGGTCAGACCATACTTATCGGCCCAGTTGAACGCCTTGTCGAGTTCGTCGACGCAGCCGATGAACGGCGGCCGGTCGCCGAAGATGAAATACGGCACCGGAATGCGCACGGAGTTCAGGCCCCATGATTTGATGGTGGCGAAGTCGCGTTCGTTGACGTATTCGGCGCGATGCGTTGCGATGCGCGCTTCGTAAACGGCCGGATCAAGCTGGGTCGGCAGATAGTATTCGTCATCCGCGGTGGTGCCGTCGAACAACGTCGGGTTCATCCACTTCTCCAGAACCAACCAGTTGCCGAGGTTCACGCCTTTGATGTAGTTCAGATCCATATGCACTCCTTTGTACGGTCTCATAGTAGTTTCTATGTACTTAGTAACTACTTAGTTAAATCATAATATAATTATCCGAGACATGCAACTCGTCTTCAAGCGCCGATCCGCTTCCGATCACGTTCGACATGCAACCGGCAGATCGCCACGACGCTCACGGTTCATGAATCGACCGTTCGCTCGCCATCGGCGCCTTCGTCGGTCGATTGAGCCATCCATCCGTTGCGCCATACACACGTCAGATCCCATCCTTCCAAACCGTTGCCACCGCGGGAATCCCCCATCGCATCATTGCCTAACAACTGGTAGCTCCAGTAGATCTGCCCCGCGGACACGTTCCACGCATCCAACTCAAGCCGGGCCACTTCACGGTAGATCGCCTTGCGTTCCACCGCATCGCGCTGCCGTTGCGCGAGAGTATTCATCAGGCACCACTCGCCCACCATGACAGGAACATGCCGTGCGGCCAGCCGAATCATCGCCTTGCCGCATGCGACGAACAACCGGTACAGCCACATCGCAGGCACCGGTACGAATGTCTCCATGGCGATGATGTAGATGTGCGTGTCCAACATGACGTTCGTCATGCCTTCCTTCCCGAACCAGCCTCTCCAAGCGCCCAATCGGAATCCGTCATGGAACACGATCACGCTTTCCGGTTTCAAGATGGCTCGCAAACGCCGATACGCGTCGCGATACAGGTCTTTCAAGAATCTCATGGGCACATGCCCACTGCCCTTGGCCTCCTCCTTGTCCTTGGCATGGCCGGTGGACGGCGCCGTCCGATATACCAGCCAGCTGATCGGCTCGTTCAATACTTCCATGCCATACAATGCCGGCTCATTCCGGTAGCGCTTGGCGAGACGTTCCAGCACCGTCAGCGCATATTCCACGGCCTCCGGGTCCTTGCGCCATGTGCATACGCCTGTGATTCCGCCATTGTCGTAACCGTTTTGCGAGCCCGGCACGGTGTGCAGGTCAAGCAGCACCTGCAATCCGCACTGATCGGCCCAAGCAAAAGCGCGGTCCACATATTCGACGCATCCCGGATGTCCCTCCACATCGCCGAAGACGAAGTACGGAACGGGAATGCGCACCAGATTGTATCCGTGTGAAGCGATGGCGATGAAATCCCGCTCGGTCACATATGTTTCACGATGGCGTCGCAGCAGCGCCTCCAACCTGGACGGTTCCATCGTGCGATGCATCCAGATTTCATCATCCTCGCCGCATTCTTCGAACAGGGCCGGTTTCATCCATTTTTCCAGCACCAACCAGTTGCCGAGATTCACGCCATTGATCTTCTCGTCGACTCCCAACGTCATGTCGGCTCCTTTCGCAGCATGTTGACGCCTGCCATGCGGAACCAGTAACCAATTCCGTCAGGCAGGCGCCTTGCAATACAACACCGGCTTCGAGGGCGACGGTGGGAAGAGAAAGGAAGGACCACCGTTCGGCAGACCCTCCAAGCCGCTGTCAGCTCAGTCAATCGACCGAGCCGCCGTCCCCCGCTAATCCAGCACAAACGTGTTGAACGAACGCGGGGCCAGCGTCACCTTGAATCCACGGTTGGCGGACAAAGGATCGGCAAACTCAAATGGACGCTCCTCATCGAGGGCATTCTGGACCACGACCACCACCGTGCCGTCCGGATTGCGGAATGCGATGGCCATCGAGTTGAAGTGGCCGGTGGTGCCGAGCACCTTCGCACCCGGCTTGACGTAGTGCGAGAAGTGGCGCATCACGTAATATTCCGGATTGCGGCGCACTTCATGCTTGTCGGCGGTGATGGTGAACAGCGAGTTCTGCCACCATCCCCATGTGGAATCCTGGTCGTCGAGGATCATGTTCCAGTAGGTGTAGGCGGTGGCGCCGTTGCGCAGGTAATGGTTGATCAGGTGGAAGATGTACTCTGCATATTCCCAGCTGTTGTCGCCGGTGCCGCATTCGGATTCCGACTGGATCAGCTCGATTTCCGGCCACGACTCATGCGTACGTGCGATGCAGTTCTGTCCGGCCCATTGGTAGGCGATGCCTTTGATGTACTTGCGCGCATCGTCATCGAAGAGGATGTTGTCGACGAAACGGTTGTAATTGTTGAGCTTCATGCCGTAGCCGCCGCCGGTCCACGCCATGTCTTCCGGGCCGTTGAGCGTGCCCAGCCAGATGTCGGTGCCGAGACCGGCCTCGTCGAACGCCGGTCCGAGGTAGTCGCGGATGAACACCTTGAGCGCTTCGGAATCCCACAGGGCGCTCGGGAACTTCTGGTCGGCGAACACCTCGTTCTGCACGTGCAGCTGGTTCACGGTGATGCCATGCTCGGCGTAGGCCTGGATGTACTTGACGAAGTACTTGGCGTAGGCCTTCAGGTTCTCCGGCGTCTGCACAAGACGGCCGTAGTTGTAGGCCTTCGGGCGCTTCATCCACGTCGGCGGACTCCACGGGCTGGAGAACAGCTGCATATCCGGCTGCCATTCCTGCGCACGATGAATGTACGGAATCAAGGTCTTTTCATCATGCTCGACGGAGAAATGCTCCATCTCGTAATCGCCGTCGGTCTCGTCGTAGCTGTACCAGTGGTCGGCAAAATCGTTGGCACCGACGGGTGCACGATTGAAGGTGAAGTTCATCTCGTCGGGACTGAACAGTTCCTTGATGATCTGGTCGCGCTCCTCTTCGGTGACCGTTTGCAGTGGCAGCCAGCCGAGTTCGTTGAAGCAGCCGCCGAAGCCGCGTAGGGCCTGATACTCATTGCCGTCGAGCTGCAAGTCGGAGGCGGAGGCGGAGTTGGTGGATTCGATTTCGGAAGTTTTGTCGACGAGTCTGTCGTCTTGCGTGGTTGCGGTCCAGGTGGTCATTGGACACTCCTTGATATCGTCGTTGATATTGGAATCTGCGGTTTTCGGCCTAGGTTTCGACCCATTGCATTCGTCATGGCAATGCAATCGCCCAAGCGGGTACGTTTTCCTGCAGAGGAGCTACGGCGGTCCGTTCCGGCACGTTCGGACCATGCAAGACCGAGTCCTTGCGGTCCGGAACGGACCGCCGTAGCTTCCCTGTTCGCAACGCCGTCACGTCACGTTGCTTGTTATGATGTTCCTTCCGTTCCCGTTCAGGGAAGGATGGCCTACTTGACCTTCTTGATGGCCATGATGAAGAAGCAACCGATGATGGCCAGGGCGATGGAGGTCGGGAACGCGAAGTTGTAGCCGAGGTTCACCACGAGAGCGGACATCACGATCGGGCCGCACATCTGGCCGAGAGTGGTAGCCATGTTCAGGATGCCCAGATCCTTGCCGGCCTCTTCCTTGTTCGGCAGCACGTCGACGAGCAGGGCCTGATCGACCGCGGAGTAGACCGCATAGCCAAGGCCGGCGATGCCTGCGAACAGGTACATGCCCATGGACGAGGGGAAGACCCACGGCATGGCGATGCCGATGGCGAACAGCACGGATGCCACGACGACCGGGACCTTACGACGGCCGATGATGTCGGAGACCGGACCCGAAATGAAGGAGCCGACCAGAGACATGACCATCATGATCATGGAAACGACGGACACGGTGACGGCGGATTCGTCGACGGACTGTCCGATGTAGTTCTGGATGATGTACAGCTGGTAGACGGCAATCATCTGATAGGAAACGAGCATGCAGAAACGACCAACGAACGCCTTGTAGAAGTCATGCGCGCCATGGAATGCCGGCGGACGGAAGGAGACGAGCACGTCCTTGAGGGAGCCTTCGTCCTTCGGCAGGAAGTCGGCGGACTCCTCCTTCGGCATGATGAGCATGGAGACGACGCCACCGAGGAACATGAGTACGCCTGCGACGGCGAAGCCCGGGATGAGATTCTTGATGAACAGTGCACCGAGCATGGTGCCGATCGGGGAACCGATGGTGGCACCGGCGCCGTAGAAGGCGGACATGGTGCCGCGGATGCCGGATGACACGCGATCGGACAGGATGGCGACCATCGGGGCGATCATGCAGTTCAGGCCGAACATGCAGGCACAGTAGAAGATGGTGAGCAGCACGGCATTATGCGTGGTGCCGGTCAGGAACAGGGTGACGCCGCCAAGCACCGCACCGAACAGGATCCACGGAGTACGACGTCCGAACCTCGAGCGGGAACGGTCCGAGAAGTTGCCGAACATCAGATTGGCGATCAGGGATGCGACCGCGGTGAAGGCGTTGACGATACCGATCAACGCATCCGGATTGACGCCTTCGATGGTCTTGTAATGCATCGGTAGGAGCACTGCGGAAACAATGCCAAGACCCGACATCCATAGCACGCCGAAAATGATGAAACCGGCGCCGAATCGGGCGATAGTGACCTTATCGAGCGGCTTGCCCGTTGCCGGCGAGAGCGACGGGTCCTTTTCCGCCGCCGCGATGTTGGCGTAGTATGCCGACAGACGCTCTTCTTTGCTTGCGATTGCTTCACTCATGAAACTCTCTCCTTCGATTCATGCTTCAGTAGTGAAATGTGTGAGCTGCTTTGCTCCGTTTTGCTAACTACCGTATGGTAACTAACTTGTTTTTTACCATAAACCACCCGACGGAAAAACGCAAGTCGGCAATGCCCGACCATCGATTTTCCTTAGGGATCGTCGTTGACCATGCCCCGCAGTACATAAGTTATCTATTACTTAGTAACTGCTTAGTTAAATCATATTACAAAGATATCTGACTGTCATTCTCCGGCGTGTCCCAATGATTTTCAACGATTCCCCCTCCCTCTGCTATAACTTAGTAAGTACAAAAAGGAGAAATCATGCGTCGCCGTACGGAAACCACCACCAAGAAACGAATGAGCGCCGAGGATCGTAGGAAAAGCATCCTCGAAACCACCATCTCGTTCATTTCGCAGTTCGGCTTCTGGGGCTTCACCATTCGCGACGTCGCCCAAGCTCAGAACATCACCGAAGCGGGCCTCCTTTACTACTACAACTCCAAGGAACAGCTTCTCGAAGAAACCCTCAAGTACGCCGATCGCATCAATCAGATCGCCATCGCGAAACATTTGGGCGTCGAAGGCGTGACCGGCGAAGTCTTGCAGGACGGCATTGCATACCATTGCGATCTGGGGCTGAAAGCCATTTCCACAGGCACCGTGGAAACCAATGCCGACCGTCTGGAAATGGTCCGCCTGTACACGTTGCTTGAAAGCGAAGCGCTCAGCAAGGACCATCCCGTGCACGAGTATTTCGAACAGCGCGAGACCAATCTGCTCAGGGAATATGCGTTCGCCGCAAAGCGCGACGGGGTCGCCGATCCGGAGCGCACCGCCTTGCAGGTGCTCTCCGCCATGGAAGGCTTGCAGCTGCGATGGCTCAACGGATCTCACAACATCGACTTCGTGGCCGAGTGGAAGGCCCTCATCGATCTGATCATCCCCTGACGAAAGTCATTCCGCCGTCGTTCCGACCGCCCGGCGTCGGTCGACAAATCTCCTGCGCTGGGCGGATTCGGCTCAACCGACGATAACGACCACGTTCCAGCGGCCAATCGTCAGTTCGTCACCGATGGCAACGGCATCGCCCGCTTTCAGCGCAACATCGGCCGTGGCCACCTCGTCGATCTCGCCTTCCGAGGCGATTACGACCGGCGCGACCACCACCTCACCCGGCACCGGACTGGCGATGGTGACGTCGGAGGCGGAATAGTTGAGCAGATACGTCACCGTCTCGCCTTGAGTGTTCGTGCCCTGGCGAACCGCAATCCGACCTGCGAGCGCAGTGCCGGCGCCCGCGACCCCGGCATATTCCACGGCTTCTCGCATGACGGCGCGAATCGATTCGGCATCCAGCAAGGTGGCGATCCACTCGGCGCTGCCTTTGCCGAAGGTGTTGCGGGTCATGGCCGCATAATCCTTCCATGCATAGTGGCCGTAGGTGGCAAGTACTTCGGTGCCGTCAGCCGGGGTCACCAGTTCGATCAGCGAAAGCGCTTGGGTGGATGGAACGCCTTCGAGCGCGCCGGCGAATTCCACGGATACGTGACCGTTCGGGCGGGTGAACTGGTTATAGGTCATGCCGAACACGTCGGTGAGGTTGTGCGGAGCGCGGTCAGCCCACACGCTCACCTCGTCGTCGGAGACGAAGGAACGCATGGTGGAGACCAGATGGCCGCCGTTTTCCACAAACTTACGCAGACGGTCAGTGGTTTTCTGGCCTGTGCAGTACAGGGCCGGGGTCACGATCATCTCGTACCTGGCAAGGCGTTCGGCGTCGGCGTCGGACGGTATGAAGTCGCATTCCACATTGAGTTCGAACAACGCGTCATACACATTGCGCACCACGTCGTTGTACTTGAGGCCGCCACCGAACGGGAAGCCGGATTCGATGAGGAACCAGTCCAGCGCGGACAGCGATTCATTGGAGACCATGATGGCCACCTTATTGCGCTTCTTCAGGTGGACAAGACGCTCCCCCACTTCTGGCTTGGCGATTTCGCGACCGAATACGCCGGCCTCACGGTAGGTCGGGTTCGGTTCCAGGTCGTGGCTCAGCAGGCCTTTCCAGTAGGTTTCGAATGAATTGTGGATGGAATGCCAGTGCCAGTATTCCACCATGTCGGCGCCGGAGGCCAGATGGGAGTATGCCTGCAAGCGCAACTGACCCGGGAACGGAACCCAGCCGTGCTGGCCCTGCGCTTCGGTTTCGAGCACCAGGTAGTTCCGGCCGTCCTTGGTGGAACGGGTCATATCGCCGCCGAATGCGATCTCTTTGCCGGTCAGATCGTCTTCGGTCGGATGGTAGATGTCCACACCGGTGATGTCCACAGCGGTCGAAGCCTTGAAATGGTCGACGGCCGGCTGCACGCCGAAGGAATAACCACGCCATTCGAAATCGAAATTGTGGGTAATGAACTGGTTGTCGTGCGCATATTCGCGCACGATGTCGGCCTGCCACTGCAGGAAGGCGCGCACCTGGTCGCGGCGGAACTTGTCGAACTCACCGCCGAGGGATTCGTTGATGGTCGCGGTCACATCCGGGAAGTCCTCCCAGGAGTCCACACGATTGGACCAGTAGTCGAGGCCAAAGTGATGGTTCATCTCATCGAGGTCGCCATCGAATTTCTCGTACAGGTATTTGACGAACAGACGCTGCATGTCGTCGGAGACCGAATCGTAGTACTTGGTCTCGTTATCCACCTGATAGCCGATGACCGCCGGATGGTCGGCCACGTGGGAGATGAGCCTGCGGATCACGCGCTCACCGTAGAAGCGGTAGGTGGCGTTAACGATATTCATGATCTGGCGTGCGCCGTATTTGCCTTCGCCGTTCGGGGTGACGGCGAGCACGCTCGGGTCGAGCTTGACGAGCCAGCCGGGCACGGCGTAGGTCGGCGTACCGACGATGACGTCGATGCCGGCGCGCTGGGCCGCGTCGAGGGCGCGGTCCACATAGGTGAAGTCGAATTTGCCCGGTTGGGGCTCGCAGGTGCTCCACGTGGATTCGGCGATGCGAATCACGTTGAGCCCGGCGTCCTTCATCATCCTCATATCCTCATCGATACGATCGATGCCCTTCATCATGAGGTATTCGTCGTAGTAGGCGGCGCCGAAAAGGATATGGTCCACGCTGTTGCGACTCATGGCTCCTCTTTCTGTTGTCTTCCTTGACATGCACTTGCATTTATATCTAACGGTTATTAGATATAAAGAAGATACATCTCGACACGGCAATTTGTCAAGAACGGCGAGAAATCGGGCATGTCTTATCTAACATCCATTAGAAAACAATACCTCTCGCAAGCATGCAAGTCTGCACGCATGAGTGCAGACGTCAGGCGACGAAGCCTACCGGTAGTTATCCCATACCGGGGAGGGGAAGATGATCCTCTCGAAGAGCAGCCACTCATCGTACAGGTCGATCGGAGGCTTGCGCATCCATCGCAACTGAATGCCATCCATCGCCTCCAGACACATGCGCACCGTCGGCCGCATATTCCGCCATCCACCGACCTCAGGCGGAATATTCCACTGATATTCGGAATAATGCTCCCACACAAGGTTCGGGCGCTCTTCGAAATAGTCATGCAACGGATGCTCGGGGCTGAATCCTTCGGACTCCAACACCATGTAAAGCTGCAACAGACTCTGTCGCTTCGCGTTGTACCGCACCAGAAACCGCAGATATGCGGGAAAACTCATGCCGTTCGGATCACTGCCGGGCAAGCCCGATTCCATGAAATCCCGCGGCGTTCCATAAGCGTCATAGTTATCGGTGACAAGCATCGACAGCAGGTTCTCCTTATTGCCGATATAGTGCAGCAACCCCGGCTGACTCATACCGATCTCATCGGCGATGTCCTTCAACGACGTGCCATAGAAGCCCTTCTCCCCTATCAGTTTGACCGCCGCCGCAACGATTTCGGCCTTACGCTCCTCAGGAGATTTGCGAACACGTTTCTTCCCCGCACCAGTCATGCATCCCAGTCTACCGACCAGCATCCACCCCACGGCCAACACGGCCCCGTTCGCCGACACGCACATCATGGTGTATCGTTTTCCTAACGTCTGTACGAAGGAGCGCCATGACGCAGCCATCAATCCCATCGGTCCCAAACATGCAACTCAACAATTCCGCCCCCATTCCTCAGATCGGTTTCGGCACCTATCAGATTCCGGCAACCGCTACGCAGCAGGCCATCGAGCAGACTCTGGAAATCGGCTACCGGCACATCGACACCGAGAACGCATGAGACAGAACCTGGATGTCTTCGGATTCAAGCTGGATCCGGATGAGATGCAGGCCATCAGAGCCCTGCACAATCCTGCCATGCGCATTTCCGGCGACCCCAACACGTTCAGTCAATCCCAGTCCCGGGCCAACCAGCGAACGCGCGGAAACGTCACAGCCTAGCAAGGCACCATCAGATCGACGGAGCCTCCACGAAGGAGACGGGAAGCATCACACTCCCGTCTCCTTCATATGGAATCCCGTTTTCCTTCGCCCGAATCTGCAACAACAGATCATGCGCGGCGGCGCGCCCCATCTCTCTGGGATCCTGCTCCAGCAAATAGATGCCATCGTGCACATACTGGCTCCAGCGCCAATCATCAAAACTGACCAGACCGACGCCATCCGGGAAACCGATGCCCAAGGCGCGCAACACCGCCAACACATCGAACAGCAACGGCCCCATCAACGACACGATCGCGGTCCTACCGCTCAGATGGCCCAACGTGATGGACAGCTTTCGCTCGATCCAGTCGACGTCATTGTCCTTGACATCAATCGCAATCATCAGAATACCGGATTCATCTGCGGCCTTCCGCAACCCCTCCACTCGATGAGTCTGTGCGGAGATCTCGCTTTTCATACGCGAAAGCACCAAGACATTGTCATAGCCAGCATCCACCAGTCGCCTACCCAGCCTCATGCATGAATCCTCGTTATCCGACATCACTCTCGATACGGAATCGGGAAGATTCTCCGGCTCCCTATCCACGACGACCAATGGCGTGCGCGCCGTGATAATGGAAGAATATGCGTTGAAATCGGAGGCATTGGGCTGAATCACCAGCCCATCAACCCTTTGAGACAACAGACGGTTGATTTCGGCACGCTCCTCCTCGAGAGAATTATCGGAATTCATCAGCATGACATCGTATCCAGCCGGACGCAACTCCTCATCGATGCCTTTGAACAGCAATGACGAAAACACATTCGAGATATCAGCGACCACGACACCCACCACATGCGTGTTTTGCTGACGCATCCGCCTTGCCGATGCGTTCGGCCTGTAGTCCAGACGATCCACAGTCTCCTGAATGCGAGATTTCGTAGCCGCGCTCATCTTCCCATAGTTCCCGTTAATAAAACGCGACACGGTCGTCACCGACACCTGCGCCTCACGTGCGATATCCGCAATGGTCGCCTTTGCCATAGCAACTCCCTTTCCGTCGGAATAGTCAATCATTGTACCGCCCCTTCTTCATCGAGTCCGTTCCGTCAACGACACGCCCATCCGACATGCTTCAGTCCCTTGTGCCCCAAGGACTTGAAGCCATGTGGATCGACAATCGTCCATATGGTGTTTATCATAGGGTATCGATACACCTAACACAACAAAGAATGTTGATTACCATAAGATGTATCGTTAAACTAACTATCATAAAGCCAACGGAGGCATCATGGAAGAGTTCTCACTCAACAGCTTCAATCTGACGGATAAAGTCGTACTCATCACGGGCGGCGCAAGTGGCCTGGGGCAGTATTACACCCAAGCCGTAAGCAAAGTCGGCGCGGATGTGTTCATCGTCTCCTATGACCGACAAGGGTGGGAGGAGACCCGGGCAGTCGTAGAGGCCAATGGACGCAAGGCGGTATTCATGCTGCAGGACATCACGGAGCCAGGTGCGGCCAAAAAGATCGTTCAACAGGCAATGCAGGAATTTGGACGAATCGATGTACTCATCAACAATGCAGGCATGCAACGCAGACATGAACTCGTGGAATTCCCCGACGAGGATTGGAAAGCCGTCATCGAACTCAATCTCAACGCCCTGTACTACCTTTCCCACGAAGTCGCAAAGATCATGATTGAGCAAAAAAGCGGCAAAATCGTCAATATCGGTTCCATGCAGTCCTATCGGGCGGGCAAGTTCATCTTCCCGTACGCGGCAAGCAAGCATGCAGTCATGGGACTGACCCGAGCCTATGCCGATGCCCTGGCATCCTACAATGTGCAGGTCAATGGTCTCGCTCCCGGCTACATCAACACTCCTATGACCAAGGCCCTGCAAGAGGATCCAGTACGAAGCGTTGAAATCCGAGAACATATTCCGGCGGGCCACTGGGGAGAGCCGAAGGAACTGATGGGAGCGATGGTGTTCCTGTGCTCCAAGGCATCCGATTACGTGACCGGTGTCATGCTCCCCGTCGACGGCGGATACCTGCTTCGCTGACATACCGCCAAATCACATGACCTCATACCAAGAAACATAAAGGTACCACCATTGTCGCGGGTCCGCTGTTCAACATGCTCCTGCATCGCGTTCGCCCGGATCTGCATCGCACAAACATCGACATCGCAGTACTCGGTGATTTCAAAGAATTCAAGGAGGAAGAGACCCCTGGCTTCGCCATCTCCGTACTGACCGCCATGATGCCGGTCATTCTGATCGCCATCGCAACAATCTGCTCTTTCATTCTGCCGGAAAGCAATCCGGTGAACGAGGCCATCCAAGTCGTCGGGGCACCTGATGCCGCAATGCTGCTTTCCTTGCTTTTCGCAATCTGGTCGATGGGATTCGCCCGCAAAAAGACCGTGTCCGAAATCAGCACGTCGATGACCGAGTCCGTCAAGCAGATAGCGATGATGCTGCTGATTATCGGCGGCGGTGGCGCATTCAAGCAGGTACTTGTCGATGGCGGCATATCTGATTACGTATCCTCGCTGTTCGCCAATCTCAACATGTCTCCGCTGATTGCCGCCTGGCTGGTGGCCGCAGTATTACGAGTCTGCCTTGGCTCCGCGACCGTGGCGTCTCTCACCGCCGCCGGACTGGTCGCTCCCATGCTGGCGATGTCTTCAGTCAATCCGGCATTGATGGTGCTGGCAGTGGGTACAGGATCGGTCATCGCAGATCATGTCAACGACGCCGGCTTCTGGATGATCAAAGAGTATTTCGGTCTTTCGCTCAAGGAGACGTTCCTGTCTTGGACCACCGCCACTACGGTAATGTCCGTAACCGGACTGGTCTCCGTACTGGGCTTGTCACTATTCATCTGACAAGCAACATCTAGAAGCCTGTGGAGGCAGCAACGGCATGCCCCCACAGGCTTTTCCTATCAGTAGCCGACCGCAGGCCGATTGAAACCGGCACTCTCGGCCCTATGCCTGAAACACATCGGGATGCTTCGGATCGCCTGGCTCGTCGGCCAGTACACCCTCCAGTCCCAGGAATTCCTGCCAGAATTCCAGCGAATTGCCATAGGGAGCGGACTGGCGTCCACGTGCCTGCAGATTCGCCTTGGCCTCAAGCACATCCTCCTCGCGAATGCCATCGAAATATGATTCGAGACGTTCACGATTCGTGGAGTCGTAGAACAGCGAGCCAATGATTTCAGTAAGCCGTTGCGCACGTGCGATCGGCAATGAATCCCAATGACGGAATTCAATGAAATTCTTCAGACGAACATCGTTGAAATGCGTGGAGATCACATGATTGATCTCATATGCGTTAAGCTCACGATCCGGATATGCATCGTTCGCGTTCTCGTAGAATGCAGGATGGTGCAAATCGGCTCCAGGTGTGGCCAGTGCCTCCGGCGTATGCGTCAGATCGGCGAACATCAGCGGTGTGGACAGCACATCCACCGCGTAATCCTCCCAACCGAAACGCGGGTCAAACAGTCCGGGAATCACATTGGTGCGTTGGAAATCCAAATAATCCCACATGCGCTGACGCAGCAACGGATAAGGATTCTCATGCCCTTCGAAATATGGGGTGTTACGGAAAAACCATGCCAGAATCGGACCGATAACCGTTCCCAAACGCAACTTGGCAATCGCATCCCTCTCGGAAACATAGTCGATGCTCACCTGTGTGGAAGCCGAGCATCGCATCATACACGGGCCGAACTGACCGACGCGGCCAAGATAGGCGGTCATGGCCTTATACCGGTCCTTCGGATTGACGGGAATATCGGCATAGCCCGATTTCGGCTGGTAGCCATAGTTCACCAAACGGAAATCCAACTCATCAAGCACCGGATCGACTTCACGTCGGAACGCACCGTACAGTCTGCTCAGTTCCTCGGGTTTATGCAGGATGCCGAGCGAACATTCGAGCTGGCCACCCGGCTCGAGGGAAACGGAAATGCCCTCACGTCCAAGCCCGACAAGACGTCCGTTCTCCCAGTATTCCTTGCTTTCGTCGTAGTATGGACGAATACGGTTCAACAACGCCTCGATACCGTTTTCCTCGTAATAGTTCACGGCAGTATCGTCACTGTTGTGCACCGGCAGGTGTTCGATTTCCACACCGAAGCCACCGGTTCCACGGCCTTGGCAACCGGATTCGAAAAACTTGACCAGGCTTTCCACATGCTTCGGGTTCGGCTCGGTCAGCAGGTGCGCATACGTAATTCTTGGTGCTGTCATGATGGTCATCCTAACGAAAATCGGCATCCGCAACGCAGGAACCGCTATATGGAAAATCGATAACGCTTATACGCCACCTCAATCTACCGACGCTCAGACCGTTTCAGCGTCGGCAGATTGAGGAAGGCACTAGGCTGCAGGCTCAGACTGGTGGGCCCTATACGCCTTCTTCGCCGCCGAAATCATCAGCTTGATACGGTTGAGCTGGTTGGCTTCGGAAGCGCCCGGATCATAGTCGATGGATACGATGTTGGCCTCCGGATGCAGACGCCGAATCTTGCCGAACATGCCTCGGCCGGTCACATGGTTCGGCAGACAGGCGAACGGCTGCGCACAAATCACGTTCGGGCATCCCGATTCGATGAGTTCCAGAATCTCGGCGGTCAGCAGCCAGCCTTCGCCGGCCTGTACGCCCACGGAAGTGACCTCACCGGCCTTCTTGACCAGTTCAGGCATCGGCAGGTCCTGGGAGAACTTGCCGTTTGCCAGACCGATTGCCTTGCGCACCGGATTCAAATACAGGTCCAAGCCCTTACGCATCAAGGCATAGCCAAGCTTGCTGCCACCCATGCCGAGATAGTGCTCGTTCCAGTCGGCAATGTACGGACGGGTGGTCATGAACTCCATGATTCCCGGCACCACGGCCTCGCAATCCTGTGATTCAATCACATCGACCACGTGATTGTTGGCATCCGGCTGGTACTTGACCAGAATCTCACCGACTACGCCGACGCGCACCTTGCGCGGCTCGTCTTTCAACGGCAACTTGTCGAAGGACCTGACGATTTCCTTGACAAGCTCCTGATACGGCAGATACCCTTTGCCGATGAACTTGCGTGCCGTCTTGGAGAAACCGTGATGTTCAAGCGTTTCACGCACGATGACATCCCACGTCTCATACAGCTTGTCGGCACTTCCTGCGGTCACTTCGTACGGACGCACCCGATACAGGCATTTCATCAGCAGATCGCCGATGACCAGCGCCTTGACGGCACGATGCAGCAGAGATGGGGTCGCCTTGAAGCCCGGATTGTCTTCGATACCTTGAGTGGAGATGGCAATGACCGGAATCTGCGGATAGCCGGCATCCACCAGCGCCTTGCGGATCAGGCCGAAGTAGTTGGTGGCGCGGCACATGCCGCCGGTCTGCGTGATGGCGAGCGCAGTGGTGTCCGGATCATACTTGCCTTCCAGAATCGCATTCACAAGCTGGCCGATAACCATGATGGCCGGATAGCAGGCATCGTTGTTCACGTACTTCAGGCCGATTTCGACATCATCGCGGCTGGCGTGCTTAAGAATGTCGAATTTGTAGCCGCCGGAACGGATCACGGATTCCACCAATGAGAAGTGAATCGGGCTCATCTGCGGAGCCACGATGGTGTAGTCCTTCATATCCTTGCCGAATGGAATGCGGTTCGCATATTTCGACATGGTGGCGGAATTATGAGCCGTCTTCTTGCCTTCCCGACTTTCGCCGATGCCATTTTCAGCGGCACGCCTGGATGCGGCCTTCACGGCTTCGGTAAGCTTCGGATTGGCCTTCATCACCGTATCGAGCATGATCTGACGGCCCGGAGTCGGGGCGGCGGAACCGGTCTTGCGGAATCCACCCTGTCCGGCCTGCTTGATGGCCGCGGTTTCGGCGGCCTTGAGCTCAGCCTCAGCGGCCTTGAGCTGTGCCTTGACCTCGTCAAGCTTGGCTTTGGCGTCGGCTACGGCGTCGGCATTGCCGGGTTGATCCTGCTTGGTGGGCATGGATGCGGCAACGGCGCGCTTGTGATTGCGTTCGCGCTCCTCGACGGCGGCCTTGAGCGAACGCAGTCGAATCTTGGCCGCGCCCAGATTGGACACCTCGTCGATTTTCAGCATGGTGTACACGTCGGCCTTGTCCGCAAGGATTTCGGACACCTGATCCGTGGTGATGGCGTCAAGACCGCAGCCGAAGGAGTTGAGCTGCACGAGTTCGAGCCCCGGATAGGAGGCCACGAAGTTGGCGGCCGCATACAGTCGGGAATGGTAGGCCCACTGATTGGTGACGCGCAATGGCATCTTGGTCACCTTGCGGTCACCGACATGGCGGAATCCGTTGGCGTTCTTCTTACGCGGATCTTCCTCGCCCTCGGCCAGGAATTCGCTCAGGGTGAGCTTCTGCCCCGGCTGCAGTTCACAGATCGAATCCTCGGAGAGCACCACCATGCCGAGCGCGCAGATGGTTTCCGGAATGCCATGATTGACTTCCGGATCGATATGATAGGGCCTGCCCGCAAGCACGATGCCGCGGCAGTTGTGTTCCTTCATGTAGGCGAGCGCCTTCAGGCCCTCCATCTGCACGTCGTGCTTGAACACCTCGTTTTCGGCGTAGGCGGCCTTAACCGCGGTCTCGGCTTCCTCGCGGGTCACGTCAGCCCAGGCGAACTCCTCGACGATACGGTCGATCATAAGTTCGTGGTTGGCCATGTTGAAGTACGGGCGCATGTAGCGCACGCCTTCCTCACGCAGTTCGGGCATGTTCGCACCGATGACCACCGGATAGTTGGCCACGACCGGACAGTTGTAATGGTTGTCGGTGTCCGGAACCAGGTTCTCCTCATATGACACGCACGGGTAGAAGATGGTCTTGATGCCCTTGTTGAGCAGCCATTTGACATGGCCGTGCACCAGTTTGGCCGGATAGCAGATGTTCTCGGAGGCGATCGATTCGATGCCGGTCTCGAACAGCTCGTGCGAGCTACGGCCGGAAATCATTACCTTGAAGCCGAGCGAAGTGAGCAGTGTGAACCAGAACGGATAGTTCTCATACATGTTGAGCACGCGTGGAATGCCGATTTCGCCACGGGTGGCCTTCTTGTCGGTGAGCCTGCGGTAGGCGAAGCAACGCTTGTACTTGTAGTCGTACAGGTTCGGCCTGTCGGAGCGTTGCTTTTTGGAGTCGCCGCCGCGTTCGCAGCGGTTGCCGGTCACATAGCGCGAGCCGTCCTGGAAAGTGGTGATGGTGAGCTTGCAGTGGTTCTGGCATAGCTTGCATACGTCACGTTCGGAGGTCATCGACAGGTGGTCGAGGTCCTCGCCGGAGATGATGTTCGATGCAGTGTGCGTCACGCCGTCGATCACGATTTGCTTGATGCCGGTGTTCGCCGCATCGTCAGGTTCGCCATCAAGTCCGTCGGATACATCGGAATAATGCATGCGTGCGGTCAGGGCCGCTCCATACGCACCCATGAGGCCCGCGATGTTCGGTCGGGTGACCTCACGTTCGGTGAGCAGTTCGAAGGCGCGTAGCACGGCATCATTGAGGAACGTACCGCCCTGTACCACCACGGTGTCACCGAGTTCGCCCGAATCACGCAGCTTGATGACCTTATACAAGGCGTTGCGCACCACGGAGTAGCACAGACCGGCTGCGATGTCCTCCATCGAGGCGCCTTCCTTCTGCGCCTGTTTGACGGATGAGTTCATGAAGACGGTGCAACGCGAGCCCAAATCCACCGGATGTGTGGAGTTCAGGGCCGCCTGCGTGAATTCCTGAATGGTCAGACCCATGGATTGCGCGAAGGTTTGCAGGAATGAGCCGCAGCCCGAGGAACAGGCCTCGTTCACGGCGATGGAGTCGATTACGCCGTCGGAAATGGCCAGATACTTCATATCCTGGCCACCGATGTCGATGACGGCGGTGACGCCCGGGCTCGCCATTTCGGCACCGCGGTAATGGGCCATGGTTTCAACCACGCCTTCGTCAAGGTGCAGGCCGGTGGCGATCAGGCCTTCGCCGTAACCGGTTGCGCAGGAGCGCGCGATCCACGCGTCTTGCGGCAGTTCGTTCTGAATTTTCTTGACGATGTTCACGGCGGCGGTCAGCGGGCTGCCTTCGTTGGTCGCGTATGATGACCATACGATTTCACGGTCATCGTTCACCAGCGTCGCCTTGATGGTGGTCGATCCGGCGTCGATGCCGAGGAAATGAGGACCAATCGCACCTTCCAGCGTACCGATATGCACATGCTCGCGATGATGACGTTCGTTGAACGCCTCACGTTCCGCTTCGGTCGGGAACAGCGGAGGCATGGTCGGCGTGTTCGCAGGCAGATTCTTCAAATCCTCGAGATTCTCGAGAATATCCTCACAGGTACGCGCCTCGAAATGAACGCCGTCTTCCAGCTGGTCGGGCTCGCCCGCCAACAATGCCGAACCGAAGGCCACATACAGGTGAGCGTCGGTCGGCACGATGAATTCGTCGACCTTGCCTTCAAGGGCGCGGTGGAAGGCTTCGCGTAGTTCAGACATGAAGAAGAGCGGCCCGCCGAGAAAGATCACGGTGCCGTGAATCGGTCGGCCGGAAGCCAGGCCTGCGATGGTCTGTGTGGCCACGGCGGTGAAGATGGAGGCGGCCAGATCGGGCTTCGCCGCGCCATCGTTGATGAGTGGCTGCAAATCGGTTTTGGCGAATACGCCGCATCGCGAAGCAATCGGATAGAGCGTCTCGTAACTTTTGGCCATGTCGTTGAGCCCCGCCGCATCGGTGTCGAGTAGGGTGGCCATCTGGTCGATGAACGCGCCGGTACCGCCGGCGCATGAACCGTTCATACGCTGTTCCGGAGTCGGCTTCAAGTAGGTGATCTTGGCATCCTCGCCGCCGAGTTCGATGATCACGTCGGCCCGCGGATATTCCTGATCGATGGCGCGGGTCTCGGCGATGACTTCCTGCACGAACGGTACATGGAGATTGTCGGCCAGAGCTAGGCCGCCGGAGCCGGTAATGGCCAGTCGGATCGGCTCGTCGCCACGATCCCGAGCCACGAGTTCCTTGTGAATGTCTTCAAGCAGTCCCGCCACTGTGGCGCGTACGTTGGCGTGATGGCGACGATAGTCGGAGAAGAGCACGCCATCAAGCGCGTCGGTCTGGTCGAGCACCACGGCCTTCACCGTGGTCGAACCGATGTCAAGACCTACACGCAACGGCTTCGTATCGCGGGATTCGACCGCGGTATCTGCTGCTTCAACCATGTATACCTCTATACCTATTCGTAGTGCCGGCAGGCCTCCCCCGTGTCCCCACAGGTGACCATGGCCCGGTTATCCAAATATGTAATGGTAGTCTGTGGCCACGCCTAAGCGACCATCGTGCCGCATGATTCGCACGACACAAGGCGTAATTTAGACAATTATTTTAGTCAGCCTGTATAGTTTTCAAGATGGCCAAGGGGACACCCGTCAGGAAGCGTCCCCCTCCCCCGCGGCACGGTCCTTGCCGTAGATTTCCGGAATGACGCGGAGCTGGTCGTGCAGTTTCGGCCAAATGACGATTTCGCCGGATTCCAATGATTTCGGCACGTCAATGATGCGCTGATTGGAGCTTCCCCGGAACTGCAGCAACGAGTCATGCAGATCCTTGATATAACGACCATCGACAAGAATGTCGACCAACTCAAGTAGCTCACGCTTGTCGGGACTTTCGCCTTCACGCATGAGCTCCTCCCACGTATAGCCGGTCCAGCACCAGATGTCTTTGGTATGTCCGTACCGTTCGCGGATCTTGCGCGCCAAAGGAATCAGGATGCCGGTGTTGAGCATCGGCTCGCCGCCGAGGAAGGTAATGCCCTGAACGAAGCTTTGCCCGACATCTTCGAGAATCTGCGCTTCCAGTCTGTCATTGTACTCATGCCCGGCCTGAAAATCCCAGATCGAGGAGTTATAGCAGCCTTCGCAGTAGAACGGGCAACCCGAAACATACAATGAGCAGCGAATCCCTTCGCCATCGGTCATGAGAAAACGTTTGTAGTCGGCCACCATGTTGTGACTCATCCGGTTCGTCCATTGGCCGGCTTTGGGGTTATTGGAGCGTTCGGTGGGGATGAACGGCCCACGATCATGTTCGTTCGGCGCGAAATCATGTCGTTTGATCGCCGTGCTGACGCTGCTGATCACATCTGCCTCCTCGATAACACATACCCCTCTCGCGAGGGAGGTGGCATGTGAAGTATGACGAAGGGAGGGACAGTGAAGTCTAGGCTCCCTGATCCCTCCCTACCAAGCTTCGTCGGATACCCCTCGTCATGAGGGGCATCACATGACTTTACTTGGCCTCTTCGAACCATTCGCGTTCGGAGCCGTCCTGCAGCATGACATGACCGGTCTCACCGCTCATGTGCTTGACGCGATGGGCGATCTCCTCATGGCGACCGTGCACCATCGGGCGTTGCACCGGGTTACCCAAATAGCCGCAGGTACGCTTGGTCACATTGCACTTGTCCGGGTCGGAGTTGCCGCACTCCGGGCACTTGAAGCCTTCTTCGGTCGGTTCGAAGTCGCCCTGGAAACCACACATGAAGCAGTGGTCGATCGGAGTGTTCGTACCAAGGTAGCCGATGCCGATGTTGTAGGCGTAATCCCATACGGCCTCGAGAGCCTTCGGATTGGCCTGCAGGCACGGGAACTCGCAGTAGTTGATGAAGCCGCCGGAAGCGAGATAGGGGAAGTCCTTCTCGTAATTGAGCTTTTCCATCGGGGTGGGCTGCAGCCACACCGGATAATGGAAGGAATTGGTGTAGAAGTCGTGGTCGGTCACGCCTTCCACCTCGCCGAACTTCTCTCGGTCCATGCGGTTGAAGCGGTCGGTCAGGGATTCGGCCGGCGTGGAGTACACGGAATAGTGGTACCCCTCGGCCTTGCACCATTCCTTGCACAGTTCGTTCATGCGGCGCACGATCGACAGGGCGAATTCCTTACCCTGCGGGTCCCAGCCGTGGTCGCGCATCCAATTCTTGCCATAGAACACGCTGGTCGCCTCATACAAGCCGATGTATCCGAGGGATACGGTGGCGCGTTCATTGCGGAAGAGCTGGTCGACGCTGTCGCTGGCACCAAGACGGCCGAATGCACCGAAGCGGAACAAGGTCGGGGCGTTGACCGGCGCGGCCTGCTTGCATCGCATGATGCGGTACTGCAATGCCTGATGGGCGACGGCCATGCGCTCGTCGAAGATCTTCCAGAAACGTTCCTTGTCGCCGTGGGATTCCAACGCGATGCGCGGAACGTTCACGGTCACGACGCCGAGGTTCATACGGCCGTCTTCGACGTCCTCGCCGGTCTTCGGGTCGATCCATCCCTGCAGGAAGGAACGGCAGCCCATCGGAGCCTTGAAGGATCCGGTGATCTTCACGATGTTCTCGTAGAAGATGACATCCGGGTACATGCGCTTGGTGGCGCATTCGAGCGCGAGCTGTTTCATGTCGTAGTTCGGATCGCCCTCGTCGGCGTTGATGCCATGCTTGACGGAGAACACCAGCTTCGGGAAGATGGCGGTGTGGTGTTCGGAACCGAGGCCGCGGATGCGGTTGAGGAAGATGGCACGCTGTACCTCACGAGAGAACCAGTCGGTGCCCAAACCGAAACCGACGGTCACGAACGGGGTCTGCCCGTTGGACACACGGTTGGAGTTGATCTGGTATTCCATGGTCTGCATGGCGTCATAGATGGCCTTGCGGGTCTGAATCTTCGCCCAGACCTCGCGCAACTGTTCCAGGCGTCCGGCTTCCTTGTGGAACGGCTCGTCCATCGGCAGCGGAGCACGGTCGGCCTCGAAGTGCAGGCGCTTCGGCTCGACGTTCTTGGACAATGTGACCTGACGCTCGGCGATTTCGATCGGCAGGTCGTCGGGCATGATCTCGTGGGCCTGCTCCAGGAACTTGGCGTAATCCTTCTTGGCGTATTCGGCCAGATGCTCGTCGGCACGGTTGGCGGTCTGCCCTCCGTACTGGCTGGAGGCCACGTCCTTCATGATCTGGGTGATCTGCGTGGCCGCAATGCTGATGCTGTTCGGCGAACCCATCGGGGCGTTGCCCAAGGTAAAGCCGTTGGCGAGCATATCCCAATAGTTCGGCAGCGAGCAGTTGGATTGTGCGGTGAACGGCGAGTAATCGGCATCATGGAAGTGAATGTCGCCCTTCATATGCGCGTTCGACACGGCATCCGGCAGCATGGAGAAGGCGGATGCCTTGGAGACGGCTCCGGCCAGCAGGTCACGCTGGGTGGAGTACACGTTGGAATCCTTGTTGGCGTTCTCACGCACCAAGGATTCGTCACGATTCACCAGTCGGCTTACTGCCTCGTTGATATCGGTGGCCTTGGCGCGTTCGATATCCTTGTTCAGACGATAGTTGGTGTAGGTGCGGGCCACGTCGTACAGGTGATCCTCGATCAGGCCATGCTCCACAAGATTCTGGATATCCTCGATTTTGGCCGGACCGTTGTAGCGTTCCTTGATCTCAGCCTCGACCTGGTTGGCGATACCACGGATCATCTGCTCTTCCTGCGGGCCGATCTTCTTGTCGAGATCGGCGAAGGCGGACTTCACCGCGCTGATGATGTTGATCGGATCGAAATCGACCACACGACCATCGCGCTTCTCGACGAGCACTTTCTCCGCAGTGGTTGCGGAGGTCGCGTTCATCGCGCCCAGAACCTGAGTTTCCATTTCTCGTCCTTTCCGAGTCGGGCCTTCCGACTGGTCTCCATGCTTCGCATCGCATGTCCTGTTTATATCGGCTTCAAGTACTCTACGTCATCCCCAGCACTATATCTAGTAGAGGCACGCCGCCATAGAAACTAGATATGGCACTTTTCGGCGCCATTCCGCCATTATCTGATTTGTGTGACAAAGGTAACGATACCGGTTCCGGAGTGTCGTTTGGCATTTGCTCCACAGAGGACTATATACGCGGGGGTAGGCGTGCGCAACCGCGTGCGATCCATACATGGCGAACGCCGTTTTCCGGGCCGTCATTGTCCGCAAGATGGAGGAATCTTGACAACATGACTTGGACTCCGGGATACAACCCCATGGCAACGCAGTCGCAGCCACAGCCGGGCCTCAAACAGCCTGAACAGCTTCCCCGCCTTGCCAGCGAAACCACAGCGGATAATCCTTGGCCGGTAAGTATGCTCAGCGAGAAATTCCATATGGCCGTCGAGCGTTGGCCTTCCGTATGGGTGGCCGGGCAGATCACACAGATCAACACCCGCCGTGCGGGCAGCGCCTATCTCACCCTGCGCGACGATTATCAGGACATCGCGATGGAAGTCAATGGCTTCGGCCAATTCGCGGCGGCCGCCACGCCGTTTGTGCAGGGCGATCGTGTGATCATCCACGGCAAGCCGAATCTGTGGATGAAACGCACGTCGCTTTCGCTCAGAGGTGATGCAATCATCGCAGCCGGCGCAGGTGGCAGTCTGAAGGCGATGATCGACGAGCTGCGCAAAAAGCTCAAAGGCGAAGGCCTGTTTGATATCGACCGCAAAATGCCGCTTCCGGAATTCCCGCATTGCATCGGCCTGATCTGCGCCCCTCAGGCACGTGCGGAAGGCGATGTGATCACCAACGTACGCCTGCGCTGGCCGGTAGCGAATTTCAAGGTGATGCACGTACACGTGCAAGGCGAACAATGCCCGTCCGACGTGGTCGCCGCCATCCGTGCGATGGATGCCGACCCGGATGTCGACGTAATCATCGTCGCCAGGGGCGGCGGCGCCTTCGAAGATCTCATCGGATTCTCCGACGAAGGTGTGGTGCGAGCCGCCGCGGCGGCACAGACCCCTTTAATCTCGGCCATCGGACATGAGGATGACTGGACCCTGCTCGACCTGGCGGCCGACCTGCGCGCCTCCACCCCCACCGACGCCGCCAAGAAAGTGGTGCCTGACGTCAATGAGCAGACACAACTGATCAACGTGCATCTGCAACGCATGCGCATGCGCATCGACGCGACGATCGCCAACGAGATGCGACTGGTCGAAGGCTACGCGAACAGGCCAAGCCTGACACAGCCGCTGACCATGCTGGAACCGCATCAACGGTTCCTCGATGACGCCCGGAGCCGTATGCGCATCGGACTGACCCGCATTCTCGACGACGCCAGCCTGACCATCGAACGTTCACGCGCATCCCTGACGGCTCTCAGCCCGCAATCCACCCTCAACCGCGGCTATGCGGTGATCCAAAGCGCCGACGGGCATGTGATCGACGACGCGAACAACGTCAAACCCGGGGACGAGCTCACCATGACCCTGAAGCACGGCATGGTCGTCTCCGAAGTCAAAACCGCGACTACAGCAAGGAGTCAACATGACCAGTGAAACCAGCACCCCGGCCTCCAGCCTCACCGACAAGGAACGCGAGGCCATCGAGCAGATGCCTTATGAAGAGGCACGCGACAAACTCATCCAAGCCGTCCAGGCGCTGGAAGCCGGCGGCCTTAACCTCGATCAGTCCATGCGCCAATGGGAAATCGGAGAAGCCCTTGCCAAGCGGGCGCAGAGCCTGCTGGGCGAGGTTCGAGCCAAGCTTGACGCAGCCCAGGCCGAACAGGCCACGGCCGCGAATACCGCAGGAACTCAGGACAACCTGTCCTGAGCTAGCTGATCTGCACCGTCGCCAGCAGGGCCTTGTGGTCGGAGCCGTCAATCTTCTCCGACTTCACCTGCCCCGCCAACATGCCGGAGTCGAGCACGATGTGATCGATTCCGGCGAAGGTCGGCACATAATCAATATCCGCAGGCCATGAGAACACGAAACCGCCGGCCGCCTGCCTGGACGCATCGATGAAACGATTCCCAAGAAAATCCCTGAACGGCGTATGGTCGTAGGTGGCATTGAAATCACCCATGAAAATGTACCGGGTATCGGTATTGAATTTCATACGGGCCAGTTCATCCAGGGATCGCCTCCACTGCTGCCAGCGGCTTCGGGTCGGCGAAGTGGTGTGCACGGAAACGAAACGGACGGGCGTGGTGCCGCCGTTGAAGCTCACCGTGCCACCCGGCATGAACGAAGCGCTGGAATCCACATCATCATCCGCAGGGTCGCCAAGCGGGGTCGCCGACCACAAACCGTTGCCGTAGACGCCATCCGAACTGGAAACCTGCGAATATGGCAGATAGTCGGCGATGCCGGCCCTGTTCAACGCATCCACGAAATCATCCGTGGTCTCCTGCAGGGCAAGCACTTCCACATGCTCGCTTTTCACCAAGTCGACTATCTCCTGCGCATCGGCACGTCCTTTATATACGTTGCATGTCATCAGCCGGGCATACCCGTCATCCGTGTTCATGGAAGCGCCGGAAACCGCGGCAATCGCGGCGCGAGGCAGTTTCGTCTGATTGTAGAAGAACGGATACTGCCACCATATCTGCAATCCGATTGCTGCGATCGCCATGATTGCGGCAAAGCCACGTCTCGAAATCACGGCAAGAACCAAAGCGACGATGGCAAGAAGGGCGAACCATGGTACCAATGACACGACGACCGGCATATAGGGCCACGCCTGAATCGATTCCGGAAGAATGTGCGTAGCCGTGCCGAGCAGGGACGCAAGTGCGAACACCCAGGCCAGCATGCCGAAAATACAGTTGCGCACATGGTGCGACCTACGACCATTCACCAGCCGAATCGGTTGGACCGGTCCGGCTGATCGGGTCGTACGTGATTTCGCTGCCTGAGCCATAGTTCCTCCTTGCGCGCGGCATGATGTCATGGATGCCGGCCGATGACGGCGCGAACACAAGCCGCGCAACGCCCCTACCCTACCGCATCGCGAAAGAAATCTCGCCCGTATTCACCGCCTTTGCACATGCCACGTCCGTAAGGTGTGTAGAATATATCTTCGTTGCCTCAGTAGCTCAGTGGATAGAGCACTTCTCTCCTAAAGAAGGTGTCGTAGGTTCGATTCCTATCTGGGGCACTGTGACGAACACGATTCATTCGGCAATTCCGCATGGCACTTTCAGGTCATACGCATATAGCCCAACACCATGAACTTCAAGCGTATAGAATCACGCGTCTTTGGAGTGTCTGTCTCCAATCTGGAATTCGTCGACATGCTCGAACATGTACCTGACGCTCAACGGTTCGGCACCGGTCAACTTCTGGAAGTCGTCAGTCTTAATCGCCATCTTGCCTTCGCGAATCGCCTGTGCGAACGTAACCATGCCATCTGAAGAGAACGGAGCTTCGGACCCTTCCTTGAACTCGCCATCAGTGGTGCGAGGAACACCCATGGCGTCAAAGACCCGATAATTCTCCTCGTCCGTGATTTCCTTATATTCCACATGGTTTCCGGTAACCTGATTACCGATTTCACAGAACTTCGAAATGGTCATCAATTCCGGACCGTTGATGTCGAGAACCGCCTTATGCAAATCCCTAGCGACCAGGGCGTACGCCACTGCCTTGGCACAATCCTTGCGGGAAATGTACGCCATCAGGCCGTCGCCTTGGCTGTTCGTCAGCGGACCACCCATATGCACGTAAGTGAAGTAGTTGGTGATCATGGCTTCCGCATATTGCGAATTGCGCAGGAAAACATAGTCGAGACCGGCTTCCTTGATGAACTTCTCGGTCCAGATATGATCCTTCTTCTCAACGCTCGGATTGGCCGGATCCGCCGCGTTCACCAACGACGTGTAGACGATTTTCTCCACACCTGCGGCTTTTGCCGCATCTACCGCATTACCCTGCGCACGCTGACGTTTGACTCCCACGAACGGCATGGAGATGAGCGCCATCACGCGGCCGCCTTCGAACGCCTTTTCCAGTCCCTCGCGATTGTTGAAGTCCGCGATTCGGGTTTCCACGCCTTTTGCAGCATATTTTTCCAGTGATTGCGGATTATAACCGGTGAAGATCAAATCCTCCGGTTTTGCGATTTCCAACAGATAGTCCGCGGCCTGACCGCCGAGATTTCCGTCAACGCCAGTAAGAATGAGTTTGCCCATACAATCCTCCTTGATTATGTCAATGCAACAAACAAAGCCATCGTAAATTCCGGAACCTGAGCATCAGCTGACAAAAGGGGCGAACGCTCCCAAAATCAAAAAGAGACGGCTTTAAACCAATCACCAGCCGATCAACCACCAAATCAGCCACAGCCTTCAGACAAAAAGCAAAGGTGCCAATTCCGGCCGCACAAAGCCAAATCGGCACCTTAGCCAGGGACGAAGGAAATCCTAACGTTCCGTTCCATGGTGACGGTTGACGATCAGCAGAACAATCGCCCCGGCAACCACTGCGACCGACGACACCACGGTCAGAATGGCAACATTGGAACCGGTATTGCCAATTGCCTGGCTCTTGCCACTGGCCTGGCCTCCGGTGGAGATATCGACCTTCGCGGACTTTCCGTCCTTCCTGACCAGTGCGGAGGCAGCCTTCTCCAAATTGGAGGCGGCAGCATCCACATCGGACTGAGACACGGCATCGTTCATGAGCACGGACTTGGCCCTGGCCAGCACGTCGGAGAATGTCTTCCACGACGCTTCCGTGTAGTCGCTGCCCTTAAGCGCATCGGCACGTGCGACCAATGTTTTGAGAGCGGACTCATCCACAACGACCGGCTTCGGATTGCCCTTGGTCTCAAGACCGTTCATGGTGGTCACCAGAGTCTTGGTCGCTTCGTCGATCTCAGATTGCGTGGCATCTTCGTTCCTCAGAACATCCGACGCGATGTGCATGGCTTTCTTGAGGACCTCCACACTCTTATCGGTGTACCTGCTCGAGTCGATGGCGTCGGCATTGTCGAACGACTGCCGCAAATCGGTCTTGTCTCCGCGCGTCACAAGAGCCTTCTGCCTGTCCTCCAGCTTCGAGACGGCGTTGTCCACGTCATCCTGAGTGGCGTCGACATTGTCGAGGACGGTTTTAGAGGCCTGTAGAATCGCCGCGAATTCACTCCAGGAAGCTGAGGTGAATCGTGATTCCTCCAGTGTTTCGGCAGCCTTGATCGCACTTTCCAGTTTCGTTTTGTCCACCGCGGGAGTGGGCGGATCCGGAGTTTCCTCCTTGACGGCATGCACTCCCCATTCCACGACAGCCGTACCGAAAGTGCCGGCTCCTGCACCACCGTCATACGGTTCCAGAACCAGTCGGAGTGACGCTGTCTTCACGGGGGTGAATATCGCTTCGCTCCAACCCTTGGCTCCATCAGTGGCATGATGAGTCGGATCATTGCGGACCACGGTGTACTTGGCGTTTTCAACATCCTTGTACGTGCCATCTTCGGCCAGATACTGAATCTTCCATTCGGTCGGAATCTCCAGACCACCGAGGGTCTTGTTGGTTTCGGTCATGTTCGCCCAGAACTGCACACGGCTGGAATCGACCAAGACAGTCTGGTTCCAAGTGTACTGAGCGTACATGCCCGAAGAGGCTTTACCCCAGGTCCCCCATACATAGGCGTTGACATCCTGGTCGTCACCAGTTGGGAAGTTGTCGTCGACGAGCTTGCCGTCGTTGAGCTTGCCCGCAGCCGGGGACCAGCTTGCTTCGGCGCTGACTGTCGTATCAGAGGCTTTACCTTCGATCCAGCCCTCAAGAGGTCCAGGATCGGGTTCCGGGTCAGGACCCGGCTTGGGATCTGGGGTCACGGAATCGGACGGATCGGCAACAACATGCACGGTGATCTTCGCCTCCGAACTGGAGGCCTCAGCCGAACCCCGCACTTCATAATCGCCAATCGTCGTCAAATCGATGGACTTGACGGATTCGTCACGCCAAACCACCTTGCGGTCGTCGAGCATGCCGTTGGGGAAACGCACCGGTACCACGGTAGGTAGGTCAATCGACTTGGAATTCTGATAAACAGTCTGTTCGAGCGGCTGAGCCGCACCGGAGGTCTGGGCCCGCGCGTCGGAACGCACGCCGATAATCGCCTTCGCTCCAGCGAGAGCGCCGGCAACGACACCGGATACCGTGAACCGCGAATCGGAAGCAAGCTGTTCGTCGGTCACTTTGCCCCAAGTGACGGCCAAATTACGACGGGTACCGTCGGTGTAGGCGGCGCTGACCATGGTCGGCAGTGCAAGATCGGATGCCTTGGTACCGGTCTTGACCATACGGTTCACGTCACTCACGCTTACTGGATCGAGAGCATATGCTTCGAATTCACTGACGCCCACATAGGAGCCCTTCGGGAACACTACGCGAAGCTTGCTGGTTTCAACCGTTTCAGCGAACTTCACTTCGTTACCCTGGTTTTCCACGGTGGTGTAGGACTGCCCGTCCGCAAGCTTGACGTCCTTCCAGTTTCCATCGGCATCGGCATACTGCAGCCTCCAGGATTTGACCATCGGGACTCCACCGTGGTCAGTCCAGAAGTACAGTTTCGCCTTCTTGAGCGGTATGGAACCGTCCCATTCAAGTTGTAGCGTTGCGTCTTCGCCGGTGGAATCGCCCCAATTGTTCCAGGTTTCGTTTGGCGTATTGGTGTACACAACCTGTCCGTCAATGACCTTCTTGGCATTGTCCTTCGGCTGCCACACATTCGTATAGCTTGCGGTGGCGGAAGATTGGGGAGCTACGTTGACCGTTCCGTCGGACGGAATACCATGCACGGTCACCAGTTTCTCTCCGGTCTTTTCACCGTCAGACGCGGAGAGTCTGAGTACGTAATCGCCTTCCCTATTAAAGGTGACGGTTGTGCTCGTAGCCTGCCCATAGACGAATCTCGCAACACCGTTTTCCGGACCAGAAACCTGTTCCCACTTCGAGGTGATCTCGCCATTCGGCAATCCGTCATCCTTCACGGAACCAACGATCTGAGCTCCGGAAGAAGTGCTGCTCGACACGTATGCGTCGACTTCAGGAGTGGCATTGGTCGGTTCTTCGTCCGGTCTGATGCCAGTGTCGTACGCCTGAATTTCCTTAACGCCCACGGCCATTCCCGACTGAGGCGTGAATGTGACGCGGATGGCCTGAGTGTTCACTGGATCGAATTGCACACGGTTATAGTTCGCGCCCGCGTACGTGGGTGTACGCACCTGGTTCGGCAGTACCTGCCATTCTCCGACTTCATTCTGGAATTCCAGCGTATATACGGATGGTTCACTGTAACCGGAAATCGTCTGGCTGGAAGATGTCTGGTAGAAGTAGAGACGGACATCATCAATGGTCTGCGCGCCGCCCTTGAATTTGACGATGATCGAATCCTTGGCGTTTTCCGTTCCCTTGGTTCCCCAGAACGATTCCATGACGTTCGTGCCATCCACGGCGTTGGCCGCCGGATATCCCTTGGTCTCGTAAGTGGCTTCCACATCTGCATTCTGTGCCACGTTGGCCTGACTCCGGGAAGCCTCGTCAACGTTCTGGCCGGATTGCGCGAAAATCTGGGTGATGCGGCTGGTGGAACCGTAGGAGACTTCGTTGGCGTTCGGCATGGAAGCGGCGACGGCACCACTGATCTTGGCACCGGAATCATCCTTCACTTCAATCGTTCCGCTTGCGGAATCGTAGATGAGATGCGCAAGCCTGTCGGAGGTGAACACCGCACTTCCGTCAAGGTACAGGGTATATCCCTTCGGAACGTCGTACGTTCCGTCGTTGTTCCAGACGATTGACATATCCCTGCCGTGGTAGCTCAGGTTGTTCACCGTAAAATGGTTCCAATCCGGAATCTCGATCGGATTCAGTTCGATCTTGTTGTCTTCACGAGGAACAACGCCGGCGACGTCCTCGATAACGGTCCAGTTGGTGGTGCCGAGCTGGGTGTGGTGTATCCAGGAACGGTACGTGATCTTGCCACCGTTCTTGGAAGCATCACCGTTCTTTTCCGGAATGGTGCTTCCGGACGAGTTGTTATCCATGTTCCAGAACTCGTTCTGATCAGGGTAACGGTTGTCGCCACCCTGATAGTGGGAGAATGCGACCCAGTACAGCAGCTTCTTGTATGACTCGTTGGTGATGTATCCGTTGTCAGCCGCGTTGTAGTCGCGGATGCCGGCCGAATAGATTTGTAGCAACGGAGTTGCGTTGATAATCGAGAAGTTGCTGGAACCGGGGAAATTCAGTGCCTTCTTATCGGCCTGATTGGCCGTAAAGAACGGGAAGATCGGGAACTCGTCGGCATCCGCGAACAAACGAAGAGCACTGTCGTAGTCGTCGTTTCCGGTAGGCATCAATCCTTCGGAGTACGGATAGTAATTGTTGAGTTCCTTATATTTGGCGAACGATCCGTCGCTGATCCACTTGTGCAGCAGCAGCTTGCTGTCGGAGTCCCAGAGGTTGTCGAGCACATCCTGCTTGATGCTGTCGGCGATTTCCTGCATCTCCTCCGCTTTGCCGGTATCTCCCGCGGCCGCGTACGCCTTGGCTGCGGCATTGGCGTTCGCCCACATGTTGGCCGAACCGTCCGCACGATCCATACGTTGTCCGGAACGTCCGGGCTCGGAGAATGAGACCGCGTCGGCGTCGTTGCCGGTCATCGACCACCAGGACCAGTCAATCAGGCTATTGCCGTTGTCGTTCTGATTGTCGTTGTTGTCCGGCTCGTCCTTCGAATTAAGCAGGCCTTTGACATCCTGTGAACCATAGTCGCCCAGCGCTTCGGCCAGTGAGGATGGTCCGCCATGAACCATGTAGGAGTCCCAGCCCGCCTTGGTGATGTACTGCGTGTAGCTATGGTTCCAGTTGGCCGGATCGCCCGGATTGTCATGATAGTAGTAGTAGTACCCGGATTTGCCTTTCTTGGCGGTCTGGCCGGCAGAAACCCAAGTGCCGTATGAGTATTCGGCGTTACGCAGCCACTTGGTGTCGTTGATGAACATGCCGGACGTCAGCACGATTTGGTTGTTGTATCCGAGAACGCCTTCGATGGACGTCGGATATTGGAAAGTATTACCCGGCATGTTGGCGTCGAGCATGTTGAAGCGGCTCAGCCACCAACGGTAGAAGACGGTTTTGTCGATGTTGTGTTCCGGTGTTTCTACGTACGGTATGTTCTCGTACCACCACTGGTTGTACGTGGTTACGGAATCCTTGTAGGAGGCGGTCGGATCGATCAGGTTGCCGTTGAATCGGGCTTCGTATTCGCCGGTGGAGTCGGGGAGCTCGTTGGCAATCAGACCCAACTGCAGCTTGGTGGTCCGCTCTTCACCGGCCTTGATGCTTATGGTCGACATGAGTTTGCCGTCTTTGGCGGTGAAGCCATTGCCTGAGAACCTCGGATAGATGGTGGTCAGATCGTTTTTGACGTTTGTTCTGCCGGTCAGTTCGGCGGCTCCATCCTCACCTTCCTGAGCGAATGGTGAAGCCGCAGTCAAAACGATTTCAGCGTCTGTAGCGCTGGACACGGCGAAGTTGGCCACCATCACGTTGTTGTAGGTGATGTACTTGACTTCCGTGATTGTGATGGATTCGTCCGCATTGGAGAAAACCGTGGTGAAATAGCTGGGTGTCTGCTTGCGCTGGTCAACCTGTTCCGACAATGCGACTTTGGCGCCGTTTGCACTCACTCCAACCGTAAATCCGTCGTTGCCGGTTTCGTCCCAGTAGGCCGCATTGCCGACGAATCCCAAGGAGCCGGGCTTATGACTGTACATGTATGCCGCGCGACCACGGCTGAACAGATATTCGTTGCGATCAGCGCCTTCGAACCAGTATTCGCCAGCGTCGTTGCTTCCGGTTCCGACCGGCTCAGAGCTCTTTCTGGTAAGCATTTCATCGATCCAGAAATCATGCGACGTGTCGTTACCGGCACCGTTGGCAACATCTTCATCGAAGACTTGCTTCAAATAGCTGGTTGAGGGGTTATAGGAGACTCCGGCTGATGGAACCGGATCCGCATCTCCTTTGAAACTCGGATACCCCATGTCGGCATTTGGATTGGAAGTAGCACCATTGGCATATGCCGAAACGACGCCACCAGTCAGCAACGTCGCCACCGCAGCTAAGGCGCCCATGGACGCTACTATCCTTTTCTTTCTTCTCGGTTGCATCTTTTCTCCTGTTACAAGCCGTCATTGGCTTACCGTCGATGAAACGCGGCCGTATCCGCGCTTCCTGACTATTGAGGAAATGAGATTGATGTTCAGCAAGTTTAGATTGGAGCACCTGCCAGACAACAGCAAGTATACTTGATGCGAAATTTTTTCACAATTTTTATTTTATGTAGTTTTTCGTTGAAATCACTTGCGAAAATATGAAAAATATTTCTCCTTTTCGATTCACATACGCTATCACGCGATAATGAAAACCGGCCACCCTTGTTACAGGGTGGCCGACCTCCCATTTCCTTCAGCGGTTTGCCTCAGGCTCCAATCTTCGGCATTCCGCTCCTCGCTTTTCATGAAAACCTCACGAAAAACAAGATTCATGATGCCGCTATCGGCGAATCCAAACGGACATCTGCCCCGGCTCACGATTCGCCCATGCGTAGTACGGCACGAGCTTCAAGCTCGACCCCTCCCATTGACGGCACGCCTCCGATTCCGAATACAACGGAGAGCCATCAGCATCAGAAGCCTCACGAATCGCCGGAATCACAATCGTCTCGACCCCGCCCAACAAATCGGGCTCATACTCGGTCTTGGCGTCAGCACCTCTCGCATCGTCCGTCAAACGATATGTCCACAAATCGCCCTCGTTGTCGACTTGCTCGGCGCAATACACCAGCGGCCCTCTCATGATGGCAACCTTTCCGGCATCACTGCGAACATGGGAATTGGCGCGTATCAGCTTGACCGACATGTCTAAATCAAGCGTCAATCGCAAGGTCTGACCTGCGAAAACATCGAAGTAGACGAATCCGTCTTCAACATTCTTTTCACATGGCTCGCCATCAACGGCGAGCGCGTATGCATTCGCGGACCACGATGGAATGCGCACGCCGAAACGCACAGGTTGTGCACCTTCCGCAAGATTCACTTCGAATTCGACGTGGCCGCTCCATGGCATGTCGGAGCGTTGCACAACGTACAGTCCCGAATCGAAGGTTGCTTCGTTTGCGATGAACTGGTGCGAAAGCACGGTTTTTCCGCCGTCTCGCTCCGTATACATGTACCTGTCCACCGACGCGATGAGACGCGCGATGTTTGCAGGGCAGCATGCGCAGCCGAACCAATCGACCCTATGGGAGAGCACGTGGTGGCGGTCGGGATTGTCAAGCCCGTCAGGCGTTGATTCCAACGCGTTCACGTAGTAGTACTGCTTTCCGTCGAGACTGATGCCGGCGATGGCCCCGTTGAATAGTTCCCGTTCAAGCACGTCGGCGTATTCGCCCTTTGGTTCGAGAAGCAGCATCTGGCGCGAAAGCATGCTCATGCCCACGGATGCGCACGTTTCTCCGTACATGGTGTCGTTCGGAAGATCGTAATCATAAGTGAACGACTCCCCCACGTGGGTCGAGCCGACTGCGCCGGTAACGTACATGCGCTTGCCGACGATGCTGTTCCACATTCGATGGACCGCGTCAAGAAGACCCCGATCTCCCGTAAGGCGGCCCACATGCGCCATTCCTGTGCACAGATACACAACCCGCACGGCATGCCCGTTGGCATCTTGCTGATTGCGAATCGGTTCCGCGGCCTGAAAATATTCCGGCTTGTAGAAGCCGAGGTCGCGAAAGATGTAGTCGCCATCAATGGATGCCAGCTGCTTCGAATAGAAGTCCGGATCTTCGCCGCGTACGTCGAGCAGGTATCGAGCCAGCTTGAGATAGTGTTCCTCTCCGGTAACGTCATACAGTTTCGCGAGCGCCAGTTCGATTTCCGGATGTCCGTCGGCTCCGTGGATTTTGCCGTCCTCCGGTCCGAAGTTCGCATCCAAACAATCGGCCATGCGGCAGGCCACGTCGAGCGCCTGCTGATTGCCGGTCACGTCATGGTATGCGACCGCCGCTTCGATATAGTGGCCCATCACATACAGTTCGTGGCTTTGTTGGATGAGGCTGAACCGTTGACGGTTCGCCCATTCTCCGGTTTTGATCTGGTATGGGGTGTCCAGGTAGCCATCCGGCTGTTGCGCACGCGCGATGAGGTCGACCGTACGGTCGCACAGTTCGCGCAGTTGCCCATCCGGATGGTACGACAGCGCGTATGCGGCTTCTTCCAACCATTTGTAGATGTCGGAATCCTGGAAGACCATGCCGTGGAATTCGCCGGTTTCATCGCCCGAGGCGATTCTCAGGTTTTCCACGGCGTGACTTTTGTTGTCGGAAAGCTGGTTGCCGGCCGGGTCATCAGGGACTTCCGTCTCGATTTCGTCGTTCATTACACCCCATTGGTACGGAATGACGGATTCGACGATTTGCTCGCGGCGCTTTTTCCAGAAAGGTGAGGTGATTGTTACGCTCATAATTAGCCCTTCACAGCTCCGGCCATGAAACCCTTGACATAGTACTTCTGCAACGCAAGGAACAAGATAGCGCAGGGGATGAGCAGTATGACGACGCCGGCTTCGGTTGCACCGTAGTCGATGACGCCCATGACCTGCTGGCGCATATTGACGAGCGCCAGCGGCAGCGTGGCCTTGCTCGAGGAAGACAGGTACAGCGGAATCATGAAGTTGTTCCACGCTTCGAGGAATGCCAGCAGACCGACAGTGACCATGGATGGCTTGACGACCGGCACGAGGACTTTCATCAACGCCTGCAGGGAATTGCAGCCGTCCACCAAGGCGGCTTCCTCCATATCTTTCGCAATGGCGTCGAACGCGTTGCGCATGATGAAGGTGGACATCGGCAGCTGGAACAGGGTGATGACCAGTCCGACGCCGAGCAGAGTGTCGTTCAGTCCGATGTTCTTGTACCAGACCATGAGCGGAATCAGCAGAGACGCATACGGAACCATCAGGATGGAAAGCGTCACCATGAAGCCGAGATTACGGCCCGGATAGTCGAATCGAGAGAAGGAGTAGCCCGCGAGGGTGCAGACCACCACCGAAAACACGACGGCCACCGCCGTCACCATGATCGAATTGAGCAGATATCGAGGCAGACCTTCCTGATATCCGAACAAGGTCAGGTAGTTATTGACGCCCCACCCATCAGACTGGGCGGAACCTGGTTGCGGGCTGAAGGAACAGACCACAACCCATATTAGCGGTGATATGAATACGAGGGCGAGCAACCCCTCAAGCACACGGGCGATGATACGCTTCCACAGCGGAGTAATCATGATGATGTCTCGCTTCTCTTATTTGGTGTTGTCGCGCATGCCACGCAACTGGATGGAATTGATGATCACCAGGGCCGCAAGCACTATCAGGGACAGCGCGGCCGCCATGCCGAGGTCTTTCTTGGAATCGAAAGCGAAGTTGTAGATGAGCTGCACCACGGTCATGGTGGAGTTGTTCGGACCGCCCTTGGTCAGAATAAAGAACTGGTCGAAAGCTAGGATGGAGCCAGTGACACAGTAGACCAGGCACATCACAATGGTCGGCTTCATCAACGGCAAGGTGATGGATCGGAAGATACGCCAAGTACCGGCACCATCCATGCGGGCGGCTTCGTACAAATCACCGGAGATGGATTGCAGACCAATCATCATGAGCAACATGTAGTAGCCAGAGAATCGCCAGACGATGACGACGATGGTGGCCCACAGAGCGCTATGACCCGTGGCAAGCACGGAACTGTTAGCGTTCATCAGGCCGAAGAAGCTCATGATTTTTGTTACGGGGCCAACCTGGGGAGAATACAGCGCGTAGAAAAGAAGCGACGCGGACGCCAGACCGGTTGCGGATGGCAACAGGAAGCAGGTACGCAACAAATTGTTCCACTTGGTGCTTTCCTGCACGATCAGCGCCAGACAGAGACCGAGCACAAGCAGGAAGACAGTTACGATCAACGTATATTCAAGAGTAAACAGAATGGAACCGCCGAATAGCTTGTTCCGAAATACCTTGACGAAGTTCTCCGGGAAGTTGACGCCTTGGTTGCCTCCCATGAGAGACCAACGCGAGCATGCCATGATGATTAACAGAACTATCGGCATGAAGAACAAGATGATGATCATCAGCCAGTCGGGCAGCGCATACAGCCAACCACGGCGGGTTGCTTCCACCCTAGCCGTTGAACGATACGTCCTCGCTGATGCGGTGCCCTTAGCAATAGTGGACATTTTTCTCTCCTTGGAATTTCATTGTCAGGAAGACCTCTTCGAAATCCGCCATAAGAGCCGCAGACCGGACAGTATCCAATGGTGCCGGCGACTCTCATGGCAGACCACAAATGTGGCCTGTTTTCAGTTATCTATGTTCAATCGCTATGGAAGGGAAGGATGTGGGATGAAGTTCGTGACGATCACTGACCGAGGACCTCGGAAACGGCCTGATTGTCAGCCTTGAGATCGCCGTTGCCCCAGACCGCGTTCTGAACCAGCAACTGCCATGGAGAACCAGCCGCATTGAAGGCCTCGTTGAAGGACACGGACTTCGGGGTCTTACCGTGGCCATCGATGATAACGGAGTTGATGGTCCGGACGCGAGGATCGGCATCGTTGTATGCGGTCTTCAGGGTCTGGATATTGGAAGCGGTGTCTCCGTTGTTGGCAAAGACTTCCTTCTGAGCGTCGGAACTCATGAGCCATGCGAGGAAGTTCCAAGCCTGAGCGGCATGTTTGCAATCCTTAGAGATACCCATGGCATCGCCGCCGAGGAAGGTAGAGGTCTTGCCTTCCTTGGTACCAGGAATCGGGGTTACGCCGACTTCAAAGCCGCCATCTTTCTCAGCCTCAAATAGAGCGGTGGATGAGGTGTTCGGATACGGCATGACACCGATCTTGCCGTTGGCGAACGGGGCGGTCCAAGTCGCGCCGGTCTCTTCTTTGGAACCCGCACCGAGTCCGTTGGTAGTGTCGGCGAGTTCTTTATAGGCATTAAGAACGGCTTTCATGGAATCGTTGTCCAAGGTGGCTTCGGTGCCGTCTTCGTTCATGACGCTTTCGCCGTCGGCCCAAACGGACGGGAACAGGTCAAACACGAGCGCGCCACCGGACTGGCCCGCCAGATAGGAGCCGGCAATGCCGTCTTCGTTGAGGGCCGCAACCTTCTTGGCCTGCTCAACGAATTCGGCAATGGTGCTCGGACCCTTTTCCGGATCGAGTCCGGCCTTCTTGTAGAGGTCCTTGTTCCACACCATCACGGAAACGTCTGTGATGAATGGCAGGGTGTATTCCTTGCCATCAACGGTGCCGGCCTCGATATGTCCCTGCTGCAGATCGGCTTTGTTGTCGAGGCCGTCAATCTGCTTGGTGATGTCGGTGAAGATGCCTTCGGAAGCCCAGTACGGAATACGGACCACGTCGCCTGCGAGGATATCCGGAAGGGAGTCGGTCTGGGACGCGCCGCCTACCTTGCCTTCCATATCATCGTTCGGAATGATTTCCAGCTTCACCTGGTTCTTGTGGGACTTATTGTAAGCAGAGACCGCATTCTTGGCCTGACGTTCCAGTGGAGAACGTGTCCACAGCGTAATCTCGGTGCCGTCATCCGTACCCGCCGTAGGAATATCGGCGGTGGATGAGTTTCCACCGCTGGTGCCGCAAGCAGCCATCGGAATAAGCAGCGCGGTTGCGGCAAAACCGGCTACGACTCGGGTGATCTTGTTAAAAGAGAGCATTGTTTACTTCTTTCTCCTATCGCACTCAGCGTCGAGGCAATCGGGCGGCATCTCCGCCATATACTTCCTCCAGTAGTCTCCTCCGTCGAGTAAAACTGCGAAAGCCCTTTCATAATACAGTAAATTTTCCTTTTTTCAAAATCATTTCACCAAGCCACCCAGAATGACTTCGACACGCTAGAACTACTGCTATTCCAATATTTCTCATTACTCAATAGAGACATCAAAGCACATGAACGCAAGCAAAAATTGAAATGCGAAAACTGTTTCATATTTTTTCGCGGTGTTTGATAGAATGGTAAAACGCACTATAAACATAGAGGGAAAACACCAACATCAGTCGGTACAATTCTCTAGAAAAAACGGCATTCACGACAATGCCGACACATGGCGACGGCCTCTCGACCGCCGGGAAAGGATGGACCCCATGGATAAGGACATCCACTTGACAAGTCGCCTGGAAGACGTAGCCACCCTAGCCAACGTATCACTCGCAACAGCATCGAAAGCACTTCACGGCAAACCCCGAGTCAGCGAGCAAACCAGGCAACGCGTCATCGCAGCCGCCCATCAACTCAACTATTCTCCGAACAAACTGGCGCAATCCTTGGCAAAAGGTCATTCCGGGACCATAGGACTGATTACGTCTGATTTGCAGGGACGTTTCTCCACACCAATCCTTATCGGAGCCGAAAACGAGCTTCGCACCCAATCCACTTCCGTGCTGCTGGCCAACGCCAGAGGGGATGACGCGTTGGAACGCATCCACGTGGAAAAACTGCTTTCCCTCAAAGTGGATGGCCTGCTAATCGTACAGCGTGAAACCAATCCCCGCTCCTCTTTAGGGCACGACTGGGGCGTCCCCCTGGTTTACGTATATGGCCCATCCACAGATACTGATGACTGTTCCGTAACCTGCGACAACGTTGAGGCGGGACGTATGGCCGTCAATCATCTCATTTCCTGCGGCAAACATAAGATCGCAATCATCGGCGGAGACGAAACCTACACCGCAACAGCCGATCGCACCAAAGGCGCGATGGAAGCCTTGGCTGAAGTGAGTCTAGAACCTGCCGGGCCGATTAGATACGGTCGTTGGGACGAGAACTGGGGACGGGCGGCCACACGGCTGCTCCTCGACCAAGACGTCGATTTCGATGCCGTTGTATGCCAGAGCGATCAGCTGGCACGCGGCTGCATCGATGCTTTAAAGGAGGCGAACCTGCGCATTCCGAATGATGTGGCTGTAATCGGGCACGACAACTGGGATGTGCTCGCCACCAGTTCACGCCCGCCACTCACCAGCATCGATAACGATACGGAACAGATAGGCCGTCGTGCCGCACGATACCTGATGGACGCCATCAACGGCAATCCGCATCATGGCGTCGACTACCTGCCCTGTCGACTCATCCAGCGCGAATCCACCCTGCCGATCGACTAAATGCAACGGCTACGCAGCCGCGCCCAGTTCAATTGCACAGTGACACACGGCGTGATGCAATATCCGACCGCATTGTGCGCCCCAACCGCGCGGTGGCGTTCGCCTATATTGCAAACATCCGCCCCCTCAACACCTTTGATCGATAATCCGAACCACACATGTCTTATCAATACGTTTGTTCATAAGTCCAATTAGATTCTCCAACAGTTTGGCCGAACACATCAGACCCTTCCACGGCCACAGGAGTATCATCATGCACAAAATCAACAAGCGATCGGGTTCAATTCGGGGAAGCTCAAAGCCACCAACATCCAGTCACACTGCAGAACGACGCCTCTCACGTTCCATCGCCCGAAGTGCGGATTTCTTGACCCACTTGCAAGATAAGCTCGCCCGTCTTCACCACGGTGAGAAAACCGCCGCCGACGCGTTCCAAACGCCATTCATACCGCTGAATATGCCGCCGCAACTTCTTCACGGTAATTTGATACGCCATCGCCCTCACCTCCAGATGGCATCTCGTTACAGGCACCGCCTACCGCAAGAGACACCAACACAGAGCCGCCCGCCCATCATGCGGATACGATAATGGCGACGGAACGTCGACAGCGACTTGACTGCCACCAACAAATCCAGCCCCCTGTCGCATCACAGAGTCGCATCGCAGGAATCGGCACGATTCATGATCGGCAGGACCTAACTCATCACAGACTGCATTATCATCCGAATAGCAAAAATCCCGAGGAGCCATGCTCAACTCGGGATTATAAAGAGTAAACGCGGCGACGCGCTACTCTCCCACACTCTTCCGAGTGCAGTACCATCGCCGTACTAGGCCTTAGCTTCCGGGTTCGGAATGGGACCGGGCGTTTCACCTAGGCTCTGATCGCCGCAAGAAGAAAGAATACGCGAATCAAGTCCGATTGCCAAATCACGGCGTGTCGCACACCGCGAGACACTCCACAGGCAACAAGCCGTGGCAGAATAAAATCCTTCAAGACGACCTCAACCGCTCACGTCAATCCTTTGACACGCCGAAATCAGAAAACGTTTTCCGTTGAAAGGAAAAACGTGCTATCGTTCTAGTCAGTTCAACAACAGCCCGTTGAACCGAAAATATAGTCAGGCAATGGAGGCTTGCATATGAGCGTTCGCGAACACATCACCGGAGTCGGTCACGTCGGAATTCCCACCAATGATCTCGAAGGCACCATCGCGTACTACGAGAAGCTCGGCTTCGAATGTGAAGGCATTTACCCGAACGGCGAAGACCGCTGCACGTTCCTGCATCTGAACAATCTCACACTGGAGGTGTGGACCATGGATCAGCCGGCGAACGCGACCGGCGCGATCAATCATTTCGCACTTGACGTCACCGACATCGACAAGGCGTTCGAGGAAGCCGAGAAGCTGGGGCTGAACTTCGTGGAAGGTTCGGTGCAGCATATCGATACATTCCACGAGAACGGCATCCGTTACTTCAACGTGCTCGGCCCGAACCACGAGACCATCGAATTCTGCCAAGTGCTATAAGGCATTCCGGCTGCCACGGCGGCCGGAACACATACCACCCATAAACCGACCGATCAATACATAACCATCATCGAAATCCTTCGATGCGCGTCAAACGCAATGCGCATCGATCTCGTTGGCCTAAGCAAACGCGAATTGCGGGTTACGGCGACAAATCCACCGACATGTGGCACGTACGGTACCACACGCAAGGCGGAACAAGCGTATGCAACAACGTAGCCGTAACGTTCAGGGCCAACCCAAGCTTTACCACCGTTACGGTTGCACATCACAGAAGAAGAAGGCAACCATGACACGGCCAATCGATGCACAAACGATCGACGCCACCAGCCCCACCAGCCCCAACGCCTCCGCAGAACCTGCTTCCGACGGCGCACAGCCGAAAAAACAACGTTGGATTGAATTCCCCGACGGCTATCTCAACCGTACGCCGGTGCTGCAGTTCGCCATGACCTCGGTACTGTTCGCCATCTGGGCGATCGCTTCGAGCCTGAACGACATTCTCATCACCCAGTTCAAAGCCGTGTTCTCCCTGAGCGATCTCGCCACCGCCTTCGTGCAAAGCGCGTTTTACGGCGGCTACTTCCTCATCGCCATTCCGGCGTCGCTGTTCATCAAGAAATTCAGCTACAAACTTGGCATCATCGCGGGCCTGAGCTTCTTCGCGATAGGTTGCTTCATCTTCTTCCCCGCCTCACGCCTGGTCACTTACGAAGTGTTCCTATTCGCCATCTTCGTGGAGGCAATCGGCCTGAGCTTCCTCGAAACCTCCGCCGACACGTATGCCACGCTGATGGGCCCGAAACGACTCGGCACCGTGCGTCTGAACATCGCACAGACCATGAACGCACTTGGCCTGATCACCGGCATCCTGCTCGGCAAATACCTCGTGTTCCAAGACTCCAACCTGCATGCGGCGATGGCGAAGATGGCTCCGGACGAGGCCAAGGCGTATGGCGCCGAACAACTCGCCCGCACACTGGAGCCCTACAAGTATCTGCTGATCGTGCTGGCTGTGCTGATCGTGCTGTTCGCCCTCACCAAGTTCCCGAAGTGCCGTCCGGCCGCCAACCCTCACGCCCCAGCCACCGAGAACAAGGTCAAGCTGAGCGAAACCCTACGCTATCTGTTCCACAACCATCGCTTCCTTAAGGGCATCGGCGTGCAGTTCATCTACATCGGCGCACAGACCGGCATCTGGTCCTTCACCATCCGCCTTGCGCTCAATCAGGGCGGCAGCTCGATGACCGACCGCAAGGCCGCCGATTTCATGATCTTCAGCTACGTGGTCTTCTTCGTAGGCCGTCTGCTTGCCAGCTATCTGCTCTCCCGCTCCCGTGAGACCCGCGTACTCGCTACGTTCATGGCGCTTGGCTGCGTGTCACTGCTATGCGTCGCGTTCCTGCCGGGCATGGGCGCCGTGTGGGCCGCCGTGGCCGTAAGCCTGTTCCTGGGACCGGGTTGGCCGACCATCTACGCCCGCACCCTGTCCACCGTCGAGGACCGCCGCCACACCGAAACTGCCGGCGCGATCATCGTGATGGCACTGGTCGGCGGCGCCGTGCTGCCGACCCTGCAAGGCGCCCTGTCCGATGCGGTCACCATGCAGTTCTCCTTCATCTTGCCGGCCATCGAGTTGCTGATCGTCGCCCTCTACTTCGTCTCCGAATTCAAGCGCGACAAGTACACGCCACAACAACTCGCCGTCATGGCCGCCACTGCGCAGCAAGGGGCCAAGTAAGTCCCACGACCGCAGGCACATTGCGGCATTTGAGCGGCGCGTTCGGGATATCGTCCCGAACGCGCCGCCGCCATCATTCGGCGACGTTCATGAGATAGAGTTACTGGCAACGAACGCCTATATGTCCCGAACGCCATTCGAACGAAAGAAGGCCGGCAATGATGATCGCTTCCTGCGGCTCGGTTACCGCACTCACTCTCGGCTTGCCGAATGCCACCGCCATTCCCGCCGAAAAAGCGAATCTTCCGAAAGGACTGTTCGCCGCGAAAGTGCCGATTTCCGCCAAGACGAAGCAACGCTTGGTCAACGACATCGAAGCGATTACGATGATTGCGCTGTTGCGCACCTCGAACACCTCGCTTGCACAGGGCTCACGCATTCCGGAAATACTGGTAATCGGTCTGCGACTGCACGGCAGAAACGCCACGATTCCGTCGGAAATCGTCGAACTGATTGCAGCGCAACGCAAGTCGGGCATCGTATTCGTCTGCGTGCGCGACGCCGATTTCGAGGGTACGACGCGGCAGGAATGCGCATTTGCCATCCGTCGCGCACTGCCAGGTCGCGCCGGGCATACGCCGACATTCAACGTGTTTTCTTCGGCATGGGCTCCGGCCGGAGAGGCAATGCTATTAATCGGCGACCCGTCAGTCGATTCGGTGGATGCGCTGTGGGAGTCGTTGTGTTCGCAGGTGATCTTCGAATCCTCCGACCCTACGAATCTGGACGCGCGCATTGTGCGCCACACTCAGGTCGTGCAGTTGCAGGCCGATATCGACAAGCTCACGCGCGATCATCAGCGCGCCAAAAATCCCGAGCAACGCAATGAGATCTTCGCCAAGCTTCATAAGGCCAAGAAGCAGCTCGAGGCACTGAACGCACCACTGGTGCTCTGAGGTCAGAATCCCAATCTCGTGCGTCCGAACTGGTCGAGCCAGCGCAGAATCGCACCTTCACGCAGGGCCCATGGGCAGATTTCGATCTCCTCGACGTCAAGCACGCGCATGATCTCATCAATCACCAGGCCACCGCCGACAATCTGATATGTGCGCTCCGGCGTGACGCCCGGCAACGCCACACGCTGATCAGGTGAAATCGAGGCAAGGCGAGGCAGCCAATCCTCAAGCTGAGCCCGGGTCATCACCGATGTGTCCACACGACCAGGCTGACGCAGCACGGCACCGGCCAAGCGAGCCAATGAGCGAATCGTCTTGGACGTGCCGACCGCGTGCATCGGATGCTTCGATTTAGGGAACGCCTCGACCATCGGATCGAGGATCCTGCGAATCTGCTTGCGGGCCTTTTCAAGCTCCTGCGCATCGGCGACACCGTTTTCCGGCAGGAATTCGCGGGTAACGCGACCGGCGCCAGCAGGTACGCTCAGTGCCACGGTCGGGTCTTCATCGGAACCCATGGCCACTTCGAGCGATCCGCCACCGATGTCCAGAACGAGCAGGCGTCCGGCATCCCATCCATACCAGCGACGAGCGGCAAGGAAGGTAAGCCGTGCCTCATCGACGCCGGACAGCACGGTGACCGGCTGGCCGATAGTCTCCTCGATGCGGCGCAGAATCTTGCCGCCGTTAGGCGCTTCGCGCAATGCGGAGGTGGCAAGCACGAGCAGCTGGGTGATTTCATACTCTTCGGCAAGCTTCATCGCCTTTTGCACGGCCTCGAGCACGGCTTCAACGCCGGCCTTTCTGATAGTGCCATCTTCCTTGAGGTATTGCATCAGGCGGACAGTGCTCTTCACACTCGCCTCCGGCTCGGGCCGGGCTCCCGGGGCCGCATCAACGATAAGCATGTGCACCGTATTCGAACCGATATCGAGCACGCCGAGTCGTGTAGCGTGCGAGCGTAAATTCACCATGCCTCCATAGCATAGCAACTTAAGCGATTAAGTTCATGTGCGACATGCCCTCGCGATTCCTCCACCGCGCAACGGCCTCTCATATGCCAAACGGAAAGCCGTTTGCCCTCCGGCATTCAATCCGAAGCACCGGGCACATACACGACGGAAACCTCATCAATCAGACAAGTACGCTACCGGCACGCAGCCCGGCCACAAAATCGCCGAGACGCTTCAAGCCCTCGCGCAAAGCCTCGCGGGAGGCCGCATACGACAGACGCACATGCGTATCGGCCGTAGCCTCACCGAAGTCACGTCCCGGAGTCAACGCGATATGCGCCTCCTTCAGAGCACGTTCGCAGAACGTCCACGCATCCAGACCCGTATCGGAAATGTTGAAATACGCATAGAACGCACCATTCGGCTCGACCTCCAACGGCAAACCGATTTCAGCCAGACCGTCAACCACGATGCGCCGACGCTCCAGCAGCTCCTGACGGCGTTCCTCACACACAGCCAACGTTTCCGGCGTAAAGCACGCGAGCGCCGCATGCTGGGTGGGCGTATGCGCGCATAGGAAAAAATTGGTGGCAAGGTCATCCATGGCTTCAAGCGCATATTCAGGCACAACCATCCATCCCAAACGCCAGCCGGTCATGCCGAAGAACTTGGAGAAGCTCGAGCAGACAATGGCATCCGGATCGCATGCCAGCACGGATTTCACATCGGAACCGTCAGGTTCACGATCGGCCAGATCCAAGTAGGTTTCGTCGACGATACGCCATGCACCACGTTCACGAGCCAGCTCGCACACGGCCTTCAACGTGTCGAAGGCGATGGTGGTCCCGGTCGGATTCGATGGCGAGGTGATCATCACGGCCTTGGTGCGTTCCGACCAGTATTTCCTGCATGATTCCGGCGTCAGATGGAATCGAGTGGCCGCACTGGTCGGCACATCCACGACTTTGCCGCCGAACGCGCGCACCAGTTCGCGATTGCACGGATAGGACGGGTCCGCAATCAACACCTCGTCACCCTCATTCACCGTCAGCGCAGCGGACAGCAGCAGTGCCGTGGATCCGCCTGCGGTGATCGCAATACGTTTCGGATCGACGTCGACGTGGTGACGCTCCCTGTAGAAGTCGGAAATTGCCTGACGCAGTTCCGGCAGACCCATCGCGGCGGTGTATGGCAACGGGCGGCCATCGTACTGTTCACGCATCGCATCGCGCACCGCAGGTGGGGCACCGAAATCCGGTTCGCCCAGACTCAGCTTGACCACGTCGGTGCCGGCCGCAATCATCTCATCGGCCATTGCGCCGAAAACCATGGCGCGGAACGGATTGGCTATTTGCGCACGGTGCGATATCCGCGGCAACGAGGCAGCGGTAACAACGGTTCGTGCGATATCTTCAGCGTTTCCCATATCTCGGTTCTAACGGCGAGACGCGACAAGCCAACCCTTTTTCGCGGTAGTCGCCCACATAATGCGCAGGAATTCCTCAAACATCGGGACTGCCTGGCCTACCGTCTCCTACGTCATCATCCCCTACGTCATCATCCCCGACGGCATCGTTAACGTCGCCGGCATCGGCCATGATCTCGCGATATAGCCGTTCAAGTCGCTCCTCACGCACCTTCTTGCCGAGCTCGCATTCCCATACGACAATCACCCGCCAACCCATCGCCTTAAGTTCGGCATGCTGTTTGATGTCGCGCTCACGGTTGCGCACCAGTTTTGCGCTCCAGAACTCCACGTTCGACTTCGGCATGGAATGCTTCGCGCATCCCTCATGCATATGCCAGAAGCATCCGTTGACGAACACGACGGTATGGTATTTCGGCAGCACCACGTCAGGGTGCCCCGGGTATCGTTTGTCGTTCTTCCGAAATCGCAGGCCCTTGGCGAACAGGAAACTACGGACGAGCGTTTCGATCGACGTATTTTCGCCCCGAATATGCGACATGATGTAGCTGCGGGTGCCGCGCTCGTACTTTTCGACTCTTTTTCCCGCCACGGCCCCATTATGGCAAAAGACCCAGGATCATTCAGCGTAATCTGGTGCATAGCAACGCAATCTGGCAAATCAGACAGGTTCAAGGAGGACTCTCATGGCACAGGTGAACGTAGCCATTCTCGGCGCAGGCCGAATTGCGCAGAGCATGGCCGAAACATTGGTGAAAATGGCGGCCGACCCGCGTTATACGGATCTGGTCTCGCCGTATGCGGTCGCGGCACGCGACGGCGAGCGTGCAGCCGCCTTTGCCGCACAGTACGGCTTCCCGGTTTCGTATGGCTCGTATGAGGAGCTTGCCGCCGACCCGAACGTGAATCTGGTCTATATCGCAACCCCGCATAACCTGCATGCCGAACAGGCCATATTGTGCATGAGGGCAGGTAAGGGAGTACTGGTCGAGAAGGCGTTTGGCGCGAATGCAGCCCAGACCCGCGCAATGCTCGATGTATCGCGTGAGACCGGCATGTTGTGCGCTGAGGCAATCTGGACGCGCTATATGCCCTCACGTACGATGATCGACGATATCATCGCGTCCGGGGTCATCGGCGAGGTGACGGCCATCAATGCCAATCTGTGCTACCCCACCACGGCGAAGGCGCGCATCACCGATCCGGCCTTGGCCGGCGGCGCATTGTTGGATGTTGGCGTATATCCGATCAACTTCATCGACATGATCATGCACAATGCGCCGATTGCGCGCGTGGAATCGTCGATGCGACCGTATGAGACCGGCGTGGATGCCCATAATTCCATGACATTCTATTACGAGAATGGCGTAATGGCCACGGCGCAAAGCTCCATTCTGTGTCATTCGGACCGTATGGGCGCCGTTTGGGGCACGGACGGCTATCTGACCTGCGAGAACATCAACAACGTCGCCTCAATCGACGTGCATGACGGCAATCATCAGATCAAGGCCCATTATGATGTTCCGCCACAGCTAACGGGCTACGAGTACGAGGTTGCAGCCTCCGCACAGGCCATGCTTGATGGTCGCCGCGAATGCGAGGCCATGCCCCACGCCGACACCCTACGCATCATGGAACTCATGGATTCACTACGTGCCGACTGGGGCCTGACGTATCCATTCGAAGCTTAGCAATACCTCCTAAAATACTATCTCGCCGCTGCGTGAGCAAGAGTTGCGATGCCTGCGTTTTGGGAAAAATGAAAAGCGCGGAAAATCGGCACTTTTCGTCAATGCCTGCTTGCGGGTTGCTTCTAATATGAGGCAAAGTGCTCACGCGGCGGCGAGATAGTATTTTAGGGGGTATGTGGTCATCACGACAACAGGCGGCTACCGTTTGCCGTTACCTTCAATAGCGGCCATGACAGCCAGAATGCATGTCACCGAATACGCCCGGGCATGCCCCGAATGATTCGGAAGACGCGGCCTCTCCTGGTTTTTGCACTGAATATGATGAGCCGCCGCACATGTCGGTACGCATATTCTTTCCTCCCCGTTGTATCCTGGTCCTGATTTCCTCTGACGAAGATGAGAGAGAGCATGACCGAAGCAACACCAGCCAAGCAACAACCACGCAACATCATCAACGTTGTAGGCGCAGCCATCGTCCGCAACGGTAAGGTGCTGTGCGCTCAACGTGGCGAAGGCAAGTCGCTGGCCGGTTTCTGGGAATTCCCCGGAGGCAAGATCGAACCGCACGAAACCGCGCGCGAGGCATTGCATCGTGAGATCGAAGAGGAGTTGCTGTGCGAGGTCGAGGTTGCAGATGAAGTGTGCACATCCTCCTACGATTACGACTTCGGCACCGTTGTGCTTACCTCGTTCGTCTGCTATCTGCTGAACGGCACCCCTCGACTGACGGAACACCATGAAATCCGTTGGCTTTCGCCAGATGAGATGCTCACGTTGGATTGGGCGCCCGCCGACCGCGAAGCGGTGCAACTGATCTGTGCGATGGATTTCACAAGAAAGTGACGGCAGACGATGACGGACGATGGCTGGCAGCAGAATTCTTCTCTGATCGAATCGCTTCTTTCGGGTTTCGTGGAAAAGAAAGACGATGTCGATCCACAATACGAGCCGATGCTGATCGCGAACCATGATGGCAGGACCATGGAATATGCGATCAAGGATGAACTTGGCCGCAGTCAGAATTTCGACATGTCCGTTGCCTTCGTCAGTCAGGGCGCCTTGCAGACGCTGAAGCAGAATTTCCTTGATTTTGCCGACAGCAACGACCATCGGTCCGGCAGAATCATCACGTCTACCTTCAACTACTTTAACTCCCCGAAGGCTTTCGCCGAACTACTGAAGCTACAGCAGGAAACAGGCATCCAAGTACGGATCTGGCAGCCCGGTCAGACCGACGAGACCGAAAACACCGCCGATTTCCCATATCATCCAAAGGGTTATGTCTTTCACCATTCGGATGATGACGAACCGCTCTACTCCACATACATCGGCAGCTCCAATCTCACCATCAACGCGCTGAATTCCAATCGTGAATGGAATCTGAGAGTCGCAACCACCGATACCAGCGGCCTGGCCGAACAGCTCACTGCTGAAATCAACTCCCAGATCAGCGAATCGAAGCCGCTCACCGACGCATGGCTCAAACTGTATGAGGAGGATTTCAAAAGGTACGCGCCACCGCGCCGACCAAATCGCAGGCAGACACAGGATGCAGGAACCATCACGCCGAATGCCATGCAAGTCGAAGCGTTGATGAATCTTGCACAACTGCGCAAACAGGGCGAAAGCCGAGCAATCATCATTTCCGCGACCGGCACCGGCAAAACATACCTATCCGCATTTGACGTCCGTCAATTCAAGCCAAAACGCATGTTGTACATTGCACAGCAGGAACAAATCCTGAAAAAGGCCGAGGAATCATATCAGAAAGTACTCGGTTGCCCCGCTAAGGAACTCGGCCTGTTTTCCGGCATCAGCAAGGAACACGATCGCAAATACCTGTTCGCGACCGTGCAGACGATGTCCCGCCCGGAAGTGCTTGTGCAGTTCGGCAAAGACGATTTCAATTACATTCTGATCGATGAAGTACACCATGCGGCAGCTGACTCGTACAAACGAATCATCGACTACTTCACCCCGGATTTCATGCTCGGTATGACCGCAACGCCGGAACGTACCGACGGAGCCAATATCTTCGAGCTATTCGGCAACAACGTGGCGTATGAGATCCGTTTGCAGCGGGCGCTTGAAGAGAACATGCTCTGCCCGTTTCATTATTACGGGGTTCACGAGTACATTCAGGAAGCCCCGAACGGCAGATTGCTCGGCAAGCAGATCAAGGCGAGCGACTGGACTGAGCAGGAACGCAACGATCTGTCTCATTGGCTCGAGGAGCTCACCAGCCCAAGCCGCGTGCGCTATATCATCGACAAAATCCAGTTGTACGGCGAAGCCGGCACCGACGTGCAAGGTCTGGTCTTCTGCAGTCGGCGCGAAGAGGCGAAGCGCCTGTCCGCTTTGTTCAATCAGCAGATCAACCAACAGGCGGAACGTCCGTATCGCACAAAGGCGATTACCGGCGAACATTCCCAAGCGGAGCGTGATCTTGCCGTTGAACAACTGGAGAATGGCGAGCTGGATTACATTTTCACGGTCGACCTGTTCAATGAAGGTGTGGATATTCCGCATATCAACCAGATTGTGATGCTCCGGCAGACCCAGTCGAGCATCATCTTCACGCAACAGCTTGGACGCGGACTGCGTAAGGCAAGCGGCAAGGATTCGGTTGTCGTCATTGATTTCATCGGCAATTATGCGAATAACTATCTGATTCCGATCGCACTGTATGGCAATACCGGCGATCGCGACGTCGCCCGTAAGAACCTGCAGCGCGAGACGATCGGCATTTCTTCAATCAGTTTCGACAAGATCGCCCGCGAGCGCGTGCTGGCTTCGCTCGATACCGCCGACTTGTCGAATATGCAGTTGCTCAGCCGTCAATACCAGCAGATGCGGTATGAGCTGGGTCGCATTCCGATGCTCATGGATATCGCACGACGTGACGCTTCGCTGGTATACACCATGGCTGCAAAGAATGATGATTACCTATCGTTTGTACGTTCTCGCGAAAAGAGCCTTTCTCGCGGCAGGCATGCGACTGCTTCGTATCTGGAACAACTTGAGCCGACTTCCGAGGTGCACAATGGCATGTTGAAGATGCTGACCGCCACGCAACTTCGTGGATTGCGACCTCACGAGCTGCTGATTTTGGCGGTACTGTGCGGATTGGATTGGAATGCGATTGATCCCGAATGCAGCGAGCGGTCGTCTACAGCGTTTCATTCCGCCAAGGCTTTGGATTCGTTGGGCATTGCCGATCTCCAGAAGCTACTGCCCGAGCTTTTTCCTGGCGCCGATAATAGCGAACTGCAGTGGCGGTCCGCATTGGCAACGCTTGACTACTCATATTTCATTGCCGCGAACAGCCAGCGTTTTGGGAAGACTCCGTTCATTACCGTCGACAATGGCGAGCGTTGCAGACTCTCTGATGTATTTGTTGAACAACTGGATAATCCGACATTCAACCTGTTCTTTGAGGACACCGTCAAAGCCGGTCTGCGTAACGCACTGACTCTGGAACGGAACGCGGTGAAGCATCGAATCGTGCAAAATCATGGATTTATCTATGGCGAGAAATACAGCGTCTTCGATGTGATGCGGCTGTGTGGCTGGCAAGCCGAGCAGGTGCCGCAGAACGTCGGCGGCTACAAGCTTGACTCTCTCACCAATACGTTGCCGATCTTCATCAAGTACGAGGCGAGTCAATATGGTGATCGTTTTCTTGACTCCTGTGAAATCGAATGGTTCAGCAAAAACAACCGGTCGTTGAAATCCAACGAATTCCGGTGGCTGCTTGATGGAACCGAACGCCCTCTGACATGGCAGGATCGCCACTTTGTGCCGATCTTCATCCGGCGCAAGGCAGAGGAAAAAGAGACTTCATACTACTTTGTCGGCAATGCGGCGTCATTGCATGATGTACGCGAATCCGTCAATGTCGGTGAGGATGGCAAGGAATCCAAGGTAGTCATCTCCACGCTCAAACTCATGAAGCCCGTCGACCCGGAGCTTTACCGCCACCTTACTGGCAAATCCGCACTGTGACTGTTGGGCTCACGAGCATGGACTGGCCGCAACACCATGGACGCGCGGCCCAAACGTTTTACTCATTCATGTGTTTCGAGAAGATGCTCCCGCAGGAATGGCACCGCAGAGTCGACCTCGCCGCGTCTGGTCCTCTGAGTCACATAGCGTCGAACAAGACGTTCGCGAATTCACCTGATATGAGCCTTCATTCACGAGGCCAGCGATACGCCGTATCATCTCAGCCAGACCTGAAATGTTCGTTTGAACAGAAATATAACACATCATCGCAGAAGAAAAAGAACACGCTCAATGTTAACTTTTCTCATATTATTTTATCTGCTATCAATCATTGGAATCACAACGTTTTTCCGCTAATACAGACCACAAAAGGGTGAATTACAGCGTTTTCTTACTTACTGGAGCATGCTATGGTTGTTCTCGGAAGCATTGAGCAACCACTATCACCACACACGCAAACCGAGTTTCAATGTTCGTTTTGCAAATAAAAAGAACATTAAAACACACATATCATGTGTACACAAAAGTACAAATCCACGAAAGGAACATCATCATGGCAGACGAGAAAACCATCATCAATGTGGATCTCAGCATGTTCGGACAGGATGCCGACGCCAAAACCGCCGCAGCCAACAAGGTCGCCAAGGAGCTCGGCATCAGCGACGAGGCCCTCGCTCAGGTCGAGGATTTCAAGCGCGCCCTCACCGCCCATAATGCTTGGGATCTACCGTTCATGGGCTATGTGAACGAAGATGGTTACGGCTATGCCTACGTGCCGGATGCGGCCATCACCATGAATCCGTATTGGGACGCTCACAAGGAATTCATGAACCTGCCGTATGACGTACAGACCGCATTCGCTATCCGCATGCTGTTCACGCATCGTCCTGTCGACCGCTACGGCGCCGACATGTTCCTGCACTATCATCGCGGCTTTGAAGTCAATTTCGTCGGATCAGGTGCCAACAAGTACTGAGATTTGTCACTCATTGCGCCAACGCAACGTAACGACGGAAGAATCTCATTACGGAACGGCTGAGATTGTTTTCACACGATGTTTCACGCTTGACCTCCCGTGTATTTCCCTAGTGTTGTACGGTCTCATGATGTAGCCTGTACAGTGCATTGCCTGGTCTATTACGGGAAAGGCGGGCGCATGAGCAACGCACACGGCAGAATCAACCGTCGGCAGGAGGTCGATGATCTCATCGATTACGTCAACAATGGTTGGTTGCGAACGGGGGAATTCGATGGTCCGACGTTCCTGTGGAATCATCTGATCCGTGAAGCGTCCCAAAAGGACGCCGAAAATCGCAACAATGTACCTGTGGCGCAGCTTTCCGATGCCGATAACGTAATCAGCATGCCCATGCAATGGTATTTCGATTCCATCGCCGCCATCGTGCCCACCGCCGAACGCACCGACACCGGCGTAGAGATGCCTCGCATGGACATGCCGACCTTTCACCTCGATTCACAGGCCCTTTCCGGCGTGGATGCCGTAGTCGGTAACGCCGTGGTGAGTACGCGCTGGCTTGACGCGGTCGGTAACCTCGCCAAGGCCGTAGAGATGACGGCCCGTTTTGTAGGCAACGTCGCCGACCGTGACAACGAGGGATTCGATTATCTGAAAGATCTCATCCAAAACGTGCGCGTATATATGGATGCCGTGGCCTGCAACGCCGATCCTATGACCGGAGAACAGTCGCTACGTATGATTACGCAGGTCGCATGCAATGATGATTTCCGTCTCAACGCCATGCAAATGGTGGAGCTGCTCTCCTGCGGCCTGTCGTTCGCGCAATGGGACGATACGCGCATGTTCGCCTACGATGCATTGAACAAGGCGATGTCCACGATGAGTGAATTCGCTGCTTCCGCAGCAGACACAGCCACGGACGCGGAGTCTCGCAAAACCAGCGATTCCAATGAACCCACGCCTTTGGCGGAACTTAAGACCGACATAGACCTTTTCCAAATGGATTCCTCGCTTTCCGAGGAGGAGCTGAAGGATCTTGCCATGCTTGATCCGGCGTTGCTGACGGAGAAGGAAATCGCCGAGACCGCGCAGAACCAATTTGAGCATGCCGTACAATTCCTCCGTCATGATCTGATGCGCATCAGCGGCGATGCTGACGAGGCCGATCGCTTCCTGCGGAACAACCACACTTCCGAACCACTCGCCGATGCCTATGCGGCTCGCCTGATTGCCGCGGAACGTTGGCAGGATCTGCTGAATTTCGCGGATCTGGTACAGCGAGACAAGCCGAACCAGTGCACGGTCATGTTCCCTGAAGAGGTTGTGCCCTATGAGTGGGAGACGATTCGCGAAGCGGCATATGAAGCACTTGGACGCCGCGATGAATTGATCGCCATGTATCGGGAGCGTCTGGATGACACGTACGACCCGAACACGGCCCTGAACCACATGAAACTCGAAGCTTGGAAGAACACGCCCGGTAGGAATCAGTGATTCCGAATAGTTTCCAGAAAATGCTTACCCTGCTGAAAGAAAAGCAGCTTTCTCCGGCCGGTGCTGTTCAGGACTTCACCGATCCCGGCACAGGCAAAAGCTACATGCTATTCCCCATCCGCAGGTTGTGACAGGGAAAGAATGAAAGCACAACGGTTAGATTACAAGAATTATCAGATGTAATGCGCCTTCTAGAGAACAAAGGCAAGCACATGCAAAAAAAGGCGGGGTCCCAAAGGGCACCCCGCCTGAACGAATGCTTGCGGCGGCGTGTTACTCTCCCACACCCTGCCGGGTGCAGTACCATCACCGTGCCAGGCCTTAGCTTCCG
>OFLR01000039.1_pt1 | contig 100924 bp, 89 predicted proteins | sample 1540871 | NCBI WGS metagenome assembly OFLR01 (sample SAMEA4413043, study PRJEB24355) | metagenome | biome: human; feature: gut; material: faeces | place: United Kingdom | collected 2010
CTCTTTAGAGGGCCACCACTAGAGAAAGACCCTTATAGGGTCAGAGCAAACCACCCGTTCTACGGGTGGTTATGATTATTAAGGTATTTAGTATTCCATGTTCTAGAATGCTAGTTTGGTAGTTAAATACCGTTCAAATACTATTTAGTTGTAAAGGTGTATGAGTCGTTATATCGTAATCTCTTATTTCTCAATATTTACGATATTTACGATAACTTCAACGGCTTTTTTCATGTCGTCAATACATGCAAATTCATGACGACCATGTAGATTTTCTACGCCTGTAAAGATATTAGGAGTAGGGATGCCCATGAAGGAAATTTTAGAGCCATCTGTACCGCCGCGGATAGGGTCGCAAATAGGCGTGATGCCCGCCTTTTCCATAGCAGCTTTTGCTACGTTAACGCATTCCATATTGTCTTTAATGATATCGTACATGTTGTAATATTGATCTTTTACAGATACTTCACATACTTCACGGCCGTAGATTTCATTTAACGTTTGACCAGCTTGTAAGAAGAATGCTTTTTTCGCTTCGAACAATTCTTTGTCATGGTCGCGGATGATGTAGTTCATTTTACCAGTATCTACTTGTGTTTCCATGCTCATAAGCATAAAGAACCCTTGACGACCACATGTGTGTTCAGGAACGGCAGCACCTGGTAATAGCGCATCGAATTGCATTGCTAATTTAGCACAGTTGATCATAATTCCTTTGGCAGTGCCTGTATGAACAGATACACCTTTGAGGGTTACTGTACCGCCTGCAGCATTGAATGTTTCATATTCAAGTTGACCGAGGCTTTCACCATCGATTGTATAAGCAAAATCAACAGGGAATTCTTTGACATCAAAGTGATCGGCACCAGTGCCGATTTCTTCGTCTGGACCAAAGGCGCACATGATTTTACCGTGCTTGATTTCTGGATGAGCAACGAGGTAGGCGAGGGCTTCCATAATTTCACAGATGCCAGCCTTGTCGTCGCCGCCGAGAAGGGTGAGACCATCTGTGACAACTAAGGATTTACCGATATAATTTTTTAGATTAGGGAAATCTGCACGACGTGTGAAGATTTGATGTTCTTCGTTAAGGCAAATATCGCCGCCATCGTAGTTTTCAACGATGCGAGGCTTAATATTTTCTGCGTTGTAGTCTGCTGTATCCATGTGAGCGATGAAGCCGATAGCAGGTGCTTTTTCATCTGTATTAGCATTTAATGTGCCGATGACAAAACCGTTTTCACGGTTGTAAATAACTTCATCTAAACCGATTGCTTTTAAATCAGGAACGAGCACATTAGTAGCAAAGTCTACTTGAGTTTGAGTACTAGGAATTGTTGTACTTTCCTCGTTAGACCGTGTATTTATGCTTGTATAGCGTACAAAACGTTCGACCATTGATTCCATAATGAGCCTCCTCGTAAGTAAACATACATGTTATACATACTGGTATACATACTGTATATAATAAAGATTCTTAATATACTTTCATTGTAGAACAGGGGCGGTGAAAATGCAAAATAAATATTTATGGATTGTGTGATATTTTATTCGCATAATGCATAGAAAAGCATTGAACCATATATAGTGCCGTGTTAGTATAAAGGTGAATAGTTATACGTTTGTACATTTTCTGTGAGGAGGTTTTACCATGTCGGACGAAACTCGTTCTATTCCGCCCGTAGAACCCGTATTGGATCCTAAGAAGGATTACGTAGAGATTAACTCATATGTAGTATTCTGGGGCCTATTCTATGCGGCAATTTTCACACTGGCTGTAGGTTATTTATGTTTGAAGATTGGTCAAACAGTAGATGCCTTTGCTCCAGTATCTGTACTTGCAATGGGTACAGCAGTTATTTTGAAACGGCAAAATGCTTTTGCTGAAACGGTTCACATTCAGGCTATCGCTAGTTCTAGTACGAACACATTAGCTGGTGCGATGTTCTTCTTGCCAGCTCTATACATTTGGAATGTTACAGATGTATCCTTTGTACAAATGGCGATTCCTATCATCCTTGGTGGCGTACTTGGTGTTCTATTATGTGTTATGTTCCGTCGCTACTTTGTTGAGGAAATGCACTATGTGTATCCGTTCCCAAGTGGTCGTGCTGCTGCTGAAGTACTAATGAGTAATGAAGGTAGCAAAGCGAAACTCATGCTTGGTTCTGGTCTTATCGCTCTTATATATGACTTTATTCTTAACAGCCTTGGCTGGTGGGAAGAGGTTATCCGTACTACTGCATTTAAATGGGGCTCTGCTCTAGCAGATTCGACTAAGTTAAATGCTGCTGTAGATACAGATGCTGCGTTGCTTGGCCTTGGTTACTTCACAGGCTTACGGTATGCGGCTATTATCGCAGCTGGTTCCTTCTTCTCTTGGTTCGTATGTATTCCAATCGTATACTATTTAGCTCCGGAACATATCATGCAAATCAATGGTCATGCAGTTCCACTTGCAGAAGCTCCAATTCGTAAAGTATTCTTAGACTATGTTCGCCATATTGGTATCGGTATGCTTGCTATGGCAGGTATCATCGGCTTGCTCAATATGTCCAAAGTCGTAGCTAGTGTTGTTAAAAATGCAGTACTTGATATTTTCAGTTCCAAAACTGTAGATGTTAATTTGCTTCGTACACAACGCGACATACCTACATCTTGGATTGGCGCTGGCATCTTGTTATGTACAGTTCTATTCGCAGCATATTTCCACTTTATGTATGCTGAAAGCTTCAGTCAAACAATCGTAGCATTCTTAATCGTTCTTATTATGTCCTTCCTATTATCTGTAGTAGGTATTAGCTCTATCGCTTATACAGGTACAGAACCAGTATCTGGTATGACAATCTTCATGATTATCATCTCCGCTGTATGCTTAACAGCAGCAGGCATGACTGGTAAAGTAGGTATGATTGCAGTTCTCATGATGGCATCCTTCATTGGTACAACCATTGGTATGGCTGGTAACTTCATGTCTGAACTTAAAGTAGCGCACATGACAGGTGCTACACCTAAGAAAATGGAACAATGGCAAATCGTTGGTACCATTCTTTGTGCCGTACTTTCTGTTGGCGTTATGATCCTATTGAACAATGCATATGGCTTCGTAGGGGACCACGCATTAAATGCGCCACAAGCAAATGCTATGGCAGCGATTATTGAACCTATGATGACTGGTGGTAGTGCTCAATGGCCTCTATACATGGCTGGTGCATTATTCGCAATCATCTTGTGGATGGTGAAAGTTCCACCATTGGCATTTGCCCTTGGTACATACTTGCCAATGGAAATCAATACACCATTACTTATCGGTGGTTTGATTGCATACTTCGTACAAAATAGTACAAAAGATAAAGAATTGGCAGAACTTCGCTTCTCCAAAGGTAGCACAATTGCATCTGGCCTTGTAGCCGGTGGTGCTATTGGATCTTTGTTCAGTGCAGTATTCCGCATTGCAGGTATTGATGTATTTGCTGAAGCTTGGGTTGAAACACCTGAAGCAACATACCTCAGTATCGTAATGTACTTGTTACTCTGTGCATTCTTGTACAAGGTAGCTATGTACGTAAAAGCTAAAAAAGCTAAATAAAATCAATTAACTAGCATGTTGATATACTAAGAAACTTTCTATTCTATAAACTGCTAGGAACTCTCCACTCAGGGGATGACCGCCTTCATCAAGTTAGGATTTAACTTGGTGGAGGCGGTTTTTGTAATTATGACTATTTTTGTTTCTAGATAAATAGTATGTTTGATATAACTTAAAGCTATGTTTGTGTAATACCTATTGATATAGTCGGATTAATTGACCCTAACTATATCGAATGTTATCATAATATTATAATACCTCTAGAGGTATTATTTTTATTATATTCATACTGTAAGTATAGATAGATTCATTCGTATATAGAAAGAAAACCTTACATATTATTGTAAAGTTAGAGTTAGGACAATTATGAAATTTAAGAAAATAGCAGCTCTTTTAGGAGCTTTTACCATTGCTAGTAGTTTATTTATAGCAGGCTGTGGTAATACAGGTACTAGTCAAAAGACATGGCGCGTTGGTACTGATGCGACCTATGCACCATTTGGTTTTAAAGATAAAGACAGCGGTAAATTAGCTGGTTTTGATGTAGATATTATTAATGCCATTGCACAGGAAGAGGGCGTTGAAGCAGATGTTCAAAACTTGAACTTTGATGCACTTTTACCAGCACTACAAAGTAATACCATCGATATTGCTATTTCGGATATGACTATTTCCGAGGATCGTGCTAAGTCTGTAGACTTTAGTAAACCATACTATATTGCAGGTAATGGCCTTGTTGTAAATATCGATAACACGAATATCAATAGTTTTAAGGACTTAGAAGGAAAGCGTATCGGTGTATCCATTGGTTCTACTGGTGCGGAAATTGCTAGTAAGATTCCTAATGCCGATGTGCGCCAATTTAATCTCATCGTAGATGCATTCTTAGAATTACAAAATAGAGGTGTAGATGTAGTTATTAACGATACACCGGTCAACGAATATTATGTTAATAGCAAGGGCAAAGGTATCGCAAAGGTTACTGGAGAGGACTATGATGCGGCACCACTTGGTATTGCCGTGAAGAAGGGCAATACTGAGCTTCTTAATAAAGTTAACGATGGCTTGGCTAAGATTAAAGCCAATGGCAAATATGCGGAGATTTATAAAAAATGGTTTGGTAAAGAGCCACCAGCAGAGGATTTAAAATAGTTTGTAGATAGAACCTAAACGTATTATTTGTTATAATACGTTTAGTAAACCTCAAAAGGTATGAGGTAGTATAGAATGGGTGATATGATGGCTAAACGACGTGCATTTTTGGATATAATTAAAGAGAAGGGCGCCCTCGTTTTAGATGGTGGGTTAGGATCAGAGTTAGAGCGTTACGGCTGTAATCTTCAGCATAAATTATGGTCTGCTAAGATTCTTATGGACCAACCGGATATCATCAAAAAAATACATATCTCGTACTTGGCGGCTGGGGCAGATATCATTCAAAGTTCTGGATATCAAGCAACAGTAGCTGGCTTTAAAGGATTAGGTTATGGTACGGAAGAGGCTATAGAGCTCGTTAAATTATCCGTTCGTTTAGCTGTACAAGCTCGCAACGAGTTTTTAGAGGCTAAGGCGACTGGAGCACTTACATTGCGGGGGATTACACTTGGTGAAGAGACTCCAGATGGGGTTAGATATTTTTCTGAAGGTGCATTGCCTAAACCATTAGTGGCGGCTTCTGTAGGACCATATGGTGCATTTTTGGCGGATGGATCTGAGTACCGTGGATATCCTGATGTGCAAACTGAATATCTCGAAGTATTCCATATTCCTCGGTTAGCATTATTCTGTGAAGAAAACCCGGATATATTATCCTTTGAAACTATCCCGTCTTATGACGAAGCCATTGCCATTGCTCGCGCCATGTCTGACCCATACACATCGAGAGGAATTCCAGGATGGATTGCCTTTTCTTGTAAAGATGGACATCATGTTTCTAGTGGTGAAACCATCATTAAATGCGCGGAGATGATCGACAAGGTTAGACCTATAACTGGTATTGGTGTCAACTGTACTAAGCCGGAATACGTAGAGTCCTTGATTAAGGATATTCGGACTGTTACGGATAAACCGATTGCTGTATATCCTAATCTTGGTGAAAGCTATGATAGTGAAACTAAGACCTGGTATGGCGACCCTGCATCATTTGTAGATTATGTTGATGTATGGCGTAATGCTGGGGCAGATATCATAGGTGGTTGTTGTAGAACAACACCTGAAATTATTAGAGATATAGCTAGAAAAATTCATAAATAGTAATATAAACTAATGATATAAACATAAAAGGCTATCGATGTTAAGTCGATAGCCTTTTTCTATTAGCTGATGTTTTATTGGTTTTATATAATAAAAAAGCAGTGCATAAGCACTGCTTTTACTATGGCGGAGAGACAGGGATTTGAACCCTGGGTACGGGATAACCGCACACATGATTTCCAATCATGCTCCTTCAGCCGCTCGGACACCTCTCCATGTATTCTGTTGTGTAACAGGTACTTGTATAGTATATGAAAAAGTTAGATTTATGTCAAGCAAAAAATCGTGAAAATCTTAGACTTTCATAAGACTTTTAAACTCTATTAATTTAGCTTGGTTTCTACTGTTAGTAGTAATAATTAAATTGTAAAAATGTTACGCAACATATTGTTAAAACGTAAGATATGTATCCTTTGAAGTATAAGAAAAAAGACCGCCTAAACAGGCGGCCTTTACTTTGTGTATTATAATACTTCTTTGATTTCAGCTGCATCGATGGATGCTTTGATATCGTCTGCCATTTTTTCGATTTTTGGAAGATCTTCTGGTTTTAAAGAGGATTTGATATCAAGTGGTTCGGATATGATTTCAATGTCTTTGAAGTCGTTTTCAAAGTGAGCAACCATTGTTTTCATTGCAGCAGATGCCCAAGAGTGGTTACCAATGATGGATACCTTATGGTTTTGGAAGTTAAGTGCTTTTAATTCATGAATGAAGTTTTCCATAGTAAGGTATAGGTTCAAATTGTATGTAGGTGCAATTGTTACCAAGTTAGTGTATTTCCAAGCATCAGCGATAATGTAGGAAGCGTTAGTTTTGGAAACATCATAGATTTTAATATCTGTTACGCCGCGTTTAGACAATTGTTTTGCCAATTGTTGTGCAATAGCACGAGTGTTACCGTACATAGAACCGAAGGCAATAACAACACCTTTTTTACAAGCTGTGTAGCTGGACCAGTGCAAGTATTTGCGCAAGATATAATCGATAGTTTCAGGTGTACGCCAGATAGGACCATGTAGTGGAGCAATGCGTTTGATGTCAAGACCAGAAACTTTACGAATCGCATTTTGTACTTGAGGACCGTATTTACCAACTATATTTGTGTAGTAACGACGAGCTTCATCTTCGTAGGTAGCAACGTAATCAGTTTGGTCTGCAAAGATGTTACCGTTAACTGTACCGAATGTACCGAAAGCATCTGCAGAGAATAATGTACCAGTAGATTTTTCATATGTACAAGTTACTTCTGGCCAGTGAACCATAGGCATAGTGTAGGAAACAAGTGTATGTTTACCAAGGCAAATTTCGTCGCCTTCTTTTACAGTGTAGTATTGGTCAGGTTTTGGAGAATTGTAGAATTGCTCGAACATGCGGAATGTTGTAGCATTACCAACCATTTTACAGTTTGGATAGCGTTCCAATGTTTCCAATAATGTTTGGCAATGGTCTGGTTCCATATGGTTTACGACGATGTAATCAAGATCGCGACCATTTAATAGATGAGTCAAGTTATCAAAGTATTCTTCGCGAATTTCTGCATCAACAGAGTCTACAACACAAGTTTTTTCATCGTCGATGAAATAGCTGTTATAGCTAACACCATTTGGAATAGGGAATAAGTTTTCAAAACGTTCTGTGGTCCAGTCATTACTACCAATCCAGTAGATATTATGGGTCATTTTCTGAGCACAATGCATAATAAAATCCTTTCTTAACTCACATTTGTTATGTATAGGTTTACACGAATTTTTGTGTTTGTAAATATATCATCAACTTATAATACTAATATTTTCGAAAAAAATCAATATTGAAAAGCCTACCCAAAGGAGTAGGCTTTCACAGGAAAGAATAATCATTAATTATTTAAAGTATTTTACACCAGATGTAAAGATTGGCATTTCTAATAAACCAGGAATATTTTTACTGATACCAGCACCACAGCGTTCGGAGTGGGCCATTTTACCAAATACGCGACCATCAGGACTATAAATACCTTCGATAGCAGCTACAGATTGATTTGGATTGAACCGGCCATCCATGGAGGCAATGCCATCAAAGTCTACATATTGTGTAGCAATTTGACCAGTTTTGTTAAATTCCAATACTTGTTGAGGGGAAGCGATGAAGCGACCTTCGCCGTGAGAAATTGGCACGGTGTAGATCTCACCTGCTTTAGCATCACTCATCCAAGGGGATTTAGTAGAAATAACTTTAGTGTTAACCATACGAGACAGGTGACGACCGATTGTGTTGTATGTCAATGTAGGATGATCGGCGGTCAACGTTTCGATATGACCACCTGGTAACAAGCCTAACTTGATAAGGGCTTGGAAACCATTACAAATACCAAGTACAAGGCCATCTTGTTTGTATAAGAGGTTTTCTAAACCTTCTGCAAGGTATGGATTGCGGAAGAGGGTAGCCATGAATTTGCCAGAACCATCTGGTTCATCACCAGCACTGAAGCCACCAGGGAACATAAGAATTTGGGATTCTGCCAATTTCGTTTTAATTACATCGATAGATTCTTTTAACTGTTCTGGTGTTTGGTTACGAATGACTACGATATTTGTTTCTGCACCAGCACGTTCAAAGGCACGAGCAGCATCAAATTCACAATTTGTACCAGGGAATACAGGAATGAGTACTTTAGGTTTTGCCCCTAAGGAGGCACTGCGAGGTTTAGCATGTTGGTCGTGGATGTACGCTACCGCTTCACCAACACCATTTGACGCATGCATAGGGAAGATATCGTTTAATGGAGCTTCATAAGCCGCTTGAATTTCCTTAAGAGATACGGATTGATCGGCCCATTCAATAACAGGATTTGCTTGTGTTACACCGATTACTTTAAGACCTGGTAATTCTAAGAGATAGTTAACAGCTTTAATATCTACCTCTACGATAAATGCACCAAGAGCTGGTTGGAAGATAGCTCGTTCCGCATATTTATCGAATTTAACACCAATGTTGTTGCCGAGAGCCATTTTTGTGACTGCTTCAGGAATGCCACCTTGTTCAACTACATAAGCAGAGTAAACGCGACCTTTTTCAATTTGTTCTTGTAAAACTTCACAGTTTTCCTTGAATCGATCCCAATCTGGAGTGTCATCGTATGTACGAGGTACATCAAAGAATACAAGGCGATGATCTACACCTTTAAGGTCTTGGCTTACAATGTTATCTACATGGGCTGTACCAACTGCAAAGGATACGAGGGTAGGAGGCACAGTAAGGTCCATAAATGTACCGCTCATAGAGTCTTTACCACCAATAGCGCCGATTTCAAGTTCTTTTTGAGCTTTATAGGCACCGAGAAGGGCTGCTACAGGTTTGCCCCAAGATTCTTTAGAATTAAGGCGTTCAAAGTACTCTTGCAATGTTAAGTATGCATCTTCACGACGACCGCCGAGAGCAACTAATTTTGCGACAGATAAAAGTACTGCGTATTGTGCGCCATGGTATGGACTCCAAGCAGATAATTCTGGTACGAAGCCATGTGTCATGATGCTCGCAGTTGTAGTTTCACCGTTTAATACAGGTAATTTTGCGACCATGCCTTGGGTAGGGGTCTTTTGGAACTTGCCACCGAATGGCATGAGCACTGTATTAGCACCAACAGTGCTATCGAAGCGTTCTGCTAAACCTTGTTGGGACGCAGCGTTTAAATCGGATACTGCTGCAAGCCATTGTTCTTTGAAGTTATCTACGCTAGCAGAACCGCGTAAGAAGTAAGAACGATCTGCTGGAGCTGTTACGATAGCCTCTTGTTGTTGGCTAGCACCATTTGTATTTAAGAAATCGCGGCTGATATCTACGATTGTTTCGCCGTTCCAGTTCATGATGAGGCGATTTGTATCAGTTACATCAGCTACAACAGTGCACTCTAAGTTTTCTTCGTCGCAATAGGATTTGAATGTTTCTACATCAGCTGCGGCAATGACGCAAGCCATACGTTCTTGAGATTCAGAAATCGCCAGTTCTGTACCGTCAAGGCCAGCATATTTTTTAGGAACTAAATCAAGATTGATTGTTACACCATCGGTTAATTCACCGATAGCAACAGATACACCGCCTGCACCAAAGTCATTACAACGTTTAATAAGAGTTGTTACTTCACCGCGACGGAAGAGGCGTTGAATTTTACGTTCTGTAAGGGCATTGCCTTTTTGAACCTCTGCACCACATGTGGAAAGGGATTCTACGGTATGTTCTTTAGAGGAACCAGTAGCGCCACCACAGCCATCACGGCCAGTTTTACCGCCTAGTAATACTACTACATCGCCTGCAACAGGTACTTCACGACGTACTTGATTCCGTGGAGCAGCACCAATAACAGCACCGATTTCCATGCGTTTAGCCACATAGCCAGGATGGTAATATTCTTTTACTTCACCTGTAGCAAGACCGATTTGGTTGCCGTAAGAGGAGTAGCCACGAGCAGCTTCTTGGGTAATTTTCTTTTGAGGTAATTTGCCTTCTAATGTATCTTCAAGGCTAGTATGAGGGTCGCCAGCGCCTGTAACGCGCATAGCTTGGTAAACATAAGCACGACCGCTCAATGGATCGCGGATACAGCCACCTAAGCACGTTGCAGCACCACCAAATGGTTCGATTTCAGTAGGGTGGTTATGAGTTTCGTTTTTGAATAATAACAACCATTCTTCGGTTTTGCCGTTTACATCAACAGGAACGATGATTGTACATGCATTGATTTCATCGGATTCATCAAGATTTGTTAAACCGCCTGCATGACGTAACTCTTTGACTGCCAATGTTGCCATGTCCATGAGGGAGCGAGCCTTTTTCTTCGTTGTATATAGCTCGGCGCGGCCTTCCATGTATTCTTCAAGGGCTTCTTTTACAGCACCTGTGAAACGACTATCCTCAATGGTAATATCCGTTAATTCCGTCATAAATGTAGTGTGACGGCAGTGGTCGGACCAATAGGTATCGAAGAGGCGAATTTCTGTAATGGTAGGATTGCGGTGTTCTACCTCTGCATATTGTTGCTTAATTAATTTGAGGTCTGCCAATGTCATGGCAAGTCCATAGCTATCGATGAGGGCTTCTAAATCAGCATCGCTCATGTTTGTAAACCCATCGATTGTTGCCACTGGTTTAGGATCTTCTAATTCAAGGGCTAATGTAGTTGGCAATTCAAGACTCGCTTCGCGGGAATCTACTGGGTTAATATAGTATGCTTTGATGGCTTCTTCTTGTTCTTTTGTGAAAGTGCCTTCGATGGCGAATACACGAGCACATCGAACGATGTGGCCAGATGTAAGGGTGAGCATGGAAATACATTGCTCAGCACTGTCAGCACGTTGATCGTATTGACCTGGCACATATTCAACAGAAAAAACGAAACCTTGTACAGCTGGGATTTCTTCTAATACTGTATCTACAGGAGGCTCGGAGAAGATAAGGTTTTTTGCAGCCTCTAAATCTTTTGCATCTACATGTTCGATATCATAACGCTCGTAGATGGTTACCCCTGTAGCAGGCATAGATAATTCCTGTTGTAAGGTTTGTAACATGCGTTGTGCTTCTTGGTTGAAAGATTCTCGTTTTGTTACGAATAATCGTTGTATAGCCATTGTAGCCTCCTGTAATGTATATAATTCCCTGTGGGATATTGACAAATTAAGTATAGTCGGTCTAGACTTATAAGTAAAGATAATCTTACTTATAAAAAGATTAGAAATACTAATAAATATGAAAGGTTCATGAAGGTCATAAGACCTAACTTTCATGAAGATTTCTACATATTCATTATATATTGAGAGTTCATACTTATAATATAGTAAATGATATGTATATTTAAAAGTAAGACACTATTATTAGTATATAACAGAGGTGAATAAAATGGCAGTATCTGCAGATTTATATAGAACCTTTTTAGGGGTAGGCTTATATTTATCCTTTTCCCGTGCCGCCAAAGAGTTAGGCGTTTCTCAATCCGCCATCAGCCAAAGTATTAAGCAATTAGAAGGGGAACTTAATATGCCTCTTTTTGTGCGCACTACAAAATCTGTAGGGTTCACGCCAGAAGGCAAAGAATTATTTGATACAGTAGCGAAAGCTTTTTCCATTCTTGATAATGGGGTAACTCAATTGCAAGAACGTGTTAGCCAAGCTTATGAAAGCTTAAATCTGGCTGCTACAGATACATTATGTCGCCATTTCTTATTGCCTTATTTCCATAAATGGCAATTGCAAGAAAGTGAAATCGGACTACATATCATTAACCGCCCATCCCCTGATTGTGTAGAATTAGTACTCAACAAAGAAGCGCAGTTAGCTGTGGTAAATGATTATGAAGGCTTACGTGATAATCCTCAACTAGAGGTAACTACATTGGCTACCATTCAAGATGTATTTGTTGGTGGTCCTGACTATAAAGGGGCAGGCTTCTTTGATCAAGGCCGTCTTCTTAATGAGCCTATTTTGCTCTTACATAAAGGCTCTGCAAGCCGCACGTTCTTTGATGAAGTTACGCATGGTGCATGTCGTAAACCTCGCTTCGAATTAGGTAGTGTCGATGTATTACTCGATCTTGTAGAGATTAATATGGGCATTTCTATGTTGCCAAATCATGTAGTGCAACAAAAGATGCAAGAAGGTACAGTGGTACGTATAGATACAGATATTCCAGTGCCAACACGTGATATTGTACTTGTTCGTTCTCGTTTGGTACCTCAATCTGAAGGGGCTGCGCGCTTCACATCCTTGCTCGTTAATCGTGAAAGCACTCGCGATAAGGTCTTATAATAATGAGACACACTTTATGAGAATTTTCAGAAAGTGTGTCTTTTTATATTTTAGAGTACTGTTATCTATGCTATATTATATTGTTATAAACCTACTGAATTTTATAATTTAGTGTGGAAAGTTTTTAAGCCTTAAAGAGAGCTATTTTCTAGCTGTATTGTTAAGTCTTTTACTTGATATAGGTTGACCCTAAGGGGTTATTTACGTTAAAATTTAAAGATAGTTATGCTGCGGAGGTAAGAGCACATGGAATTATTAAAACAACGCATTCGTGAAGAGGGTATTGTCCTCAATAATCGCGTTCTCAAAGTCGATGGCTTCTTGAACCATCAAATCGATCCACAATTGTTTAAAGCAATCGGTAAAGAAATCGCCGATCGTTACCGTGATGCAGGTGTACAACGTATTGTTACTATTGAAGCATCTGGCATTGCATTGGCGTTGATGGCTGCTCTTGAACTTGATGTGCCATTAGTATTTGCACGTAAGAAAAAATCCATTTTAATGGTAGACGATGTATATCATAGTGTTGTGTACTCTTATACAAAAGAGGAAAACTACGATATTACTATTTCTAAAAAATTCTTGCCAGCCGGTGAAAAAGTGTTGATTATCGATGACTTCTTGGCATCTGGTGAGGCTGCTATGGGCCTTGCTAAATTGGTAGAAGATGCTGGTGATGAAGTGGTTGGTATGGCGATCGCTATCGAAAAATCCTTCCAACCTGGTCGTGAACGCCTTGAAAATGCAGGGTATCGTGTTGAGTCTTTAGTTCGTATTAAAGAATTTAAAGACAATGGTTGTGTATTTATCGAAGACTAATAGTCTGATTATTTGTAGAGGGAATTATGAATCAAAAAGCAGAAAAATTTGACTTACTCGTTGCTGACTTAAATAAAGGCGGTAACTCTTGGTTTACAAAGGAAGAAATGACAGATGACCTTCATACAGTCGTTTACCACGGCCGTTTGGATGTTCATGAGCATAGCTTGCCTGTATTCATCGTTGTGGATGATTCTGCATTCTCCTATGCACGTATTGCTATCACAACAACATCTATTGATGAAAAAGTGATTCCTGCTGTGTTGAAAGAACTTAACACATTGAATCAAGATTATAAAGTATCTAAGTACTATGTGAGCAATGAAGACAATAACATCTATATGGATGTGTCTGTTCCTGGTTTGACAGAGCAATTTGATCCTACAGTAGTAGTCAATTTATTGCTTGAAGTCGTTCAACCACATTTAGATGCTGTACATAGAGGCATTCTTAAAGTAGCTGGTTTAGCTTAATAGAGGTTGTTATGAATCCTAAAGCATTATTATTTGATAAGTTTTTAAAAGACGAAGAAATCATATCCTTTGAACGTAAGGATTTTGAGGATGAAGACGGTACGGTTGTATACCGCTCTTACATTAAATCCCCGTTGTGGGATATGCCGTTATTTGTCATTCTTGATAACAGTATTTACAGTGTTATTCGTTTGGTGTTGGGCCCTGAAAAGGTAACTGCACAAAATATGAATGCCTTGAATGCGTTGATTAACCGCGACAATGCGACATACAAAAACTATAAACTATATATTGATGAACAAGATTCCAGTCTATATTTAGACTGTGTATACATGTGTGGTGATGATGCATTTGAACCGGCATTAATGTATGCATTGATGTCTTCTATCGTAGACTATGTCCCTGAAGCTGTAGGCGAGTTGAAAGCTGCTTTTGAAAGTAGCACACACTAATTAATAACAAATATAGATTAAGGGCCATAATGTTCGGAAATTAATTGGAAGAGGGTATCCTATCTCTAAAGGTGGGATGTCCTCTTTTTGTTTTTGGTAAAATATACATTAATACTTTGAAAGACCTGAGTTAAATAGAATATGTAGTCTTGTAAAAAAGAGTATATATTTCTAATCATATATTCTGAATAACGTCGATATAATTAAATTTAATTCTTTCGAAAAGTTCGGAATATAACGAATAATAAAAATAATTAATTAAAAAATATTCGAAAATAATGTTGATTTTGTAAATGTTAGGTGTTACAATTTGTGTACAAGAAGGAGGTAGCACCGTGAACTATGCAAATCAACAAACTCAACGCAAGTCTACGGAGGCTATTTGTGCGCATTTTTCCCAGTCTATTTCGGCTGGGCTTTTTTATTAGGAGGATCTATGAAGGTCGGTATTATTATGGGCAGCAAGTCTGACCTAGACACAATGAAAAAGGCATCTGCCGTACTTGATGAATTCAACATTCCTTATGAAATGGTAATCGCTTCGGCTCACCGTACACCTGAAGCTGTAAAGGACTTTGTAACAAGACTTGAAGATGAAGGGGCCATCGCTTTTATCGCTGGTGCTGGTGCAGCAGCTCATCTACCTGGCGTAGTCGCTAGCTTTACGACATTACCTGTTATCGGTATTCCTCTTAATGCAACGGCCTTAAAAGGTATCGATTCCTTGCTTGCTATTGTTCAAATGCCATCTGGTATGCCAGTAGCGACAATGGCTGTTGACGGAGCCAAAAATGCAGCACTATTTGCCGTACAAATTGGAGCAGCTTTCAACAAAGAATTGAAAGAACAATATGTACAGTATCGTAAAGATATGGCCGAAAAAGTCCTAGCAGATAATGCAGAGCTACAAGGCGCTATTAAACTATAATCTTATAACTCGTTACAGATTACATTGCTCATAAAGTAAGCTTAATTCTTTTATTACATATCCATATATAGTTTGTATCATTCATTTATGATAAAGGAGACACATCATGGCTAACATCGACTTGGAAAAATTAACATTATTATACGAAGGTAAAGCAAAACAAGTATATCAAACAGCTAACAAAGATGAGTATATCGTTCATTACAAAGATGATGCTACTGCATTTAACGGTGAAAAACATGATACCATCCTTGGCAAAGGCGTATTGAACAATAAAATTTCCTCTTTCTTCTTTGAATTGTTGAAAAAAGAAGGGGTACCAACTCACTTTGTTCGTCGCGAAGATGATCGCAATCAAACAGTACTTACTTTGGATATCATTCCTTTAGAAGTTATTGTTCGTAATATTGCAGCAGGTTCCATGGCTAAACGTTTTGGCATTGAAGAGGGTACAACTCTTAAACATCCAATCCTTGAATTCTGCTACAAAAATGATGAATTAGGCGATCCATTTGTTAACGAATCCCAAATTACAGCACTTGGTTGGGCTACGCAAGAACAACTTGATGTAATTTCCACTATTACATTAAAAGTAAACGATATTTTGAAAAAATTCTTGGCTACAAAAAATGTAACCCTTGTAGACTTTAAATTAGAATTTGGTACACACAATGGTGAAGTATTATTAGGCGATGAAATTTCTCCTGATACATGCCGTTTCTGGGATGCTACAACAGGCGAAAAACTCGATAAAGACCGTTTCCGCCGAGATCTTGGTAATATTGAAGAAGCGTACAAGGAAATGTTATTCCGTCTTACTGGCGAACGCGCCTAAGGGGGCACAATGAACTACGATCCAGTTTTTGATAAATGGCATGAAGAGTGTGGTGTATTCGGTGTCTATGATAGAACCGTTGACGTAGCACGCTATGTATATTGGGGGCTTTTTGCACTTCAACACCGTGGCCAAGAAAGCGCGGGCATTGCCGTTACAGATGGTCATGATGTAGAACTTAAAAAAGGTATGGGCTTGTTGACTGAGGCCATTAAAGAATTACCATCCTTACTAAGCCATATGGGGACTGGTCATGTGCGGTACTCTACAACAGGTTCCAATAATCCACGCAATATTCAACCTTTAGTGATTCATTACCAAGGTGGTCAAATTGCGGTGGCTCATAATGGTAACTTAACGAATGCTTTAGCCATTCGTAAACGTCTTGAAGCGGATGGTTCCATTTTCCAAACGACAATGGATTCCGAAGTTATCGTAAACCTCATTGCTCGATCTAAAGCTGAGACACAAGCGGAACGTATTGCCGATGCGGCGCGTCAAATTGAAGGGGCCTTTTCTCTAGTTATTACCACAAACGATTCCTTAGTAGGTGTACGTGACCCGCAAGGCTTTAGACCTCTGTGCTTAGGTAAAACTGAAAATGGTTATGTTCTCTCTAGTGAAAGCTGTGCCTTCGATGCGATTAAGGCTGAGTTCATTCGTCACATCGATCCAGGCGAAATGGTAATCATCGATGATTCAGGCGTGCGTAGCGTTATCTATGCAGAACCAGAAAAAATCGATAAGAAGCTCTGCGTTTTTGAATACATCTATTTCGCACGCGGCGATAGTCATATTGATGGTCAATCGGTATATCAATCTCGCCTCAATATGGGACGTGAGCTATATAACGAAACAAAATATGATGCAGATATTGTCATGTCTATTCCTGATTCTGGCACTACAGCTGCATTAGGCTATGCTCGTGCATCGGGCATTCCTTTTGCAGAAGGGTTAGTGAAAAACCGATATAGCGGACGTACTTTCATTAAACCAAACCAAGAGGAACGGGAGTTAGCTGTTCGTATGAAACTAAACCCTTTACCTCATGTGGTAAGTGGCAAACGTATTGTGCTCATCGATGATTCTATTGTACGTGGTACTACGAGTGGTATCATCGTTAAGATGCTAAAAGAAGCGGGTGCCAAAGAGGTATACATGTGCGTTAGCTCTCCATCCATTGAATATTCTTGTCACTATGGCATTGATACATCCGTGCGCAAAGAGCTCATTGCAGCCACACATACAGTAGATGAAATTAAAGATTACATTCATGCTGATAAGTTACATTATTTATCTCGAGAAGGCTTATGTCGCGCTATATCTAATGTAAAAGCAAATGATTTATGCTTTGCTTGCTTTAATGGTGATTACAGTGTAGAGGTTCCTGCGGAACAAGAGGAAGGGGTCAAATATGTGCTCGAATAAAACTAGTTTAACCTATCGCGATGCAGGCGTTGATATCGATGCAGGTAATCGCGCTGTAGAATTGATGAAGGAATCCGTGAAACGCACCTATACACCAGGTGTTGTTGGTGATTTAGGTGGTTTTGGCGGTCTCTATTCCTTAGCTGGTCATTCCATGTCTGACCCTATGCTCGTATCTGGTACAGATGGGGTAGGCACAAAATTACGCCTCGCTATCATGATGGATAAACATGATACCATTGGCCAAGATTGCGTAGCTATGAGTGTTAACGATATTCTCGTACAAGGTGCTACACCTCTATTCTTCCTTGATTACATTGCAGTAGGCAAACTTGATCCTCTAAAAGTAGCAGATATCGTGCGCGGTGTGGCAGAGGCTTGTGAAGAGTCTGGCTGTGCTTTATTGGGCGGCGAAACTGCTGAAATGGCAGGCTTTTACGATAATGATGACTACGATGTGGCTGGTTTTGCCGTTGGCATCGTTGATCGTCCTAAATTGATTACTGGTGAAAGTATTAAAGCGGGTGATGTAATTTTAGGTTTGCCATCATCTGGTGTACATTCCAACGGTTTTTCCTTGGTTCGTAAAATCGTATTCGACCATAAACAATTGTCTATCGATACAGACATCCCAGAGTTTGGTAAGACCTTAGGCGAAGAATTATTGACGCCTACACGTCTATATCCAAAAGCGGTATTACCACTAATCGAACAAGAACTTGTAAAGGGCATGGTTCATATTACAGGCGGTGGATTCTATGAAAACATTCCTCGCGTATTGCCAAAGGGTGTGACTGCAGAGGTAGACGTCACTACATGGCCACGACTTCCTGTATTTACGAAACTACAAGAATGGGGCAATGTAGCATGGCCTGAAATGTACCGTACTTTCAATATGGGCATTGGTATGATCCTCATCGTTGATGAAAACGATGTTGAAAGGGTTAAAGAAAATCTTAGTAGCCGTGGTGAAGCGGTTTATGAAATTGGCCGTATCGTAAGCGGTGATGGTCCTGTTGTCCTTAAAGGGGCTGAGTTCGATGTGTAATTCTAAAAAGCGATTAGCCCTCTTTGCCAGTGGGCGTGGTTCCAACGGGGAAGCATTGTATAAAGCCATGCAAGAAGGCTATATTAATGGTGAATTTGTTGTAATCATTACAGATCACGGCGATGCCGGTATTGTAGAACGCTCCAAATCTTGGAATGTTCCACTCATTGTTATCGACCGTAGCGACTATGATTTTAAAGCCAGTTTTGAACAGGCTCAACTAGATGCTTTAGAGCCTTATAAGGTTGATGGCATCGTCTTGGCCGGCTATATGCGCATTGTAGGTGCTCCTTTGATAGAGAGATATGAACATCGTATATTAAATATTCATCCTGCTCTGTTACCATCATTTCCAGGCCTTCATGGTCATCAACAAGCCATTGACGGAGGCGTAAAAATTACAGGCTGTACGGTGCACTTTGTTGATGCGGGAATGGATACGGGCCCAATCATTATGCAGAATACGGTGCCTGTATTACCCGATGATACAGAGGATACTTTGAGTGATAGATTATTACCTATCGAGCATAAAACGTATAAAGAGGCGTTGCGACTATTTTGTGAGGATAAGCTTACTATAAAAGGTCGTGTTGTATATATTGAAGATTGATGTGTAAGCAAAGGAAGACGTTACATGATTAAAAATGCATTACTTAGTGTTTCTGATAAAACAGGTATTGTAGACTTTGCAAAGGGACTAGTTGAATTAGGTGTAACCATTTACTCCACAGGTGGGACCCTTAAGGCTATTACTGATGCGGGCATTGCGGCAAAAGCCGTAGAATCTTTGACTGGTTTTCCTGAAATGATGGACGGCCGTGTAAAGACATTACATCCAAAGGTTCATGGTGGTATTTTGGCTATCCGCGATAATACGGAACATCAAAAAGCTATGGCAGATCATGGTATTGAACCAATCGACCTTGTGGTTGTCAATCTCTATCCATTCCGTGAAACCATTGCAAAACCAAATGTATCCTTAGAGGAAGCCATTGAAAATATCGATATTGGCGGTCCTACCATGGTGCGTTCTGCTGCGAAGAACCATGCGTATGTAGGTATTGTAGTAAATCCAAACCATTACGATGAAATCTTAACAATGCTAAAAGAACATGGCGAATTGACTAAGGAATATCGATTTGGTCTAGCGAAAGAAGCTTTTGCTCATACTGCAGCTTATGACGTAGCTATTGCTAACTACATGAGCGGTATCTTAAACGAAGGTCCTACACCTCCAGAATATTTAAGTGCTTATGAAAAGGTAACAGACCTTCGCTATGGGGAAAATCCGCATCAAAAAGCGGCATTCTACAAAGAAATCGGTACAGCTCATGGTATGGGGGCCTTGAAACAACTTCATGGTAAAGAGCTTTCCTATAACAACATCGTAGATATGGAAGCAGCTTGGAATATGGTGTGGGAGTTTACAGACCCTGCAGCATGTATTATTAAGCATACAAACCCATGTGGTGCAGCTGTAGCAGCTACATTGCATGATGCTTATGTAAATGCTTACGAAGCAGACTCCGTATCTGCCTTTGGTGGTATCGTGGCTTTAAACCGTGAAGTCGATGCTGCTACTGCAGGAGAAATGAGCAAAATTTTCTTAGAAGTCATCATGGCACCTGCTTTCACAAAAGAAGCATTACACATCCTCGAAGCAAAGAAAAATATTCGCCTCATCGAGTTATCTAAACCTGAGTCTGGCCAAGTGACAGTGAAAAAAGTCTCTGGTGGCCTATTGGTGCAAACAGAGGATGATATCCTAGAAGACCGCACTAACTATAAAGTGGTTACGAAGGTACAACCAACAGAGGAACAATGGAAAGCCCTTGAATTTGCTTGGAAACTTGTAAAACACGTAAAATCCAATGCCATTTTGATTTCTAACGAAAAACGTACACTCGGTGTTGGGGCTGGTCAAATGAACCGCGTTGGTTCTGCAAAAATTGCCCTTGAACAAGCTGGTGAAGCTGCTAAAGGCGCTGTATTAGCATCTGATGCATTCTTCCCATTCGGCGATACTGTAGAAACAGCGGCAAAACATGGTATTGCAGCCATTATTCAACCTGGCGGATCCATTCGCGATGAAGAATCCATCAAAGCTGCTGACGAAGCAGGCATTGCCATGGTATTTACAAGCATTCGTCACTTTAAACATTAATCGGTGGAGACATTTAGCTTATAGTTAAGCACAATTACTAACTATTTCTTCTACTATGAACTTGATGGCGTTTAGGCGCCGATGGAGGACTTATGAAAGTATGTGTAATCGGTAACGGCGGCCGCGAACATGCCTTAGCATGGCGATTGTCCATCAGCCCTAGCGTAACAAAGGTATATGCCATTCCTGGTAGTGCGGCCATGTCAGATTGTGCCGAGCTAGTAGGCATTGACTGGCAACAAAGCGATCATTTGATTAACTTTTTAAAGGATAACCAAGTTGATTTAGTCGTTGTTGGTCCTGAGGCACCTCTTGTGGCAGGACTAGCAGATACACTTAATAAAGCTGGAATTCCTGTATTTGGCCCATCTAAAGCAGCTGCTCAACTAGAGGGCTCAAAGGTATTTGCCAAAGACCTTATGAAAAAATATAACATACCGACTGCTGCCTATGGTGTATTCCATAATGTGGATGAAGCAAAGGAATTTATCGCTCAAACGGGTGCTCCTATTGTAGTGAAAGCTGATGGCTTGGCGGCTGGTAAGGGCGTTGTAGTAGCAATGACCGTGGAAGAAGCAAATGCAGCTGTAGAAGACATGCTTAGCGGTAATCGCTTTGGGGAAGCTGGTAGTACCGTTGTCATCGAAGAATTCATGGAAGGTGAAGAAGCGAGCTTGCTTGCCTTTGTAGATGGCAAAACGGTAGTTCCTATGATTGCATCCCAAGACCATAAACGCATCTTTGATGGTGATAAAGGCCCTAATACTGGTGGCATGGGCACTTATGCACCAGCGCCAGTGCTTACTGATGCATTACGAGATGAGGCGATGAAGACAATTTTAGAACCTATGGTAGCCGCCATGGAGAAAGAGGGAATGCCTTATGTGGGTTGTCTCTATGCAGGCCTTATGATTACGCCTCAAGGTCCTAAGGTTGTAGAATTTAATGCACGCTTTGGCGATCCAGAAACACAAGTTGTATTGCCATTACTTGATAGTGATTTAGGTCAAATCATGATGGCTTGTGCCACAGGCAATTTGACAGCTGATATGGTGAAATGGAAAGACTCCTCTGCGGCGTGTGTCATTCTTGCTTCTAAAGGATATCCTGAAACATCCTCCAAGGGTGATGTGATTCATGGTGATATTAAACAACATGATACAACCATCGTATTCCACTCAGGCACTAAACTAGTGGGTGAAGAGTATGTCACAAATGGTGGTCGCGTGCTTGGCGTTGTAGGCCTTGGTAAAGACCTTAGAACTGCACTCGATAGAGCTTATGGACGTATAGAACACATCAATTTTGAGGGCATGCAATATCGTACAGATATTGGGGCGAAAGCTTTCAAATAAACTAAAGGTCTTTTAAATCATGTAAACATGTATTTAAAAGAGTACAATAGCATTTTAAAATATAAAAACCTCTACATTTATGCATAGCGCATGTGGTGTAGAGGTTTTTATTTTCTACCTTTTAATGGGTACCTATGTTATAATAATGTAGACATGAAGAGGGCCCACCGACGTGTGATGGCGTTAGGCTCATCTCGAAAATTTTGAAATCTATTGATGGCGCCTAATGTGTAGAAGTACATCTTCTACATATTAGGTGTTTTTACTATAGTCTATTTTTTGTATAGCGGCATACAACTATGAAATATAACAAAGAACTGTTAAAACTGAATAGTCCGGTATCATTTTGGATGAATTTCCCCGATGAAGAACGCGTATTTTGGGTGGATCGCCAAAGTGACCGCATCGTTGTGGGCGCTAAACGTCTTGCGACGGTTAAAGATGATGACGATCGCCATAATTATGCATATGTATTTTATGGGGATACTTTTTTTGATACTGTAAAAGATCCTAAATGGTCTAATATGGGCCATGAAATGATTGCTTTTACCCATTATTACATTGTAGAAAATGGAGAGTCCTTCTATCTACATGCTGGTGAAAGTGTACCCATTGAGAATTATGAGGTACCTCGAGTTCATCACAACTACAAAGAAACTAGCGATGATAAGGCGGATTGGAACCGTTTGATGAATGCTATTGCTGATGGGATTAGCAGTGGTGAAATGACTAAGGTCGTCTCCTCGCGTGAGGTAGAATTTACTAGCGAAACACCATACAATGTGGCAAGTATCTTAGCTAATTTAGTCGATAATAATCCCAATTGCTTTATCTTTGGCTATGAAAAGGATGGGCGTACCTTTGTAGGGGCATCGCCAGAAATTTTAGTGCGCCACCGCGGTAGTGAAATATTAAGCTATGCCTTAGCTGGGACAGCTCCGAAGGATGGTCCTAATGCGTGGACTGAGGAACAATTACTAACTAATACAAAAAATATCGTTGAGCATAATATTGTTCGCGACCGTATCGTAAATACGATGAAACAAATTACTCCAGATATTACGGTGGGGGAAACGGGCATTATGGAGTTATCTCACCTTTATCATTTGCGCACCATAATTATCGCAAAGGATAGTACAAAATCTCTTGTAGAGTGGGCTAAAATCCTACATCCTACACCAGCTCTTGGTGGTGAACCGAGAGAAAAAGCGCTGGCGTTGTTACAAGAATACGAATCCCATGAACGCGGTATGTACGCAGCACCGTTTGGTTTTATGAAGGACATGGGGGACGGCATCGTTGTAGTGGCTATTCGATCTGCTCTTATCATGGATAATGTATTGTATGCCTATGCCGGATGTGGCGTTGTAGCCGATTCTGATGCGGATGAAGAATACGCTGAAACTAATAATAAAATGCGTACCATTCTTGATGCTTTATAATTGTTTCCGCACCTCTAGGGGTGTTTGAAAGGGAATATAATGAATGAATATATTGCTGCCTTGGTAGACGAGTTCTACCAACTCGGCGTCCGTCATGCGGTGTTTAGCCCTGGTTCTCGTTCTACGACGATGGCCATGCTGTTCAAAGAGCATGAAGGATTTGAAACCTATATGAATATAGATGAGCGCTCTGCTAGTTTTATGGCTCTAGGCATTGCAAAGGCTCATAAGGAACCGACTGTACTCGTATGTACTTCTGGTTCTGCTGTGGCCCATTATTTGCCAGCTGTTTTGGAAGCTCAATATAGCGGGGTACCGCTCATTGTACTATCTGCTGATAGACCTCATACATTATTGCATGTAGGGGCTCCTCAGACTGTAGATCAACACAAAATCTTTGGTGCAGCTGTAAACTACTATGAAGAATTAGCAGTGCCTCAAGAATCTCATTACTATACATATCCTCGCCAAGTAGCGCGTAAAGCGTATATGAAAGCGATGGATACGAAAAAAGGGCCAGTCCATATTAATGTGCCTCTCTTTGAACCATTGGTGCCAGAATTGAGCCGTAACCATTTTGAGGCTGGTCGCAGTTCCTTTAAAGTGGTTAAACCAAACTATAGTAGTGTGTTTGGCTGTGATAATAGAAATAATTTGACTCATATTAATAATGCAGTTGATATTGCTCATGGAAATAATGGTACAAACGAGATTAATGATTTACTTGAAAGATATGAGCGTATCCTTATCCTAGCAGGCCCGCAGATCGATATAGATGAAGCTAATACGATTCGTTTCTTTGGGGAGGCTTTACAAGCCCCTATTTTGGCGGATCCATTGTCTAATGTAAGACGACGTTATAACTCGGCGGATAATCAAAGCAATAAAGAGGGGATTGATACTAATAATGTTGTTATCTCTACGTATGATGCATTATTAGCAGGGCAAGCTCTTTGGCGTGAGTTAAAACCAGATTGTGTAATTCAGTTTGGCCAAATCGTTGTGTCAAAACGAGTGCAACAGATGATTGCTAGCTGGACTGATGTGGAGTATATTGAGGTAAATCCTACCATGGACTCCATGAATCCAACAGGTAAAACTACCATGCATGTGCAAGCTAGCATTGATGTCTTTACCCATTTGTATGGAAAAAACAATCGCTCTGATACGTACTTAAACATATGGCAACGATTAGAACAAGAGGGTAAGAAGCAACTAAGCTTAGCTATCGATGAACCTCATTGCTTTGAAGGCCGAACTATACGCGAGTTACAAGAGTATATCCCAGAAGATGGACAAATTTTTGTTGCCAATAGTATGACGATTCGCGATTTTGATTACTTCTGGTTCAGTGGGGAATCTAAGGCGGTTCTTTTCGGCAACCGAGGTGTCAATGGCATTGATGGCACTATTTCAACGGCTCTAGGACTAGCAGTAAATGGTAAACCTACATATCTAGTAACAGGGGATTTATCCTTGTTCCATGATTTGAATGGCTTGGCGGTAGCGAAAACCCATAATATAAACTTAACTATTATTTTGCATAATAATGATGGCGGCGGTATTTTTGAATACTTACCGCAAAAGGGGACAAAGCATTTTGATTACTTGTTCTCCACATCGCAGGGGCTAGATTATAGTGGGGCTGCCAAAATTTATGGCTGTGGTTACACTAAAATCTCAAGTTCTGCTGAATTAAGATCGGTATTAGATAAGGTAAGTGCTGAATTAGGCGTTCATATCATTGAGATTCCTACAAATCGGGAATATAGCAGAGAGTTGCATAAGAAATATACAAAGGTTTCAGTTGATATGGAGGCATTACTATGAGTCAGTATTTTTGCAGTATTGTAGATAATGCTTTGTGTAATCCAGCTCAGCGCATGTACTTTGACTTAGGGGAATACCGCTACGGTTTGACTGTAGTTGGCGATGGGGAACCTATCGTGTGTCTCCACGGTTTCTCCGAATCGAGCTACACTTGGGACGCTATTAATCTGCCTGGATATCGATTGGTCCGTATCGATTTGATAGGTCATGGTGATTCTGATATTCCTGAAGAGGATGAGACCTATACAATCCCTAAAATGGTAGAGGACTTACATACCGTTATCTATCATATGGTAGGTGATAGATATTATCTTATGGGCTACTCCATGGGGGCCCGTATAGCGCTTTCCTATGCATTACAGTATGATAGCGAAATAGAAGGGCTTATCCTTGAAAGTGGTTCTGTGGGGATTGCTTCGGAGGCTGAACGAGCAGAACGACGCAAGGCCGATGAAGAATTAGCTCACCAAATCGAACATAACGATGGTTCTTGGTTTGCTTCCCGTTGGGCGGAGGCTCCTATTTTTGAAAGTCAAAAGCAGCTTTTACCAGCGGTCACTGAATTAATTCATTTACGTCGTGCCCATAATAGTCCGTACGCATTAGCGTGTACCCTTCGTGGGTCCGGCCAAGGTGTTATGACCTATGTCGGTGATCAGTTAGAAAAATTATCATGTAAAGGCCTATATGTGAGTGGCGCATTAGATACAAAATATACTACAATAGGAAGAGATGTATTTGGCAAGTTGCCAAACTTTAAACATGTCATCGTCGAAGGGGCGGGGCATAATGTACATATAGAAAAACCGCAAATGTTTGAACAAGCGGTATTAGATTTTTTACACAAGAAAGGTTAAGTCCATGAGCAAATTTGATTGGAAAGTATTGGATCGTAATTATGAAGACGTAATTTACGAAACATATAATGGCATTGCAAAGATTACTATTAATCGCCCACAAGTACGTAACGCATTCCGTCCTAAAACTGTTATGGAGTTAATCGATGCTTTCACAGTAGCTCGTGAAGATAACGAAGTAGGCGTAATCGTATTGACTGGTGCAAACCACGGTCAAGGTGAAGACAAAGAAGCATTCTGCTCCGGTGGTGACCAAAGCGTACGCGGTCATGGTGGTTATGTAGGCGAAGATAATGTACCTCGTTTGAACGTTCTTGACTTGCAACGTTTGATTCGCGTTATCCCAAAACCTGTTATCGCTATGGTTAACGGTTTTGCTATTGGTGGCGGTCATGTATTGCACATCGTATGTGACCTTACCATCGCGTCTGAAAATGCTAAATTTGGTCAAACTGGTCCTCGCGTAGGTTCCTTCGACGCTGGTTATGGTGCAGGTTACTTGGCTCGCATGATCGGTCACAAACGCGCTCGCGAAGTATGGTTCCTTTGCCGTCAATACACAGCTGCTCAAGCCTATGAAATGGGCATGGTCAACTGTGTTGTACCATTCGACAAATTGGAAGAAGAAACAGTTCAATGGTGTAACGAAATTCTTGAATTGTCCCCAATGGCATTGCGCATGTTGAAAGGTGCCTTCAACGCTGACACAGACGGTCTTGCAGGTTTACAACAATTTGCAGGCGACGCTACATTGATGTACTACACAATCGATGAAGCAAAAGAAGGCCGTGACGCATTTAAAGAAAAACGTAAACCAAACTTCAAACAATTCCCTAAATTCCCTTAATAGGAATGTATTACGAGTCCATTATTAGGAATGGGATGTATTGTAAAAACGACAAGTGCGCCTCTATATGAGGCGCCTTTCTTATAATATCTTTGGTTATTAATTATTAATCATAAGTCATTATCTTTAGATACGAGGTGAGACGATGGAATGGTTACGATATGGTGCACAGCACTATCCTGATCGCATATGTATAAATGAATATACCTATAACGATATATATGGCGGTGTAGTCCATGTAGCTAGTGAATTAACGCCTCTAGAAACCTCTCGTGTGGCCATTTTATCGGATAACTCTGTTACTATGGCGATTTATGTACTGGCAGCTATGCTAGCTCATAAAGAGGTATTGCTTCTGAATATACATCTTAAGCCCAACGAGATCGGAAACCAATTGAAACAATTAGGTATTACTACCGTATTACATAGTAAAGAACGGCGTAATCAACTGCCTAGTTCACTACGTGCCATTGAGTTTGAACCGCTAGAATCCATTCTATTTAATCTGAATTTAGAGGACACTTTTGATTGGAAATTTGATGATGCAGACATTGTAGCCATTATGAACACTAGCGCTACAACAGGTCAGTTTAAATCAGTACCACTTCGATGGGGGCAAATTAGAGCTCATGTACAAGCGTCTCAAGAGGTGCTTGGTAAAACTGCACAAGACAATTGGCTTATGGTATTGCCCTTGTTCCATGTCAGTGGATTATCTATCTTGATGCGATCACTTTATAATGGAACGGCTATCACTATATTGCCTAAATACGATGAGGCAAAGGTTTTAGAACTCATTGAAACCGAGAAAATCAATATGATGTCTCTCGTGCCTACTATTTTGACTCAATTAGAACCGAAGATTACGCATCATACATTACGAGTGATTCTGCTTGGCGGTGAGTTCATTCCTATAGCGCTTATTGATGCTTGTGAAAAGAAATCATTGCCAATTTATAAGACCTATGGCATGACTGAAACCTTTAGTCAAAGTGTGACCTTCTCCATATTAGACTACCCTCATAAACGAGATTCTGTAGGTAAACCATTACCTGGAATGCAGGTTCGCATTGATAATCCTGATGCGGACGGAGTAGGGGAAATCCATTTGACCGGCCCTATGGTTATGACTGGGTATATCGACAAGGAACCTATCGACGGTGATCTTAATACAGATGATATCGGCTATGTTGATGAAGATGGCTTTGTATATATTTTGAATCGCCGCAAAGACCTTATTATCTCTGGTGGTGAGAATATTTATCCTAAGGAGTTAGAGGACCTAGTCTATACATTACCAGCGGTGAAGGAATGTGCTGTAGTACCTGTATCTGATCCTAAATGGGGGCAAGTGCCAGCGCTATTTGTAGCTTTTCATGATGGTGAAAGTATGACGGCCGAAGAGATTCTATCCTTTATGACTTCCTCCTTGGCGAAGTATAAAATCCCTAAATATATAAGAATTTTACCGGCATTGCCTCGTAATGGGACCGGTAAAATTGTGCGTAATGAACTGCGTTTAGAAGATTGAGGCGCCGATGAATGATATTTTAAATTTTAAAAGTATAACTACATATCGCCTTAAACTACCGATGAAGTTTAATTTTAAAACCGCCAAGGGTGAGGTAAAAGAACGAGAAACCATTGTCATCCGCATTGAGGACCAACAAGGTTATGTTGGCTATGGGGAATGCGTGGCTTTCACAGACCCATTCTATACGGCGGAAACTGTAGATACATGTTGGAAAAAATTGGTGGATGATTATATATTTAATCTCCGCTTGATGCGGCCTAAACCGCTTATGACCTATGTACGTCAGCTGCAATTCTGGCTAAATCGAGATCATATGCCGATGACTATTGCTGCTGTAGAGAATGCCCTTGTCAATCTTCATTGTGAAAGACTTGGTGTAAACTCCGTTTCTTATATTATGGGACAGCCCTTAGAAGATACCATTGAAAGTGGCGTTGTTATCGGCGATGTACCGATGGAACAATTATTAGATACAGTAGAAACTCATGTGACAAATGGTTGTAAGCGCATTAAGTTAAAGGTGAATCCTACAGATGGCTATGAACGAGTATCTCTCGTCCGCAAGCAGTATCCAAACTTAGTCTTAGCTGCTGACGCGAACCAAAGCTATTCCTATGATGACATCAATAAGGTTCGTCAATTTAACGATTTGAAGCTAGCCTGCATAGAAGAGCCCTTTGCCATGACGACACTCCAATCCTATAAAGACTGGAAGTGGGAACGTCTTAACAATGATGATTGGAATATTGAAACACCTATCTGTTTAGATGAATCTATATTAGGCTATGATGATTTATCCTATGCTATTGAATATGGCCTAATTGACGTACTTAATATAAAAGTAGGGCGTATGGGCGGTCTTGTGCCAACAAAGGCAGCTATTAATCTTTGTAGAGAAAGTCATATTCCGTATTGGATTGGTAGCATGGTAGAGTCTGGCGTTTCTAAAATGCTCCATGCTCAACTCGCTGCACTAGGTGATTCCTATATGGCAGGAGACCTATCGGATTCTAATAGATACTTTGAACGAGACCTCATCTATCCCGACCTCACTTTTAAAAATGGTGTAATGCATGTACCTGATGGTGATGGGATAGGTGTAACTGTTTTTGACGATAGATTAGAAGCGTATTGCGTGGAGAAACGAACACTATGAATTTGATAGAAGCTTTACAAATTGAAAAGCCTTATATGACAAGTGACACTACATGTGTGGCAAAAATGAATTTAGGTGACTTTCATAAGCAACCGCAAGGTTACCTAAATGGAGGGGCGACCCTAGCCTTTGCAGAAATTGCAGCGGGTATGATGAGTAACGAACTCATAGGTGATGATAAATTTGGTGTAGGTCAATCAATTACAGCTAACCACTTGCGCACTGTACGATGTGAAGGCTCTTTAACAGCTCATGGTACCCTATTGGTGAAAGGAAAAACCTCACATGTGTGGCGATTTGATATGAAGGATGATGCAGAACGACTCATCTCACAAGTGACCGTAACATTGGCCCTTGTAGACTTTGATCGGTAATAGATAATAGATAATGATAAAAGGACAGTAAATACTATGTTAGTATCTACTGTCCTTTTTTAGGTTCCGTATAAGTTAATAATTACTTATTGTTTATTACTAGCTATTTACGAGTTACTGTATATAAGTCTTCCATATCTGGAATATCATAAATAACCCATGTGCCATCACCTAAATGACGCATCAAAACTCGTATATCTTTTGTCATATTCTTTTTGTTGTTTTGTATTGTTACGGTTACGATAGCTGTATCTCCATCGTCTTCAGACTTGATGTTTTTAACCTCTACATCATGCTCTTTGAAGAGACGACCATCTACAAGACGGTCGACCATGGACATGTTGTCATCGTTTTGAGCCGTATTAGTAGAATCTGTTGAAGATGGCTGAGATTTAAAGCTATCTGGATCTTCGATATATTTTCGCATCACATCTTCAATTAAAGAAGGCCCAAATGTTTTAGCTGCTGCAATAGTAGCTTTACCAAATGGATTGGATGTATCTATATATTTGTTGCCTTCCCGTTCTAAGATATTTTTTACAATAGATTTTGTATCTATGTGGCGTAAAGCTTCATCTGCATCTTTGTCTTGTACTGCTTGATGAATAATTTTTAGCGTATATGCCGGTGTGTGGGGGATGTACCACATGAAATACCATGCTGCTGCTAACGCACCTACAATAGCAATAATTAAGATGGTTATAAGAGATTTTGATTTCATTGTATTGCTCCAAAGTATTTTATATTACATTCTTATTATTTATATAATATATATTTATTTTATCATAGTCAAAGACGATTCACTATAATTATTAATTAGTAATACTTAAAACAGTAGAATTTTCAAATATATGTACTAATAAACTGTAGAGAATATATATGCTATAAAGTGGATAAGATATATTATTGCTTTAGCTAACTAAAGAATATATAATAAAAGTATCTTTGATGAAAATTTCATATAAAGAGGGGGAGACTATGTTTAGTAAAAAGGTTATTATCAAATCTTTAGTATGTACAGCATTGACATATAGTTTTGCTACATGCGCATTAGCAGCAGATAAAGATACTGGAGAAAATGTTCAATCAAGCTGGATGGATCGTACTGATATTGGTATTGGTTTTAAAGGAAGCCAGGAAGATTCCTATCATGATTATGCAATGCCTAATAAACAAATGACTGATAATAATCTAGGCTATGATACACGATTCCATTATCGTAATCATAACTCTAAGCAGAAAATGAACGCAAAGTATTTTATAGAGACGTTACAACCTATAAAACAATATGGTAAAGATGGCAAATCCATGGTGTTTGTACAAGGGCGCTTAGATGGTAATGGTGGCGAAAAAGTTTCCACTACTACATATTGGAATGGTTCGGATTCAGATTTTGGAAGAATTGACGGTCAAGGTACCTATATTGATAAAGGTGAAGTAGTAAAACATGATACGCTTGGTGTTGTCGGTACTGCTGGTGTTGGCTATCGTCGCCTTAGTACACATGAGCATGCCTACGTCGGCGCCAATGTATTCTATGACTATGCATTTAAGGATAAACTTTCTCGTGTTAGTGCAGGATTAGAATATGTAGCTGGTCTAAATACGATTAGTGTCAATGTATACCATGGACTATCAGAAAAAACGGTGGGTCCTTATCACGTTAGTATGTCTTTACGTCAAGTACCACGGGCAATAGATTTCCATGATAGCTTAAGTTCACCGCCTAATGGTATTCGAAAAACACCTCGATATTCTTATGAACATGTATTGGACGGATTTGATATACGGTATACACGCGATTATAAGAATGCTCGTTGGTTATCTAGTTATGTGGAAGGATATCATTGGAAAACAAAAGCGCCAGGAGAACATCCAGAAGAGATGTACTATATTGACCAACATAAGTGGCAATCTATACATGGATTAAAGGTAGGCGCTAAAATGAATGTGACGCCTCATATTTCTGTAGATCTAGGAATTGGTAAAAGTAATATTAGTTCTGTAGAACCTTATGTATCAGTTATGTACACATTGGGTAAATCTCGATATGCGTACTTCGGTGGTAAGCATAGTGAAAATGTGATGAGCACTGCACGTTCTAAGGTATTCGATAAGGTCAAACGTGGTGATATGAAGGTTGAGTATTATTGGGAACAAGACTTGCGTGATGGCCCTTGGGATCATTTATAATTTGTATCATACTTGTAAAAATACCATAATAAACAATTTTATATAATTATGTTGAAATTGGTACCTAGTTTTCGTTAAAGAAATTTAGGTGCCAATTTTATTATTATCCTAAAGCTGGTTTTTAAGATAGTCACAAATCAGAAAAAGTATCCGCTTTACAGGCGTTTTGATTTCTGTAATTATAGGTATAATTTGTAGTATATTCAAGCATACTAAATATAAATGGCTAATATTTGAGATTTTTAATAGATAGTTCCTAATTTCATATATTTTGGAAAAATTCATCAAAAAAATTAGAAAAAAGTACTTGCATTAGTAGGTTATCTCATGTTAATATATACGAGTAGTCAACGAGAGTTGATATGCGGCCCCGTGGTGTAGCGGTTAACATGTCGCCCTGTCACGGCGAAGATCGTCAGTTCAAATCTGATCGGGGTCGCCATTTTTTTTTACAAAAAAACGTGCCTCGGTAGCTCAGTTGGTAGAGCAACGGACTGAAAATCCGTGTGTCGACAGTTCGATTCTGTCCTGAGGCACCATTTGTATTCCATGCGGTTGTGGTGGAATGGCAGACACGCCATCTTGAGGGGGTGGTGAGCGTACGCTCGTGAGGGTTCAAGTCCCTCCAACCGCACCATTTCTACAAGCTAATTAACAGATTGTAACGAATTGTAACAAACGATAACGGACATAGAAGTTATATAGCTATTTGGAAAGGGTGGATGTAACAAATCGTAACGCAATGTAACGATAATTTGCCCCTTTTCTGCCCCTTAAAAAAATAAATATTTGCCCCTTTTATATGAGGGTTATAATAGGCCACTGCATATGATGCAGTGGTTTTTTTGTTTGTAAAAATTAAAATAAACAGTTGTTTTTTGTACACAATATAGGGTATAAAGGATGTAAGAAGGTGAAACCCTTGAAAAGGAAGAAAATAAAAAGTGGCTACCGTTAATAACCGCGTTTATCCAACTTGCAATAGCGATAATACAGTTATTAAATCAGTAACCACAAACCACAGGGGCTCGAAAGAGCTCCACTCTTCCTTAGTATTATACCAATGGAGAGCATATGATTTCAAGATTAACTTTAATAATTAGTATTGTTGCCCTTATATTATCCGTTTATAATTTATTAGTAATATTAGGAGTGCTGAAATGAAATTAGAGGATGTAATGACAACACAAGAAGCTGCAGAACGATGGAATGTTACGGCTGATGCATTGAAACAGAATTGTAGAGGCCGAGTAAAGAATGGATTTAAGGAAGGTGAGTTTAGAAAGTCTGGCAAAATGTGGCTTGTAACAAGGCAAGGAATGGAAAGGCTATATGGTGAAGAGGAAGCTAATTCATAACAAAATAAATACTCTAATAAATGGATAATACATAATTGGGGAGTCGCTTTATAGAATATTTATACTATAATAGTATTAAAAACAATCCCCCCACATCCTTTTAGAACTGACATAATCTTATGTGGGGCTTTTTGCTATATCTGTATTGGCAGAATTTCATATTATATGTACAATCATAGTAATTAATAATATATATTGTTTTCAGCATGAGAGTGTTTTATGAAATTTAAGTACGGCGATACATTGCGGATCCGGAATGATTTATATACGATCCTAGGCAAAATTCGCTCCATTGATACTCATGGAGCGATTTGGTATAAGTATAAGCTAGTTAAACATAAGAATAACGCAGAATTTTGGATCCAATGGAATAAACAACGTGGTGCATATCAGTTTACAAAGTTGTGTGGTAAAGCCATGCCATCTGACATGAACGTAGTACATCGTGGTTATCAGATGGTTATAGGTACAAGAGGGGATATAGATATAGATTTTGCGGCTATAGCTCGTTATGAAGAATATGAAGATACTAATGGCACTCATATATTTATTGTTGAAAAAGGGGTTCATACGACCGAGTATTCAAAAGGTGTTTATGTTGATAAGGAATATGTGTCTCTTGAAAGTGATGCAGAGATAACTAAGCCTATTCTAGATGAAATGGATACCATTAAGAAGATGAGGCTTATAGGACCGATTATTTGGTTTCTGGCGAATTTACTTAACAATAAAAGGTAGTAACAATTTCTTGTTACTACCTTTTTGTTTGCTCTAGAATTTAGTTGTTAGCTGTTAGCTTCAGCTGTTTGGAGTTGTTCAAGTTCTGCTTCTTTAGCATCTAATTCTTTTGCACCAAAGTGGGCAAGTACACAGAATGTAATGCAAAGAATACATGCTACCATTAGGAGATAGAAACCTGCATTCCAACCGAATTTATCTGCTAAAACACCAAATAGTGTTGTACCAAGGTTGGCACCTACGATGTAACTCATAAAGCCACGAAGACCAACAGCAGAGCCTACAGCGAATGGAGGTACAATATCCATAGTTTGTACAGATGCTAAGAATTGAGGAATGTAGATTAGGCAACCTACAACGGCAGCAAAGAATGTAACCCATAAGAGGGATTCACTTTGCCAATAGCCAAAGATACAGAAGAAGATAATACTTACTGCAATGATTGCTGGTGGCATACGATAACCTTTGAAGAATTTATCGGAAATGTAACCTGCAAAAAGTGTAGAAGGAATGGCTGCCCATTCAAAGAATAAGAAGGCGATGGACATTTCAGCTTTAGAGAAGCCTTTTACTTGTAATAAGTAAATAGGCAACCATGTAAGCATACCGAAACGAATCATATAAACGAATGTATCAACTAGCGACACATACCAAGCATTTTTATTTTTTAATACATATTGTACAAAGATTTGTCTTGTGCTTAGGTGAGGTGCTTCTGCACTTCTATGTGCTTTATGAGATGTATCGGCAATGATTTCACTAGTTGGCGGCAAGCCTTCGCGTTCAGGACTTTCTTTAATCAAGAAGCAAATAATAACAGCTACTATAATTGCAATAATTGCAGGAATACCATAGCTGCCTAATTGCCAGTGATCGGTAGTAGTGAAGTATAATGCAGCAGCTACGATTGGTGCTACGATACCACCACCAAGGTTATGGGAGATGTTCCAAATTGCCCCAAAGCGACCACGTTCTTGTTTTGGATACCATTTGGCAAGTGTGATGAAGGATGGACCTACACCAAAGCCTTGGAAGAAACCATTAAGAACTACTAGTACTAAGAAGAAGGCGAGGCTGTCGGCAAAGCTCATAAAAATGTTGATAATTGCACAGCAAATAAGACCGAAAGCCATAAATTTTGCAGGGCTTGCTTTGTCAGCAAGACTACTCATGAAGCCTTTACTTAGACCGTAGGCGATAAGCATACCACTAGATAGCAAACCGATTTCCGTTTTGCTCATGTGTAAAATATCTGATAAAAAATGAGTTGATAAGGCAAAGTTGTTACGAACGATATAGTACGCTGCGTAACCAATAAATACACCGGCTAAAGATTGAAATCTATATTTATAATATAGATTCATAATCATATTCTGTGGAACCGATGGTTTTGCCTCTTTTGGTTGTAGAAATGAAAACATTGTTATTACCTTTCTTTCTTAATAACCAAATTCTAGTGCACTGCTAATATTACCACTTCTAGATGATCTATGTAAATGATTTATGGTACGAAAATAAGCGTTTATGTCATGAAATTTATTAATAATACAATTTATATAAATCTTTTGCAAGTATTTATTAGTAAAAAGAAAAGATAAAATTTTTCTAAAATATTGACAAAGTTATTTTATAATTGTATATTAAAGGTGACATACTGGCGTGTCGTTAAAGGGACTTAGAGAGAGTTAGCCAGACTGACATATGATATAGTTCGAGAGTAACTATATACATAAAAAGGCATGCCGCTGAGAGACGAGAGAAGGGTGGTGTGCCTTTTTTGTACGCCTAATTTCTGAAATATAAAATTTTATTAAAATAGTACTGTTTATGTGTTTAAGGAATAGACGAAAACCTCCCTATGTAATACAATGTATTATCAACACAACGTTATCTCTTTAATTGGCTTATCAAGAACGTAGATAATGTAGAAAATCCTAGATATTCAGGAAAATCACTGACAGGTAATAAGACGGGGTTGAGGCGTTATCGCATTGGTAATTATAGAATCATTGCTGATATTAATGATGACAGATGTATTATTTTAGCGTTAGAAGTTGGACATCGAAAAGATATTTACAAATAGAGGATATACTATGAAATACTTACGTCGTGAACTTAATCAAGTAGAAAAAGAATATTTAAAACAATTTGGGCAAGACTCCTTGAACCGTGTCGTTCTACACGATCCAAGTACAAAAGATAAACAAGAGGTACAAGATACGATTGATATTCTAAAAGACGCTATGGCAAAGAACAAACCTTTAGAACAAGTTCCAGAGGATATGTGGAAGCTTATAGAGTTTTAAAGGATGAGGCATCTATTTCTTACATACAGCTCAATAAAAATAAAAGGCACATTGTTAAATGAATGACCTTCCTCATTTTAGGAGTTAGTTCAAAACAATGTGCCTTTTTGTTATAGGTTATAGAGTTCAGGTTTACGATCTCTAAAGATATTAATTTTGTTACGGATATCTTCGACTACAGCGAGGTCGATGTCTACGGAAGCAATGCCTTCATTAGTATCCATTTCAAGTAGGTTGGTGCCCCATGGATCATATACAGCAGAGTGACCTGTACTTTGAACGCGGCCCACTGTGCCACAGCCGTTTACGGCACATACAAATAATTGGTTTTCAATAGCTCGCACTTCATTGAGTACCTGCCAGTGACGTAAACGCATAGTAGGCCATTGAGCAGGAACAAATAATAATTCCGTGCCTGGTAATGCAGCCATTCTTACGAGCTCAGGGAAGCGGATGTCGTAACAGATGACGGTACTACAAGGAATTCCATCTAATTCAAAATGAGTTATATGAGTACCACCAGCAAAGTATTTGTCTTCTTTGGCAGGGCTAAAGCCGTGCATCTTTGAATATTCTCCTACAAGTTCACCGCTTCGGTTGTAAACATAGGATGTATTAAATACGAGATTGTCTTTTACAACTGCTACAGATCCGCCTACAATATTTACATTATGTTCCTTAGAAAATGCACGTAATAATGCTTTTGTGCGTTCCCCATTATTATCGGCGATATTGATTAGCTCTGTAGATGGATAAAACCCAGTGTTCCAAGTTTCCGGTAATATGATAATATCAGGACTTTCAGATAGGGACTGATTCAATAACTCCTGAACGCGATTATAGTTATATTCTACGTCGTTTACGTGGACATCCATTTGTATGAGAGTAAGACGTTTTTTCATGGTAAATCCCCTGTGTATTTAAATAGTATAGTTTACGTTATATAGTATATAATTAGAATATTAAAGCATTATTGAGAGTATGACAATATGGCAATGGTAATAGTTTAAATGCTATTCTTTTGTAGGAATGGATAGAGTGGATTTAGATAACACTAGATGTACAGGCAATCATTGTCATAGGTGTTCCAGATGAGCCTATGTATCCTAGACCTAGAAAATCAATTAATGAGGTACTAGTAAAGCGTTAGTTTTTTACTAATCTTCATAGAAATGTTATAATATTCTGTATATAATTGTGTTCTAATAGAGGAGGACCTATGAAACGGATTCCATTGGTAACACTATTAGTTGTCGCATTGGCAATGGTTTTGGCCGGATGTGGATTGCTTTCACAAAAAACGGAACCACCTAGTCCAACGGCGTCTGTAAAAGAAGTCAAAATGGTACATCCAACGGGAATTCCTGTTCTTATGTATCATAAAATTGGCGATGATAAGGATAACGACGCAGTTATTCGTGAGGATCTATTCAGAGAACAAATGAAGTTCCTCAAAGATAATGGTTATAATCCTTTAACGATGGATCAACTATATGATTATGTCGTAAATGGTGCAGCAGTGCCTGAAAAACCTGTTGTATTAACCTTTGATGATGGCTATGCAGATACGTATTCTATCGTATATCCAATTATGAAAGAATATGGTTTTGCAGCCACTGTGTTTATCAATCCGGGCGATGTAGGCACTCGGTTAACTTGGGATCAAATTCGTGAAATGCATAAAAATGGTATTACCATTTCCAATCATGGGTTCCAACATATCGAAATGGGCCAATTGTCTGAAGCTAAACAAATAGAAAATATTACAAAGGCTCAAGAAGCCCTCGCAAAAGAAGTGGGCATCAAGGATAATCCTTGGTTCTGCTATCCTTATGGAGATAAAAATGAATTCACCGATGCTGCCACTAAAAAAGCGGGCATTAAAATGAGCATGGCCATGAAATCTGGCTGGGCTCATACCGGTGATAATCCATATAACATATTGCGTGTTTGGGTTGGTAATGCTGTTGATATCAAACATTTTGAAGAACGCATTAGTACCGAACATTTCACTGATTTATAAGGAGAAATACATTGTTCAAAAAGAATTGGGTAAAGTTCATCATCATGGTGTTCTTATTTACCGTTGTAACTTCACCATTCGTGGTGCTCTTTGGACCATTTAATAATGTAAAGCGCGCCGTTATTGGTGCCATATTGCAATCTCGCCATCCTCATTACATTACATGGCTATTCAGTGAAGATGAATTGCAATCTATTTTGGGCACAGTTGGTGTTGTTAAAAGCCAAGATTTGTTCAAGTTTAATGCTCGTGAAGATAAGAGCTTAAACCTTGAAAAAATTCAGTCTGCTCGCTATGTAGGCTATATTCTTGAAATTCCAGATCCTCGTCGTATTGAAGTCGGTACAGCTGCTAATATTCAAGAAAAAGGCGATACTACAAGTAATATTGCGAAGATGAATAATGCGGTAGCTGCTATCAATGGCGGCGGTTTCCACGATCCAAATGGTACTGGTACAGGCCGTTTGCCGTATGGCTTTATTTTGCATGATGGTAAATATGTTATCGGTAAAGATGTAGGACCTGAAGAAGCGGTAGACTTCGTAGGTTTCTCTAAAGCTGGTAACCTTATCGCTGGTAACTACGATAAAACTCAACTAGCTGATATGAAAGCCATGGAAGGTATTACTTTTGGGCCACCTCTTATCGTAGATGGTAAGAAGATGATTACCGAAGGCGATGGCGGTTGGGGCGTAGGTCCACGTACTGCTATCGGTCAAAAGAAGGATGGTACCGTACTATTCCTCGTAATCGATGGTCGTCAACCAGGTTATTCTCTTGGCGCTACACTACGTGACGTACAAGATATTCTATATGAAAAAGGTTGCTACATTGCAGCGAATTTAGATGGTGGTTCTAGTTCCACACTATACCTCAATGGTAAAGTAGTGAACAAACCAGCCGATTTGTTAGGGGAACGCATGATCCCAACGGCGTTTATCGTGAAATAGGAGGACACATGAAACCTTTTACGCGTGTACTGAGCGCCTTTGCGGTAGGTATTCTTCTGCAAGGTGGGGTGTACCTATACCTTGATCAATATATGTTTGCACCGACTACGGACTTTAATGTAGCCGGCGCTTCTAAGGATGATACTAAAAACTTCCCTGATATTAAGGAAGGTACTAAGTATGTATCTTATGACCGTCAGTTCATGGCAGTTGTTACTGAAAGCTCTTTGAAAATTTATAAGGCTAATGAAAGTAAGCCTACCACAATAGACTTGAAGGGCCGCTCTATTAGTTACTTTAGTTGGATGCCTGACCGTAACTATGCCATCATGGGTCTATATGACTCTAGAGAGGTTGTTATGGCTCGTCTCAATGCGGATGATCCTGAACATGAAGTAGATACAAAACTTGAAGATTTGCCTCGTAATAGTAAAATCGTAGATGCTGCGTATTCTGAAGCGACGAATGTTGTGTACATGAAGGTAAAAGTTCAAGAAAATGCATATCGTATTTATCGTACTGATGCGAACTATGATACGCGTCGCGTTTATATGCAGGCTACGGATATTGGCCATATTGGCGTATTCTATGATGAAGATAGATTCTTCTATGACAACGTTAAAACTGGTGATATCTTCATGTTTAACGGCATTGAAGGTGGTTGGCGTGTAATTAATCCACCAGGACGTTTCCGTCTAATTGGCGTTGATATGGATAAAACTATCTATATTGCTCGCGTGGATGAAGATAATAATGCCCTAACTGTTTATACAGGTAAATTGGGTGTAGGCTTCAAACCAGTTTATAAATATAATCATCCTACTACATTCAATGAATTGACATTGTCCGATGTAAAAGACATTATCAAGAATGGTAGCGATGAAACTACAAAGGTGACAGAGGATGATACTTCATCTAAATCATCTAGTGATAGTAAAAAGAAATCTTAAGAAAAGGCCTTTATAATGATTCATTATAAAGGCTTTATTCCTATACTCGTTTGTACTATAAGGATATATATGAATATATTATTTGTACGACTCAGCTACATAGGGGATATACTACATGCCACACCTGCTGCGCGCTGGATCAAAGAGCATTATCCAGAGGCAAAGCTACATTGGATCGTAACCCCTAGTATGGTAGAACTTTTACAGGGAAATCCCTATGTAGATGAAATCATTCCTTGGGAACGGGATGAATATGAAGCACATTCTAAAAAACTACATATTCCAACGATGTGGCGCATGTGGTGGGAACTTAGAGATAAGTTAAAACCATACAAATTTGATGTGGCTGTCGATGTACAAGGGCGACTCATCACAGGGCTCGTTTTATTGGCATCAGGTGCACCTATTCGCCTTGGCCTTGGTGGTACAAAAGAGCTGAATTGGATGTTTACTAACTACAAGGCAAAGCCGAGTACAGAACATGTCATTAAGCGATATATAGAGGTTGCTAAATTACTGAATACAGCCGTTGTAGAGCATAGTGGATTAACTACATCTACTACTGTTATCGCCGATGATGAAAAACCTTGTATAGTCAACGGTTCTAGTGGTAAACGTTTATACCACATGGATTTTTTTGTACCCTCCGATTTGCATGCTTGGGCAGAAAATCAGTGGGAATCAATCAATTATGATACATCCTTAAATCGCGGAGAGGTAGATAAGCCACTGCGCATAGGTCTTGTCCTAGGTACATCTTGGGCGACGAAAGAGTGGCCTCAAGAGAAATGGTATTCTCTCATTAAATCCCTTCAGTATAGAGCTAATTTTGTGTGCTTAGGCGGTCCAAAAGAGGCGACTCAATACAAACCGTTGATGGACTCCATAATGGCTGATGGCCTTGATAAAATTATGCTGAATATGTTGGGGAAAACCACACTTCAAGAGGTAGGGGCTTTAATTGAAAGTTGCGATGTAGTAGTGACTGCTGATACGGGTGCATTGCATATTGCACTAGCTTTAAATAAACCTGTTGTCGCGCTTTTTGGACCTACAGATCCTAAGCTGTGGGGACCGTTGACGGGGAACTTTAAGGTTCTTGTTAATGATGAGTTAGATTGCTTAGGATGTCGTAAACGACGTTGTCCTAAGCCCGATCAATATTGTATGTCTGGTATTGAATCGGTACGCGTGAAAAAGGCAATTTTCGAATTAATAGGAGATAAACATGGCAAAGTTTAAAATTCAAAAAGGCTTATCCGATGCGGATATGATGAAAAACTTTAAAGATACTGAAAATTTTGAAGAAACAATGCTTGATAGAGAGCGTTCTGCTAAGAAACCTGTCGTATATCAAAGTCCAAAACAAAAGGAAGATGCATTCTATCGTGAATTCCTTACAGAGAAGGTAGAGACTTTAATTGGTAAAATGTTGCTCGATATTAAGATGGAATACTTCAAAGAAGGTGAGGGCGCATTCTCTATCCAAGTTAAACGGGATGGTAAAAATATCGTTCTTGAAACGGCACCAAAAAAAGTAAAACCTGAAAAATAATAAAATAATAATTGCTTACTATAAGAACCTACCCATAAAAGGTAGGTTCTTTTGTATATTTATAAATTACAATGATGAAGGTATATTATCAATAAAAGTGATGAGCTCATAAGCATACCGATGATTATCGAAGTACTAGATTTATAAATACCGATATACTTTGAAAGCTAGTCAATAATAACTAAAAATTATTGCGATATAAATTTTGGTTTCTCATTAAAAAGAGAAATTACAAAGAAATAAAATTGATTAAAAATACATGTTAAATCCTAGCTTTCTAGCGCTTTAATGTGATTTCCATCACGAAAAAATCATAATTGAATACATGAAATTATGAGTAAATAGCATAATGTGGTTGTTGACAAAGAATTCTATAAGTAGTCTAATATAAGTATGTCTTAACGATTTGTTGAGTATTTGCTCGTGTGAGTAAGTGCTATAAAAATCGTAAAAAAATAGGTATGAGATAGTTGTGTGGTAGATGTATAAAATTACATGCATAAACTATTTCGATTTGGAGGATTAACATGGCTAAAAAATTAAAACTTATGGATACCGTTCTCCGCGACGGCCATCAATCAATTTTGGCAACACGCATGCGTTACGAACAAATGGAACCAGTGCTTGGCCTTTTGGATGACATTGGTTATGAAGCCCTTGAATGTTGGGGCGGCGCTACTTATGACAGCTGTCTTCGTTTCTTGAATGAAGATCCATGGGAACGCCTTCGCAAATTGAAATCCAATTTGAAAAATACTCCACTACAAATGTTACTTCGTGGCCAAAACTTATTGGGCTACAAACATTACTCTGATGATGTAGTTGAAGCATTCTGTAATGCAGCAGTTAAAAACGGTATTGACCGTATTCGTATCTTCGACGCATTGAATGACCCTCGTAACATGGAAGCAGCTATTAAGTACTCCAAAAAAGCTGGCGCACATGTTCAATCTGCAATGGTTTATACAATCTCCCCAGTTCACACAACTGAAAGCTTCTTGAAAGTTGCTGAACAATTGGTGGAAATGGGTACTGATTCCCTTTGCATTAAAGATATGTCTGGCTTGATGGCTCCTAAAGACGCTTATGAAATGATTTCCACATTTAAAAAACGCTTTGGTGAATTGCCAATCGACTTGCACAGCCATTTCACTTGCGGTCTTGCAACTACTACATACTGGGAAGCTGCTAAAGCTGGTGTAGATATCATCGATACTGCTATCTCTCCATTCGCTCATGCAACTAGCCAACCAGCTACTGAAACAATTATTGAAATGTTCAAAGGTACTGAATGGGATACAGGCTTAGATCTTGATAAATTCATCCCATTGGTTGAACATTTCCGTAAAGTAAAACAACAAATCGCTGAAGAATTCAACTTGAAACCAGCTAGCGATGTAATTCCAGCAGTTCGTCGTTACCAAATTCCTGGCGGTATGTTGTCCAATACTCAAAACCAATTGAACGAAATGGGTATGGGCGATCGCTTCTTCGACGTTATGGATGAAATGCCACGCGTACGTGCTGACTTGGGTTACCCTCCATTGGTAACTCCAACATCCCAAATCGTTGGTACAATGGCTATGATGAACGTTATGATGGGCGACCGTTATAAAATGGTTCCTAACGAAGTTAAAGACCTTGTACGTGGTAAATATGGTGCGTTGCCAGCTCCAATTTCTAAAGAAATTAAAGAAACTATTATTGGTGATGAAGAACCTATCACTTGCCGTCCAGCAGATCTTATCGAACCTGAATTGGAAGGTTACCGTCAAGATTTAGCTTCCAAAGGCTACAATGGTATCACTGACGAAGACGTATTGACTTACGCTATGTTCCCAGAAGTTGCTATTAACTTCTTCGATGCAAATCGTCGTTAATCCAAATATTAAAAGAGGATTCCTTAGGAATCCTCTTTTTTTATGTATAATAAGACAATTGAATTATATATGAGTAGGGAAACTGTTTTGATACTAATAATATAAGGTAAAAGAATTTATTTTTTACAGATATAGCATTTTTATATTTAGAGATTTTATAAAAAATATAGAGGCTATTGAATAGGGCTTTATAAAACTTTATGTTTAATGTCCTAAAAATTACTTATAGTATGTTAATATAAGTTACCCGGATGCGTGTAATTTAGATTAAAAACTTAAGAATAGTAGATAATAAAAGGCATACTGCCCATATGTAATAACTGCCAATTATAAACTAACAATGAAGAAATTATGAAAGTTAAATCACTTTTTTGAGCTTTTCACTTGCTTTAAGTATTAAAAATAGCGTAAACTATAAGAAGTATCTAATATTTATGATATTGAGGTAACCCTGTGAATTTACAAATACGGATTTGGATATCCAATGTTGTGCTCTTTGTAGTGCCTATTTTGATAGCAATTATCTTATTTTTGCTATACTTTACAGGTCTGCGCATATTGGCTAATGCCGGTTACTATTTGCGTATTGAGCAGGAACAACAGTTTAAAAGTGTCAGTCGAATCACTGAAACAATTACCTTTTATGGTTTAGAAAACAACTTAATAGATAGCTTAGTAAAGCCTAGCTATAGCTTACTCGATCCAAAGGAAGTATATGTAGAAGTACTAGATCAAGGTAATATGGTGTACACCTATGGTAATCCTCAAATCTATAGTGCCTCTGCTATTGTTGGCCTTATTGATGTAAACCCTGAACTACAAGGTATCGTATATCAGTCCAATAATACTTTCGTATATGAAATGAGGAAATACGATGGGCGTCATGCTTACGTATATCATATTGCTATAAAGCGAGCTACTCATGGTAGCGATAGCTTAATGGAATCAGTTTCCTTCTATATTATTGTAGTGGCTATATTACTCTTTATTGTTACCTTCTTTGCTATTAACCGATTTGTTACACGATTCATCATGATTCATGTTAAGAATATGACAAAATCGTTAGAAATGGCCAATCGTCAGATTGAAATGGAACAGGAGCAACAAAAAGAGTTGTTAGCAGGGATATCCCATGATATCCGGACACCGTTAACAGCGATTAAAGCCTATGCAGAAGGTGTTCGTGATGGTATTGCACCAACCGAAGAGCAACAAAAACGCTATATGGGAATCATTTTGAAACGTGCTAATGATTTAGATTCGATGTTAGAGGAGTTATTCCTCATTACCACATTGAATTACAAGAAAGAATCTCGTCCATCTGAACGAATTGAACTCGGTCAATATGTACGTGATTTTGTAGAAGATCATTTGGCTCCTTATCAAACAAGAGGTCTAGAAATTAAATTCCGTATAGCAGCGGAAAATGCTTTCATTAATGCAAACCCACAATTGTTACAGCGTGTTTTACAAAATGTGTTGAACAATAGTGCTAAGTATAAAATGGCCGATGTTGGTCATTGTGTTATTGATGTAACTAGTGATGATGATTTTGTATACTGTGTTATCAGTGATGATGGCCCAGGGGTACCACCAGAATCGCTAGAACGTCTAATGCGTCCATTCTACCGTGTAGATTCATCTCGTACGAATCCACAAGAAGGTAGTGGTCTTGGATTGTCGATTATTCGTCGAATTATGGAAATCTTTGAAGGCCGAGTTGTGATTGAAAATGTAAGACCACATGGTCTACGTGTTATATTAGAATTTCCTAAACAAGGAGAAGAATCATGAGTGAACATATCTTAATTATTGAAGACGATTTGGATATCGCCAATATTGAGCGTGATTATTTAATGGTGGCAGGTTATGATGTTACGATTATGACTAATGGTACGGAGGGTATTGAGGCCGCTTTAAATACTCCTGTAGACCTTATCATCCTTGATGTTATGTTGCCAGAAATGGATGGCTTTGAAGTTTGTCGCCAAATTCGTGACAAGGTTCGCGTCCCAATTGTTATGGTAACAGCTCGTCTTGATGATATTGATAAAATCCGTGGCCTAGGTGTAGGCGCTGATGACTACATTGAAAAACCATTCTCTCCATCTGTATTGATTGCAAAAATCAAAGCTATGTTGGCGCAATATAAACGCTTAACAGAGCGTGATGCTATGGAAACTAATGCTATTCAATCTGGTGAGATTCGCCTTGATCCTAAGATGATGAAAGTTTGGGTAAACGAAAAAGAAGTTCATCTTAAAAAGAAAGAGTTCCAATTATTAGAATTTTTAATGCGTAATCGTGATATCGTATTTAGTAAAGAAGAATTGTACTCTCGTGTATGGGGTCTTGACTCTTACGGTGATTATGCAACTGTAGCGGTTCATATCAACCGTTTACGTGAAGAAATTGAAGATAACCCATCCGATAGTAAACATATCATTACAGTGTGGGGCGTAGGTTATAAATTTGTTTGATAACTGAAAAAGATATTCATACTATATTCACGTTATTCGTGGCTGTTGATTAAATATGAATTTATCGAGGGTTATTATATAGATATAATCAAAGTTTTAACAATATTTTATAATGTTACTTTGATAATTTAGATATACAATGTATACTAATTCTAGTAAGGCTGAAGTTTGATTCCGGAAAAGTACTAACTAAACTTCTCTCTCTTAATAAGTTCTCTCTCAAACTTTTCTGGGTCATATATACTCTCTCTCAACAGTCCTTACACTCTCAAACTATATGCATAAAGGGCATTTGCTAGCGACGGCTAGTGAATGCCCTTTATGTTTTATATGATAGCTTTATATAGAGCTTTTTGTTCGTGTCATTTCTCTAACATTGAATTGTTCTTGAAAGATCGCTAGATACATATTATTTATAGAAATTAGATTTTTATTATAGATGTAATAAATTGTTATGTTGCATTGTAAAGTATTGCGTACTATAATAGGTTCATCAAAATCAATTTTATAAAATTGATTTTCATTAAATCATTAAGAAATGATATGAGGAGAAATGTATGAATTTTTCAAAATATAAGAAATCAATTATAGCCTGTGTGCTAGCCCTTGGTATTGGTGTAGGCGGTGGCTACTATTTCTTTGGTAGTCCTGTGACACATCAAACAACTGTGCGAGAACAAACAAAACAAAATAAACCGATTACAGATACACGTAATACGTATGTGGTACAAGCGGCTAAAGAATCTGGTCCAGCTGTAGTAGGTATTACTACACAAGTTTTCCAAAAAGATATTTTTAACCGTACCATTTATGCTGGAGAGGGTGTAGGCTCTGGTGTATTGATTGATAATGATGGACATATCGTAACAAATAATCACGTTGTAGCTGGTGCTAAAAATGGAGAGGTTACAGTATCTTTGTCTAATGGATCTACCGTAACAGGTACAGTTATTGGTACGGATGCTCAAACAGACTTAGCTGTTGTTAAAATTAATCCACCAAAGGATATTCAACCTATAAAAATTGGTGACTCTGATTCCTTACAAGTAGGGGAACCGGCTATCGCCATTGGCAATCCTTTAGGCCTAGAGTTTAAAGGCTCTGTTACATCTGGTGTAATCAGTGCGCTAGCACGTACTATTGATGATCAAGGTCAACGCTTCCCATTAATCCAAACAGATGCAGCTATTAATCCAGGTAACTCTGGTGGTGCTCTCATCAATGCAGATGGAGAGTTAATTGGTATTAATAGCTCTAAGATTTCTAAAGAAGGCGTTGAAGGTATGGGTTTTGCCATTCCTATTAACTCCGCTATGACTGTTGTAGATTCTATTATTAAGAATGGTAAGGTTGTACGTCCTTATATTGGTGTATGGGCTGTAGATCGTCAAACAGCAGCGCGTAACAATGTAAGTTATGAAGGCGAAGGTCTTCTCATTGTTCAACTTGATGCGAATGGTCCTGCTGCAAAGGCTGGTTTGGTAGAAGGAGATACAATTGCTCAAATTGATGGCAAGGATATTAGTACATTATTAGAATTAAAAGAGCAAATTGACGCTAAGAGCCCTGGTGATACAGTTTTGGTATCTTATACTCACAATGGCAAAATGAAGAGTACACAGATTAAATTAGGCCAAGCAGCTTCCAATTAGATACTGTCTATTCAAACTAAGCACAGATTCTTTATTATGAACAGATCCTGTTTAGAATAGATATAGTACTTATTATATAAATAAAAATCCTCATCCTTTGGATGAGGATTTTTTTGATATACGATGATAATTGAGATATATTTCAATATAAATAACTTGAAATTAGCATAAATTTTGAAAATATTTTAATCTCTATAAACCTAGACTTTATCTATGTTTATTAGTGATGAAATACAAGAGTTTTAATTGCGCAAAATATATTTTTTACAAGGTACCTTGCATTACGAGGTACCTTGTGTTATTATGTATTTGTCAGTACATGATAGTGACCGTAAGAGAGCTTTCACATTGGCAGGCAGGCACAGCCTAAAGGGAGGAACTATGCAAGTTCAATTAAAAAAAGGTGTTATGGATATGCTTGTGCTAGCACTATTAACACAAAGTGATCGCTATGGATATGAAATCGTAAGCACTATTTCGGAATATATTGAAATTTCGGAAGGAACGATATATCCATTATTTAATAGATTAAAGAAAGAAAAGTATGTTGAGACCTATTTGAAGGAGTCCTCTACAGGACCATCTCGAAAATATTATCACATCACGGCAGATGGCCGTACAGCATACAATCAGATGCGCCAAGAATGGGATGAATTTTCTGGTGTCATCAATATCCTGTTGAAAGGAGTCGACTATAATGGACAAAAATAGCTTTTTAGAAGCACTGCGCAATATATTCAAAAAGGCTCGTGTTGCTGATGTAGAAAGTATTATCGAGGTTTATGAAGAGCATTTTGCAGTAGGTTATGAAAGAGGACTTACGGATAGCGAAATCATTAAATCTTTGGGCACTCCAGAGGAAATCTATGCGTCTTATGTAGATGCGGGGATTATTACAGACACATTAGGCCAAGATGGTGGTGAAAGTAAATCTGTTAATATGCAAGCAATCTATGCAAGATTTGATGATTATAAAGAACGTTTATTACCACAATTACCAGGTATGGCTAAAAAAGCATCCAAAACATTGTTATCTATTGGAAGTGCTTTGTCATATATCGTAGGAGTTTTACTATTTATCATTACACCAGCTATCCTATATTTACTTGGAAGCTCATGGCAACCGTTTGAGAATGTAACGGCATTTCCTGCATTATCATTAGTAACTTTAGTTGCACTTGGTGGTGTAGGTCTCTTTGGGGGCCTTACATGTATCTTTGTTGGTGTTGAACTTCGTGGGGTACGCGAACGTTATTTCAGCAATGTGGATTAAGGAGGACCTATGAGACGAATTATAATTGCTGCCATTCTAACTGTAATCAGTGCTGTAGGGGCAGGTACATCATTTGCTGTAAATGATCTACCAAATTTTGGCGAATGGATGAAAACAAATGAACAACAGTTCAGAAAACCACATAGACATGATGGTCCTAATATGCATATGGATCAACATATGATGGATGGACATAATCAAATGATGCCTCAAGATGGTATGGGGCCTAATAATGGTCAACATATGTACCAAAATGGTCAAAACCAAATGATGCCTCAAGATGGTATGGGACCAAATAATGGCCAACATATGCAATCAAATGGTCAAATGCCTCCACAAGGTCCAGGACCGCAACAACCTAATGGTAATGCTTCAGAACAAGCACCTAATGGTGAGACACAAGCTCAATAAAATATATAAAACTATTAATATAGATTGAGCCGTATATTTTAAGATATTAATAGATATAGAGTTAGATCTATCTGAGGATATCGTTGTTTTAATCGTATTTGAATATTAGGTAAAGGTGAAAATATGAAAAAACTTTTAATTGCTACAGTATTAACCGCAGCATTTGGGATTGGCGGTGTAACATTTGCTTCTACTAATGACGTACAAAATAATAATGAGCCAATCAAGATGAACTTGTTAGTAGAACGAAATCATGATGATGCAAACAATTTCCAAGATAAAAAATGTGATATGCTACTAGAAAATCAAAATAACCAAATGCATAGACAAGATCGAATGGAGCATATGCCAATGAATCATCACGTTGATAATATGCATCGAAAAGATAACGATCAATCTATGAGACCAGAAGGTGAAAACCATCAAATGAGAGCTGAAGGTCAAAACCATCAAATGAGACAACAATGTAATAATCATCAAATGCCTCCGCAAGGTCAACCTGGCCAAATGCATCAAGGTGGGCAACCAAATGGCAATGCACCTCAACCACCTGTGGAACAAGGTACACCACAAACTACACAAAACTAACCATATTTTATGAGTCCTTTTCTCTCATAAAATAATAGAGAACGTGGTCATGAAAGTGCATTCATGGCCACCGTAGAGCCACACACTCTACGTGATATATTCATATCAGAATCTCTCTCTTACACACAATAACTACACACAAACAAAAAGAGCTCCTCAGTGAAGGAGCTCTTTTTGTATCTGTCTGTAAATTTATTTGATGTGTTTGGAACCGCGTTCTGTCATAGCTACGCCGTCTTTGCAAAGAGGACATTCTTCAGGTTTGTATATAGGAACTTCAAGGTTAAGTAAGGCTTGTACTTTTTCGTGAGGTACGCCGAATTCTGCTTTACCGCCAGAACGGTTAACAAGAAGGCCTACACCTACGATTTCACCACCGGATTGGTTTACAACATTTACTACTTCTTGTACAGAACCACCAGTTGTTACGATGTCTTCAACGATAAGCACGCGTGTGCCTGGCTCAATTTTGAAGCCGCGGCGCAATGTCATAACACCTTTTTCACGTTCTGTGAAGATAGCGCGTGTACCAAGAGCTTTACCCACTTCATGAGCTAGTAAGATACCACCAGTCATAGGTCCAATAACGAGTTCTACATTTTGATCACGGAAGCGTTCAGCTAATTCTTTACAAAGAGTTTCAGTGTATTTAGGATGTTGCAATACATTGAATTTTTCAACGTACATTGGGCTGTGGAGTCCAGATGTCAAAAGGAAGTGACCTTCTAAAATAGCTTGAGTGTCGATAAGTAATTGTTTTACTTCTTGTTCTGTCATCATTTGGATACATTCTCCATTTCTTCAATAATTAAACGAACTGCTTCACGAGGATTTTCAGCCTGTGTAATAGGGCGACCGATAACGAGGCGAGATGCGCCATCTTGCAATGCACTAGCAGGTGTAGCAATACGTTTTTGGTCGTTTGTTGCTGCAAAGGATGGGCGAATACCAGGTGTTACGATGAGGAAATCATCACCACATGCTTCGCGGATCATCTTAGCTTCTAACGCGGAACATACAACGCCATCCATGCCACATTCTTTAGCAAGCTTTGCTAAACGAATCACTTGGTCGGAAATCGGTAATTGACCACCAGTTGCAGTCCAAGCTTCATCATCAAAGCTAGTTAATACAGTGATTGCCAACAATTTAGCACGTTCAACCCCTAATTGTTCAGCTGTTTCACGAGCTGCCTGTACAGCTGCTTTCATCATAACTGGGCCACCTTGACCATGCATAGTGATCAAGTTAGCACCTAAACGAGTTAGGGAAGACACGCCATGTGCTACTGTATTAGGAATATCATGCAATTTCAAATCAAGAAATACTTGCTTGTTTTGCTCTTGTAAATAGCGAACTGTTTGCTCTCCTTCGGCGTAGAATAGCTCCATGCCGACCTTGTAAAAGCTAACCGCATCACCAAGGGATGTTACGATTTCTTTCATCGCATCCATAGTGGATACATCAAGGGCAACGATTAATCTGTCATCTGCCATCTTGCAACCTCCATACTACATATATATCTAAATAATTTTCACATACAGAGGGCCCATCTGTCAATTAAATTTGATGTGAAAGAGGTGACTATTAGTCACCCTTGAATAGTAGATTATAGACTGTTTCATGCTATAATAAATGGAGAAAATGAATATAATTCTTATATATAAATTTTGAAACATATAGATTTGAAAGGAGTCCTATGTTAGATTTTGTTGCATTAGACTTTGAAACAGCTAATAAATTTAAAAATAGTGCGTGCTCCTTGGCGGTTATTACCGTAAAGGACGGGCAGATTACAAAAAAGGCATACAGCCTTATTAAACCACCATTCATGAGCTTTGATGATGAATGTATTGAAATTCATGGCATTCAACCAAAGGATGTTATCCACGAGAAAACATTTGATCAATTGTGGAATGCTATCTACGAAAATCACTTAAAAGGCAATATCATGGTAGCTCACAATGCAAAATTCGATATGAATGTATTGCGTGCTACACTGGATTACTATAAAATCCCTTGGCCTGATCTTGATTATGCATGTACGGTGAAACTTTCACGTGCAGTATGGCCAGATTTAGTAAACCACAAGCTAAATACAATGGCTGCATACATCGGAGTCGAGTTTAAACATCATTACGCATTAGATGATGCGGAAACATGTGCTAAGGTTGTATTAGAGGCGGCTAAGTCTAAGGGCGTTAATAGCTTGCCAGATTTGTTGAAGGCTACAGGTGTACCACTAGAACCATTTATTGATGACAAAAATCGCGCTGCTCAAGAGGCTTTACATAAAGAACCTGAGCCAGAGCAAATGTCGTTCTTTTAGTAAGGAGAGACACTATGTTAGGTAAAGAATTATTATCTTATGTGGATCACACACTATTGCGTCCTACAGCTACATGGGATGATATTAAAGAAATTTGTGACGCCGGCGTAGCCTATAAAACAGCATCTGTTTGTATTCCACCAGATTTTGTGGCTTCTGCTCATGAAGCGTATCCAGACGTCAATATTTGCACTGTTATTGGGTTCCCTTTAGGCTATGAAACGACAGAGGTGAAGGTAGCTGAAACAAAACAAGCCCTTGCAGAAGGTGCCTCTGAAATTGATATGGTCATCAACCTAGGCAATGTAAAACAAGGTGATTTTGATGCGGTTACCGGCGAAATTAAAGCGCTTAAAGCAGCTTGTGGAGATAAAATCTTAAAGGTTATTATTGAAACTTGTTACCTTACTGATTCTGAAAAGATAGCTCTCTGTAAATGCATTACGGATGGTGGTGCTGATTATATCAAAACATCTACAGGTTTTGGCAGCAGTGGTGCTAGCCTTGAAGATATTCAACTCTTTAAGAAACACATCGGCCATAATGTAAAAATTAAGGCTGCCGGTGGTATTCGTTCTATCTCTGATATGAAAGCCTATATTGCAGAAGGTTGTAGCCGTATTGGCGCCAGTGCAGCAGTAGAACTACTCAAAGATCATTTAGACGAAGAAGTGTAATAGAAAACCACCTAGGCAGTGCTTAGGTGGTTTCTTAGAATGGCGGTATAACCATGCGCATGTATGATATTATTCTAAAAAAACGTTCTAATTTACCATTAACAGATGAGGAAATTCGCTTTGTCATCTCTGGCTATGTAAATGGCGAAATTCCCGACTATCAAGTAAGTGCCTTATTGATGACCATTGTATTTAATGGGATGAATGCTCGTGAACTAGGTACATTGACATTAGCGATGGCACAATCGGGGCACATGGTAGATTTGTCCAATATCGATGGTATAACAGTAGATAAACATAGCACCGGCGGTGTAGGGGATAAGACAACGCTCATCATTGGACCTATCGTAGCTGCTTGTGGTGGCAAGGTGGCAAAAATGTCGGGCCGTGGCTTAGGTCATACGGGTGGTACCATCGACAAGATGGAATCCATACCAAACCTAAAGGTATCCTTGGACCAAGAAGCTTTTATTAATCAGGTCAATACAATAGGCCTAGCTGTAATCGGTCAATCTGAAGGTTTAGCACCAGCAGATAAAAAACTCTATGCCTTGCGAGACGTAACGGGTACCGTAGATAGCATTCCTCTCATTGCATCCTCTGTAATGAGTAAAAAATTAGCTTCTGGGGCACAAGCAATCTTGCTAGACGTAAAGGTTGGCAGTGGGGCCTTTATGAAAACCTTAGACGATGCTCGTGCATTGGCGAAAGCAATGGTAGATATTGGTAAGGAGAATGGCCGCTCTGTTAAGGCTGTTTTAACCGATATGGATCGACCACTAGGTCATGCCATTGGCAATGCTTTGGAAATCCGTGAGGTTATTGATACCTTGAAAGGGCATGGCCCACAGGATTTAACACATGAATGTGTTATTATGGCTGCCCACATGCTCGTATTGAGTCATATATGCGACTATGAAACTGCCCTCAGCCGTGTACAAGAGGCCCTTAATTCGGGATCAGCTCTTGAACGATTGCGCATGATGATTGATGCTCAAGGTGGAGACAGCCGAGTTCTTGATGATGAATGCTTATTAGCAATCGGAAAATTCACCTATGATGTTACAGCGCCTCAAGATGGTTACATTACGCATATGAACACCGAGCAATGTGGTATTGCATCGGTTATGCTTGGCGCTGGTCGCACCGTTAAGGATGGTCCTATCGATTATAGTGCAGGCATCATAATGCACAAGAAAACAGGTGATACTGTTCGAGCTGGTGAAAGTATAGCTACCTTGTATGCTTCCGATGAAAGCTTGCTTGCCGATGCGGGGAAAACGTATTTAGAGGCGATTACCTTTGGCGAAACTGCACCAATTGTGGTGGATACAATTCTTGATATGGTGGAATGAGGAGATCCATATGATAGAAAAGGAAACTCATATAACAGAACAGGAAATTCAAAATCTTATTGAGCGTGCTATAGTAGCTCGTGAGAAAACCTATAGTCCGTATTCCCATTTTGGTGTAGGTGCAGCTCTTGTATGTGAAGATGGGAGTATCTACGAAGGCTGCAATATAGAAAATGCTTCTTATGGTTTAACGAACTGTGCAGAACGAACTGCTATATTTAAAGCCGTATCAGAAGGTCATACAAAATTTAAGGCCCTTGCCGTAGTTGCTGATACGGAAGGACCTTGTGCACCTTGTGGCGCTTGTCGCCAAGTGATTTCTGAATTTGAAATACCACAGATTATTTTGGCTAATCTAAAAGGCAATTATAGAGTTGTTAGTCTTGATGAGTTATTACCATTTAGATTTGGCGCTGATAGCTTATAGTAAAAAAAGAGACCACATATGTGGTCTCTTTTACTTTATACCTTAGAATGCAGGAACAACTGCACCTTTGTATTTTTCTTCAATGAATTTTTTGATTTCAGGGCTATGAAGTGCTTCCATCAATTTTTTGATGCGAGGATCGTTTTCGTTACCTTTAAGTACAGTTACGATATTTACGTAAGGGGAATCTTTGGATTCGATTGCCAATGCATCTTTACTAGGGTTAAGACCTGCATTTAATGCAAAGTTAGTGTTGATAGCTGCTAAAGCAACATCGTCAAGAGAACGAGGTACTTGAGCTGCTTCTAATTCAACGAATTGGTAACCATTAGGGTTGGAAGCGATATCTTGAACTGTAGATAAGATATTGCTGGAGTCTTTCAATGTGATAAGACCTTCTTTTTGCAATAACAATAATGCACGACCGCCGTTTGTAGGGTCATTAGGGATAGCGATTTTAGCGCCTTTAGGTAGATCTTTCAAATCTTTGATTTGACGGGAGTATAAGCCCATTGGTTCAAGATGAACACCACCAGCAGATACTAATGGAAGGTTATGAGCTTTTGCGAATTCATCCATGTAAGGTACATGTTGGAAGAAGTTTGCATCGATTTCTTTATCACCCAAAGCAAGGTTTGGTGTGTTGTAATCAGTAAATTCAGTGATTTGTAAATCAATACCATCTTTTGCCAAGATAGGTTTAACTTGTTCCAAGATTTCTGCGTGAGGTACTGCTGTAGCACCGATTTTTAATACTTGCTTGCCATTGCTAGCAGCTTGTTTGTTGTTGTCGTTACCGCAACCTGCGATTAGTAAAGCACCGCCAAGGATTACAGTAGCCGCTAATGCTAAAAATTTTCTCATTAGACACACTCCTTTTACAATTAGTTCATATAAAATATTACATTAATAGTACTAAATTATTTCCTATCTATCAAGAAGGAATTGTTGTAGGTTCTCCATAGCTTAAAGTTATAGCAAAAAGAGATTTTCAAACTAACATCTATAAAATGTTGTTAAAGTTTGAAAATCTCTCTTTATTTTATGTAATTGTATGTAGTGTATGTACGTATTGGTAAATACTTATTTGCCAATAATTAAACCTATGGACCACATGATTTGGTAAATCATAGCTGCTCCTGCAGTAGTGCCCATCGCTTTGTCCAGAAAAAATTCATCTGTTTTTGTACTTAAGGTGTGTACAGTTTTGAAAGCTAGTGGTGCTGCGAAGAAGGCTAATAGGGAGAACCATGTCATGTGACCTACGATGATCCATGCAAGTATCCAAATAAAGTTGAATAGGTAGGTTATGCTCATCAAACTGAGGGCGCGTTCACGACCCAATACGATTGGTAATGTACGACGACCGTGACTTTCATCATTTCTAATATCACGAATGTTATTAGTGAGCATAATGGAGCCAACTAGTAATGTAGATGGAATAGCAGGTATCAATAATGCTGAGGATAAGTCTCGTGTCCATGCATAGCCTGTAATGAGTACGATAGCAAACCCCATAGCGATGCCAGAGGAAATTTCCCCAAATGGTGTACGGGAAATTGGTTTTGGACCACCAGAATAGAGGAAGCTAATTAGAATGCAAAGAAAACCTGCTGGAATATAGTACCAAGTGATGGTGGCCGATAGGTAAAGACCGATGATAATAGGTACCACCATGAGCACCTTAATCATGGTAACGATGAGCTCTGGTGTAATGGCACCGCGCGTGATAGAACCAGCATTACCCACCTTTTGGCCTGCATCGAGACCAGATTTAAAATCTTTATATTCATTCCATAAATTAGCTACAATTTGAGCTGTTACAACGGCTAAAAATATTAGAACCGTATGGAAAATGGCAAGACCTGTGCCGTGAGTAGCACCAAATGCATAATAGCTAAAGGCTGCCCCTAAAATGGTAGGCCCTAAAGCAGCAGCTAATGTACGAGGCCTAGTGAGTGGAATTATTTCTTGTATCATAATAAAAGCACACCAAGTGTGCACTCCTTTCTATTTCTCATACCCTATGTTTACATATCTATTTAAGTATTGTATAGCAGAACTGAAAGGTTGTAAATTAGACTATACAGTTATACATCTCCATATAGTATAATAATTAGTATATGCAGTATAGATTATCTTTTTGAAATCTTTATGGATGCAATATGGGTTATGAATATAATCTGTATACGAATGTATTGTTAAATCGTGAGGTGTCTTATGAGAGCTCTCAACAAAAAAATGATGACATTGGCTTGTGCCACATGCTTGACTGTTGGCATGGGTGCAGTAGCATGTGCGGATACAGTAGATTTAGGCTATGGTTTATATGGCAGTACGTCTCCTACGGTGAAAGCTGTAGAGGTTATGCGCGTTCCTACAGATGCAAAGCTACGGAATAATGAGCAAAGCCAAATAATTTCAGTGGCAAATAAAGCAGCCGTTGATGCTGTTAATGCTAGTTTGAAATTGCAAGCACCGGTACAAATTGAACCTATGAAGGGTGATGTGTTAGATGGATTTTCCGTCTATCAATTGCAAGGAACCGATAAACAAGGTCATCATGTAGGTCAGTTAGTCGTTGTAGACTATTCTAAAAATGCTATAGATCAAGTAATTGGTATGAATAAAACCATTTTAGAAAAGGTTCCAGACGCAAAAAAAACTGCAATAAAAAGCTCTATTTCTAAATATGTAGATTCCTATTCTAAAGAGAAGGCTCAACAACAATTACAAGGCCTGAAGAGCAATACTATTGAAGGTGCTAAATTAGCTAAAAATCTAAAAACGATAAATGATAAGTTGCCTTCTCAAATTATGGGTGCCTTTGATAAAATGCTTGCCACAGAAAAGAATTTATCTCCTAAAAGTAAAGAAGAGTTCCGTTCTTATGTAGACTTTATGGCAAAACAAGTGAGCCTAGATGCAACGCATGTGGCCTATAAACCTGTCCAAACACGCTATGGTACGGCTGTGACAGGCGATTTACGGGGTAGTCTAAAATATGATGGCTTTAGAAATACCTATTCCCTAATTGGTTATGCTGTCCCTACAGATAAAGGTGTAGCTTTACAGCTTTTAATGTCTGATGATTCTAGCTATGATTATTGGGCTAATGAGTTGAATCATATGTATCAAACACAATCTCTCAAGGGAGGTAAATAATATGAAATCTTTGAAAGTATTGGCTTGTGCAGCTTGCCTAGTGGGTACTGTATCTGGTGTAGGTTTTGCTAAGGATGTACAAACAATTGCAGGATCCATGGTAGTGCCTAACAATGTAACTGTTGTTTCTGCATCCAAAACAAATACACGTGATTTTGTAGAAAAACAATTAAATGAGGAACCTACAAAATCTTCGATGGCGAATATGATGGCAAAGGAATTTTTCCAAAACTTTGGCACTAATTTTGATGTATACCAATTACAAGGGGCCGATAAAACAGGTCAAAAGGATGCATATGTAGTAGCGGTAGATGTTAAACAAATAGCACAGCAAGTAGCTAAAGATAAGACTAATGACCCTATGTTTATGGCGGCTATGGCGGCTTTAGATAAAGGTCAAATTGATCCTGTTACTGAGCAACTCGTGCTAGGTGCCGTTAATAAAAAAATTCCCACAACTACAACTGTAGTCCCTTTAAATGATCCAAAACGTTATGCTAATCTTAAGACTCGGTCAGGTGAATTACTTATAAAACCTAGAACGCTTACTGTAGAAAATGCAGAACAAGTGCATCCTGTGGCAGGCACTAAATATCAAACCTATGCAGCAAGCTCTCGCTTATTATATGCAGATGGAGATACTCAAACTCCACTCTATGCAAATGCTGCATTTGTGTTAAAGCCAGGTAAACCGGTACTATACGTAGGTGTAACTACTGATGTACAACGGGATTATTTCAAAACAATATTTGACAATGCCTTCAAATCTATTAAATAATTTGTTATAGATATACTTTCACATTATGTCATATACAAGGTAATTACTAATGTGAGTATGGTGGCATTAGCATAATCTATATTATTTTTTATTATATTTAAAAGGAGAATTATTATGAAAACAATTTTCACAGACAAAGCACCAGCAGCAGTAGGTCCTTACTCTCAAGCTAAAGTAGTAGGCGGTTTATTATTCGCTTCTGGTCAAATTCCACTCGATCCTGCAACTGGTTCCATTGTTGCAGGTGGTATCGTAGAGCAAACTGAACAAGTATGCAAAAACATTGATGCTGTATTGGCTGAAGCAGGTTCTGACTTCTCCGAAGTTATTAAAACAACTTGTTTCTTGGCTGATATCGCTGACTTCAAAGCATTCAACGAAGTGTATGCTAAATATTTCACTTCTAAACCAGCTCGTTCTTGCATAGCAGTAAAAGACCTTCCATTGGGTGCTTTGGTAGAAGTGGAAATTATTGCGGAAGTATAAGATGGATTATATTTCCTTGTTACAATCAGAGATGCGTCCTGCCTTCGGGTGCACTGAGCCAATTGCATTGGCTTATGCGGCTGCGAAGGCAGTCTCTGTTTTAGATGAGTTTCCTAATCATATTCACGCACGATGCAGCGCGAATATTATAAAAAATGTAAAATCCGTAGTCATTCCTAACTCTGGTGGTCGAAAAGGCCTTCAAGCGGCTACTACCCTTGGTGCCATCGTAGGTCACCCTGAGCGTGAGCTAGAGGTATTAGAATCTGCTACAGATGAAGATCGTAAATGGCTCGGCACATTATTAGATGCCAACTTCTGTACAGTATCACTTGCGGAAGGTGTAGATAATCTTTATATCGAAATCACTGCAGAAACAGACGAACATACAGCGGTCGTTCGCATTGAAAATGATCATACGAATGTAACCTATGTTGCTGTAGATGGTGAGATTGTGTCTGAAACAATCAATGAAATTAAGAAAGCCGCAAAAACGGAATATGCTATGACCTTTGATAGCATTTACCAATTTGCAAAGTCCGCAGATATTTCTGGTATCATTCCTCAAATTAAGCAGCAAGTAGAATACAATACAGCTATTTCTCGAGAAGGTTTGTCCAATGATTATGGCGCCAATATTGGTCAGCTCTTATTGTTGGATGAAGAAAATCCGTCTCTTGAAACGAAATGTAAAGCCCTTGCAGCGGCTGGCTCTGATGCGCGTATGAGTGGGTGTCCATTGCCTGTTGTAATTTGCTCTGGTTCTGGTAACCAAGGCTTAACCGTATCTGTGCCTATCATTACAACTGCTGAGGAACTTGGTAAAAGTGATGATGAATTATATCGTGCCCTTGTTTTCGCTAACTTGTTAACGCTGTACGTTAAATCTGGCATTGGTAAACTATCCGCCTACTGCGGCGTTGTATCTGCCGGTGTAGTTAGTGTAGCAGGTATTGCCTTCTTGAAAGGCGATAGCAAAGATATTATCGAAAATACTCTTGTGAATGGTCTTGCTAGCTTATCTGGTATCGTATGCGATGGCGCGAAACCATCCTGTGCAGGTAAAATTGCTATCTCCCTTGATGGCGCGTTCATGGGCTATAAACAAGCTCGCCTTAATAAGAACTACCAAAAAGGCGATGGCCTTGTAGCATACTCCGTTGATGATACCATCCGCAGTATTGGTACTGTGGCCCAAGGTATGAAAGAAACAGACGTAGTTATCTTGAATGAAATGCTAAAACACTAATTTAGCTAAAATAAAAGCCCCCGTATGGGGGCTTTTTTATTGTAATTTTTTAGGATCTTTTAATAGTAATGATGCCCCAAGGCCCCCTATTAGGAATGGCACAAGTGTCATCATAGCGACCGGAAGGGAGTAGGTATCTGCTAGGTTACCTACAACAGGTGCGATTACACCACCGATGGTTTGGCTTACGCCGAGGGTGATACCTGATGCAAAGCCGATACTTTTAGCAAGATAGGTTTGGCCTAGTACGATAACTGGGCTGTAGCTAATTGCTTTGGCAGCACCAATCATGAGTAGTAGGAGATAGCCTACAGGTAGCATGATTACTGGCGAGAAATTAGGAACTTCTGTTAATAGGAACATAGCCGGTAACCAAACTAACAGGGATAGTCTAATAATCTTAATAGGACCAAATTTATCACCTAATAGGCCACCGATGTATGTCATGAAGATACCGATACTAAAGAATACGGTTAAGGCAAAGCTGCCTTGTTCTGGACTAGTACCGAGTTCACGAGTCCAGAAGATAGGAATGAACGCATTGATAACGCGGAAGTTTACTGACTGACTTAGGATGATAATGAACAAGATACCAAAGTATTTCCAATAGTTTTTTAGTGGTTTTGCGGCTATAGCCGGATTTTCTGTGGCTACTGCTTGATCGATGGTACGTGCATGCGCTACGATGCGAGGCATGAGTGCGAATAAGGCAGTAAATATAATAATGCCTGCTACTGTAAAAGCAGCTAGTCCATGTGGACCTACTGTATAGGCGATGGCGCCTGCAAAGAGTGGACCAAAGGCGAAGCCGGAGCTACCACCAATGGCAAAGGTGCCCATGGCCTTACCCTTTTTGCCACCACCGAGGCGGTTCATAATTTTAGCGCCTTCTGGATGGAAGATAGAGGAACCTACACCTGCTAAGGTGGCGCAAACAAGGAGGCTTTCATAAGAGGTAACAAAGCCCATCATACCTGTACTACAGGCGGATAATAAAACACCGAAGGCAATGAGCCGTGGCTGATTGATTTTGTCTGAAATATAGCCTAATAATGGCTGTAATAATGACGATAATGCTGTATTAGCTAAGATGAGAAAACCTGCTTGCTCCAAACTCAGTCCATAGGTATAAATGAACAGTGGTAAGAGGGCAGGTAACACACTTTGACAAGAGTCATTAATCATATGACTCAATGTGATGAGATAAGGGTAATATTTTTTCATAGTAGTGGCCTCTTTGCAAAAAAAGCGCTAACCATGGTTAGCGCTTTATATAGTTTAGTTGGCAGAGGAGGAGGGATTTGAACCCCCGCGCCGGTTGCCCGACCTACCGCATTTCGAGTGCGGACCCTTCAGCCTCTTGGGTACTCCTCCGTGCTTTACGGCGCTCCTTAAAGAAGTCTTTCATGATTTGGCTACATTCATCACCAAGCACACCAGATGCCAGTTCAGGTTCATGATTTAAACCTGGGTGAGAGAGCACATTGAATAGCGATTCTACGGCGCCTCCTTTGTAATCACTTGCTCCATATACAACGCGATCAATACGACTGTTGATAATGGCGCCAGCGCACATCGGACACGGCTCTATCGTAACATACAGGGTACAACCAGTCAACCGCCAGCGCTTGAGGACATCGCATGCTTCGCGGATTACGAGGACCTCTGCATGAGCCGTTGCATCATGGTCGAGTTCACGACGATTGTGATGGCGTGAAACGATGGTATTATCTTTTACGAGAATGGCACCGATAGGGATTTCTCCAAGGTCATAAGCCTTGCGCGCTTCTTCCATAGCGATGGCCATAAAATATTCGTCGCGAGAGCGTTCATCCATATTTTCAATGTCTACAGTAATGTCTTTTGTCATTGGCATACCTCTTCATGTATAATATCTTACATAAAGTCTATCACAGTATACGCAGTTATGCGAATAGATTATATGGGGGAATTATGGATATTATATGGTATATGTTTGATATGATTGGCACCATTGCTTTTGCTGTATCCGGTGCGCTTGTTGGGGTAGCTCGGAAGATGGATATCTTTGGTATGGCCGTATTGGCGTTGGCTACGGCTATCGGTGGCGGTATTGTACGGGATGTATTGCTTGGCTATTTCCCACCAAACTCATTGCGAAATGTGGTGTACGTAACGGTTGTTTTAGCAGTAACAGTTATTGTGTTCTTGATTTACAATAGCCGATACCGCAAGCATGCGATGGGCCCTCGTAGTCGAGCTAGTTATTTATTAGCCGATGCATTAGGCTTAGCATCATTTACCGTTACAGGTGCTTCTGCAGGCTTTAAACTCTATCCTGAGTTACCTATCTTTATTGTGCTTTTAGGTACCATAACCGCAGTAGGCGGTGGTATTATCCGAGATATGTTAGCACAACGTATTCCATCTGTTTTAAAAGAAGATGTATATGCATTGCCTAGTATTATTGGCGGCATTGTTTACTATCTAATGGTTACATCTAGCTGGGACGGAGCCGCTGTATATGGCTCTTTCACAGTAGTACTCGTTATCCGTCTGTTAGCCATCAAGTACAATTGGAGTCTACCTAAGGTAGGGAAAACCAAGCCAGTTGCGAAATAATAGTCAAATGATATAATTATACTATTGAGCATATGAACATTTCATAAAAGTGTCAGAATAAGAGAGTATTATAAAACAGTTAATTTCGCGAGTCGGGAGTACTCGCTACACAGAAGGAGATTTGATTTATGACGAATAAATGGTTGAAAGTAGCACTTATGGCAGCAGCCATCGCTACTGGTACATCTATTAAAATTGATGCGGAAACCGTGTTGTATGTACCTCAAGATGATCGCCCTGTAAGCTTACAATATACTGTAGATACAGCTCGCGAAGCAGGTATGACTATATTGACACCACCTCAAAATTTGATTTCTGGTAAGAACTACCAAGGTCAAGCGGATCAAATCATGGCTTGGGTTGAACAAAATGCAGGCCGTGCTGATGTGATGGTATTGAGTACAGATACGCTTATTTATGGTGGTCTCGTAGACTCTCGTAAACACAACATTCCACTTTCTACGTTGGAAAGCCGTTTAAAACGTATTGAATCCTTAAAAGCTCGCAACAAAAAAGTACGTATCTATGGCTTCGGTACTGTAATGCGCTCCCCACGTGCTAGTGGTGGCGGCACTGAACCAGCATACTATGCGGAATATGGTCCTACCATCTTCCAAATTGCAGCATTACAAGATAAATTAGATTCTGGGTCCTTAACACAAGAGGAAACTCAAAAATTGATGAGCCTTCAAGCCTCTGTTCCTGTAGAATACCTACAAGATTGGTTTGACCGCCGTCAAAAGAATATGAAAATCAATAAAGAGTTGATTGATGAAACTCGTAGCGGCGTATTCGATTACTTCGCATTGGGCCATGATGATACATCTCAATTGTCCCAATCTGCATTAGAAAGTCGTTACTTAAGTAAATACTCCAAGGATATTCCTGTTGAAAAATATGGTAGCTTCCCTGGTGCTGACCAACTTGGCCTATTGTTGATGGCTCGTTCTCGTACAGATGAAAGTACAGAAAAACCAACATTCTCCGTAATTTATCCACTTGGTGGTGGCGGCAAAACTTTGCCAGGTTACGAAGACCAAACTATTGATAAAACAATTGCTCAACACGTTGAAGCCGTAGGTGGCACAATGGTGACACAAGGCAAACCAACTGTATTGTTAGCTGTTAATACACCACTTACTACAAGCACTGGCGAATCTGAAAGCTTCGAGAACTTCCCGATGATTTCTAATTCTACAAATGCTTTCGTAGATCGTATTCAACAAGCAGTTGATTCTGGCGTAAACGTAAGCGTTGCGGATATTGCTTATAACAATGGTGCAGATAATACATTAGTATCTGCTTTGTATAAACGCGATATGCTATATAAAATCGGTGCGTACAATGGTTGGAATACAGCAAGTAATACAGTAGGTTACGCTATTGCTCAAGGCGTATTGCTCAAAACTATGAGTCCAGAAGGTCATCGCAAGATGTTGACTCAACAATACTTAGATAACTGGGCGTACCAAGCAAATATCCGTAAAGATATTTATCGCATGCAAGATTCCATTCGCACAGATAATGTACGTTACTCTGGTGAGTTGAATGAACGTCTTGAAAGCTACTTAGGCGAACGTATTCAAGACTTCGCTGAAAAATATCTCAAAGTCGACCCTCGTACAGTAAAAGCTACATTCCCTTGGGGCCGTCTATTTGAAACAGATATTATAATCTATGATAAACCTGTAGTACCTCTTGAAAAAGAATTACGCTTGAAACGTGAAGCAGAGGCAAAAGCTAAAGCTGAAGCGGAAGCTAAGGCTAAGGCAGAAGCAGCCGCTCAAGCAAATGGTCAAGCTGCACCAGCACAACCTGCTCAACCAGCAAAGACCGGAGCTGCTCAAACTACAGCATCTGTAATTCCAGTAGTAAAACAACTAGCTACAACATCTCAAGGTCCACGCCTTGTGCCAACACCAGCAGTTGTACCTGGTCAATAATGAATAGGGAATGGCTATGAAAAAAGCATTTTTACCGGAAATTACTTATATGCGTGGCCTTTGTATGCTCGGTGTAATCGGCATTCACGTAGGTTCTTACGCACTACAAAATCCTTTTGTAAATTTAGAACTCATTAGCGTTTTAGAAATTCTATCGCGCTTTGGGGTACCAGCATTTTTCTTCCTCTCTGCATTTGGACTGTTTTATCATACATCTGTAGAGGGACCATTCTCATATAAGGAATTTATGCACCGCCGTATTCAGGTGGTGCTATTTCCATATATTACGTGGTCCATATTTTATCTGCTCTATACAGGACTGACGGCGCATAACCTTGGTAATTTACATCCGGGACCATTGGCGGTAAATCTATTGTTTGGTACATCTATGTATCATCTGTACTTTATGGTTATCCTTCTATGGTTCTATGTGATGATGCCATTATGGCGGGCCATGGTGAAAGTCATCCTTAAACGCCCAGTATTTTGGATGGTTTTACTATTTGTTATCCAAGTTGGTATCGATTATGTTTCATCTTACATGCTTGGCCGTTGGGTAACAGAACACCTTAGCAATAATCCTGTCTTGAAATATCTCTTTGATATGAGACTCAACTATTGGGTTATCCATTATGTGTGGATATTCCTGTTAGGGGCTGTATGTGCTGAACGATATGAAACGGTATGCGAATACATGTGGCGCTATCGCTACTTGTTAGCTGTTAGTGCAGTAGGTTCTATTTTGTTGATGCTCGGATCCTACTACTATGTCATGGACGTATGGCATTATACAGTGCTAGAAGCAATTTATACAGTTCATCAAATGAGTCCAATGGGTGTCCTCTATACGGGATTGGGAACGCTCTTTAGTTTGTTCTTGTTCCAAACCTTACCAATGAATGCGACTATGGAATCCACTTGGTCAGAAATAGGGGATAAGTCCTACGGTATTTATTTAGCACATCCATTCTGGTTGTTAATCATCTCTGGGGTGATGGCTAAATACAATCTTTTGTATACCGTAGTCAATGTGCTTGCTATGTATGCGATGGCACTAGGATTGTCCTACTTGACTACAGTAGCACTCAATTATGTGCCTAAACCATTACGTAAATTTATATTAGGGCATTAAAATTAATCCGCTAGGATATAGTTTTTAACTATGGTATCCTAGCGGATTTTTATATATCTAAGTTATATCTTTCACAAAGTAAAGTGTGAAAATTTGAAAGTAATTGTGATATAATAAGTCCATGATGATTACTACTTGATAGAGTAACGATATAGAAAAAGAGGTGCTCCTATGCAAGAATTAACATATTTTAATGGTGAATTCGTTGAACCAGGTGCTAAGGTTATCAGCATTGATGACCGTGGCTATTTGTTTGGTGACTCCGTATACGAAGTGGTACGTGTCGTAAAAGGCCGTTGCTTTGCGTTGTCTTACCATCAAGATCGCTTGTATCGCTCTATGCGTGAAATGGATATTCCAGTAAAAATGACCCCAGATGATTTGACAGAATTGCACGAAATTTTAATCGAGCAAAGTGAAATCAAAGAGGGCTATATTTATTTGCAAATCTCTCGTGGTGTAGCGCCACGTCATCATGCATATGATCGTTCCAAACTAGAACCACAAATGCTCATGTCTATCCGTAATTTGGATATGGATGCAGTGAATAAATTGGGTGAAGGTGTAAAAGCGATCGCATTGCCTGACGAACGTTGGGACCATGTAGATGTTAAGACTACTAACTTGATTCCAAATATTTTGGCTCAAACTAAAGCAGAAAAGAAATTTGCTTATACAGCTATGTTATTCCGCGATGGTATCTGTACAGAAGGTGCTACATCTAATGTATTTGCTGTAAAAGATGGTATCTTGTATACGCACCCAGCAGATAATCATATCTTAAAAGGTATTACGCGCCAAATGATTTTGACTCGCGTAGCACCGTCTCTAGGTATTACAGTTATTGAAAAAGAATTCGACCGCGCCTTTGTAGATGATGCGGATGAATTATTCTTTACCGATACAATTGGTGGTGTCATCCCAATTACTAAGCTAGACAGAAATCCAGTATCTGGTGGTAAACCAGGTGCTATTACACTTCGTCTACGCGAAGCATTAGAAAAATTGATGGAAGAAGGTTTGCCTTAATAGGTTATCTACTTTCATAGAATGGTAAACTTTTACCTTTAGAAAGGACATTATTTTGATTCAATTACAACACATTAGTAAAGTCTATGAAGGTGCTAATCGTGTGGAAGCCTTAAAAGATATTAGCCTTGATGTTAAAGAAGGCGAAATCTTTGGCATTATCGGTCAATCTGGGGCCGGTAAATCCACATTGATTCGATGCATCAACATGCTCGAAGCTCCTACATCTGGCTCTGTTATCGTTAATGGTATAGATTTAACAACACTTAGTAAATCCGATTTGCGTAAAGCGCGCAAAGATATCGGCATGATTTTCCAACATTTTAACCTATTGTCCTCTCGTACCGTATATGACAATGTGGCATTCCCATTGGAACTACAAGGGATGAGCAAATCTGAAATCAAGGAACGCATTATGCCAATTCTTGATATCGTAGGCCTTACCGACCGTATGAACAACTATCCATCTCAATTGTCTGGTGGTCAAAAACAACGTGTTGGTATTGCTCGTGCCTTAGCTTCTAATCCAAAGGTTCTTCTTTGTGACGAAGCTACATCTGCCCTTGACCCACAAACAACAGAATCCATTTTGAAATTGTTGAAAGACATCAATGAAAAAATGGGCCTTACTATTGTACTCATCACACATGAGATGCATGTTATCCGTGAAATCTGTGATCGCGTAGCGGTTATTGAAGGCGGTGTCATTCTCGAAGAAGGCTCCACTGTTGAAGTATTTACACATCCACGAGAAAATACTACAAAAGAATTTATTAGTTCTGTAGTTAGTGAAAACTTGCCACCAGAAGCTTTGGAGCACTTGGAATTGCACGACCAATGGGTTGGTGGTACAGCTCCGTTAGTGCGCCTTAAATTTACAGGCCAAGCTACGGATGAACCTGTAGTAGCAGGCCTTGTACGCCGCTTTAACCTCGATGTAAGCATCCTCTTTGGCGGTATTGATTACATCCAAAATACATGCGTTGGTCGCCTCATTGTTATCTTGAATGGTGATCCTGAAAATGCACAAGAGGGCTTAGACTACATCAAAACATTACCAATTGAAAGCGAGGTGATCGGTTATGTCAGAGCAAATAATTAACCTTCTCATAACTGGTACCCTTGATACATTGCAAATGACCATTATCTCTACGATTATGGCTATGTTGCTTGGTATTCCTCTCGGTGTTGTTTTGGTAGTCACATCTAAGGGCCATATTTTAGAAAATGTAGCGCTTAATAAAGTATTAGGTGCCATCGTCAATGCAACGCGTTCCGTACCATTCATCATCTTGATGGTAGCTATCATTCCGTTTACGCGTATGGTAGTAGGTACATCTATTGGTACAACTGCAGCTTGCGTACCGTTAACAATTGCGGCGATTCCATTCTTGGCGCGCCTTGTAGAAACATCTATTAAAGATATTAACTTTGGTGTTATTGAGGCGGCTCAATCTATGGGTGCAAGTCCACTCCAAATCATTTGGAAGGTTTTATTACCTGAAGCATTGCCTACCATTATCGACAATGTAACGGTTCTTATCGTTAACCTCATCGGTTACTCTGCAATGGCTGGTGCTATCGGTGGCGGTGGCCTTGGTGATATTGCTATCCGATATGGTTACCAACGTTTCCAAGCTGATATCATGATTGCTACCATCATTATCTTGGTTATTTTGGTACAATTAGTACAAATGATTGGTGATGCTTGGTCTAAAGCGATGAATAAGAAGTAGGAGGATCCTATGAGTATCAATGAAAAATTGAGAAGTCAGCAAAACGATGAGTTGTTCACCGCTATTTTAACGCTTGAAAATACAGAGGAATGCTATGCATTCTTTGAAGATATCTGTACGATTAATGAGTTGAAAGCTCTGTCTCAACGCTTACAAGTAGCTAAAATGTTACGCGCAGGCGATAGCTATGAAAAAATCGTAGAAGAAACAGGTGCGAGCACGGCTACCATTAGTCGTGTCAAAAGATGCTTAGTCTATGGTGCTGATGGATACACATTAGCTCTAGATCGACTAGGTGCAAAATAAAATAAACTAGCATGACAACGGTGGCCTTTTGGCGACCGTTGATGTGCTATCTGTAGGAGGTTTATATGGAGTGGCTTATTGAGGTAACGGGGTTACCCTTTGATATCCTAATTCTCGTTTTGCTCGCTGTAGCAGGTGCCTTTGCAGGCTTTGTAGACTCCATTGTGGGCGGTGGGGGCCTAATTTCTGTTCCTGCTATGCTATTGACGAATCTTCCACCTAGTATGGCATTAGGTAGTAATAAATTATCTAGTATCTTTGGTGCTGGTAGTGCGTCAATTACATTCTTAAGAAATCACATGGTTGATTTTTCCTTGGTTCGCAAATTACTACCCTTTACATTTATAGGTTCCATGCTTGGTACCTTGGCCGTAGTATCGTTGCCACCGTTATATGTAAAACCTATCATTATTGTCCTTCTTGTTGGTGTCACACTATTTGTGGTATTTAAAAAGGATTGGGGCGAGGTAAATCGTACGTCTCAGGTGGCGGGCAAAGCATTATATATATGTATGGCTTTTGCTCTTGGTATTGGTATTTATGATGGCTTTATTGGACCTGGTACAGGTACGTTTTTGATTATGGGCTTTATCTTTACTGGTTTTGATTTCTTGCATGCCTCTGCGAATGCAAAAATATTGAATTTTACTAGTAATTTAGCATCCTTACTTGTGTTCTTATATTTAGGACACGTTAATATTAAATATGGCCTTGCTACAGGGGTAGGTCAAATTATAGGCGCTTATTTAGGATCTCATTTAGCCATTGCTAAGGGCTCCTCATTAGTACGTGTTGTGTTCTTGTCGGTAACGACAGTGATGTTGTTGAAATTAGTTTATGACTATGTTTCAACATTGTAGGAGGGCAAGGTATGCCTCATAAAAGTGATGTACAAGTGGCATTGATTAGTGGTGGCACATCGGGAATCGGATTTGCTACGGCAAAACTGCTCCTTAAAGAAGGTTGGTGTGTTGTCATCAATGGTCGTGATGAAAAATCAGGACAAACGGCTAAGATGAAATTGCGCCGCTATTCTTCAAGGGTGCAGTACGTTCAAGGTGATGTATCCAAGATTGAAGATTGTCAGCGTATTGTAAAAGAAACAGTTAAATTATTTGGTGGTGTATCTGCTCTCGTAACAGCAGCAGGCTACTATGAAGAAGAATTGCTATCTGATGTAACAGAGGCTGCTTTTGATGAAATGTTTGGCACCAATGTGAAGGGGACGGTTTTCTTGTGCCAAGCTGCACTACCCTATTTGCGTTCTACAAAGGGCAGTATTGTAACAGTAGCCAGTGATGCAGGCTTACAAGGTAATGTAGCTTGTTCTGTATACGGCGCTTCAAAAGGGGCGGTGGTGAGCTTTACAAAATCTCTATCCCTAGAAATGGCGCCGCATAATGTGCGTGTTAATTGTGTATGTCCAGGTGATGTAGATACATCTTTAGTAGATAAACAAATTGCCAATGCTCAACAAGATGCAGAGGCTGCTAAGGCTGAAATGGGGCAACATTACCCATTAGGTCGTATTGGTCAACCTCATGAAATCGGAGAGGTAATTGTATTTTTATTGAGTAGTAAAGCGTCCTTTGTAACGGGTGCTGCGTGGACTATCGATGGTGGTCTCACTAGTTGGTAATATTGAAAATCTTAGATAATATTTTGCTTTTTAAATCTCGGAATAATTGTAAAAATTTATTCCCCTTATACCAATAGAATGGTATAATAATACTAATAATATGACCTATAGTTGGTTCACAACAAAGGAGAATACTTATGGCAGAATATAATGGCGTAACACTTGAGCCACTTATGGATGGTTCTCAAGATCGTGACTATCAAGTTGAACAATTTATTTTCTGGGGTGCAGGTCGTGCAGCGGCTTTAGCATTGTCCCCTAAATTCAGCAGTGTTGCTTTGTGCGCCAATGCAACGTATATGGTAACTCGCATTGCACATCTTTATGATGTAGAATTGCAATCTGGTGCCGTAGTGGGTTTAGTTGGTGGTCTTAGCACAGCTGTAGGTACAGCTGCTGTATCCCTTTTGATCCCTCTTAAAGCAGTTCGTGTACCTGTTGCTGTTGGTTTGACATATGCAATTGGTAAAATTGCACATATCTGGATTCAAGATGGTATGCCTTCTGATATCGAACGTTATAAACCAATGGTTGCTGAATTCCTTGAAAGCGGTAAAGCTATTGCTGGGGACATCATCCGTGATGCAAGCGCTAGCATTCCTTTCACACAAGGTCAACGCGATGTTTGGGCTGGTATCGCTAATGAAACAGGTCTTGCTAAAGAAACGTTGAAACAAGTTTACGAAGAAAAAGTAACACCTGCTATCGATAAATGGAATACAGAAACTAAATATCAACTCCATGACAATGCAGCAGAAGTTGTGGCAAAGGTATCTGATGCAGCAAAAGATAAAATCGATGCTGCTAAAGAAAATATTGACGTAGCTAAAGAATTAGCTAAAGGTGGCGTAGAAGTGGCTAAAGCTTCTGCACAAGCTGCAGTAGAAACTGCAAAAACTAAAGCTAATGATGCTGTAGAAACAGCAAAAGATGTTGCTGCAAATACTGTTAACACAGCAAAAGATAAAATTGGTGGTTTGCGCAAATAGGCGCTAAAGGATTATTACGATGAATCCATTAAAGATTATTACATATGGTAAGTATTTTAACGAATCTAAGTTTGCCGCTTTTTTAGGGCGATATGGTAAAAAGCTTGCCTTTGCACAACGAGCAGTGACCTTGTTCCTCTGCATGCGTGACAAGGACACTCCAAAATATGTAAAAGCAGTCATTGCTGGTGCCTTAGGGTATCTCGTGTTACCGATTGACATTGTTCCAGATACAATCCCTGTATTAGGATGGATAGATGATGTGGCGGTACTAGGACTTGCCTTTAAGGTTGCGAATCGTTATATTAAAACGAGCCATCAAGAAGATGCAAAAAAATACTTCCCATTTGGTAACAGTAACTAGCTTTTACCAAGTAAGGCAGTTTGATCCTCTGTGGTTGAACTGCCTTTATTAATTTGACACACTAAAGTAATAGATATACAATGAAGATTGTATTCTATGAAAAGAGAAGGAAAAATGTATGCATATTGCTTCAGTAAATGTACGCTTTTACGAAACCGATATGATGGGTATTGCGCACCATAGTAATCATTTTAGATGGTTTGAACTGGCGCGTATTGAATTCCTTCGTAAAATCGGTGTAACCCTGTGGGATATGATGAATGAGGATATTGTCTTTCCTATTATGAATGTATCCTGCAATTATAAAGAACCAGCAAATTTCGATGATGAGCTTCACATCGAAACATACTTGGTCAAGATGACACGAGCTCAAATGGTATTTCGATATCGTATGCGCCGTGCCAGTGATGGCGCTCTCCTAGCTACGGGAGAGACTAAGAATGCATTTATGTCAAAATCAACAGGTAAAATTGTGCGATTAGACGACACTTTTTATCAGCCTATGTTAGCAGCTGTTGAGGAGATGCCTAATGAGTAATGTACAACAATTGCCTATCGGTGTATTTGACTCCGGTGTAGGCGGGCTATCTGTTTTAAAGGTCTTACAAGAACAATTTCCTAACGAAGACTTCATCTATATTGGCGACAATGCGAATAATCCTGTAGGGAATTGCAGTGATGATGAAATTACATATTTAGCTTGTCGTATTGCAGAGGCTCTTGAAAAACAGCCTGTTAAATTGATGGTCATTGCTTGCAATACGTTTACTGTTGTAGCCCTTGATGCGGTGCGCGAACGCGTATCTGTACCAGTTATTGGTGTGTCACAAGGTGTGAAAACAGCGATTAGTCAAAGCAAAAGCAAGACGATTGGTATCATGGCTACGATGGCGACTGTGAATAGTCATATTCATAAACATGTAGCACTTGAAGTTGATCATGAAGTGTTTGTTTGGGAACAACCTTGTCCTGAACTAGCAGGCCTCATCGAGCAAGGTCATTTAGATGACTTCTTTGTACGTGATGTATGTACTGATTATTTAGAGCCTTTATTGTCTCGAGAAATTGAGGTCGTAGTGTTAGGCTGTACTCATTTCCCATTTGTACAACCTTTGCTCGAGGAGCTAACATCAGGGCGCATTCAATTTATCGACCCTGCTTTTGAAACGAGTGAATTAGTTCGTCGTAGATTAGAGAGTAAGGATTTGTTTAATCCTCAAGAATCTGCAGGCACTGTGACATTGTATTTTACAAAGGATGTAGAGCTTGGTGATACATTGAGCGCTTCTTTCCTCGATACAAGTCGTCGTACCATTGAACATATTACATTATAAAGGAGATGCCCTATGTGGTTTTATAACGTCCTAAGCACAGTAATAGCAATTATTGTTATTATTGCAGCTTTGTATTTATTATTCCGTTTGTTTGTATTGAAACAAGGTAACGAAAAGGTTATCCTATTACCAAAACGGGCAACAAACTTCCAAGTGTCGGATCGAAATTTTGAATCCATTACATTGTTCTGCGACGTACCATTTGTAAATAAAGGCCGTCAAAATGGCACAATTATGGATTTATTCCCACGTCCATTGTTACCAGAGGAACATTTTGATGCTGTGAAAGTAGATGCATGGGCTATGGATATTAATCGCCCTCGTCACGATGGTTACTTTGAATCTGTTATCATCAAACCACGTAAAGGCGGTACTATCCGTGTATTTGTTACATTGACAGGTAAAAATGGTAATATTCGTGAAGATGTTAAGGGCTTCCCTTATATGGATATCGATATTTATTACCAAGTTGTTGGTCGTGAAGACTATCATATTGATAAACAACGTATTCGTTTGACTGCTGAAGAAGTACAAGCAGCAATGGTTCAATAAGGAGGCATTACAATGGCAGAATTAGAGTTAGTATGTGTGCCAACACGTATTCTTACAGATAATGATGACATCGTAGATGCTATCGTTGAATTTGGTGGTCATAACATTGGACCTGAAGATATTGTTTGTGTAGCTGAATCTGTAGTAGCTATTACACAAGGTCGTTTTACACGTCCTGAAGAGCTAGCTGTATGCTGGCAAGCTCGTTTAATCAATCGTTTTATCCATCCAGATGGTTCTATGGCATCCATTTACGGTATGCAATCCGCTATGAACTTGGATGGTAAGTGGAAGGTATTAGGTGCCTTCATTTTAGGCGGTATTGCTAAAATTTTCCGTAAACCAGGTGTATTCTATGCAATTGCTCGTGCAGCATCCTTAACGGATGACGTAACTGGCACAATGCCTCCATTTGATAAGCACATTGTATTTGGTCCAAAGGATCCAGATAAAGTGGCTGAGAAAATCGTATCTCGCACAGGCTGTTACGGCGCTGTTGTAGCAGACGTTAATGATTTGAAACGTTCCGCTGTATTAGGTACAAGCCGTGGCATTGATGGTAATAAAATTGCACAATTGTTGATTGATAATCCATTTGGTAATGATAGCCAAATGACTCCGATTGTTATCATCAAAAATTACGCATCTGTATCTGGTAAATAACAGAAGGCTGTACTCATCACATAGAGATGGGTACAGCCTTTTTATATATTGTGAAAGTTGAAGGAGGTTATATGTTACTAGGTTTAGACGTAGGTGGTACTTTCACAGATGCGGTCATCATCGAAGGTCATCGTGTAGTAGCATCCGCTAAAAGACGAACTACGAAGGATAATCTAATGCAAGGCATAGGCGAGGCATTAGATGCAGTTTTGGCAGGCTGTAATACGTCAAATATTGAACAAGTTACTCTATCCACTACTGTGGTAACAAATACTATCGTAGAAGAGAAGGAGCAAGTGGTAGACCTTTATGTAGTAACTGGGCCTGGTCGTAATGTAGACGATATATTCCCTGTGAGTCCTATCTACCTTCAAGGCTATACGGACCATAGAGGGATTGTGGTGGAACGTACACCTACAAATGCAGTTCGTGATGTTGCTAAAATGGTTCAATCTCATAGTGGCACTGATTTGGCGGCTGTATCTGCTAAATTTGGGGTACGAAATCCTCAAGAGGAGCTCTCCATTACAGAAGAGTTGCAAAAGACATATGCTACTATTTCTAATGGTAGTTTATTAAGTGGTTCATTGAATTTCCCTCGTCGTACCATTAGCGCTTATTTTAATAGTGCTGTTACACCTGTATTTACTATTTTTAAGCGTAATGTTGAAGAGGCCCTTAGCATTCGTAATATTCAGGCGCCACTCCATATATTAAAAGCTGATGGCGGCTCTTTACCTATGGAGCATATGGTGGGTCGACCTGTAGAGACTGCTTTTACGGGACCTGCAGCCACTGTGCTTGGCTTATCCGCTCTTGGTGCCATTGGTGAAGAGCATACAGTTGCTTTAGATATTGGGGGCACCACTACAGATATTTCTCTGTGGAAACATGGCAAACCATTGATGACCAAAAATGGTGTATCCATCCGTGAGTATCCAAGTGCGGTGCGATCCTTTGCAGTTACCTCCGTCGGAATTGGCGGTGAATCAGTGGTTCGCATTATAGATGGCGAAATTACAGTTGGTCCTGAACGAGTGGGGCCATCAGTGGCTCTAGGCGGCGCGGAACCTACCTTGGGGGATGCACTCATTGTGCTGGGCTATGCTAACTATGGTGATGTTGAATTAGCTGTGCAATCTATGGAGGCATTAGCTAATAGATTACCTGCGTCATTACATGACAGCTTAACATCTGACTCGACTAAAGTTCAACAGCAATTAGGTGATTCTATTGTGGCTTCTGATATGGCACGATTAATAGTTAATAAGGCATTGGAAACAATTCAACATGGCATAGATGAGGTAGTAACGGCAGAGAATAAACGACCTATCTATGTGGTGGCGGACATTGTGAATCCTGATGTATTTGTACCTGCCCAAATTGTTGTAGTAGGTGGTACGGCGCCTAGTTTAGGCCCAAGTATCGGGGAGTATTTGAATCTGCCTGTTACAATTCCAGAAAATGCAGCGGTGGCTAATGCTATCGGTGCAGCCCTAGCGTTATCGACTATCGAACTTACGGTTCACATCGATACAAAACGGCGCTTACTGGTCATTCCTGAATTAGGGATTAAGCAACAAACGTGTACCTTACAGCGCGTAGAACAAGTTGTGGAACGCGCTAAGGAGGCCCTTAGTGAAGAAGCATTGCGGTTAGGCCTTGGTAAGGACCAAGATACAGAGGTGATTAGTATCGAAGACTTCCCTGTAGTAGAGGGCTGGCAATCGATGGAACGGTTAATCACCGTGAAAGTACAACTAGCAGCGGGGGTGAAACAGTATGTGGAGTAAAGGACTATCCTATAGGGAACGTCAAGGAATTGGACAGGCCGGTATGAATAAGGATACCAATTCAAATGTAGGTGACGCATTAAATGCTGATACGAATAAAAGTCATGCGGTAAATACTGATGAAAATGCACCAAAACATAGTTTAGGTCTAGTGTTTTTCCCTGCCTTTGACTGGAAGATTTCTGAAACTCATCCAGAACGACAAGAGAGATTACTGTACACTCGGGATCAAATCGTAGAGGAAGGCTTATTAGATATACCTAATATTAAAGAATATAATCCTATCGTAGCCGATTGGGATACCATAGAGCGCGTTCATGTGGGGGCTCCTGATTTAGAGTCTTGGGTAACAGAAGCACATCGTGTATCAGCAGGCGGTGCTATTGCGGCTGCTGATGCGGTTATGCGCGGTGAAGTAGATCGTGCCTTTGCTCTCGTTAGACCTCCAGGGCATCATGCGATGGCCATGGTTCATGGTATTCGTGGATTTTGTACCATTAACATTGAAGCCGTCATGATTCAGCATATGCGCCAAACCTATGGTATTAAACGGGTAGCTGTGGTAGATACAGATGTACATCATGGCGATGGCTCTCAAGATGTGTTCTATCATGATCCGGATACTCTATACATTAGTTTCCACCAAGATGGACGGACTCTATATCCTGGAACAGGCTTTATGGATGAATTCGGTGGACCACAAGCCATCGGTGGCAATATAGATATCCCATTGCCGCCTGGCACAGGTGACGAAGGCTTGATGAAGGTCATGCGTGAACTCGTATTACCTATCTTAGAAGAGTTTAATCCAGATATTGTTATCAACTCGGCTGGGCAAGATAATCACTTCAGTGATCCTTTAGCGAATATGCAGGTTACGGCAAAGGGCTATGCTGAGCTCGTTGATTTATTGCAAGCCGATATAGCCGTATTAGAAGGGGGCTATTCTGTACAAGAGGCATTACCCTATGTAAATACAGGTATTATTTTATCTATGGCAGGCCTTGATTACAGTAAGGTCGTAGAACCTGCCTTTAATCCCGTTAAATATAAGCAAAGCCAAAGCGTAACAGCTTATATTGATGACCTCATCGCTAAATGGAAGGTCCAATGGGCGAATCGTCATAAGATGGCCGAAGAGGAACGTACCGGTGTAGGTGATATATGGTCTAACCGCTACAATGTGTATTATGATGAAACGGGCGTACAAGAGGAACGCCTTGAAAAGGTGCGCATGTACGACGATAAAGTAGGGTGGCATAGTGTACTTTCACGAGGCCAATACGGACCTTATGGACCACAAAGCGTATATGCTATGTTTATTCCTTGGCAAGCGGACGAAGAAACTCGTCAAGATGCGATTGCAGAGGCTAAATGGGCTAAAGCAGAAGGTGGAGCTAGCCGCTATGTTGTAGTAGACCCACTCGGCGAAGGCCAATATGAACTATAATTGTGGTTCTTATAACATAGTAGAGATTCTTACAATATGGTAATTGGTAATAATTTTTTATGGAAATGCACCAAATTGTGTTTGTAACGGACGTTATAATCTGATTCATGGTAATAAAAAATAGTTAACATGTGATATAATAAGAAGAAATAACGCCCCTTTGTGTAAGGGGCGTTCTAATGTTTAGTTTTAGAATGGTGAGGTTCCTATGCGCAGCGATAATAGAACAGCAGGTCAATTGCGACCTATTAAAATAACACGGAATTTTACAGAGTATGCAGAAGGTTCTGTACTTATTGAGTGCGGTAAGACTAAGGTTATCTGCACGGCTACTGTAGAGGATTCTGTGCCGCGCTGGCTAAAAGGATCCGGTCAAGGATGGGTAACAGCAGAATACTCCTTGTTGCCACGTTCTACGCAAACTCGCGTGAGCCGTGAGGCTGCAAAAGGAAAACAAACGGGCCGTACCGTAGAAATTCAACGTCTTATCGGCCGTGCATTGCGCGCTGTCGTAGACCTTGAAGCACTTGGTGAACGTTCTATTACGATCGACTGCGACGTTATCCAAGCCGATGGTGGTACACGTACAGCCTCTATTACAGGTGCCTTTGTAGCCCTCGTTGATGCGGTGGACTTCACCTTTGGTGGAGCAGGCAAATTCCCAATTACTGATTTCTGTGCTGCTATTTCCGTAGGTATTGGTCCTGACGGTCCTATTACAGACCTTTGCTATGAAGAGGATAGTGCCGCTATCGTGGATATGAATGTGGTGCGCACCGGTTCTGGCAACATGGTTGAGGTACAAGGTACAGGTGAACACGGTACCTTTAACCGTGATGAACTTAACGCATTACTTGATTTAGCAGAGGCTGCTACTGATGAGCTTATGGCTAAACAACGTGAAGTACTTGGTGCGACAGCAGATAAAGTAGGTAAGGTATACCCTACAGCTCCGGAGGTATAAGATGGAACAAATCGTATTAGCTACAGGCAATAAAGGAAAAATTCGTGAGTTTTCCGAGGCTTTTTCCCATTTATCTATCGACTGTGTACCGGTAAAAGAGGTCGTTTCCATCGAGGAACCAGAGGAAACAGGTACAACCTTCATGGAAAATGCTCTTTTAAAAGCTCACTATTACGCGAAAGCTACAAATCGTCCATGCCTTGCTGACGATTCTGGCATCACTGTAGATGCTCTCAATGGGGCCCCAGGTGTATATTCTGCGCGTTATGCAGGTCATCATGGTGATGATCAAGCTAATAATGAAAAATTGATTCGTGAGCTGCAAGGTAAAAGTGACCGCACAGGTCATTATGTGTGTGCTTTAGCTCTTGTATATCCTGATGGTCGTGAAGTGACAGCAGAAGGCTATTGCGATGGCCTCGTGCAAGACGAGCCAAAAGGGGATAACGGCTTTGGCTATGACCCGTATTTCTATGTGCCTGAGTTCAAGAAAACAATGGCTGAACTTAGCATCGAAGAAAAGGAAAAGATTAGCCATCGTGGCCGTGCACTACGCGAATTAATTAACAAGCTTTGATATTTTTGAACTATATGGTATAGTTCATATAAATATGTAATATAATAGTATTAGAGAACTTATAAAATGAAACGAATTGGTATTTTAAGTGATACTCATGGGTATTTAGAGGATATTGACCTCGTCTTGGAGGCTACAGCAGATCAAGACATCGATATGTGGCTTCACGCCGGTGACTTTGGTGATGATGCTCGTTACATGCAGGAGCATACGGATATTCCTGTGTATGCAGTACGTGGTAATAATGACCGTGTACAACCTCTTGAGCCGCGAGAACAGTTGATCCCGCTAGAGGATACCTATATTTACATGACTCATGGTCATGAGGTATCATATTATAATCGTATACAAAAACTAATTGAGTTAGGAACTGATATGGGTGCGCGCCTTATCGTGGCTGGCCATAGCCATCATCATGGTGAGGTACGTGCTCGTGATGCGGTATTCGTAAATCCTGGCAGTATTTCGTTGGCTCGTGACCGCTCTGGTGGTACCTTTGCCATCGTTACCTACGATAATGGTCAGTTTGATGTAGAGTTTGTGTATAAACAAGATATTGTTTAGTTATATGGTGAAAGCTTCAAGCCGTAACGCCTTGAAAAGCTTTCAAAAAATAGTAAGTCTATGCATGGAAAGGGTTATGACATATCATGGATACACCAGTTAAAGCAAAGCCTAAAATGAAATTATATGGTTTTAATAATCTCACAAAGACGTTGAGTTTTAATATTTATGATATTTGTTATACTCGTACAGAAGAAGAGAAAAAACAATACATTCAGTACATTGATGAAGTATACAATGCAGATCGTTTAACAGCGATCTTAACAGAGGTAAGCCATATTATTGGTGCCAACATCCTTAACGTAGCGAAACAAGACTATGATCCACAAGGTGCATCTGTAACGATTTTGATTTCTGAAGAGGAAATTGAAAAAGAAGATGTAGTAATGCATCTTGATAAATCCCATCTTACTGTACATACTTATCCTGAAAGCCATCCGCACAAAGGTATTAGTACATTCCGTGCCGATATTGAAGTGTCCACATGTGGTCAAATCTCTCCACTTAAAGCACTTAACTATTTGATTCAAAGCTTTGATTCCGATATCCTTACATTGGACTACCATGTACGTGGCTTTACACGCGACGTATCTGGTAAGAAAATCTACATCGATCATCGCATCAACTCTATTCAAAACTACATCAATGCAAAAACTCGCAACATGTACAACATGATTGATGTAAACGTATACCAAGAAAATATCTTCCATACAAAAATGATGTTAAAAGAGTTTGATTTAGATAATTACCTATTTGGCATTACTGAAGCTGAATTGAGCGAACGAGAAATCAAACAAATCAAACATCAATTAAAGCAAGAAATGATGGAAATTTTCTATGGCCGTAACTTGCCATCCGTAAAAGCATAAATAAAAATGTATATTTTGTATGCTCTTTGTCCTATTAGATAATGTGTATATAATACCAAAGTAGATAAGCCCTATATGCCTTATCTACTTTTTGTTTAGTTATCATTTTTATTACTAGTATAAATTAATAGAATTTAATTCTAAAATGTTCGAAAAACTATATCGAAAAAACTTGAATTGTTATATTTCATTTTGTATAATACAATTAGTTAAAGGTATTAATTACCGACTCAAAAGAGTCCGAGTTTATCCACAAAGGAGAATTATTATGGACGTACGTGAATTAGCTGTACAAAAAAAACGTGAATTAAAAGGTTTCCTTACTGTAGGAACTAAATATGAATTAAAAGACGCTCATGATTTATCTGTAGCTTACACACCAGGTGTAGCAGAACCATGCTTGCGTATTAAAGATAATGAAGCAGAATCCTTCGAATTAACTTGCCGTTCCAACATGGTTGCCGTTGTATCCGACGGTACTCGTGTACTTGGTCTTGGCGATATCGGCGCTGCAGCAGCATTGCCTGTAATGGAAGGTAAATCCTTATTGTTCAAAAAATTCGGCGATGTAGACTGCATTCCATTGGTTGTAGATACAAAAGATGCTGATACTTTGATCAACACTGTAAAATTATTGCAAAAGAACTTTGCTGGCATTAACTTGGAAGATATTTCTTCTCCTAAATGTTATGAAATCGAAAACCGTTTGAAAGAAGAATTGGAAATCCCTGTATTCCATGATGATCAACACGGTACAGCTATTGCTTGCTTAGCTGGTGTTAAAGGTGCTCTTCGCCTTGTTAAAAAAGACTTAGCAACAGCTAAAATCGTTGTAAACGGTGCTGGTGCTGCTGGTGCAAACATCGCTCGTTTGTTATACCTTGCAGGCGCTCGTGATATTACATTGTTAGTATCCTCTGGCGTATTGCACAAAGACTACAAACGTCTTGATTCCTTGCAATCCGAATTGATTGATTTGCTTAAACTCGAAGAAAAACATGGCAACTTGGCTGAAAACGCTAAAGGCGCTGACATTCTTCTTGGCGTATCTGCAGCAGGCGTATTCACAAAAGACATTTTGGAAAACTTGGCTGACGATGCAATCGTATTCGCAATGGCTAACCCTAACCCAGAAGCAACATATGCTGATATGAAAGCAGCTGGCATTCGTATCGCTGGTACTGGTCGTTCTGATGCTCCTAACCAAATCAACAACGTAGCTGTATTCCCTGGTATCTTCCGTGGCGCTATCGATGTTCGCGCATCCAAAATCACTGATGAAATGAAATTGGCTGCTGCTGAAGCATTGGCTCATTTGATCCCAGATAGCGAATTGAACGAAGAAAACATTATGCCATCCGTATTCGATCCTCGTGTAGCTCCAGCTGTTGCAAAAGCAGTTGCTGAAGTTGCTGTAAAACAAGGCATCGCTAAAAACCCTAAAGTAGTTGAAGACGGTAGCTACGAAGGTTAATCCAAATAGCTAATAGTCTCGCTTTAATCTTTGAGAACCGGGTAAGATAATATAAACTATAATGACATGCACCTCGAAAGAGGTGCATGTTTTTTCATATGAACTAATAAAATTTAAAAAATTAATGAAGTTGTAAAAAAGTACTTGTCACTATTTTGTATCGATGATATAATAATTTTCGTTGCAGAGCGATACTCAAAAGAGTAAAAAACTCAGCAAGAGTAGTGGTTGACATCAACTACCAGGTTTGCTATAATTAGCAAGTAATTAATGACGGGGCATAGCGCAGTTTGGTAGCGCACCTGGCTTGGGACCAGGGGGTCGCAGGTTCGAATCCTGCTGCTCCGACCATTTTTTTTATTTGCGGGTGTAGCTCAATGGTAGAGCCCCAGCCTTCCAAGCTGGTCGCGAGGGTTCGATTCCCTTCACCCGCTCCATTTTTTTTTGCCTTTTTTAGGGTAAAACGTAATATTGACGATATATAGTACATAATTTATACTATAATAGATAATTACATATATAGGTAATCCACATGGTTCAGTAGCTCAGTTGGATAGAGCAACGGCCTTCTAAGCCGTGGGTCGGGGGTTCGAATCCCTCCTGGATCACCAAAGAAATAAGCGGATAGCTCGTAATGAGCTATCCGCTTTTTTATGCATACAGTAGTCCCAAAAAGACAGTAAGTTTTATATATGATATAATGTTGAAAATGAAGAAATGATGAAGCGTGTAAAGGGTGATTGGTATGAAGAATATCGAGAGTATTTTTAACTTAATAAAACTTAAAGAACGTAAACAAGATGAGAAGTGTTATTTTGATCCCATTAGATATTTTTTAGTCCAGAAAACACCGGAAGAAGAGGTTCGGCAAAAAACAATTATATTTTTACAAAAGAGACTAGGAGTACCTATTGAACGAATTCGTGTAGAAGAACCTATGTGCCATGTGAAAAAAGGTTTAAGGGGAAGAGCTGATATCGTAGTTTATCGTGATGATAAACAAGAAGAAGTTTTATTGGTAATAGAGTGTAAAGCCCCTTATATTGATGTTGAATGTAATATGGTATTAGATCAAGCAATAAGATATCGGGATATATTAGATGCTGAATATATCATGCTTGTTAATGGTATCAATGCTGTGGTTTATCAATTTAAGAATGGTAGGTATAAAGAAGTCAATAAAATTCCGACTTATCAAGAGTTTTTAAAATCTAAAGTGAGGTTTATTAAGGAAAACAAAGATAAACCATATACATTTGAGGATATTAAGTCAAAAAGATTGCAAAATAAATTTTTTAATATGGGATATATCGGAGAGGATAGTCCTGAAGAAAACTATGAGTTTTACCTTAATTTTTTTAATTTATTATTATTAAAAAAGATTTCATCTCCGAATATTTTAGAAAAAATAGGTGTAATGGAAGATTGCTTTAGAGGGTTTACTTTTTTTGGAAACAGAGGAGGTGGGTCTTATCAAAACTGGACACGTTTATTTATAGCCCGGGATTATGAGGGGAAAGATCAGGTTTTGGGGATTAGTATATGTGCTACCGCACATACTGAAAATGACCCACATTGGGGCAATAGCATTGGTAGAACTCAGTTGAATGTATCTATAACAAATAAAGAAACTAGACATCATTCATTACAGTTGAATTTGGATAAATTTTGTAAGTTTGATATCAATACCAATATGATTGAAATTACACACAATGGTGCCATAACAAGAGGTCGAGATGGAGCGTTACCTAAAAAGGAATTACTTTCTTATGTTCAAAAAAGAGCTCCTGAATTAGTAAAAGATAATAAAATATACTTAGGTTGTCTTGATAACTCCCGTTTGTTAGAGTGGCGGAATTCTAATGTACAATCCTTTATAAGAAATTTATTACGTTATGCTGTACTTCGTGATGGATTTAGATCAGAATATAAAAAATCAAAGTAATATTGTTAATAAAAAGACCATTCGTCGAATGGTCTTTTGTTTTTATATAAAAAAACAAAAGTTCAAAATTAATTACCCGCTCTAAACCCAGTATTTATCTGTATTCTTAATATATGAATTAAATTAGTCAAAATAAAAGTCAAAAAAAGTCAAAAATTTTTATTTTGACCTATTGACTTTTTGACTTAATCAGATTATTATAATGACATAAGGTTGAAGAAACCTAGAAATAAAGCAAGAAATTAAACAGACTTAAAAAGTCAAACTGATATACTTGTAGTTAAAAAAGTGAGGTAATATATATGAACAACAACTTCAATAACTTTGGTAGCGATTTCGGTAGCATGAACGACTTGTTCAATCAATTGATGGGCAACATGGGTGGTTATTCCACAGAAAACCGTCGTTATAAAATTAATGGTCGTGAAGTAACTCCTGAAGAGTTTGCTTATTATCGTCAAACTGGTCGTTTGCCTTCTAACGAAGAAATGCAAGCTGCTCAAGCTGCACAACAAGGTAAAATGAAACAAGATGGCATCCTTGCTAAGTTAGGTACAAACCTAACTCAACAAGCTCGTGATGGTAAACTTGATCCAGTAATTGGTCGTAATAAAGAAATCCAAGAAACAGCAGAAATCCTTGCACGTCGTACTAAAAACAATCCTGTACTCGTAGGTGATGCTGGTGTTGGTAAAACAGCAGTAGCAGAAGGCTTGGCACAAGCTATCGTTAATGGCGATGTTCCAGCAGCTATTAAAAATAAAGAAATTATTTCCATCGATATTTCCGGTTTGGAAGCTGGTACTCAATATCGTGGTTCCTTCGAAGAAAATATCCAAAACCTTATCAAAGAAGTTAAGGCAGCTGGCAATATTATCTTGTTCTTCGATGAAATCCATCAAATCTTGGGTGCTGGTTCCACAGGTGATGGTCAAGGCTCCAAAGGCTTAGCAGATATCTTGAAACCTGCTTTGTCCCGTGGTGAAATGACTGTTATCGGTGCTACAACACAAGATGAATACCGTAACACAATCATGAAAAACGCAGCGCTTGCTCGTCGTTTCAATGAAGTAAAAGTAAACGCACCATCTGCAGAAGATACTTTTAAAATCTTACAAGGCATTCGTCCATTGTACGAAGCGCATCATAACATTGAATTGCCAGATGCGGTGTTGAAAGCAGCTGTAGATTATTCCGTACAATACATTCCTCAACGTAGCTTGCCAGATAAAGCCATCGACTTGATCGATGTAACAGCAGCTCACTTGGCTTCCCAACATCCTGTAACTGATATTAAAACATTAGAAGCAGATATTGCTGAAGCTAAAGCTAAACAAGAAGAGTTTGCTCAAAAAGAAGATTATGAATCCGCTATTAATGAAAAAATGCGTATTCAAAAATTACAAGAAGAAATCGACAAACACACTGATAACCAAAAGGTTGTGGCTCAAGTTAACGATGTAGCTGAAGCTGTTGAAAGAATGACTGGTATCCCTGTATCTCAAATGGGTGCATCCGATATCGAACGCTTGAAAGACATGAAATCTCGTTTACAAGCTCATGTAATTGGTCAAGATAAAGCAGTAGAAGCTGTATCTAAAGCTATCCGTCGTAACCGTGCAGGCTTTGACGAAGGTAACCGTCCAATCGGTAGCTTCTTATTCGTAGGTCCTACTGGTGTTGGTAAAACAGAATTGGCTAAACAATTAGCGCTTGATATGTTTGGTAACAAAGATGCTATCATTCGCTTGGATATGTCCGAATATAGTGATCGTACAGCCGTTTCTAAATTGATTGGTGCTACAGCTGGTTATGTTGGTTACGAAGATAATTCCAACACATTGACTGAACGTGTTCGTCGTAATCCTTACTCCATCGTATTGTTCGACGAAATCGAAAAAGCAGACCCTCAAGTTATTACATTACTTCTTCAAGTATTGGATGATGGCCGCTTAACAGATGGTCAAGGTAACACAGTAAACTTCAAAAATACAGTTATCATTGCTACATCTAACGCAGGCTTTGGTTATGGTCAAAATAATGACGATGAAAACAAAGTTGATGTAATGGAACGTATCGCTCCATTCTTCCGTCCAGAGTTCTTGAACCGTTTCAATGCAGTAATTGAGTTCAACCAATTAAGCAAAGACGACTTGAAGAAAATCGTAGACTTGATGCTTGACCAAGTTAACAAAACTTTGGCTAAAAAAGACATCACTCTTGATGTAACTGATGCAGCTAAAGAATTATTGATGGAACAAGGTTATGATAAAACTATGGGCGCTCGTCCATTACGCCGTGTTATCGAATCTGAAATCCGCGATAATGTAACTGACTTCTACTTGGATCACATCGATGCTAAACACTTGCTAGCTGATGTTGTAGATGGTCACATTGTTATCAGTGAGGAAGACGCTGATAAAGATACTAATAAAAAATCTGATGATACATCCAGTGATGAAAAATCTGCAGACGACAGTAAACAAGCTGATGATGCTGCATCCAAGGATAATAAATAATCAGTAGGCTATTGACACTAACTAATGAATCCCTTACAACTCTCTCCATATACAAATAAATACCAATAGTCCTATTGATGGTGAAAGCACTCCACATTATGTGGAGTGCTTTTTTTCGTATTATGAAAGAAATTTTGTATACATGACAAAAATCATTGCTAATATATCGATGTATTTAGTATAATCATATCACTTAATTCAATATTCTATAGAATTTAAAAAAGAGATGAAGAAAGGGAGGAGATATTGATGTCACATTATGTAGATCTAAACAGCGATTTAGGTGAAAGTTTTGGCAACTACACATTAGGCATGGATAGTGAAGTATTAAATCACGTAACTAGTGCTAATGTTGCTTGTGGATGGCATGCTGGGGATCCTCTCATTATGGATGCGACAGTTCGCATGTGCAAGGAGAAGGGCGTAGCCGTAGGGGCTCATCCAGGATATCCTGATTTAATGGGCTTTGGCCGTCGTGCAATGGCCGTAAATCCGGCAGAGGCAAAAGCGTATATGATATATCAAGTGGGTGCATTGCAAGCCTTCTGTGATAGCTATGGCGTTACATTGCAACATATGAAATTACATGGTGCTTTTTATAACACCGCATGTGTAACTCCTGCATTGGCAGATGCCGTATTAGATGGCTTACAAGCGGTAAATCCTAATATTGCAGCCATGGTGTTGAGTGGTAGCTATATTGCGAAAGAGGCACAGCGCCGAGGTCTTCCTGTAATTCAGGAGGTCTTTGCAGATCGTGGTTACACTGATGAAGGTACATTGGTACCTCGTACAGAACCAGGTGCTTTCATAAAAGACCCGCAAGAGGCTCTTGAACGAGTGCTCATGATGGTTACAGAAGGTAAGGTCGTTACTAATACAGGAAACAGTATCGATATTGTAGCTGACTCCGTATGCGTACATGGCGATAACCCTGAAGCGATTGCTTTCACAAATTATATCCGTGAAGGCCTTACAAAGGCGGGCGTTACAGTAGCTAATTTTCAGAACCGTAAATAGTAAAACGGACATTAGAAAATAAGCGATACATAGAAAATACGTAGTAAATATGTAATAAATAATAAGTACATAATAGATTGTTAGTTGATTAATAAATAAATAAGTTAGTGTGTGGAGGTTCTTATGAAACCAATTGCAGGTAAAGCGAGTTTCTCTGTCCTACTGGGGGCAGCTTTCTTGATGGCTACGTCCTCTATTGGACCAGGCTTTATGTTACAAACGGCAGCATTTACAAATGATTTAAAAGCAGATTTTGCGTTTGCTATCGTTGTGTCCGTGATTTTTTCTATTATTGCACAGCTCAATGTGTGGACAATCATTGGCATATCTAAAATGCGCGGTCAAGATATTGCCAATAAAGTATTGCCAGGTCTTGGCTACTTCGTAGCATTCTTGATTTCCCTTGGTGGCCTTGCGTTCAATATCGGTAATATTGGGGGCGCGTCCATGGGGCTAAACATTGTATTTGGTATTGATACAACGACAGCGGCGGCTATCAGTGGTATCTTGGGTATTCTATTATTCGCATCTCCAAAAATGGGTGGTGTACTAGACAACACCGCAAAAATCCTCGGTACTGTTATGCTAGTATTGATTGGTTATGTAGCATTCTCTACAAACCCTCCAGTGGCTGAAGCGGTTACTCATGCGGTGGCACCAACGAATTATCCATGGCTTGCTACTATTACGTTAATCGGTGGTACCGTAGGAGGCTACATTACATTCTCTGGTGGTCACCGTCTTATTGATGCAGGCATCACTGGTCAAGAGCATTTGAAAGATGTACGTCGTGCAGCGTTCATGGGTATGACCGTAGACGCAGTGGTTCGTATCTTGTTATTCTTAGCAGTTCTTGGTGTAGTATCCATGGGCTTTGCCTTAGACCCTAAAGACCCAGCTGGTTCTGCATTCCTTTTAGGTGCTGGTGAAATCGGCCATAAATTGTTCGGTATCGTGTTCTTCTGTGCAGCCTTAACATCTGTAGTAGGTGCAGCGTACACATCCGTGTCCTTCTTAAAAACATTGTTCAAAGTAGTGGAACGCAATGAAAAATTGACCATTATGGCATTTATCTTCGTTTCTACATGTATTTTGATCTTCATTGGTAAACCGGCATCCTTGTTGATTTTGGCTGGTTCTGTAAATGGCTTGATCTTGCCAATCACATTGGCAGTGATGCTCTTTGCTACTCATAAATCTGAAATCGTAGGGGACTACAAACATAATAAATTGTTATACTATACAGGTTGGATTGTAGTACTTGTAACAGCCTATATCGGTGTTACATCCTTACAAGGCATTGCTAAATTACTTGGTTAATGTAATCGTTGTGAAAGTACCATTATTTTCGATTGAAGGTAATGGTTCTTTCTAGTTTTAGGAAGGAGGTACCTATGAAACCTACAATTTCACCTGTAGGGGATTGCGCTATCTCTATTGATTTTGGTCAAGTGATCGATCCAAAGATTAATCGACATATACGTCAAACAATAGAGCGAATTCAAGAGCTAAAACTAGACGGAATTACTGAATTAGTTCCTACGTACTGTGCATTGCTCATTCAGTATGATGCGATGCTATACTCCTATTCAGATATATGTAACCTTATGGAACCTTTGTTAGAGCCATCTGCAACAGATAATGCTAATGAGTGTGTAACCGTTATAGAGATTCCTACCGTATACGGCGGTGAGTTTGGTCCTGACTTGGGCTTTGTAGCCTCTCATAATAACCTGACCGAAGAGGAGGTCGTAGCCATTCATAGTGGGACCGATTATTTAGTATATATGCTAGGCTTTATACCGGGCTTTACCTACTTAGGTGGTATGGACCCACGCATTGCAACGCCTCGTTTGTCTTCTCCACGAACATTGATCCCCGCAGGTTCTGTAGGTATTGCAGGGGAGCAGACGGGGACGTATCCATCTGACTCTCCAGGGGGCTGGCAGATTATTGGGCGTACACCGGTAACCATGTATGATATGTCCAAAGAACAGGCGGCTCTATTGAGTGCGGGCGACTATGTGCGCTATGTACCAATTGATGAAGCAGAATATAATCGTATTAAAGCATTGGGTTCGGACTATGTGCCGTCCATGTATGAAGTAGAGGTAGGTGAGTTGCGTGGCTACTAATGAATTCAAGAAAGCATCAATCTACGTAACTGCACCTGGCATGTATACGACAATTCAAGATGAAGGTCGTGCTGGGTTCCAACAATACGGTATGCCTGTAGCGGGTCCCATGGATAGTGAAAGCTACCTCTTAGGGCAAGCTCTCGTAGGTAATGTAGAAACAGCAGGTGCCTTAGAATGCACCTTGTTACCGCCTACGTTAACCGTGAAAGGCACATGTATCGTTGCTTTCACAGGGGCAGATATGGAACCAACCATCAATAATGTGCGCGTACCTCGCTATATTCCGTTTGTATGCCATGATGGTGATGTCATTTCCGGTGGCTTTAGCCAATGTGGTGTGCGCATGTATATTTCATTCTCTGGTGGCATCGATGTACCAAGTATCAACGGTAGTGTCTCTACTCATACAAAGGCGAAAATAGGTGGCCTTGAGGGGCGCCCATTACAAAAAGGCGATGAGCTAGATATTAAAGCTTTTACCAGAGATGAAATCCATGTATGTGATTATCGTGGTGAAGGACATACTCTGTTCAATACTGCCTTGTATAACCGGGGTGGCCGTGAATGTCATGAACCATTACGTGTCGTTCTAGGTGATCAAGCAAAACATTTTACCGAGAAGGGGATTAAGACCTTTAGTGACAACATTTATACACTAACTGTAGAATGTGACCGCATGGGCTTCCGCTTAGATGGTCCTGAAATTGAACACTTTGACAGTGCAGATATTATTTCTGATGGTGCTGTATTTGGTTCTATTCAAGTGCCGTCCAATGGACACCCGATTGTTCTCATGGCGGATCGCCAAACCACTGGGGGCTATACAAAAATAGGTACTATTATTACCGCCGACCTACCTCGGCTTAGCCAGTTGCCAGTAGGGGATGGTATTGACTTTAATATCGTGTCTATTGAAGAAGCACAAAATATATATCGAGAGTATATGCAAAATTTGTATAAGAAAATAAATTTAGCAAGAGCACAAAATACATTTGTCTTTTTAGTGAAAACAAAATAATATCTCACAAAATAATAGTTTAATTATATGTTCATATGCTAAGTTTGTATGAATATGTATTTTATGAAGGGCACCTCTTTAGATAAGAGGTGCTTTTTATATTGTAAATGTAAATGAATGTTAAAAAGATTTTCTGAAAAATTAAAATTGTATCTGATAAATTTCACAGGTTGAAAATTTTTATTAATAATGAAGGTTTGGTGAGCTTCATAGTGGTTATTTAGATTTATAAAATCAATTAGCATGTGTTAATGAGAATTATAAAAATTATAGCATTAATAAATATTCAAAAAATAAAATAAAAATACAAATAATATATATATAAAAATCAGTGTTTATCAAGATGATGAAATTATTGAAGTTATTCGAAATAATAATTAATTATTCTAAAAAAGCATAATTTATAATTGAGAAAAAATAGGGAAATATGATAAAATTATGAAGTTGAAATTACAATTTTATATGACGAGAATATTTTGCCTCGTTATGGAGAGGGCGAATGGGGCAAGATATTTGAGAACATATTTCATGTAGTTGAGGGTTTGGTTAGCGAAAAGGAAACTAAAATGAATAAAATCTTTAAAGTAATTTGGTCTAAGTCGAAACAATGCTATGTTGTAGTATCTGAATTGGCTAAGAATACAACAGGGAAAAAGAAAATTGTTGTAGCTAGTATTTTGGCGGCTATGGTTGCAGGGCAGGCTATGCAAGTTGATGCTGCAGTTGGGAAAATTACGTATAGTAATGGTACAGGCTCTTTAGCGATTTCTGGTGCTGGTGGTACTAGTGCTACTGCATCTACAGACGATGCTATTGCGGTTGGTCAAGATGCGTCTGCTACAGGTCGAGGTGGTATTGCGGTTGGGAGAAAGTCTAACGCTGTTCATAATGCTCTTTCAATAGGGTGGATAGCTTCTGCAAAAACTAAAGGTGCAATTGCTATTGGATCAGCTCTTGAAGAGCCTGGTGTTACTGGAGAAAAAGAGGTGGTGTCAGACGGTTTTTATTCCATTGCAATTGGTGGGGCATCACAATCTTCTGGTACTACTTCAATCGCTTTAGGTGTAAAATCTTCCGCTTCTGAAGATAGTGCTATTGCTATTGGTAGTTCTTCTATATCTGATAAAGTTAGTGCGACAGCTCTTGGTCGTAACACTACTGCTACAGGTGTGAATTCCTCAGCTATTGGTGCATATTCTATTGCTAGTGATACCGATGCAACCGCATTAGGTAGAAATGCTAATGCAACTGCAGCTCAATCAACGGCACTTGGCACATATAGTGTTGCATCTGGACAGTATGGCACAGGTGTTGGTTATCAAGCAAATGCATCAGGAGCTAATTCTACAGCCGTAGGTGTATCAGCCAAAGCTAAGAAAGATGGTACTTCAGCAATGGGGGCTGGCGCACGTGCTTACGGTAATGGCGCTATATCTCTTGGTTATCAAGCTCTATCCGGTGCTAATGTTTTTAATAGTACGAACGGTTCATTTAATGATACTAGTGCTGACATTACTAATTATGCTAAATGGGGTGATGCGGCTATAGGTTTGCGTGCAATTGCCTCTGGTGGTAATGCTACCGCTCTTGGTCGCAGTGCGACTGCTACTGCTACTAATGCAATTGCTATTGGTGGTGGTAATGGAGATTCTGCTACAGACAATACGGAAAAAACAGAAGCCACAGGTGAAAAATCCACTGCTATTGGTTACAATGCTAAAGCAAAAACTGGAAATGATCTTGCCGTTGGTCGTGGTACTATCTCCAGTGGTGGTTCTTCTACAGCATTAGGTTACAATGCAGCTTCTAGTGGTGAAGGTTCTGTTGCTATTGGTGCTGGTACTGATGCTCTAGGAGCTATGCCTGCAAAACAAGTTAAAGCAACGGCCAAAAATGCTATTGCTATTGGTCGTGCTACACAGGCAACATCACAAGATGCAACAGCAATTGGTACAGAGGCAACTGCGTCTAATACCGATGCTATTGCAATAGGTAGAAAATCTAATGCTTCTGGGTCTACATCTATTGGTTTTGGTTATAATACACAATCGACTGAAACTAATACTGTAGCAATTGGTACTGACGTGTCAGCGACTGCTGAAAGTGCCATTGCTCTTGGTCGTAAGACTAAGGCTAGCGCTTTAAATGCAACTGCAGTTGGTCCAATAGCGAACGCCTCTGGAAAGTACTCTTCAGCGTTTGGTATGAACTCCGCTGCATCTAAAGAAAGCTCGTTAGCGTTAGGCACGAATGCCAATGCATCTTTAGATAAGTCTGTAGCTCTTGGTAGTGACTCTACAACTGCTACAAATGCTACAAGTCGAGGTTCCGTTGTTATTGGCGGTAAAACAATAACTTGGAATGGTGCACCAACCGTGTCGGGTACAGGCATGCAAGTTTCCGTTGGTTCTGCTGGTGCTGAGCGTCAAATTAAGAACGTGGCGGCAGGTGAAGTATCTGCTAATAGTACCGATGCAATTAATGGATCTCAATTATATGCAGTGGCAGATGCATTGAGAACAAAGTATGTATCTATCAATTCTACTGTAGCAAATAACCAGAATAATGATGGTGCAACTGCTAACAATTCTATGGCTATTGGGCCTAATGCGTCTGCAACAAAAGCTGATTCCGTTGCCGTGGGTATTAACTCACAAGTAACTGGCTCTAATAGTGTAGCTATTGGTAACACTGCTTTAGCTAAACAAGACTATAATGTAGCTATAGGTAGTGAAGTAACTGCTGATGGTAATAATAGTGTAGCTATGGGTCGTATGGCGTCCTCTACAGGAATGGCAGCCTTGGCTATTGGTACGTATGGTTATAATAATTCGACAGCTAGTGGTAAATATAGTATTGCTATTGGTCGTGATGTTACCTCTAGTGCTGAAGATGCAATTGCAATGGGCCGTAATTCTCAGGCTACAGCAAATTATGCTTTAGCTCTAGGTGCACAAGCTACAGCATCTCAAGCCTCTGGTGTGGCACTTGGTTATCTCTCTACAGCAGATACGGCTGCGGGTGTCGCCGGATATAATGCTAATACTGGACGCAGTGATACATATACTGCCTTAAGCGGAAACGCACTAACAAGTACTTTAGGAGCAGTTTCTGTAGGCAATTCAAGTAATACACGCCAAATCACAGGTGTTGCAGCTGGTAAGGCTGATACTGATGCCGTTAACGTAGCGCAATTGAAGAGTGTTAACCTAGGTTTCACAGGCAATTCTGGTAGTGGCGACGTTAATTTATCTAAGAGTAAGTTAGCGATTGAAGGTGGTACTGATTCCTTTATTACTACTACGGCTACTAATAAGAAATTAGAAATTAAGACGACACAAGGTACATTGAAAAACACCTCTGGTACCGTGTCTGTTAATGGGGCTAATGGCTTAGCTGTTGCTCAAAATGTAGCTGATGTAATTAACCAAGCCAATGCAGATCGAACTATTACATATAAAGCTAATGGTACCGGTAATAATTCAGTTAAGCTATCTGATGGCTTAAACTTTACAAATGGTACTACTACTACGGCAACAGTAGGAACGAATGGTCAAGTGTCCTTTGATCTTAATACGGCAACAAAGCAATCGATTACTGATTCTGCTACTGCTGTAGCTCGTACGATTTCACTTGGTGGAGATACAGGTACTACAACGGCTAAATCCTTATCTTCTGGTAATGTTAACTTTGGCATTAAGAGTGGCAGTTCTACGTATCTTACAACTACAGCAAATGGTAACGATGTAACATTGACTATTAATGAACAAGCCATTAAGAATGCGGCTAAGGATGCATCATCTTTCAAGGTGAAAGCTAATGCTACTGCTGCAGAAGATGTTAAGGGTGGCGATACAATTACTTTCAACAATGGTGATAATATCGCGATTACTCAAACAGGTAAGACTTTTAAAATTGCTACAGCTCCAAATGTAAAATTTGATACAGCTACTATCGGTACTAATACAACTATCGGCTCTACAGGGGTTTCAACTAATAAAGTTACAGTAGGCAATATTTCTATTGATGGAACTAATGGCATTAACGCAGGTAATAAGGCCATTACTAATGTAGGCACTGGTCGTGTATCTAACAGCAGTACAGATGATGGTAATGTTGCTAACATTGGTGATGTTAAAGCTATCGCTAATGATGCAGTGGCTAATTTATCTACAAGTCTTGGAGTTACAGATGGTACGAATAGTGGTACTGTTAACTTAAAGAACCAAAGTTTAAAAGTTGTTGGCACAGGTGTTGCAAAAGCAACTGTGAATGGTCAAACAATTACAGTTGATGTAGCAAAAGGTACATTGACAAATAATACGACAACTGGTGCTTTAACGGGCACTGCTGGTGTTGTTGATGCTAATGATATGGCTACGGCTGTTAATACAGCGATTACAAAAGCTGTAGATACTGCTACTGGCACACAAAAACTTGATATTTCTGCAGGTGGTACAGATAGTTCTGTTAACCTTAAAAATCAAAAATTAACGGTAGCAGGTACAGGTGCTGCGACTGCGTCTTTGACTGGTCAAACGATTACTGTTAATGTGGCGGAAGGTACATTTACTAACAATACAGATGGCACAACTACAGGGACAGCTGGTGTAGCCAAAGCTACAGATGTAGCATCAGCTATTAATAATGCTAATACAGCATTAAGCAAAAAAATTACGGATGCAACGGCTTCCGTGTCTACATTAGGTAGCAATACATTTACGTTAACAGCCGATAGTACATCTACTACAGGTCAAGCGCTTAATAAATCTGGTGGCCTATCTTTCAAAGTAGCAGGCGATAGCGATTTAGTATCTACTAGCGCTACTACAGATACTGTAAAAGTAACTGTTAAGAAAGGTACATTAACTAATGCCGCAGATGGTTCTCTTAATGTAACTGATAGCGGTGTAGTAACTGCAGATAACATGAAAAATGTTGTGAATGATGCGATTACTAAAGCTGTTACATCTGCTAAAGATGGTTCTGCCTGGAATATTTCAACAAATGGTGGTACAACCACAAAAGTATCTGGTGGTAATACTGTTGATTTAAAGGGTGGAGATAACATTGTAATTGAACAAGACCCTACTGATGGTAAAAAAATCACAGTTAAAACGAAAAAAGATCTTACATTAGATTCTGTGACTGCAGGTAATACTGTAATTGATACATCTGGATTGACTAATGGTACAACTGCTATTACTGGAACTGGTGTTACAACAGATAAGGTAACAGTGGGTGGTTTTTCTATCGATAAAACAGCAGGTATTAATGCTGGTAATAAGGCAATTACTAATGTAGGCACAGGTATTGTGACTAATAGCAATGCAGATAATAGCAATGTTGCTAACATTGGCGATGTTAAGACTATTGCTAATGATGCTGTAGCTAATTTGTCTACAAATCTTGGTGTTACAGATGGCACGAATAATGGTACTGTTAACTTAAAGACTGAGAAATTAAAAGTTGTTGGCACAGGTGCTGCAAAAGCAACTGTGAATGGTCAAACAATTACCGTTGATGTAGCCAAAGGTACATTAGCAGCTAATTCGACAACTGGTGCATTAACCGGTACTGCTGGTGTGGTTGATGCTAATGATATGGCTACGGCTGTTAACACAGCGATTACTAAAGCAGTGGATAATGCTACAGGCAACCAAGCTCTTAAAATTGGTGGCGACACTGCAGCGACAGGTTCTGTTAACCTTAAGAATGATACATTATCTGTAAAAGGTGATAATAAATATATTTCAACAGCAGCATCTGGCAATGACATTACCTTAACGGTTAATGAACAAGCGATTAAAACAGCAGCAAAAGATGCGGCAACCTTCAAAGTAAAAGCTAATAGCGAACCTGAACAAGAAGTAAAAGGTGGAGAAACAGTTACATTTACTGATGGTGACAATATTAAGATTACTCAAACTGGTAAAACCTTCAGTATTGCTACTGCTAAAAATGTAACATTTGATGTAGCAACGATTGGTACCAATACAACTATCGGATCTACTGGTATCACAACTAATAAAGTAACCGTAGGTGGTATCTCTATAGATGGTACTAGTGGCATCAATGCAGGTGGTAAACAAATCACTAACGTAGCAAGTGGTGGCACAACAGCTACGAATGCAGCGAATATTGGTGATATCAATACGGCTATTTCTAGTTTGACTACTAACCTAGGAAAAAATACGACAATTGCTTATAAAGCAAATAATGCAGGTGGTCAAACAGTATCCTTAGCAGATGGATTTAATTTCACTAATGGTACATTAACAACGGCAGAAGTAGCAGCTAATGGTGTTGTGAAGTTTAATGTAACGCAAGGTGCATTATCTACGGATACAAATGGTACTGTATCAGCTGGTACAGCTGGTGTAGCAACAACTGCTGATGTAGCGAGTGCTGTGAATAGTGCGGTTAGTACAGCGGTAAATAATGCTACAAGTAATCAAAAACTTGATATTAGTGATGGTACAACTGATGGATCTGTTAACCTTAAAACTCAAAAATTAACGGTAGCAGGTACAGGTGCTGCGACAGCGACTTTGAATAATCAAACGATCACTGTTAATGTGGCGGAAGGTACATTTACTAACAATACAGATGGCACAACTACAGGGACAGCTGGTGTAGCCAAAGCTACAGATGTAGCATCAGCTATTAATAATGCTAATACAGCATTAAGCAAAAAAATTACGGATGCAACGGCTTCCGTGTCTACATTAGGTAGCAATACATTTACGTTAACAGCCGATAGTACATCTACTACAGGTCAAGCGCTTAATAAATCTGGTGGCCTATCTTTCAAAGTAGCAGGCGATAGCGATTTAGTATCTACTAGCGCTACTACAGATACTGTAAAAGTAACTGTTAAGAAAGGTACATTAACTAATGCCGCAGATGGTTCTCTTAATGTAACTGATAGCGGTGTAGTAACTGCAGATAACATGAAAAATGTTGTGAATGATGCGATTACTAAAGCTGTTACATCTGCTAAAGATGGTTCTGCCTGGAATATTTCAACAAATGGTGGTACAACCACAAAAGTATCTGGTGGTAATACTGTTGATTTAAAGGGTGGAGATAACATTGTAATTGAACAAGACCCTACTGATGGTAAAAAAATCACAGTTAAAACGAAAAAAGATCTTACATTAGATTCTGTAACTGCAGCTAATACTGTAAAAGTAGGCTCTGGTGCTAACCTTATTACCTTAGATGGTGCAACAGGTGGAGTGAGTGGTAATACATTCACCGCGGGAAATGCATCTATGAATACGACTGGATTCCGTTTAACAGGTGGTCCATCAGTGACAACAACAGGTGTTGATGCAGGTAATAAAGTAATTACCAATGTTGCAAGTGGCGGTAATACAGCTACGAATGCTGCGAATATTGGCGATGTAGATAATAAAGTTACTAGTGCGATTAATGATTTGACTACCAATTTGACTAAGAACACAAGTATTAGTTACACAGCAAACAATGATACTCCAGTTAAAACGGTATCCTTAAAAGACGGTTTCAAATTCACTGATGGTACATTAACAACTGCAGAAGTAGCAGCTAATGGTGTTGTGAAGTTTAATGTAACGCAAGGTACTTTGTCTACTGATGGCAATGGTAATATCACAAACACAGCAGGTGTTGCTACAACAGATGACGTAAAAACTGCTGTTACTAGTGCGATTAATACGGCTGTTACTAAAGCGACAGGTGCTCAAGTACTTAATATTACAGATGGCAATAATAATGGTTCTATTAATCTTAAAAATGACGCGTTGAAGGTTGTAGGTACAGATGGTGTTACTACTGAAGTGAGTGGTAAAACTATTACTGTGGGTCTAGATACAGCTACAAAGGATAAGATTAATAATGCTAGTGTAGCAACGAATAAAAATATTTCTCTTGCTGCAGATACAGGCACTGCGTCTAGCCAATCCTTGAAAAATGGTGATGTATCCTTTGCTGTGAAAGGTGCTACTGGTGATTACATCTCTACAAATATGAATGGTAGTACTGTAGAAATTTCTACAAAACGTGCAACCATCAATAGTAATGCCGCTACAGGTGAAGCTTCCGTAACTGGAAATGATGGTCTTGCAACTGCGAAAAATGTAGCTGATGCTATTAATGCGGCGACTGCAAAAGCAGTATCTCAATCTGCATGGAAACTTTCAGCAGATGGTACGACCGGTACAGAAACGATTTCCGGTGGTGACACTGTTAACTTCAAAGCTGGATCTAACATGGAAGTATCCCGTACTGGTAAGGATATTACCTATAAGACAAAAGATAATGTTGCTTTCACAACGGTAACAGCTGGTTCAGGCGCTAATGAGGTTAAATTAGACGGTAATACTGGTACGGTAACTACTAAGGACATCACTGCCACGGGTGATGTAACTGCTAAAAATGTAACTACATCTGGCAACGTGACTGCAGCAGGTACTGTGAAAGGTGACACTGTTCAAGGTAATACTGTGAAAGCAGGTAATGTAACCATTACAGGTGGTACAACAAATACGATTACTGGTCTATCCAATACAACATGGACTCCAGCAGGTGGTATTCAAGCTGATCGTGCAGCTACTGAAGGTCAATTGCAACAAGCTATTAATCAAGTAAATGCTACTGTTGGTAGTACAGCATTAACTTTCAAAGGGGATACGAATCCTGCACAATCTATGACGTTGCAAGGAAATACATTTGCTTTCACTGGCGATACGATGATTAAGACTACAACGAATACTAATGGTATTGGTTTATCTCTTGATACATCAAAAGTTAATATTGCCTATGCTGCTAATGGTGCAAATGGTCAAACAACAAGCCTTACAAGTGGATTTAATTTCACTGATGGTGATCATACAAAAGCAACTGTGGCGGCTAATGGTGTTGTGAAATATGATGCTAAAACATCTAGCATTACTGTTGCTAATGGACAAGCTACAGCGAGTGGTACGGATCTTGCAACAGCAGATAATGTTGCTCATGCTATTAATCAAATGACGCAAGCTAATGCTGGTAATACAACACAGCTTCGTCAAGAAATTAATAAAGTGGCTACTGAAACGCAACGTGTAGGTGCTCATGCGGCAGCTATGGCAGCGTTAAAACCAATTCAATATGATCCATTAGAGCCAACTCAAGTTATGGCGGGTGTAGGCAACTATCATGGAGAAACGGCAGCGGCTCTTGGCCTAGCGCATTATACTAATGAAAATACTATGTTTAATGTAGGTATTTCTCTTGGTGGTAACCATAATATGGTGAATGCTGGTGTGACTCATAAATTTGGTTCTAGCCCAG